>Ga0116160_1000159_pt1 | contig 81904 bp, 84 predicted proteins | sample AD_JPNAS2_MetaG_FD_89879 | JGI IMG/M metagenome (GOLD analysis project Ga0116160, IMG submission 89879) | Active sludge microbial communities of municipal wastewater-treating anaerobic digesters from Japan - AD_JPNAS2_MetaG | ecosystem: Engineered > Bioreactor > Anaerobic > Digestate | place...
CTCCCTGGGGGCCGCCGCCGGCATCCTGCTGGCGATGCTCGGCATCGAGTGGGCCGATCCCCTTGCCGGCGCAGTGGTCGCGATCATCGTGGCGAAGACCGGCCTCGACACCCTGCGGGAGGCGGCGGACGAGCTGATGGACAGCGTGCCCAGCGGGGGCCTGTCCGATCAGATCAAGGCGGCGCTGGCGGACGAGGTGGTCGTCCGGCAGGTCGAGGAGATCCATGCCCACCGGTTCGGCCCCTATCTGGTCGCGAACATCACGATCTGCATCGACGGGGCGCTCAGCGTCGCCGAGGCCGACGCCATCGCGACGTCCGTGGAGAAGAAGCTGCTGAAGCGGATCGACCTCCTGCGCAAGGTCTACGTTCACACCCACCCCGCCGGCCGGTGCACCGGCAAACGAGGCAGGTCCGCCGCGTAGGGTGGACCGCCGGCCCGCCGCGACGGCCTTTTCCCTGTCCCTCCTCCGTGTCCCGCCCCCGTGCCGCGCAGGCCCTCCCCTCCCTACTTCCTGTAAAGCTCCTCCAGCATGTCCCCGTATTTCTCCATGATCACGCCCCGCTTGATCTTCATGGTCTGGGTCAGCATGCCGTTCTCCAGCGTGAAGTCGTCGAAGATGAAGGCGAATTTGCGCGGGATTTCGTAGGATCCCACCGTTTTCCTGAGATGGTTCTGGACCTCGGCGGTCAGCAGGTCCTTGAATTTCTGGCTCACGGGGTTGGAGGGGTCGAAGAGGTCCTTCGGAGCGACCGACAGTTTCATCTCGGCGGCCAGGTGCTGCAGCAGTTTCATGTCCGGGACGATCAACCCCACGTTGTATTCATGGCCCGCCCCGGCGACGACGGCGTTCAGGATCCATGGCAGGACCTTCATCTCCTGCTCGATGGTTTCCGGATAGACGTATTTCCCGTTCGCGAGTTTGTACTCTTCCTTGAACCGGCCGGTGATGTACAGGAAGCCGTCATCGTCGAGGTAACCGCGGTCCCCGGTGCGCAGCCCCCGCATGCCGCGCATCTCCACGATCACTTCCCTGGTTTTCTCCGGCTTCTTGTGGTAGCCGACCATGCACTGCGGTCCGAAACAGAGGATCTCCCCGTCGGCGCCGCTTGTGCCGGTCCGCGAGCGGTCGATCACGACCTTGGTCTTGTTGATCGGTTTCCCGACCGAACCCAGGCGGTTTCCCATCAGGGGCGAGTTGATGGCGATGGCCGGAGAGCATTCGCTCAAGCCGTAGGCGTCGTAGGTCGGGATGCCGACATCGATGAAGAACTTGGCGATCTCCACGTTCATGGGGGCGCTGCCGGTGACGGCGTTCTCGAGGCATCCCCCGAAGCGGTCCCGGATCTTCTTCAGCACGATCCTGTCCAGGATCTTGTATTGCAAGCCGACCTTGCCCGTCTCCCGTTTGGCTTTCGCGGCCGCGAGCGCCATCTCGAAGAGCTTCAGTTTCAGGCCGCCCGCTTCCCTCATCCTGGCCCATACCCCGTTGTAGACCTTGTTGAAGATGCGGGGCACGGTGATCATGAACGTGGGCCGCACCTTGGGCAGATCGTCGATGAGGGTCTCCACCGACCCCATGATGCCGATGGAAGCGCCCCGCATGAGGAAGGCGTGCAGATCGGCGGTGATCCCGAAGGAGTGCGCCCAGGGCAGCATGGAGATGCACCGGCTTTTCTCGGTCAGGTTGGTGAACCAGGCGAGCCCCGCCTTGACGTTTTCCGCCAGATTGCCGTGGGAAAGAAGAACGCCCTTGGGTTCGCCCGTGGTGCCCGAGGTGTAGATCAGGAGGGCGATGTCGGAATGCTTCGGCTTCCGGGAAGGGACCGGCTTTTCCGCGCCTTTCCTCTCCAGCGCCTCCATGGAGTCCTCCCCCGTGCCCTCGATCAGGAAGATTTGTTTCAGCGCGGGGATTTCGCGCGGGAAGTCCCTCACCTTCTGCAGCACCGCCGGTTTCGATACGAAGAGGACCTTGATCTCGGCGTCCCTGACGATGTATTTCCACATCGACACCAGCTCTTTTTCGTACATGGGAACGTACATGGCGCCCAGGCCCTGGACGGCCATCTCCCCGATCAGCCACTCCTTCCGGTTGTTCGCGATGATCCCGACGGCGTCGCCCGCCTTGACCCCGATCGCGGACAGACCTGCCCGCAGGTTGTTCACCCGGAGCGCGATCTGGCGGTAAGTCACCCATCGATACACCCCGGCGTCGTCTTTTTCGCCGATCAGCGGATTGTCCGGATACCGGGAGACGCTGCTTTCGAAGATCTCCACCAGGTTGTCGGGCGGATCGTATTCGTTCCGGTACTCGCCGTATTCGAAAATCGCCATAAACTTCCATTTCCTTTCAAAAGCTGAGATTCGACGCCCGCGCACAGCAGGCGCAGACGCCCCTTTTGCACCAAAGATCTCCTGATTTCAAGGTGAAATATCTCCGCCGCGCCGGCCCGCAGGGCAGCGCCGGCGCGGCGCTCGGACGGGCGATTCTCCCTGCAAGGGACAGACCGCCAGAAATGTGAGGACGTGCACACATTTTATCTTGACAAGGCCGCGTGAAAAGACATAGGGAAGTTAACAATCACTTACGTGAGGTGGTGTATGTGGCCGTTCAACAGGAAGGCGAAAGTCGTCAGGGAGATCAAGGCGGGCGTCTGGGGGAAGCTGGTGCAGCAGGGCGTGGACGTGGACACGCTGACGAAGGACGTCCGGTGCGTGGAGAAGGCGGGAAACGCGAACAACGGCGCGCCGGTGACGCACGTGAGGATCTTCAAGTTGAGCCAGGCGGCGCAGAAGGGCGTGGAGATCACGGGTTGGGAGGTCTTCGACCGGCATCCCGAGCTCGTTCTTTTCGAAGGCTACATCAACCCCGAATCGAACCAGGCCGTCATCGAAAAAAGAAGCGCGTGACGGGGGCTTTACACTCCTGATTGGAAGGTCATCACGGGAGCGATGGATTTTTCCTTTTACTTCCAGGCGTTCACAGCATTCTCATTACAGATGCGCCGCACGAATGTCTCTATGGCAGTTCTGAAGACTATGACTAGTGATTATTTATTGAAGTCAATGAGCGGGGACGCTTTGATTTTGTAGCAGACTTGAACCCGAAATGCTCAGCCTGAAAAGTATCACTGGTTATCTCTGCCACCTACAAGTCCTCCCAGGCGGATATATAGCAAAAGTGAGGAATACGGATCGAAAGAGAGTAACGCAGAGTTGGGCCGGAGCGTCAGCGATCGGCTCCATAGTCTTATGCGAATATGTTCCTTCCAAAAACGGCATTGAATTTCATGGTAACGTCAATTATCTTCTGCCGTATTTCTGGCAGTAGGTCTCGGAAATACTGCGACGTGAACTTGTATTCGTCCCCCAACTCAGCAAGCTTGCTTTTGACTTTTACAATATCCTCCGGCACTGCAATGGCAAGTTCCGGCATGTATCGAGGAAACTCAAAGCATGCCATCGACATGCCGAAGGCAAAATAACGACCAAGGAGAGTGCGGAACTCTACCTGTTTTTCTTCCGAGAGCTCATCGAAATGACGTTCTCTTCTGGAGTTTATCGGTTCAACATACTGAGTCAGGGCATCTACAATGTCGCCGATCTGTGGAACGAAGAACCTTTCGTACCACATAGAGAAATACCTCCGTTGAAACTCCTCATATGTTAAGCCGACAATATTAGTGCTCTTGGTATACTCAATTGCACCTGCTTGCAGTCCTTTTCGCGAAATAATGTAGCCGATATTACCGCCCACCTCGTGCATAACGGTGGTAAAACTATGGACAACGGTTTGCGGAACTGCCGTCAACCAATTTTTGCACTCGACTATGTACCGAATCTTATCCACGCTATTCTCGTCCACAGCATATACGTCGATTTCGACCGTCCCCCGCGGAGTATGAAGAACCTTGCCGACTTCGGCATTGAGACCGATTTCGTTAAACAGCCGACATACTCCGTCCTGCAACTCTTGCCACGTGTGAGGAAGCGGGTTCTCAATCATTGGTTCCCTATTCTAAAATGAGTAACGTTTGAACTCAGGCCGCGGCCCCTCACGGCCGTCACGCCCGCAACAAATGGTTAGCGGGCGGATACGATATAGGTTACGTCAGCGTAATTATGTGGCCGATACTCAGCATGATACCGAATGACCTCTTCTGCCAGCCCAAGATCACCAACAGCGCCAAAAGATAATAGGCTGGCCATTTCCCTCGCTTTCGCCAGAGCGACCTCAACTGGCTCGGAAATATCTAGCTCGGCTTCACTGACCAAATGCCGTGCCGCACCCGCTTTATGTAAATGAAGACCTCAGGCTGGACCTTAATGCGCCTTAACACTTTACGCAAGCAAACTCCTTCTACCACAAAGCTCTGAAGCGCGTCCACGGCAGCACCAAGCCTAGGGTAGTCGATGTGCTCTACATATCCGCCCTGCTCTCTTTCCAAAAATGAGTCCAGGCTTATGTGGGGCAGCCCAAGAGCAGACGAGAGTTCCCGAGCCAACGTGGACTTGCCTGCGCCGTCGATTCCATCGATGCCCACGCGCATTACACTCATTGAGCGCACAGCGTCTATCACTTCTTGTGGGGTCGCGCAGTACATTATGCAGAGCCCGCTAAAAAAAGCTGAACCGGAGCGGTGTGCGGGGCCGCTGTCGGGTCTATCGACTTGTGGCAACTATATCAAATAGAACCGCCTCTCTATTAATTTCGCTAAAACATGTTAACACGAAATGCTGCCTACTCTGGGCTCTCCTCATGGAAATGTTTCTAAGCGCCAATATCTCTCATCTTTATCTGTTACATCTGCAAGCTTAATTATCTCAAGTTCAGTGATGTGATCAAAAAAATATTTTATAAAGCAATTCGGGCCATTGTACTCTGGCATTGACGAGATAAACTCACGGATTGTTTTTTCCACCGCATCATTTAATACGACAATTTTAGGGAGCAATATTTTACGACCCCTTTTAATATCTATGGGAGGTAGAACAAGCGGAATCCCTTCAAGTGGAGATTTTCCAAGTTCAGGGTCCTCATAGACGAGTACTCGAGCACGCCATTCTCTTTCGTGTGTCCAGTCAGTAGGATATTCGTGAGACATTTGAGGCAATGGATCATAGTTAACCCAGAGATACTTGTCATCCTCGTGCAATCGTGCCAATAAACCATCATCACCATAGATAACTGGCCGTCCGCCATATTGAAACAAACTACGCTTTTCAAATGCAATTCCACATCCTGAATAACGACGGGCATCTGCAAGGAAAGATTCAAGCCGAGCTTTCAACGTTTGCTCTGAAAAGCAGACTGCAGGAGCCTTTCCTCGAATTGTATTACACCATTTCTTTTGATCCTTAGCTCCCACAAGCCGTGGGGCTTTGGAAGGTCTTATGTATCCACATTGTAATATGTTTTTAAGTATATCCCATGACGATTTTGTTCTCCCATCCATCGTTTCCATACGAGTCCAATGCACAACCCAATCAGTGACGTCAGCTCTTCGGCTTTTGATTTCGTCTAATTTACTCAGCAAATAAAACTCCTTAATATAATAACCCTAACTTTTGTCGGTCATAAGATGCCGTCAGATTTCTTTAATTAAAAAACATTCATCATCCTGTGCTTAATATGCCCACCTCTTTATTCTGGTTTTTATGCGGATCGGTATAAAACATCACCTGCCCTACCGACCAGAAATAAAAAAACCCACTGCTTTTAGGGTAGCAGGGGTTTTTAGTCAGTCCATATTTCCCTCCAGACGTTTACGCAGGGGTGGAATATTCAACTGCTCAAACTATTTTTGCGTCACGCTTATAACTATTTACGACTGAAGTCCAATACATGAACATCATTTGCCGTCTCATTGACTTCAGGAAGGAGCGCCCAAGCTCCGCTGACCGTCCAAAATACCTTCTTACTCTCTGAAATTATTCATATACCTCGGAAAGCAGAATAGCAATCCCCAAAGGCGGTGAAGGGAAACCCCTTCTTATTGGAGCGGTTATCGCCACTCCATAGTTCTTTATGTATGGATTTGTCCGAGGAAGGATACAATGGCGGTAACCCCAAAGGCCTCACAACCTAATAGGAAAGAAATGGAGGCATCTCATGATAACAAAAGAGGCGATAAAGCTGTTCCGGGATTATCTTCGGTTGAATCACAGGAAACGCACCATCGAAAGTTACAGCCCCCTGCTTGAAAAATATGAGGCGGCTTATGCCGAGCAAGTTCTGGATTCTCTCGGTTCTGATGAAATTTACCGCTTTCTGGAAACCACTACGCAGCATCTATCAAAGTCCACGCGCAGACTCCGGTATGCGCAGGTGAAAGCCTTTTACAATTTCATCATCGATCGTTGCGCGCTGAACATGAGGAATCCTTGCAACACGCCACTGCTCAGGAAATCCTACCGTGCACCGAAGCAACCACCTCATAAGATCCTCGAGCGGGAAACGGTGGACGAGATGATCTACAATACGAAGAGACAGAGGGATCGGTTGATGTTGGAGCTACAGGCAAGGTGCGGACTGAGGATTGGCGAATTGTTGAAGATCAAGGTGTCAGACATCTCTGACCGCACCATCACCCTTCGGGAACCGAAGTCAGGCAAAGATGCTGAGGTGGCTTTCATGCCGGAGAATGTGTCAAAAAAACTTGCGGAGTATATCAAGGACAAGGACCTCAAACCTGATGATCGTCCATTTCCCATTTGCTATTCAACAGCCAGAACTTTGATCAGGCGGTTGGGCGAAAAGGTAAAGGTTCGGATTTCGCCCCACGACCTCCGGAGATACTCAGCAACCTACGCCAGCAGAAATGGTGTCCCTCTGGAAGTGGTTTCGAAAATAATCTTGAGGCATCAGGATTTGAAAACCACACAGGTCTACTTGGGCAAGGTCAGCGACACAGAGGCTATCCGTTGGATGGATATCCTACACGGCAAATAGACGATAAGCGCTGGTATTGATAAACGGGCCTTTGGGGTTCCTAATGAAGGCGAAAGCGTACCGAAACACCATTTTGCCAAGGCATATTGAGAACTTGCGGTTGAAAGGTGGCGTGTGTGTCTGATGACTGAGGGCGAGCGCTCCTTCCTGAACACGATAAGCTGATAAGTGATATTCATATACTGGACTTCAGTCGAAAATGATGATACGCATCACGCAAAAATAAAGCAGTTAACTGTTCCATCCCCCTTTAAACGTGGTGGAGGGAAATATGGACTGGCTGAAAACCCCCGTTTCTTCAAGAAGAATCGGGGTTTTTTGTTGCCGATCCAGCAAGTCGGATGGTGTTTTATGCCGATACTATAAGCATTGTTAGGCCGTCGAGGCATGAAGATCTACAAGTATCGAAAGCTTTCTCTCGGAGATGAAGAAGCGTTTGCTAGGCTTGAGAGGATCGTACGCCACCGGCTCCTATGGTGCGCTAGGCCCGATACGCTAAATGATCCCCTCGAGTTTGCATGGACGTGTGATTTCAAGGAATCGCCGGCGACGATGGACTTGCTGGCGAAGCTGTTGGAAGAGGTCAAGCGCAGGCCGCCGTCGCTGGCAAGGCAGATTGCGCTCGATGTCGTTCGCGTGGGCAGGCTCGGTGAAATAGCCGCACCGGTCATACAGGATCTGATTCAGCGAAGCCGAGATGAAATCGGTATCGTTTGCTTCGGCACCGCTCCGGACAATGAGGTGTTGTGGGGTCGATACGGCGGAGACGGCGCAGGCGTATGCGTGGAGTTCACGGTGCCCGACTCACTCTGTAAGACACAGCTGCACCAAGTTGTATACAACGACCAACGCCAACTGCACGTCGATGAGTTCCTGCGCTCTCGAAACGAGCCAAGTTCCGCGGTCGGCGTTTATGCGACACTCTTGACGAAGACCAAGTTCTGGGAGCCCGAGGGCGAAGTGCGCTTCATCTCGAAGAGGCAAGAGGTCGAAGTGGCCCTCGATGGATCGGAGGTAACTCAGGTCATCGTCGGGCCGAAGACCCATCCTCATGTCGAGGTTCGGGTGCGCAGACTCTCTGGAACAATACCGGTTGTCCGACTTGAGACGACGGCCTAACCAGGGTTTGCAGCCGATGGCGGCCGGTGGCATTATGAGCCGCCGCGGTTGAAACGCAAACGCACGCGTATGCAAGAAATGGAGGGCCAGACAGGAGGAAAGCAAGATGAAATATTCTTGGTGTGTTATGTGCGTAGCTGTCATGATGGTTCTGGTCTCATTGTTAGGCTGTGCCGGACTCTCCCAGCAGTATAGGGCTTCTACAGAAGGAATATCAGTCAACTACACGGTGAAGAAGGAGCAATTCCCTAACCCCAACGCCAAGATCTTTGTTTCATCAAACGATGAGCGGCTTGATAAAGACGTTGTTGGCGATGGCGCAAAATCCTCTGCTGGCAGCCGCGTACTCGGATATGTGGCATTTGGTGTTATCTATGCTGCATTTCCTGATCAACCGGCCCTTAGAGATCAACAAGACCCTATTAGGATCTTCAAAACAGCCATGACGGAAAGGCTTTCGAAAAATGGCGTTTACGTTTCTGAAGCAACCGACAATGATGGCTTGACCCTTGATCTCCTGGTAAGGCAATTCAAGATTGATTTCAATTTCGGAAAATGGACGGGCGAAGTCGGTTATGTAGCCAAGCTCAAGAAGCGCGGAGAGATAGTCTGTCAAGACAATATCTACGAAAAGGCAACTGCCTTCAATCTCTATGGTTTTGGTTCCGGAGAGAAGGCTCTAAACGAAGCATTTAGCAAGGCCATCGATAGATTGGATGCAAATGGCTGTTTCTCGAAATTACAAAAATAGAAATAAGGCCGTGTAACTACCGAATGCAGCCGACTCCTTACAGTCGCGGCTGATCCAAACGCTCCTTTCAACCCGTAATCCTTCGTGTCGCTGAATGAAGCCTAGTGAGTAGTTGTAATCTTGAATCTTGCGTTGCGGCAGGACTATTCGTAACAACTTAAGGAATGAATTTTCAGTTGTGTAGAAGATATCAATTTTACCGATACTTAAAATTGAAAATGAACTTGTTTGACGGAGAAAAACAAACGCCGGAGAAGGATCCCCCTTCACCGGCGTTCTGCGCTTGTCGATGCGGACGAACCGCTATTTGCAGGCCTGGCAGACGCTGAGCTTATCCATCGGGACGCCCGTCTTCTTGCTGATCCATTCGAGCTGCTCGATGGGGGCGAAGTAGTTTCCGCAGGTCTTGCATTTCATCATCTTGAAATTCCGGCCCCAGATCTCGCGCTCTTCGGGGGTGCCCGTCATCTTGATATGATGGGTAGGGCAGACGAACGCGCAGGCGCCGCAGCCGATGCAGACCTTGCTCTGCTCCTTGAACGGCGTGCCGACGACTTTCTCGGTGCCGCGGTAGGAGAACCCGATGGCGCTGACGCCGACGACCTGCTCGCAGGTGCGGACGCACATGCGGCAGAGGATGCAGGTGTTGTCGGTCGCGTCCGGCGTGAAGCGCGGCTCCGGCTTGACGCCCATTTCGTCGGCCATGTCCTTGAGCTCCTTCGATTCGGGGCAGCGCGCCATCTGGAGCTGCAGGACGACTTTCCGGACGTGCTTCACGCGGTCGGTCTGGGTCTTGACCTCGATCCCCTCGGAAACGGGATAGAGGCAGGACGTGACGACGCGCGTCCGCTTGCCCTGCTTGACCTCGACCACGCACATCCGGCAGGCGCCGGGGGATTCGATGGATTCGTGCCAGCACAGGGTCGGAATCCGGACACCGTTCTCTCGGGCGACATCCAGCAGGTATGCGCCCTTTTCCGCCTCAACTTCTTTTCCGTCGATCGTGAATTTTACCATATCCATTTTGACATCCTTATTCGACGATGATTGCTTCGAACTTGCAGCTCTCCATGCAGGCGCCGCACCGGGTACATTTCGCGATGTCGATCGCGTGGGGCTTCTTGCGCTCCCCGCTCGTCGCGCCGACCGCGCACACCTTCACGCACAGGCCGCAGCCGGTGCACTTCTTCGCATCGATCCGGTACTTGATCAGCTTCTTGCAGACGCCTGCCGGGCATTTCTTCTGCCGGATGTGGGCGTCGTACTCGTCGCGGAAATACCGGATGGTGCTGATGACCGGGTTCGGGGCGCTGTTTCCCAAGGCGCACAGGGCCCCGTCGACGATCGCCTTGGCGAGCGAATCCAGGAGCTCGACGTCCCCCTCCTGTCCCCTGCCCTCGCAGATGTCGGTGAGGATCTCCTTCATGCGCCGGACGCCCTCGCGGCAGGGGGTGCACTTGCCGCAGGACTCGATTTCCAGGAACGACAGAAAGTAGCGGGGCACGTCCACCATGCAGTTCCGGTCGTCCATGACGATCATGCCGCCCGACCCCATCATGGAGCCGAGCTTCGTCAGTTCGTCGAAATCGACCGGGCTGTCCAGGTACTTCTCGGGGATGCAGCCGCCGGAGGGGCCGCCCGTCTGCACGGCCTTGAACTTGCGGCCGTTCGGGATGCCGCCGCCGATGTCGTAGACGATCTCGCGGAGCTTCATGCCCATGGGCACTTCCACGAGGCCGGTGTTGTTGATCTTGCCGACGAGCGAGAAGATCTTCGTGCCCTTGCTGCCGGCCGTGCCGATGCCGGCGTACCAGTCTGCGCCCCGGTTGATGATGAAGGGGACGTTCGCCCAGGTCTCGACGTTGTTGAGGTTGGTCGGCTTGTCCCACAGGCCCTTGTGCGTCGCGTGAATGTATTTCACGCGCGGCTCTCCCGCGCGGCCTTCCAGGGAGGCGAACAGGGCGGAGGACTCGCCGCAGACGAAGGCGCCGCCGCCGCGGTTGATCTTGACGTCGAAGCTGAAGCCCGAGCCGAGGATGTTCTCGCCCAGGAGGCCGTATTCCCGCGCCGCCTGGATCGCAGCGGTGATGTTCTGCACGGCCAGAGGATATTCGTTGCGGACGTAGATGTAGCCGTTGCTCGACCCGATCGCGTAGGCGCCGATGATCATGCCCTCGAGGACCAGGTGGGGATTGCCTTCGAGAAGGCTGCGGTCCATGTAGGCGCCGGGGTCGCCTTCGTCGGCGTTGCAGATGACGTACTTGGGGTCGCCCGTGGCCTTGCGGGTCTCGTCCCACTTCCAGCCCGTGGGGAAGCCTCCGCCCCCCCGCCCGCGCAGGTTCGCCTTGATCACTTCCTGGACGATGGCGTCGGGCTTCATCTTCTGCAGGGCCTTGACCAGGGCGGCGTAACCGCCGACCGCGATGTAATCATCGATGCTGGTGGGGCTGATCTGGCCGTTCATGCCGAAGACGAGCCGCATCTGCTTCTTGTAGAAAGGACAGTCGTGCTCGTAGACGATCTTCTCCTTCGTCATCGGGTCGACATAGAGGAGCCGGTCGATGATCTCGCCCTTCAGCAGGGTCTTGTCGATGATCTCCGCCGCATCGTTGAGGCCGATGCGCTGGTAGAAGATCTTCTGGGGATAGATGACCATCATGGGCCCGCGTTCGCAGAAGCCGTGGCAGCCGGACAGCCGCAGATCGATCTTGTCCTGAAGCTTGCGCTTCTCCAGTTCGACCTTGAGGCTGTCCACCAGTTTCTGCGTCCCGTAGGCGAGGCAACCCGTGCCGACGCAAACGGTCATGCAGGGTTTGTTCGGGTCCCGCCCCTTCTGAAGCTCACCCCTGAGTTTTTCCACTCCGTCGAACGTTTTAAGCTTTCTCATCATCAGCCTCTACCTTTTTTCCTAAGTTCTTGAGGATTTTCGTCGTCTTCGCGATGTTCATGTGGCCGTGGTACTCACCGTCCACAACCAGGATGGGTCCCAACGCGCAGGCGCCGAGGCATCCCACCGTTTCGAACGTGAATTCCATATCCGCCGAGGTCTCGCCGGACTTCAGCCCCAACGTCGTCTGGATGTGGTTGTCGATCATCGAGGCGCCGCGGACATGGCAGGCCGTTCCGAGGCAGAGCATCAGGTGATGCCGGCCGCGGGGCTTGAGGCTGAACGCCTTGTAGAAGGTCGCCACTTCATAGACGCGGCTGTTCGAAACGCCCAGCTCCGTGCAAACCGCCTCGAGGGCTTCTTGGGGAAGGTAGTTGAACTCCTTCTGCACATCCTGAAGGATGGGGACAAGGTAACTCCTGTCAGAGCCGTATTTCTTGACGATGTTCTTGATCTTCGCTTCCATCGAGTGCTACCCCTTTTCGATAGTCTGTTGTAGCCGCATCCCGAAAATCTACTTGGCCGCCAGCTCGTCCCAGGACTTCGAGCACTTCACCTTGTTCATCAGCTTGTTGTACTCCATGAGCACGCGCGCCTGAATGTCCTTGATCTGATCCGGGGTCAGATGACGGAACCGCCCCTGCAGCTTGATGTAATCCGTAACGGGACGAAGCTTCTCCGGGGGGTCCACGGTGATCCTGTACTTCCCGTATTCCACTTCGTAGAGGGGGAAGACGCCCGTCTGCACGGCCAGCCGCCCCATCTTGATGCAGCTCTCGGAGGTGGACCGCCAGCCCGTCGGACACACGGCGAGGCAGTGGATGTACGAGGGCCCCTTGATGCTGCGGGCCTTCTTCACCTTGTTCATGAAGTCGACGGGATAGCTGTGGCAGGCCGTCGCCACGTAGGGCAGGTTGTGCCCCACCATGATTTCGGCCATGTTCTTTTTCCAGGTCTTGTTCCCGATGCTCGCCTTGCCCGCAGGCGCCGTCGTCGTGGACGAGCCGAAGGGCGTCGCGCCGGAGCGCTGGATGCCCGTGTTCATGTAGGCCTCGTTGTCGAAGCAGACGTACAGCATGTCGTGGCCGCGCTCCATCGCCCCCGAGAGGGCCTGGAAGCCGATGTCGACCGTTCCGCCGTCGCCGCCGATCGCCACCGTCTTGACATAGCGGTCGGGGATTCTTCCCTTGCGGCGCAGCGCCTTGAGGCCCGCCTCGACACCGGAACCGACGGAACCGGAGTTCGGAAAGGCGACGTGAATCCAGGGAAGGTCCCAGGCGGTCGTCGGATAGAGGCTCGAGATGACCTCCATGCAGCCCGTGGCATTGGCGATGACCGTGTCCCTGCCGAGGGCCTTGCACATCATGCGGATCGCGAGCGCTTCACCGCAGCCCTGACAGGCACGATGGCCGGGGGAGAAATATTCCGTCTTCTCTATCAGCTTCGGGGCGTAGAGTTCAAAATTTTCAAAGAGTTTCTTTGCTTCGAGATTTGCAGTGCTCATTCCCTTACTCCATAAATTTCGTAGGCGTCTTCCGGTTTCAGTTTCTTCACCGAGGCCGCTTTCTTCGCCATCTTGATGAAATCGTCCACCGCCACGTCACGCCCGCCCAAGCCGATGATGAAGTTGAACGTCTTGGGCTTCTTGGGCTCTTCGTAGAGGGCGGAGCGGATCTCGGCGAACACGGGGCCGCCGGGACCGCCGAAGGAAACCGCGCGATCCATAACGGCCAGGGACTTCGCCCCCTTCACCGCCTTCCGCAGTTCTGCGAAGGGGAAAGGCCGCCACAGCTTGATCTTCACGAGGCCCACGGGAACCCCGTCCTTGCGCAGCTCGTCGACGGCGATTTCCGCCGTCTCGCCCATGGATCCCATCGTGACCAGGACGGTTTCCGCGCCGTCCGTCTTGTAGGATTCGACGGGCTCGTACTTGCGGCCGAACTGCTGCTCCCATTCCTTCCAGACGTCGAGGACAACCTGCTTGGCATTGAGAAGCGCTTCGTTCTTGGCGCGCATGGTCTCGTTGAATATCTCCGGAAGGCCCAGGGTCCCCATGGACACCGGCTTGTCCGGATGCAGCTGGGCAAGGGGCTTGTACGTCGGCAGGAAGCGATCAACCTCCTCCTGATCGGGCATGAAGATCGGCTCCACGACGTGGGTGAGCTGAAAACCGTCGAGGTTGATGTTGACCGGCAGCATGACATCCCGGTGTTCGCCGATCTTGAAGGCCTGGATCGTCATGTCCACCGTTTCCTGGCCGTTGGCCGCAAACAGCGAAACCCATCCCGTGTCCCGCTGATACATGATGTCGCTGTGGTCGTTCCAGATGTTGATCGGGCCGGACACGGCGCGGTTCCCGATGATCATGATGACCGGAAGCCTCATCGCCGAAACGATGGGGAGAACTTCCTGCATGAAGAGCAGCCCCTGGGAACTGGTGGCGGTGAAGGTCCTGGCGCCGGCGCCGGAAGCGCCGCAGCAGGCGCTGATGGCGGAATGCTCGGACTCCACGCAGATGAACTCGGCATCGAGCCTTCCCTCGGCCACGATGTCCGACAGGTGCTCCGGAACGTGCGTATTGGGCGTAATGGGATATGCCGCGATCACATCCGGTCTGCACAATGCCGCCGCCTCGGCCGCGGCAAGAGCGATTTCCATACCGATTCGTTTACCCATTATCAGCCCTCCTCATTGACCATTTCGATCGCACCCGGCCAACATTCAAAGGCGCAGATTCCGCAACCCTTGCAGTAATCCAGATTCGCCGTGAAGTATCCTTCCTTGTCTTCCGTGATGCACCCCTCCGGGCAGAACATGAAGCACACGCCGCATTTGATGCACTTCTTGTTGTCCCAGATCGGTTTTTTGGCCCGCCAACTGCCGGTATGATAATCGCGGGCGCTCGCCGGGCGAAACACCATGCAGCCCGGATTGACTTCCTGCCAGCCTTCTGGCCATTTTTTCTGTGCCATTGTGATACCTCGTCCAGTCTCTGTTATGAATGGTAGACTTTCACCTGATCATGGGCGCTCTTGGCGGCCGCGAAGTTCTTCGCCGCGATCCTGCCAAACCGATGATCGATGGGTCCCTTCAGCGAATCGAATTTCACGATCTTCGTCACTCCCACCAACGCCCCCAACATCGTGGTATTCGTGATCGGAACCCCCAGCTCCTTCCACGCGATCCCCGTGGCATCGACCAGTGCAATACGGCCGGAGAACTTCACGATGTCGCGGATATCCTTCGCCGGCTTGGTCGTATTGACGATCAGCACCCCGTCCGGCTTCAGGCCTTCGGCGACGTTCACAAGCCCCACCAGCGATTCGTCGAGGACGACGACGACATCGGGGGTGTAAACGCCGGATCTCACCCTGATCCGCTCTTCGGCCACGCGGTTGAATGCCGCCACGGGAGCGCCTCTTCGTTCGGGACCGAAACTCGGAAATCCCTGGGCGTACCTTCCCTCCCCGATAGCAGCCAAGGCGAGCAACTCCACCGACGTGACAGCACCTTGACCGCCCCTGCCATGCCATCTAATCTCGATCATGCTATTATCTCCCAATTAGGATTGATGCCTCTTCCGGACAAACGAAGCCGCTTCCACGAACGCTTGCGACCACCTTGTTCGTCGATTTGTCGTACGGACTGACCACGGAATTCTGTTCACCGTTGATCCAATCTATAAAGAGGATTTCGATTTGGCGTATGGACGTGAAATCGCCTGATGCCACCGGCGAGGGGGCGAAACCCCCTTAACGCCACGGGCTTCTTATCTCAAGTGCTATCCCCTGTCAATAGAATTTTTTATGACAGCATATATTTGGTTTATGAGGACCCTTTTGGCGGCAAACCGGGGCCGCTTCTGAGAAAATCGAGGCGGGACAGGCATTTCCGGGGGGGGCCGCCCGCGGCGACCGGGGAACCGGCTGCCGGGAAACTACATGCAGCGGCGGCATTCGATGGACTTGGCGAGGGTCATCCTGTCCGTGTACTTGAGGTCTCCGCCGACGGGCATTCCCTGGGCGATCCTCGTCACGCGGACACCCCGGTCTCCCAGCATCTTCATGATCAGGAGCGCCGTGGCCTCTCCCTGGACCGTGGGATTCGTCGCGAGAATGATCTCCTGGACCGTTCCCTGGTCCACGCGCTCCAGCAGTTCGCGGATCTTCAGATCTTCCGGCCCGATGCCGTCCAGCGGGGCCAGGACGCCGTGGAGGACGTGGTAGAGCCCCCGGTAGGTGCCGCTCTCTTCGATCGCGAGCAACGAATCGGGATCCTCGACCACGCAGACGATCCCGCGGTCGCGTGACGGATTTTGGCAGATCTCGCAGAGGTCGCCCTCGGCAAGGTGGAAACAGGCCGTGCAGAGCCGTATCCTGCGCTTGACCTCGACGACGCTCTCGGCGAGGCGCAGTGCGTCCTCCTCCGGGCAGCGCAGCAGAAACATGGCCAGTCTGGCGGCGGTCTTCTCCCCGATTCCCGGAAGCCGGCCGAGTTCCCGGATCAGGTTTTGGATCGGAAGGGCGTAGCCGTTCTTCATCTCGCCATCCCCTACATCATCCCCGGAATGCTCAGGCCGCCGGTGAGCTTCGCCATCTCCGAGGAGACCATGGCCTGCGCCTTGCGGATTCCCTCATTGACCGCCGCAAGGATCAGGTCCTGCAGCATCTCGGCATCGCCGCCGCCGAGCACTTCGGATTCGATCTTCAGCGAGACGACCTCGCACTTGCCGTTGACGACGACGGAGACCATGCCGCCGCCCGCCGACGCTTCCACCGTCCGCGTCCCCAGTTCTTCCTGGAGGCGGGCCATCCTTTCCTGCAGCTGCCTTGCCTGCTTCATGATGTTTCCAAAATTCTGGGCCACCGTTTTCTTACCTCCGTAAAATGGAATTCCCCGCGGCCCGGCAAGCCGGCTCCGGCGACCGCGGCGTTCAGGAAGACCGCGGGATCACTTCCTTGACTTCCGCGCCGTCGAAGACGTCGAGAATCTTCTGGAGGAGGGGCTGGCTGAGGGCCTCGCGCCGCACCTCGTTGTTCTTGTGGTTTCTCGAAGCGCCGTTGGCGTTGGGCGCGGGACCCTGCGTCCCGGCATCGCCCGGAAGCACCTCGACCTGAACCTGCATCTTCCGCCGGAAGAAGGCCTCGGCGATTTCCGCCAGGCGGGCCTTCGCGTCCGCCCCGCTGATGTCGTCGTAGAAGAGATACCCCTTGGGAAATCCGATCCTCAGCCGGCTGTCGTCGCAGGCCAGCAGTGTCCCCTGCTCGACCTTCGACCCGAGGGGGAAACTGTGCTTCTTCAGAAAGTCCTTGAATGCCGCCCACCGGTCCTCCGGATCGGCATCCGGCGGGATCTCCTCCCGCACCGCCTCGGAAGCCGGTGCCGCCGGCTCTCCCGGTCCGGCCGCCTCCGCCTCGCGCGGAGCCGCCGCGGGTCCGCCCCGGTACGGCTCCGGCCTTTCCGCCACGCCGCCTTCCAGTCTCCGTTCCAGATCCTCCATCCGGGCGAGGACCTCTTCGAAGGGCGCCAGCGGCTCGGCATAGGCCATGCGGACGAGGAGCGCCTCCAGGAGCGTCCGCGGGTCCTGGGTCCTGCGGACGGCATCCTCCTCGGCCATCATCATGTCCAGCAGCTTCTGCAGCGTCTCCCGGCTGGTCTTTTCCGTCAGGCGGCGCATCTCCTGAAGCTCCTCCGCGGAGCCCTCGACCAGTTCCTGCGCCGCCTTGGAGATTTTCAGGAGGAGCAGATTGCGGAAGAAGAACAACAGGATCTGATGAAGATACTTCATGTCCAGGCCGGCGTCGTAGGCGTCGCCGAGGGTTCTCAGGCATGCCGCCGCGTCGCGCCGGAGGGCCGCCTCCGAAATCTGCAGCAGGAAGCGCCGGTTCGTGCGGCCGAGCAACTCGCCGACATCGGAATCGGCGACCTCCGTTCCGGCGTAGGATATCACCTGGTCGAAGATGCTTTCGGCATCCCGCAGGCTTCCGTCGCCCGCGTCGGCGATCCAGCGCAGGCCTTCGGGGCTGATGCGGATCCCTTCCTTCGCCGCGATTTTTCCCAGGCTCTCCGCGATCTTTCCGCCGGGGATCCGGCGGAACTCGAAACGCTGGCAGCGGGAGCCGATGGTGGCGGGCACCTTGTGCGTTTCCGTCGTGGCAAAGACGAAGACGACGTGCCGGGGCGGCTCTTCGAGGGTCTTGAGCAGGGCGTTGAAGGCCTCCCGCGTCAGCATGTGGACTTCGTCGATGATGTAGATCTTGTAGCGGCCGGACAGCGGGGAGAACTTGACGTTTTCGCGAAGCTCGCGGACCTCGTCGATGCCCCGGTTGGAGGCGCCGTCGATCTCCTGGACGTCGAGGGAGACGCCCTCCGTAATCTCCCGGCAGCACGTGCAGACCTGGCAGGGCTGCGCGGTGGGACCTTTTTCGCAGTTCAGCGACTTGGCCAGGATCCGGGCGATGGAGGTTTTTCCTACGCCCCGCGGACCGCAGAAAAGATAGGCGTGCGCAATCCGGCCCTGGTCGACAGCATTCTGGAGCGTCCGGACCACGGACTCCTGGCCGACGACATCCTCGAATACCTGGGGCCGCCACTTGCGCGCCAATACAAGATAATCTTCCGGCATATCATCCAATGAAATGAAAGGGCGATCAGGGACCGCATCGCTGCGGAGGGACATAGAGGTGACAGCCGGGTTACCCGCGGCACACGTCGGTACTTGCTACCGCTGCTTCCTTCCGGACCTGACGGGGTTTACAATCCTCCGTTGCACGGGGCCCGGCCGTCGCAATCTCTATGCGCTTCCATGGCGGAGAGAGGGGGATTCGAACCCCCGGTACACCTTTGGGGGCGTACACACGATTTCCAGTCGTGCTCCTTCAGCCACTCGGACATCTCTCCCTTGACACGGCACTTCACGAAATAGACCCGGGGCACGGTCCAACGACATCCGTGAAACCGCCCCGGGCCCGGATATTTTTCATGGCGGAGAGAGGGGGATTCGAACCCCCGTGAGGGCTTTTGGCCCCCAAATCGATTTCGAGTCGATCCCGTTACGACCACTTCGGTATCTCTCCGGCCGGATGGACGATCGGCGCCTCTTTCGAGGGGCGCTACGATATCCTCTTTTCCCGGAAAAATCTATACAAAATTTCCCCGCAGGCCGGCGCAAGAACCCCCCCCCGGACGCCGACCCGGTGGTTCAGGCGCGGGTCCTCCAGCAGCCGGAACAGGGAGTCGACCGCCCCGCCCCTGGGGTCAGCGGCGCCGTAGACAAGCCGGGATACGCGGGCCGCAAGGACCGCCCCGGCGCAGAGGATGCAGGGTTCGAGCGTCACGTACAGGGTCGCCCCGACGAGCCGGTAATTCCCGATCCGGTCCGCCGCCCTTCGAATGGCCAGAATCTCCGCGTGGGCGGTCGGATCGATCAGTCCGATGGGTCGGTTGTGCCCCGAAGATACGATCCTGCCCTCGCAGACGACGACGGCGCCGACCGGGACCTCGCCCTCCGCGTAGGCGCGGCGGGCTTCGTCGAGGGCCGCCTCCATGAAACCCTCGTCCCCGGGAGCCCCCCCCGGGGGGATATCCGCCTCACGCAACGCGTCCGCCATCGGAACCGTCCCAAACCGGCGACTCGCAGCCGCCCTTTTCCCGCATCGATCCGGCATCGATCCGGTTGATCTCAAGATCTTTTTCAGGTATCATGGGCCTCCTTTTTCGACAGAGGCCCATGATACCGAAGAAACTGCTCCTGATTGCCGCCCTGCTCTCGATGGGCGGTCACCTGCTGCTGGTATCGCTCACCGGCTTCGTCGACATGCGTTCGCCGAACAAGCCCCGGAACGTCCTCACCGTCGATCTCAGGGAAACCTTCAAGCCGGCGGAAAAGAAGAATGCCGCCGCCCTCCGCTACCGGCAGGCGCTCGCCGCGCGCGGGGTCGCCCTCGCCCGTGAATCCCGCGAGGAAACCGTCGACCTCGACAGCCAGGACGGGCTCTACACTCCCTACCTGAAAAAAATCAAGAAGAAGATCGAACAGGTCTGGTCCTATCCCCAGGCGGCAAAGGACGGCGGAGAGCAGGGGGTCGCCGTCGTGAAATTCTCCCTCGGTCCGAACGGCGCGCTGATCGGCAACGAGATCCTGTCGTCCTCCGGCTCGGAATCTCTGGACGCGGGGACCCTGGCGGCCATCCGGGAGGCAGGCCCCTTCGCTCCCTTCCCGAAGGATTTCCATCCCTCGGTGCTGCATATCATCGCCACATTCCAATACCGCCTGGTCGGGGCATAGAGGCGCGATGGCCCCGGACCGCTTTGCGCCGCAGACCGGGAACGACCGCCCCTCCGCAGGGAAGGGAAGGGGTTTTCTTCTCCCGCTGGTTGTCCTCGGACTTGTCTCCATCCTGATGCCGGCCGTCATCGACGCAGCCGTGGTGCGGGACGACCTCCACAGGGAAGTGCCCCTCTCCGGAGATCCCCGCCGCATCGTGTCCCTGGCGCCGAATATCACGGAAATCCTTTTTGCCCTGAACCTGGAGGAACGGATCGTCGGCGTCACCTCCTACTGCAACTATCCGGAGCAGGCCAAGCGAATCCGGCGCGTCGGCGGCTTCACCGACGTCTCCCTGGAAACGATCGTCTCGCTCGCTCCGGACCTCGTGCTGGCCACGGCGGACGGAAACCGCCGGGAAACGGTCCTGCAGATCGCGCGGATGGGGCTGCCCGTGTATGTCGTGAATCCGAAGAACCTGGAGGGCATTCTGGAGACGATGCGCCGGATCGGCCGGATCACCGGGCGCGAGGCGCAGGCGCGCCTCCTGACCGACCGATTCTCCCGCCGCGTGGAGGGCGTTTCGAAGAGAATGGCCGGGCGGCCGCGGCCGACGGTCTTCTTTCAGGTGGGGCTGGATCCGATCGTGACCGTGGGAAAAGGCACCTTCATCGACGAACTGATCGGGCTCGCGGGCGGCGCCAGCGTCTCTGCCGGGGACAGGACGCGCTACCCCCGCTACAGCATCGAGGAGGTCCTGGCGAGGAAACCGGATATCATCGTGATTTCAACAATGGAGCGGGCGAAGGATCCGTCGGCGGTTGCAAGGATCTGGCGGCGCTGGAGGGAGATCCCCGCCGTCGCCAGCGACCGCATCTACCCCCTCGACCCGGATCTGATCGCCCGGCCCTCGCCCCGGATCATCGACGCCCTGGAGATCCTGGCGCGCATGTTTCACCCCGATCCGGACGGGGTCAAGGCAAACGGGCGGACCGAGCGCTGACAGAAAAAGATCCGGCAGGCATCTTCCGTCAGGGCGAGGCCTTCCGGAGAAGCCCGGCAAGGATCTGCGTCGCCTCGGCGATCCGCTCCTTCCGCAGGCGCTTTTCCGCCGCGTTTCCGGAATCCAGACCCCTCCGCTGTCTCCGCAGATAGGCGAGCTGCTCCTCGACCGCGGCGAGCATGCGGTCCCAGTCGATGCGGTCCGGGATCTTCGGTACCGCGGCCCTGCCTTCGACCCGCCCGTCCTCGATCGTCCATTCTTCGAGGTAATCGGGGATCTTCACGGAAAGGCCGAAACGCTCCCTGAGGACGGCCGCCAGAGACTCCTGGGCCGAATATTCGCCGTGCACCAGAAACACCTGCATGTCCGGAGAGCGGAACGCGCTTACCCACTCGATGATCTGGCTGCGGCCGGCATGGGACGAAAAGCCGTTGATCGTGTAGACCCTGGCCTTGACGGCGATTTCCTCATTCAGGATCCGGATGACCTTTGCGCCGTCGACGATCTTGCGGCCCGTCGTCCCCTGCGCCTGGAACCCGACGAAGACGATGCTGGCTCCCTCGCGCCACAGGTTGTGCCGGAGGTGATGCTTGATCCTTCCGGCGTCGGCCATGCCGCTCGCGGAGATGATGACGGCGGGACCGCGGAGTTCGTTGATGGACATGGACTCCTGCGTCGAGATGGAAAACCGCAGCTGCGGCAGAGACAGCGGATCTTCGCCTGCCGCCAGAAGCTTCCGCGTTTCCTCGTCGAAATATTCCCGATGATTGCGGAAGATCTCCGTGGCCTTGGCCGCAAGCGGGCTGTCGACGAAAACGGGCATGTCCGGCGGGAGACGGCCCTGCTTCGACAGGAGATACAGGGAATAGATGAGCTCTTGGGTCCGCTCCACGGCAAAGGCGGGGATGACGACCTTCTCACCGCGTCGGTAGCTGAAGGCAACGGCTTCGGCCAGTTCGTTCAGGCTTTGCGTTTCATCCTTGTGATCGCGGTTTCCGTAGGTGGATTCCAGGAAGAGGACGTCGGCCTTCTCCACGATCGACGGGTCTTCCACCATCAACTGCGAACTCCGGCCGATGTCGCCGGAAAAGACGATCTTCCGCCGCGTCCCTCCTTCTTCGATCCAGACCTCCAGGAGCGACGACCCGAGGATATGTCCCGCGTCCTGGAAGACGACCCGGACTCCCGGGGCGGGCTCGAAGGGGGCCCTGTAGTCGATGATCCGGAAAAGGGGAAGCGTATCCAGGGCGTCCTTTGCCGTGTAGAGCGGATCCACCCCGTCCGCGCCGAAGCGAAGCCGCTTGCGGCTTTTCCACTGGGCCTCCATCTCCTGGATATGGGCGCTGTCCAGCAGCATGATCTCCAGCAGGTCCCGGGTCGGGGCCGTCGCATAGATGCGGCCCCGGAATCCTTTCCGTACCATCCTCGGCAGGAGCCCGGAGTGGTCGATATGGGCATGGGTCATCAGGAAAAAATCGATTTCCTCCGGCCTGTAGACCGACAGGTCCCAATTCCGTTTCTCGATCTCGGCGCTGCCCTGATGCATCCCGCAGTCGATCGCGAACCGTTTTCCCCCGCTTTCGATAATGAAGCAGGAGCCGGTCACGGTCCTGGCGGCGCCCATACATTTGATCTTCATGAAGAGAGATACCCCCGTCGTCTTCAGGTTTTCAGGATGCCGTCGGCCAGCATCTGCCGCTGGATCATCATGATCTTCCGGCCCAGCGCATGCTCCAGGTCCCGTTCCAGGGTCAGGAACTTCGCCGTCACGAACTGCAGGTACGGCGAGCCGGGCGAAGGCTCCGAAAGCCAGACGCGCACGACCCGGGCCTCCAAGTGAAAACGCTTCTCGTCCACGTTCAACTGGAGGCGGACGGACTCGCCCGCCTTGAACGACTTGATGTCGCCGTGGCTGAATCCGACGCCGCCCAGGGAAATATCCAGCAGGTTGACCTTCCTCCCCCCGCAGGAAAGCGAAATTCCGCTGTCGGATCTGGGCCGGACGCGGAAATGAAGGCGGATGTTCATCGGTTCGGGAGCACCCTGCACCTGCAGGACCGGCACCGTCACCCGTTCGCCGGAGGTCATCTCGTAGTCCCGGACGAACTCGGCGATTCTGGCTGAAAAGCCGTACCGGGTTGCCTTGCCCTCGCTTCTGACGAGATAGGTCGCGGACACGGTATTTCCGATGTGGCTTTTCGTGAGCGGAGGCGATGTCTGGGAGATGACGATGCGGTTCCCCTCGACCTCGTAGATCATGGCCTTGAGAACGCGGATGCTGTTCTTCAGATCATCGCGCTCCAGAAGGATATCGATGCTGGAACCGGCCCGGACGAGCCGGCCGGCGTCCATCGGTTTTTCTGCCATAGCGCCGCAACCAGAAAGGATTTTGGGGAGAACAAGCTGGAGAGGGCTCCTCGCTCGATTCCCGCGCACCGCATGAAAATCCGGCAACGCCGGAAGCGTGCGGGTGTATTCTAAAGGAAAAACTCGATTCGTCAAATGGTTTTCGTCTCGCGAATTGCCGTTCCGGTCGATCCGGCTTGACTTTCCTTCGGCCCTGCGATTACATAACGTGGTCTCGCAACGCCGTCCCCTATCATCCCACTTGCCCTGGAGGACAGAGACAATGAAAGAGGACATCCGTTCCGTCGTCTGCCGGGTGGATACTTCCGGCTGGAAGACCGTGCACGTCGAATACGGGGCGAACGCCCTGGAAATCGCCGTGCCGCAGGACTGCCGCGTCCTGACCATGAAGGACATGCCCGTCGTCGGGGATCCGCAGCGCGCCATCGCCGATGCCCTTGCCCATCCGATCGGAAGTGACCGGATTGCCGACATCGTGAAGAAGAAATCCAAGCCCCCCGGGAAGCTTTCCGCCGCCGTCACGGTGTCCGACATCACGCGGCCCGTTCCCTACAAGGGAAAGAACGGGATCCTCTCTCCGATCCTCCGTGAGCTCGAGGGGGCCGGCATCGATCGGTCGAACATCGTGATCGTCGTCGGCAACGGCATGCACCGGCCGAGCACCGCGCAGGAGCGGATCGACATGTACGGCGAGGACATCTGCCGGGACTACCGGATCGCCGACCACAACTGCGACGATGCCGCTTCGTTGACGCACGTGGGCAAGACCCGTTCCGGCGGGGACGTCTTCGTGAACTCGACATTCTTCAACGCCGACATCCGCATCGCGACGGGCCTCGTCGAGAGTCACTTCATGGTGGGCGTCTCCGGCGGCCGCAAGGCCGTGTGTCCGGGGCTCGTGGACACGCGCACGATCCAGAAATTCCACAGCCCCGCCTTCCTGGAATCCCCCTTCGCCGACAATCTCATCCTCGAAGGGAACCCTTGTCACGAGGAATCACTGGAAATCGCGAAGACCGTGGGAGTGGATTTTCTCGTCAACGTCAACCTCGACAAGGACATGCGCCTCCTGAAGGTCGTCGCCGGAGATCTCGTCGCCGCCCACCGGGAGGCCTACCTGTTCGTGAAGAACTTCGCCGCCGTCGAGACGGACGAAGAATTCGACATCGTGCTCACCCACGGCGGGTACGTCGGGCGGAATCATTACCAGACGGTCAAGGCGGCCTACAACGCCCTGCCTGTCGTGAAGAAGACGGGGACGATCATCGTCGCCGCCGACAACCGCGACGTCGAGCCCATCGGCGGGCTCGAATACAAGAGCCTGCTCCACCTCCTGAAGCTCCAGGGCGCGGAAGGTTACATGAAGATCCTGGAGAACCCCTCGTGGATCTTCACGAAAGACCAGTGGGAGCCGGAGATGTGGGCGAAGGTGCTCCGCAAGATCGGCGAAGAGGGCCTCGTCTACTGCACGCTTGCGATTCCGCGGGAGGATCACGAGTTGCTGCCCGGCCAGTGCGGCCTCGATTTCCTCTGTGATCCGGACGCGGCATCGGCCCCGCCGCTGCAGCAGGCGACGGAGATGGTCCAGAACGCCTTTCTCTGCGCCTACGACCGCCAGCGCCGCAACGCCGCGAAGCCGCGTACAGCCTTTGTCCGCGAAGGTCCCTACGCCGTGCCGGTCCTGAAGTCCCGCAGCTCTTAGAAAGGCCTCCGGTCCGCCATGATCTCCACTTCTCCGGCCCGCGCGGCCGTCGTCGAAGCGGACGGCCTCCGCAAGAACTTCGGCGAAACGACCGCCGTCGCGGGCATTTCCTTCGCCGTTTTTCCGGGAGAATGCTTCGGAATCCTGGGGCCCAACGGCGCAGGCAAGACCACGACGGTACGCATGGTCTACGGCTTTTCCCCGCCTTCCGCCGGATCCATGAAGGTCTTCGGCATGGATATCGGCCGCGAGGGCCGGCGGATCCGCTCCCGGGTCGGCGTCTGCCAGCAGGAAAACAACCTCGACCCGGAACTTTCCGTCCGGCAGAATCTCGAGGTCTTCGCCCGCTATTTCAACCTCCCGGCCCGCGTCGCCGGGGAAAGGGCCTCGAAGCTGCTCGCTTTCATGTCGCTGGACCACCGGGGAGATGCCAAGCCGATGGAGCTGTCCGGCGGCCTGATGCGGCGCCTCATGGTCGCCCGGGCCCTCATCAACGAGCCGGAACTGCTGATCCTCGACGAGCCGACGACCGGCCTGGACCCGCAGTCGCGCCATCAGGTCTGGAGCAGGCTCGAGGAGCTGAAACGCCGGGGGATGACGCTTCTCCTGACGACCCACTACATGGATGAAGCCGCCCGCCTGTGCGACCGGCTGATGATCATGGACCACGGAAAGATCCTGGTGGAGGGAACGCCCCCCGAACTGATCCGGCAGCACGTGGGCCTCGACGTCATCGAGGTGTCGGAGCCTTCCGCAGATCTCCTGCAGTTCGTGCTGTCCGCCGGTCTTCCCCATGAAAACCTCGGGCACCGCCTCGTGATCTACAGCCGCGAGCGGAATTCCCTGTACCACGAGATCGGCGACCGCTACTGCCAGGAGGGCTGCACGCTCCGTACGGCCACGCTGGAGGACGTGTTTCTCAAGCTCACCGGAAGGGCGCTTCGGGATTGAAAGGAACGGCCATGTACCTGTCGCGAGGCTTTGTCCGCGTTTGGCAGCGGAACTTCATCGTCTACCGGCAGACCTGGAAGATCAGTTTTCTGCCGCCGCTGCTGGAACCGCTTCTCTACCTGGCGGCCTTCGGGGTGGGTCTGAGCGGCATGGTGGGAAACCTTCGGTACCGGGGCGAGGAGATCTCCTACGTCGCCTTCCTGGCGCCTTCGCTGATCGCCATCAACAGCATGAACAGCGCGTTCTTCGAAAACACCTATTCTTCCTTTGTCCGCATGTACTACCAGAAGATGTTCGACGGCATGATGGCCACGCCTCTCACCGTCGAAGAGATCATCGCAGGCGAGATCGTCTGGGGCGCCACGAAGTCCTTGATCGGAACGGCCATCATGATGGCCGTCATCAGTCTTTTCGGCCTGCTCCGCTATCCGGAGAGCCTGCTGATCCTGCCCGTGTCCGTCCTGGCCGGCTTCGCTTTCGGGTCGACGGGGATGTTCTTCACGGGCCTCGTCCGCAACATCGATCTGTTCAACCTCCCCATTTTCCTGTTCATCACGCCGATGTTCCTTTTCGGCGGGACCTTTTTCCCGATCGACGCCCTCCCCTCCTGGGCGCAGACCGTCGCCCTGGTCTTTCCGCTGACCCACCTCGTCAACGTCACCCGCGATGCCGGCCTCGGACATACCGGCGCCGACTTCTGGTGGGGCCTCCTCTATCTTTCGACCTTCGCGGCCGTCTTCTTCCCCCTGTCCATCCGCAGGATGCGCCGTCGGCTGATCAAATAACCTTTTCCAACCGCCTGCCGTGTCTTCTCACAGGCGGTTCAAAAAGGTCCGGATGCAAGGCCCCTGAAGTCCTGAGCCGTGAGGCGTACTGGAAGTACGTTGAACGGCGAAGGACGAGGGAAACGCCGCAGACGGGCCTTTTTGCAGACACCCGAAGAAAACTTCGAACGTCTGCGATCCCCGGGGAATTGGTCAGGCTTTCACTCGCTCGTCCGCCCTGCGGCCCGGCCGCAGGACGGCGCTCGCTGTCGGATTCAACCGCCTGTCCTGTTTTCAGCGGGCCGATTCGACATACTGCACGATCGCCCCCGCCATGGCACGGATCGCCCCTTCGAACTTGCCCTCGTCCTTCTCCAGAAGCGTCATGCGGAAACCGGGCAGCGACGTGTAGAACGAAGTGAGCGGCACGGTGCAGATGCCCGTTGCGCCCAGCAGATAATAGACGAATCTCTTGTCGTATTCGATCTTGCCGGAAACGAGTTTTTCAATATAGGTCCGCACGTCCGCCGGCTTGATCGGCAGCGTCTGCCGGCCGTTCAGAACGGCCTCATTGAAGGCGACGGTCATGTAGAAGGCGCCGTCCGTCCTGTTGACGACGACATAGGGGAGATCCTTGAGCAGGCTGTAGGCGATGTTCGAGAGCTTCTCGTAGTGACGGAGCCGCTCCTGAAGGTATTCCTGATACTGCGGGTGCGAAAGGATCAGCGGAATGGCCATCTGGGGAAGCGTCGTGGAGCATACCTCCGACATCTTCTGGTGAAAAACGGCATCCACGTAGCGGGAAAACGCCGGGTCACGGTCCATGTTGTAGACCTCCACCCATCCGCACCGGGATCCCGGCCAGGGGAATTCCTTGGAGATGCCTTTCATCGCCAGTCCCGGCACTTCCCCGATGATGTCGGACAGCGGCAGGGTCTTCTTCCCGTTGTATACGATGTTGTTGTACGTCTCGTCGAAGACGAGAAACAGGTCGTACTCCCGTGCGATCTCGACGATCTGCCGGAGAATCTCCGGCGGATAGACGAATCCCGTCGGGTTGTCCGGATTGATGACCAGAATCCCGACGATGGATTTGTGGCTCTTCACCTTGCGCTCGAGTTCATGGATGTCCGGCTGCCACTCGCAGTACGGATTCATGCGATACGTATTGGGGGGAAAGGAGGCGTGCAGGACTTCCGCCAGCAGATGGGTCGAATAGGTCGGCTCCGGCATGATGATCCGCGCGTCGACGCGGATGGCGCTGTAGGCCCTGGCGATCGCGTCTCCCAGCCCGTTGAAGAAGATGATGTCCTCCGGGGTCACCTGGACGCCTCCGCGCGCGTTGACGCGCTCGGCCAGGAACTGGCGCGTCGCGAGCACACCCTTCGTCGGAGAGTACGCATAGGTCTCGTCCCGGCGGATCAGGTCCACAAGGACCTCCTTCATCCATTCCGGGATTTTCTCTCCCTTGTGAACCGGGTCGCCGATGTTCTCCCAATGAATCTGGACGCCGTGCTGCTCGAGCCTGGTGCCCACCGAAACGATATTCCGGATCTCGTAAACGAGACCGCTTCCGCTCTTGGCGATGTCAAATCTCATGGTCCCCTCGCAGGTACAAAAACTTATGGAACAAATGAAGTTTGTTCCCTTAGTACAAACGTGAAATTTTTGCCATGAATTTGTTGGAAACGCTGGCAAGATCGGGAAACCCGGCGTATAATCGCCCCCTCTTCGCGGGGTTGCGCTGGAGCGGCCGCGGGGAAGTCCACCCAGCAAGGAGAGCCTATGAGCGTCCTCATCGATCTGGCGATGTTTCCCACCGACAAGGGGGAAAGCGTCAGCCCCTATGTATCGAGGATCATCCGCATCATCCGGGACAGCGGCCTCCCCTACCGGTTCGGCCCCATGGGAACGAGCATCGAGGGGGAGTGGGAAGAGGTCATGGGCCTTGTGACCCGCTGCTTCGAGGAGCTGAAAAAGGACAGCGGCAGGATCTATGCGACCATGAAGATCGATTACCGCAAGGGGAAAGGCGGCCGGATCGAAAGCAAGATCCGGTCCGTCGAGAGCAAACTGTCATGAGGCAGGACGTTCCGGAACCGCATGAGCGGGGTCGCCGCGGTTCCGGGGCGCGCTTCGCGGACGGAGAAGATGTGCGGGACGACGGCTGTCTTGACTTTTTGTCTGCGGCGTCACTACATTACGAAGACGCAAGGATCGTGATCGTTCAGGTTTGCCGTCTTCGGCGGCGGATTCCAGCAGAAAGGAAGGGAAACGGCCATGTGGGAATATACGGACAAGGTGCGGGAGCATTTCCTCAACCCGCGCAACGTGGGCGAGGTTGAAAACCCCGACGGCTCCGCGGAAATCGGCTCGATCGCCTGCGGGGACGCCCTGAAGCTGACGTTCAAACTGGATGAGAACAAGCGCATCAAGGAGGCCAAGTTCAAGACCTTCGGCTGCGCCAGCGCGATCGCCGCCTCGTCGGCGCTGACGGAAATCATCAAGGGCATGACGCTCGAGGAGGCCGCCAAGGTCACGAACCAGGACATTGCGGCCTACCTGGGGGGCCTCCCCAAGGAGAAGATGCACTGCTCCGTTCTGGGGCAGCAGGCGCTGGAGAAGGCGATCGAAAACTACAAGGGAATCGCCTCCAAGGAGCCGGAGGAAAAAATCATCTGCGAGTGCTTCGGGGTGACCGACCGGGAGATCGAGCGGGCCATCCGCGAGAACAAGCTCACGACCGTCGAAGAAGTCACGAACTATACCAAGGCCGGCGGGGGGTGCGGGGGATGCCATCCGGACATCCAGGCGATCCTGGACCGCCTGCGCGCGGAAAGCAAACCCGCGGCCAAGCCGAAGATGTCCAACATCCAGAAGATCCGCAAGATCGAGGAGACGCTGGAGCGGGAAATCCGGCCTTCGCTCAAGCAGGACGGCGGCGACATCGAACTGATCGACGTCGTCGACGACCGCGTCCTCGTGGCCACCCGCGGCGCCTGCGCGACCTGCAAGGCCTCCGACATCACCATGAAACACTTCGTAGAGACAAAACTCCGGGAATTCGTCACTCCCGAACTGACCGTGGAGGAGGTGTCCAAGTGAAGACCGTTTACCTAGACAACAACGCCACCACGAAGGTCGCCCCGGAAGTCCTGGAGGCGATGCTGCCGTTCTTTTCGGAACTCTACGGAAATCCCTCCAGCATGCATTCCTTCGGGGGGCAGGTGGCGCGCCACGTGGGGATCGCCCGGGGACGGGTGGCGGACGTCCTGGGCGCCGAGCCCGAAGAGATCGTCTTCACCAGCTGCGGCACCGAGAGCGACAACGCGGCCATCCGGTCGGCGCTGGCGGTATCCCCGGACAAGAAGCACATCGTCACGAGCCGGGTCGAGCACCCCGCCGTGCGATCGCTCTGTCACCACCTCCGCAAAGAGGGATACCGCGTCACCGAGATCCCCGTGGATGCGGAGGGACGCCTGGACATGGACAGTTATGCGAAGAGCCTCACGTCGGACACCGCGGTCGTGAGCCTCATGTGGGCCAACAATGAAACAGGCGTGGTCTTCCCCGTGGAGAGGGCCGCCCGGATGGCCTACGAACGGGACATCCTCTTCCACACCGATGCCGTGCAGGTCGTGGGCAAGATGCCCATCGACATGAAGAAGAACACGATCAACATGCTGTCTTTTTCCGGCCACAAGCTCCATGCCCAGAAGGGCATCGGGGTCCTGTACGTCCGCCGGGGCACGAAATTCGTTCCTTTTTTCATCGGCGGCCACCAGGAGCGGGAGCGCAGGGGAGGCACGGAGAACACGCCGGCCATCGTGGGGCTGGGAAAGGCCTGCGAACTCGCCGCGGCGAACCTCAAGGAGGAGAACACGCGGGTCCGGGCGTTGCGGGACAAGCTGGAAACGGAGTTGCTCCGGAAAGTCCCCGGCAGCCGTGTCAACGGCGACACCGCGCAGCGGCTGCCCAACACGACCAATATCAGTTTCGAATATGTCGAGGGGGAGGGCATCCTCCTGCTGATGGACCAGTTCGGCATCTGCGCGTCCTCCGGCTCCGCCTGCACATCGGGGTCCCTCCAGCCGTCGCACGTCCTCCGCGCCATGGGCGTCCCCTTCACGATGGCCCACGGCTCGATCCGCTTCAGCCTCAGCATCTACAATACGGAGGAGGACATCGACTTCGTCATCGACAAGCTGCCGGGAATCATCGAACGGCTGCGCGGCATGTCGCCCTACTGGAGGCCCGGCGAAAAGTGCGCCAGCGCCTGACCGGGGCCGGCGCACGCCTCAGGAAACCGCAGGTAGGGGAAATCCATGGACGATTCCAAGACGGATGAGTGCAAGAACGAAGCGGCTACGGAACTCCGGTATCGCGCCGAGATCCCCGACGTCGTGGGACAGCTGGTCACTTCGTGCAGCAGCAGCAACGGATGCTTCGAGCACGTGACGTCCGAGCCCCTGCCTTCCCGGGACGTGGTCGTCGACCTGATCGAGCGGGTGCGGCGGATCCTCTATCCCGGCTATTTCAGCCGTTCCCGCGTGGACCGGATCAACCTGACCTATTATTTCGGCGAAGAGGTCATCGCCCTGTTCGAGGCGCTGTCCCGGCAGATCGCCCTTGCCATCCGCCACGACTGCATCCGCTACCAGCAGCCCTGCACATCCTGCGACGAGCGGGGGCAGCAGATCGCGATTTCCCTCATCCACAACCTGCCGCAGCTGCGGGGGATGCTCGCCGGGGATATCCGGGCCGCATTCGACGGCGACCCCGCAGCCCAGAGCCATGACGAAGTCATCTTCAGCTATCCGGGCCTCTTTGCGATCACCGTGTATCGGGCCGCCCATTTCCTGTATGAGCAGAAGGTCCCCCTGCTGCCCCGGATCATGACCGAACACGCCCACAGTCTGACCGGGATCGACATCCACCCCGGTGCCGAAATCGGGGAGAGCTTCTTCATCGACCACGGCACCGGCGTGGTGATCGGCGCCACATCGATCATCGGCGACCGCGTGCGGATCTATCAGGGCGTCACACTCGGGGCCCTTTCCCTGCGCAAGGAGGAATGCGAACGCCTGCGGACGGAGAAACGGCACCCGACGATCGAAGACGACGTCACGATCTACTCCAATGCCACGATCCTGGGCGGTCGCACCGTGATCGGCGCCCGGTCCGTCATCGGCGGCAACGTGTGGATCACAGACTCCGTTCCGCCCGATACGGAGGTATTTCTGAAGAAGCCGGAACTGGTCTTCCGGGAAAGCTCCGGCTGATCCTGACCGGCTCCCGCCACCGGCCCATATCCGGCCGTACCGAAAACGCTTTTTCCCTTTGACAGACGGGGTTTTTCAGGCTATCCACGAGGCAAAAGCCGATCCGTGCGGCTCCCGATCAACCTCTTAACAGCCGCCCCGCTTCCCGGGCAGGTCCGGCCTCAAGACCGGATGGAAGGGAGAGCGGGGGAAACAGGAGGGCATGGCCATGAAGGAAAAACCGATAGACTACTTCGTCGCGCTCTATGATCTGGCGAGGGTGATCAATGCCTCCCTCGATCCCTGCGTCGTCCTGGAAGAGGTGGCGCAGCACGTGGCCGGGACGATCCGCGCCAAGGCGTGCAGCATCCGGCTCCTGGATTCGCGAAGGCAGAGGCTCCTCCTGAAAGCCGCCTACGGCCTGTCCGACAAGTACCTGAGAAAGGGCCCCGTCCTGGTCAAGGAAAGCGGTCTGGACAAGAAGGCCCTGCAGGGAAAGACGATGTGGCTGAGGGACGCGAGCACCGACAAGAACTTCCAGTACGGCGCCCGCGCGAAGGCCGAGGGGATCAAGTCCGTCCTGGTCCTTCCGCTTCTCATCGAGAACAAGGCGACGGGCGTCCTGCGGGTCTATTCGGACCGGATCCGCGAGTTCGACGACCAGGAAATCCGCTTTCTGGAGGCCGCGGCCAACCTGAGCGCCATCGCCATCGAAAATGCCAGGCTCCACAAGACGCTACAGACCCGCTACGAACTCATGACGGAGCACAAGAACCGCATCGACGACAACTGATGCCGCATCGCGGCCCTCTGCGGGGCCCCGGAACGAACCAACCCCCTGTGACCGGAAGGAGGAACGTATGATTCGCCTTGGCATCAACGGCTTCGGACGCATCGGGCGGCAGGTCTTCAAGGCCGTCCTGGCCAGATATCCCCAGTCGCTGCAGGTGGTTGCGATCAACGACCTGTTCGACGTCAAGACAAACGCCCATCTCCTGAAATACGACACGAGCTACGGACGTTTCTCCGGAAGCGTCGAGGTCAGGAAGGACGCTTTCCTGATCGACGGGAAGACCATCCGGAGCTTCGCCTGCCGCGAGCCTGCCGCGATCCCGTGGGATGACGAAGGCGTGGACATCGTCATCGAAAGCACGGGGCTCTTCCTCACCGGACCCAAGGCCGCCGCGCACCTGGAGGCCGGCGCCAGGAAGGTCATCATCAGCGCCCCGGCCAAGGAGGAAGATCTCACCGTCGTCATGGGCGTCAACCACCGCCAGTACAATCCCCAGAAGCACCACATCCTTTCCAACGCGTCCTGCACGACCAACTGCCTCGCGCCGCCGGCCATGGTCGTCCACGAAGCATTCGGCATCGAAAAGGGGATGATGACGACCGTACACTCCTACACGAACGACCAGCGCATCCTGGATCTTCCCCACAAGGACCTGCGCCGCGCCCGCGCCGCGGCCCAGAACATCATCCCGACATCGACCGGCGCCGCCCGTGCGCTGGCCCTGGTGATTCCGGACCTCGCCGGCCGTTTCGACGGATACTCCCTGCGCGTCCCCACGCCCACGGTGTCGATCGTGGATTTCACCGCCGAATTGAAGAAGAAAACGGACACGGCGGAACTGCGCGAGGCCCTCAAAAGCGCGGCGCGCCGGCAGCTCAAAGGCATCATGGCCTGCGAGGAAGAGCCGCTCGTCTCCACCGATTTCCGGGGCAACGAGCACTCCTCGATCGTCGATGTGGAGTTCACGCAGGTGCTTCGGGACAACATGGCCAAGGTCGTGGCTTGGTACGACAATGAATGGGGCTACTCCTGCCGCGTGGCGGACCTGGCCAACTACATGGCGGAGAAAGGATTCTGACCCCGCGGCATGCCGGTACGGATTCTGATCATCGACGACGACGCCGTTGCCTGCGAGTTCCTCCAGGAGGCGCTTTCCCGGGCTGGGTATGATGTGGACACCGATACCTCCGCCAGGACAGCGCTGTGCCGGGACCTGTCTTCCTACGACCTGCTCATGTCCGATATCCGGATGCCCGATATGGACGGCCTGCAATTCCTCCGTCACGTCCACGGCGAGCGGCCGGAGCTGCCGGTCATTCTGATGACCGCCTACGGGGACCTGCAGACCACGATGGAAGCCCTCAACCTGGGTGCCTGGGACTACATCAGCAAGCCTTTTTCACCCGACGCGGCGAGGGCGCTGGTCCGCAAGGTCCTCGAAGTCCGGGAATTGAGGCAGCGGAGGATGCGCGGCCGCCCGCCGTTGAAAGACGAGCCGCAGTTCATCGGCTCCTCCGCGACCATGGTCGAATTCTACAAGCAGTTGGCCCGCGTCGCCGACGCCGCGGCAAGCATCCTCATCGAAGGGGAAAGCGGCACGGGGAAAGAGCTGGCCGCGCGCTCGCTGCACCAGCTCAGCTCGCGGTCCGAAAAGCCGTTCGTGCCGGTCCACTGCGGCGCCATCCCGGACACCCTGCTGGAATCGGAGCTGTTCGGGTACGAAAAGGGCGCCTTCACGGGCGCCGACCGCTCCCATCCGGGCCTCCTCGCCTCCGCCCAAGGCGGCACGATCTTCCTCGATGAAATCACGGAGATGTCCACTGCGCTCCAGGGAAAGCTGCTGCGGTTCATGCAGGACGGAGAGGTCCGGCGGCTGGGCGGGCGGGAGGTCCACCACGTCTCCGTCCGCGTCGTCGGCGCGGCGAACCGCAAGATCGACGAGGAGGTTGCGAAGGGAAATTTCCGGGCCGATCTCCTGTACCGTTTCGTCGTCCGCCTCCACATGCCTCCTCTGAGGGAGCATAAGGAGGACCTGCCGCAACTGATCAAATCTCTCCTGGCCAAGCTGGGCTATCCCGGCGCGGGAATATCCGATGACGCCATGGAGAGGCTCATGGCCTACGACTGGCCCGGCAACGTCCGGGAGCTGCAGAACGTGCTGCAGCAGACGCTTCTCCTGTCCCCTTTCATGATGATCCTGCCCGAGAATCTTCCCGAGAAATTCCGCACCAGGGCCGAATGGCGGCCCCTGGAGGGCGCCGAACGGGAGCAGATCCTCCAGATGCTCAAGAACACCGACTGGAACCAGAGCCGGGCCGCCCAGCTCCTCGGCATCGACCGGAAGACGCTTCGCACCAAGATCCTCCGCTACGGGCTCTCCCGGGAAGCCGCCGGCAACGGCAAGTAGAATGCCGATGAAAAATTCCCCAGCGACTGGGGAGGAATTCTACAATACCCCGGCAGACCCTCCGGCCGCCCGCTGCGCCGCAACCGCCAATACCCTTTGCATTTGACTATTTGCATGATCGGACCCCCGGAACATACTGTGGCACGGGCCTTGCTCAATCTCGGGCAAATGTCAAAAAACTCAGGAGGTAGTGAAATGAAGCGTTTGATGGTTATCGTGATCGGTTTGGTGTTCCTGTTCTGCGGTTCGGTCATCGCGGCTGAGAAGGCTGCCCCGGCCCCCGCCCCCGCCGCCCCGGCTGCAGAGCCCGCGAAAGCGGCGCCCGAGAAGGAAGTCAAGGAAAAGGCGAAGGCGAAGACCTCGAAGGCGAAGGCGAAGGCGAAGGCTGCAAAGGAAGAGAAGAAGGAAGCGGCTCCCGCAGCCCCCGCAGCGAAGTAAGGATCTTTTCCTGCGGATTTCAGATCTTCGGGAAAGGCGCGAGTCGATCGATTCGCGCCTTTTCTTTTTTCCGGGACCTGCCGTCCCGTTCACCCGTCATGGCGGGAATCGGGGAAGAAGAGCGTGACCGTCGTTCCCCCGCCCTGAGGACTTTCGATCGTCATGCGCCCGTTGTGGATCTTGACGATATCCTGAACGATCGCAAGCCCGAGCCCCCGCATCCCCTCCTCCGTATGGGTGCTGAAGAAGGGCTGGCAGACCTTCCCGAGCAATTCCGTGGGGATACCCCTGCCGTCGTCGCCTACGGCGAGGGCAATGCTCTTCCCGGCCTCATCCTTCCGTGCTGAGATCAGGATTCGCCCACCCGCCGGCATGGCCTCTACGGCATTCTGAATCAGGTTGAGCAGCGCCGTCTGGAAGCGGTAGCGGTCGATGTAGATCACCGGAAGGGACGGTTCGATCTGCAGGTCGAGGCGGATACCCGCCTTCGAAATCAGCGGTTCGATCAGAGGCAGGGATTCCTGGAGGATGCCGGGAACCGTCAACGCCTCGAAATGCGCCTCCGGGAGGCGCGTCGCCCGCCGCACGTTCTGGATGACGCTGTTGAGTCGTTGCGTCTGCTGCAGGATCAGCTCCAGCTTCCTCATGACGTCGGCGGGCCAGTCCGTCCGCTCGAGGAGAAGTTTCGTCATGCCGGCAATGGAGTGCAGGGGCGTTCCCAGATCGTGGGCCAGCGTCGCCGTGAGGTATCCGAGGGCGGTGAGCTGCTGAAGCTGATTGACCTGCATCTGCAGGTCGATGACCTTCGCCGTGGCCTCTTGGACTTTCTGCTCCAGCTGCCTGTTCAATTCCTGATTTCTTGCCAGGACGTTTTCCACGTCGTCCGCCATCCGGTTGAAGTGGTCGGACAATTGCCCCCATTCGTCCCTGCGGCGGCCGAAGGGGATCCGCTTGACGTACTGGCCGGATTGAAAGGCATCGATGGTGCGGATGATGATCCGGAGGGGACGGCCGATGATCCATCCGTAGCTGAGGCTGAGGGCGAGGAAGATCGCCAGCAGCAATCCCCCTGTGCTGAAAACCATCAGGTACTGGGCACGGGAGAGGATCTCCCAGTTCGCCCGGGAAAAGGCGATGACCCCGACGATCGTGAGGACATCGTTGTCGGCGAGGAAGGGATACAGAAGTCCCAGGGCGGGGCCGCCGTCGGTCGACAGCTGGACCATCTCCGGTTTCATCTTCGTCGCGGCCGAGGCCACCAGGGCATCGGGCCATTCGTAGTGGACACGGCTGGCGCCGGCCACGTATTCGATCGATCCCTTGCCGAGGGAAAAGAGATCGATCCGAGCGAGGCGGACGTCCGACTGGACGTGTTCCTTGAGGGCCGTATCGAGGGCGGAGAGGCCCTGGCCGGTGGGGAAATGCTGATAGTAGGTGCTGATGGTTTCGGCGACGCCGCTCAGCCGCTTGCCCTGCTGTTCGAACAGGAGGTTCTCCAGCGTGCGCAGCTGGATCCAGCCCCAGACGGACATCGTCACGACGAGCGCCAGCACGGTTGCCAGCATCAGACGGACACGGACGGTCATAGGAGGGAAGCCTCGGCGTTCTTGTGGCGGCGGATTATACCGCGCCCGCTTCCGAAAATGCACGGATTTTGAAGAAACAGAAACCCGGGGCAGCAGACGGTGTCCCGGGTTTGCAGGATCGATCTTCGTGGCACGAAAGAATCAGGGCCGCCCGCCTTTTTCCCTGGAAGGCAGCTTCCCGGCCGCTCTTCCGGGAGCCTGTGTCTTCCGCGGCGGCAGCTTCTTCTCCTCCATCTTCGCCACCTTGAAGGCCACATGCCGGCCCTCCTTCTCCGTGTAATTGACGCTGACCTTGTCTCCCACGACAAGGCCTTCGAGGGGCTTTTCCAGGCTGAATTCCATGATCTCTTTCTTGTCTTTGAAGGTCCGTTCAATCCGGATGGTCTGTTCCGTGATCTCGGTGAGCACTCCTGCCGTCTTCATCGTCATGGCCTTGACGGCGGGGACGATCTTCTCCGCTGCCGGCCGTGCAGGCAGGCCGGGAGGGTTCGTGTCCGCTCCGAAGCAGGGGGAAAGAAGCAATACCGAAAGGCACAGGACTGTCAGACAGGCGGAGTTTCTCAAGCTTCCGTTCTCCCGATGATGGAGATCCAACTCTCTGTACCGGGAGCAATTACCATACCAGCCGGCATGAGGCGGGGACGATATCCGCAATGCCGCGGAAAGGCTCTGCAATGAACAGGAATGGGAACATCCTCCCGGATTTGCGTTCGCCGGCAATGGAGAATTCTTCCTCAAGAGCTGAGGAATTTTTCATCATTCGCCGCTTCCCCGATGATGCCTCATCCGGCGAGGATGTTCAGGGCGGCCGGCACGATCTCGAATCGCGCCGGCAAAGTCCCCGGCTGTTCACCGTCCACGTCCAGCAGGACCCGCCCGCCGGAAGAGGCTTCGATCTTGCGGCAGGTCGCCATCCGCACCTTGCGAATATCGCCGATCCGTTGCGTGTAGAGTTTCGGCAGGTGCCAGAAAACTTCCGGCAACCGGAGGTCTCCGATGACGGTCACGTGCAGGAGTCCGTCGTCGGTCATGGCGGCGGGTGCGACACACATCCCTCCCCCGTGGTAGCGGCCGTTGGCGACGGCGATATTCCAGACAGGGCACTCGGTTTCGGGGCCGTCGTCGATACGGATACGGACCCGCTTGGTGCCGTAGAGGATGAGCGACAGAAGCGTGCCCCACATGAAGGAAGCGAAAGGTCCGAAGGCCTTGCTGGTCCGGTTGACGCGCGCCACCACTTCCCCGCCGATCCCGAAACTGGCGATGTTGTGAAAATAGCAGACGGCGGTCGCTCCGCGGTGATCGCGGAAGGTCAGGCGTCCGAGATCCAGGCAGCGCGTGCGTCCCTCGCTGATGAAGGAAAGGCAGTCGTCGATCCCCCGCGGAATGGAGTTGGTGCGCACGAAGTCGCAGCCCGTCCCGTTGGGGATGAAACCGACGACGACGCCCGCTGGAATCCGGCCGTCGTCACCCACGAGACCGTTGACGACCTCGTTGAGCGTCCCGTCTCCCCCGACGCAGATGATCCGTTCGGCACCCCGCCGGAGCTGCTCCCCCGCCGCGCGCGTGGCGTCGCCCGGCCCAGACGTCAGGTGCTCCTCGAAGGGTCCGAGGCGGTTCCGGGCGAAGGCCTGGATGCGCGGCCATTCCATGCAGGTCGCCCCGTTTCCGGCGTGGGGATTCACGATGAAGGCTGTCTTTCCGGCCAAGATCCTCCTCCGGCGATGTCATTCCCGCCCCCGACGGGAAGAGCGCGTCATGATGCAATGTTTTTTTGCATTTGACAAGCCTCATGTCTGTCGTTGTCATGTCTGTCGTCCGCACGGCAGGTTTCCGCTTGCTGCGTTGCTTTCTCTCCCCCCTTCTGTTATGCTCAGCCGCCGGCCGGCGCGGCGGGCAGCTGCGGTGAACGGCAACAACAGTCCGCTCTGTATGGGGTATGAAAAGAAGTCCCGGCAAACTGCATTTCTATATCCTTCTCCAGGCCCTCCCGATCAAGCCTCTTCTCCGGAAGATCGGTTTCCACGTCGGTCTCATCGAAGCTGCGAACGCCTTCTACTGGCCGGAATTCACCCGGACCCCCCGCGCGGAAAGCGCCGTCATCCTCCCCCACTGTCTCATCGCCGACGAATGCCCTGCCAAATTCTCCAAGGTGGACGGCGTCGTATGCGTCAAGTGCAGGCGTTGCGGCTGCGGGGAAATCAAGCAGTTGTGCGAAAAGAAGGGGCTGCAGTTCTACATCAGCCCGAGCACCGGGTTTACAAAGCGGCTGAGCCAGCGCAAGAACCTCAAGGCGGCGATCGGCGCAGCCTGCGATTTCGAAATCGAGAGGGGGCTTCAGGGTGTCCGGCTCGGACTCATGGGCGTGCAATTCAACCGCCGGACCGTCATTCCCCAAGTCTGCATCACGAAGCGGTACGATTGCCTGAGCAACGAAATCGATTGGGATCGCCTGAAGAAGCTGATCGAGGACCTCCCTTGAAGAGAACGGATCGTCCGCCTTGCCCCGCGAACCTGCGCCGACGGAGGTCCGCCGGAGGGGGCAGGAAGGCGGTCCCGTCCGCGAGACGGAGAAGCGGCCCTTTATGCCAAGGCCTGCAGGAGACTCAGCCCCGCTGATCGTGATCGGTGCCGGCGCCGGAGGGATGCTCGCCGCCGCCAGGGCGGCGGAACTGGGCGCACAGGTCCTCCTTCTTGAAAAGACCGAGCGCCCGGGAAAAAAACTCCTCATCAGCGGCAAGACCCGCTGCAACCTCACCAATACGAGGGATCTGCCCGGCTTTGTCGCCATGTACGGCGTCAACGGACGCTTTCTCTACCCGGCCTTTCACCGGTTCTTCCGGGACGAGCTGCTGGAATTCCTGAGCGGCTTGGGCGTCGACACGCAGGAAGAGCGCGGAGGGCGGATCTTTCCCGCGTCCGGACGCAGCGCCGACGTGGTCGATGCCCTGATGGCGAACCTCCGTGCCCGGGGCGTGCGGTTGTCAACCCGATGCCGCGGAACGGAGATCGTCGCCCGCGACGGCCGGGTCTGCGGCGTGAAAACGGAGCAGGGGGTCCTCCCCTGCCGCGCGGTCATCGTGGCGACGGGAGGGGCGAGCTACCCGGAAACCGGCTCTGCCGGGGACGGCTACCGGATGGCCGAATCGCTGGGCCACAGGCTGGTGAAGCTGCGGCCGGCGCTGGTCCCCCTGGTCGTCGAAGAGGTCGATCTCGCAAGATCGATGCAGGATGTCGACCTGCGCAATGCGCGCTTGACGGTCTTTTCCTGCCGGGCGGAGGAAATCGATCCGGCGCTGACGCCCGCCAGCGACTGCGGGAGGGGAACCGGGAGACGGCGGCCGCGGCCGCCCGTCATCGAAAGCCGCTTCGGGGAGATGACGATGACCCATTTCGGCATCGCCGGGCCGATCACGCTCCTGGCGAGCCTTTCCGCCGTCGACGCCCTCGCGCGGGGCCCCGTGTCGGTCTCGATCGACCTGAAGCCGGCCCTGAGCACGAAGATGCTCGTCGCCCGCCTGCAGAGGGATTTCGACCGGTCGGGGCGGGACGATTACCGGACCATCCTCGCGGGCCTTCTTCCGCACAAGATGATCGGGCCTTTCGCCGGACTGACGGGCCTGCCGCCCGTAAAGCGCGCCGCGGAGATCAGTGCCGGCCGGCGGGAAGCGGTCGCCCGTCAACTCAAGTCGCTTCGCTTCAACATCCGCGGACCGCTCCCGCTCTCGTCGGCCATCGTCACGGCGGGGGGGGTCTCGCTGGACGAGGTCGATCCGCGGACGCTGGCCTCACGGAAGATCGACGGCCTGTACTTCTGCGGAGAGGTCCTGGACATCGACGCCGACACGGGCGGGTACAACCTCCAGGCCGCCTTTTCCACCGGAGTCCTTGCGGGGGAATCGGCGGCAGCCTATGCCGCCGGACTGCCGGGTCCGGCGGACAGGGGATCCTGAAAGGCGGCGATGCCCGGGAAGCCGCATGATTCCTGCGTTTCCGGCCTGCGGAACGAAAAAGCCCTTGTCAAAAGCGCCGTTCCCTGTTAGACAATTCGGCAAACATATTGAAAGGATGGGCCATGGGAGAGGGAATTTCCGACTACACGAGGTGCCTGATCGATCTGCGGCGGCACATGTGGCTCGCCGGCGTGGAAACGGAACTGCGGCGGCTCATCTGGCAGATCGCCGTGACGGGGAAGTACATCTCGGCGAAGATTCACGAATCCAACCGGAAGCTGGCCGGCCTGAGAAACATCTACGGAGAGGACCAGCTGGCCCTCGACCGTACCGCGGACGAAATTTTGAAAAATCAGCTCCAATTCTCCGGCTTCGTCCGGGAGTACATGTCCGAGGAGCAGGAGAAGGTCGTGCCCATCGGCAAGGGCCACGAGCAGTACTTCATCACCGCCGACCCCCTGGACGGTTCCTCCCTCGTGGATACCAACCTGTCCATCGGCACCATCATCGGCATCCACAGGGAATCGGTTTTCTCGGCGGGACGGAAAACGATGGTGGCGGCCCTCTACATCACCTACGGGCCCCTGATCACCATGGTCTACTCGGCGGGGAAGGGAACCCACGAGTTCGTCCTGAACCGGGAGGGCGAGTACGTCCTGTCGGAAGAGTTCATCGCCATGAAGGAAAAAGGCTCCATCTTCAGCCTGGGAGGGATCCGGAGGGACTGGACGCCCGGCCATCTGAAATTCGTCGAATTCCTGGAGAACGAGGGCTACAAGCTCCGCTACAGCGGCGGCTTCGTCCCGGACATCAACCAGGTCCTCATCAAGCGGGGCGGCATCTTCACCTATCCCGCCCTGAAGAAGGAGCCCCACGGGAAGCTCCGCCTTCTCTTCGAGCTCCAGCCCATGGCCTTCATCGTGGAGCAGGCGGGCGGCATGGCCACGGACGGGACTCGCAGGATCCTGGATATCCAGGTCGAGGACCTCGACCAGCGCTGTCCGATCTATATCGGCAGCCGCTTCGAAGTGGACCGGGCGGAGGCATTTCTCGCCGTGAGTTGATTTTCGGCTTTGCGCCGCCCGTCGGAGCTTTTCACCCTCCCGGCGACAGGTGCGGTGCGGCCCGATGCAGCGGAAACGCATAGACCTCCAAGAAAAGGACGAGCCATGATCTACGAATCATCCCCTGCGGTGAAAAAGGGAATCGCCGGCATCCTGGAAGTCTCTGGCGACGATGTCAAAATCATCGATGAGACCCGCCTTCGATCATCCCTGATCGACGATCTCGTGCGGACGGCGGTTTTCAGCCCCGACAGCGAGGCGCTCCAGGCGGTCCGCTGGCTGATCCGCCGGACCGGCGTCGGGATGGGCATCGTTTCCTCGTCGATCCAGCCGCTCTACGAGGCGATGGGACGGGGGGAAGTCTGCGGCTTCACAGTCCCGGCCATCAACATCCGCGGCGTCGCCTACGACACCGCCCAGGCCGTCTTCCGCGCCGCCCTGAAAGCCGGGGCCGGTGCCGTAGTCTTCGAGATCGCCCGTTCGGAAATCGACTACACGCGCCAGCGTCCCGCCGAGTATGCGGCCGCCGTCACGGCGGCGGCGATCAAGACCGGATGGCGGGGGCCCCTCTTCCTCCAGGGAGACCATTTTCAGGTCAGTGCGGGGAAATACGCGAAGGACCCGGAGAAGGAGGTCCGCGCCGTCAAGGACCTGATCTGGGAAGCGCTCGACGCGGGGTTCTACAACATCGACATCGACACCTCGACGCTGGTCGACCTCTCGCAGACCTCCATCGACAGACAGCAGAAACTGAACTTCACCCTCGCCGCGGAGCTGACGACGATGATCCGCGACCTCGAGCCGGAGGGGATCACCGTTTCCGTGGGAGGCGAAATCGGCGAGGTCGGCGGGAAGAACAGCACCGTCGAAGAGCTTCGCGCGTACATGGACGGCTACCGCAGGGCCCTAGACAAGGCGGGGGAGGGGATCAAGGGCATCAGCAAGATCAGCGTCCAGACGGGCACCACGCACGGCGGCGTGCCATTGCCCGACGGAACCATCGCCAAGGTGAAGATCGATTTCGACACGCTGCAGGTCCTCTCCGAAACGGCGAGGAAGGAATACGGCCTGGCCGGCGCCGTCCAGCACGGGGCCTCGACGCTCCCGAACGAGGCCTTCGACCGCTTCCCGGCCGTGAAGACGGCGGAGATCCACCTCGCGACCGGCTTCCAGAACATCATCTACGACAGCAGGCACTTCCCCGCCGCCCTGCGGGAGAAGATCTATGCCTACCTGAAGGCGGAACTGGCGGCCGAGCGCAAGGAAAAAGATACGGAGGAGCAATTCCTCTACAAGACGCGCAAGAAGGGCTTCGGCGTGTTCAAGAAGGATTTCTGGGATCTTCCGCCCCGGGTCATGGCCGGCCTGGGCGCCGAACTGGAGGGCCAGTTCGCCTTCCTGTTCGGGAAGCTCAACGTCGCCGACACGGCGGCGCTCGTCTGCCGCCATGTCCGGCCGATCGACGTGCCAGTGAAGCGGCCGGAGGGGCTAAGACCATAGTCTGAGAAATTGACCTTCACTTCGGATCGTGAGTTCCAAGACGAAGTGAGGTGCAGCCGGGCTATTATGATCGGCAGCGCCGTTTGACGGCTCATCCATCCACGGCGGCGAGAATGGGCCGAATCTATCACGCCCGTAAGGAGTTTTTCTGCAATGGACATTCCACGGATCTTCAACATCACCGAAAGTGCTCACCGCATCCATAACCCGTTCACACCCGAAAAGCTCGCCACTCTCGGCGCGGCGCTGCGTCTGGAAAGAGGAACCCGAGTGCTCGACCTCGGCAGCGGTTCGGGGGAGATGCTGTGCACCTGGGCACGCGATTACGGAGTCATCGGCACCGGCATCGACATGAGCCAGTTGTTCACCGAGCAAGCGAAACTCCGCGCTGAAGAACTTGGCGTTGCCGATCAAGTCAAGTTCATCCATGGCGATGCTGCGGGCTATGTCTCGGACGACAGGGCCGGTGTGGCAGCCTGCGTCGGCGCCACCTGGATCGGCGGGGGAGTCGCCGGCACGATCGAGCTTCTGGCGCGGAGCCTGCGCACCGGAGGGATCATCCTCATCGGCGAGCCCTACTGGCGGCAGCTTCCGCCGGCGGAGGATGTCGCCAAGGGATGTCTTGCCAACGCCGTCTCCGAGTTTCTCACGCTTCCGGAACTTCTCGCGTCTTTCGGCCGCCTTGGCTACGACGTTGTGGAAATGGTTCTGGCAGACCAAGACAGCTGGGACAGATACGAGGCGGCCAAATGGCTCACCATGCGCCGATGGCTTGAAGCCAATCCCGACGACGAGTTAGCCAAAGAGGTCCGAGCCCAACTGACCTCGGAGCCCGAGCGCTACGCTGCTTACACGCGTGAATACCTGGGCTGGGGTGTGTTCGCGCTGATGCCGCGGTGATGCGTTGGTGCATCCGGCGGATCGTCAGCGGCCGTGCCGCGCGACAGTTGGTGGCTCGCCGGGATGAAATTGCGCCTGAAATTCATTTCTTGTGATCTGGTTATCCGTGCCTTTCAACAGAAAGGCCTGTCTCAGGCAGGCCGAACATTCATTGAAGCCTATGCCGCTTCGCGGCGCGGCTTAATTCAGGCAATAGGACGGACCGCTCGCTGACGCTCGCTTGGCCTGACGGCCATCCATCCTATAAGCGACTGAGGAGCCTCTGCTCTTCTCGTACTTTAAGGCTCCGTTCACGCTATGCCTATCAAGGGCGTTCGAGCGGACCCCGCCCTCCGGGCGGATGCGCTCCGCTTGGTTCTTGGCGCGGATAATTTACCTCCGGCAATTTCCGTTCCCGAAAACGGCAGCTCAACAGCCGGGCGTTCGATAAAGAAAGGAGGAAAGAGGATGTCGCTTGTACCAGAATCTGAAGTTCGTGATGTCTACGGCATAGCAGAGGGACAGAAGGTGTTGATAAAAGCGTTCCTACAAGGCGCAGTCTACTCGTGGGTAAAGAATCGAATGGGCGAGCAGTTTGCGGCTCGAGACCTTGTGGGTGGTGAGAACTTCGAATGGGCAGGAACCCCGCTTTACGCACTTTATGAGAAACACATAGACGCAGGAAAAGCAAATGAAGAAGCAATTGAAGCAGCGGGGAAGGATGTGGGGTGGCTCTTGAAGGCTGTTATTTCTGAAGACAAGCGGCATTTTGAGGTTGGTCGTTCCGGCCCCACAGCCGGATATCGCTGGATAGGGAACGAACCTTGAAATTGGTTACAGCAGAAGACGGGCAAAATCGAACAAGTGAGTACACCTGCCGCGGAAGAATATCGAGCGGAAAACCGTTGCGGAAAACCGTTGAGGTTTTCGTATGTCACACTTCCTGAGCGCCGCGCAGGTGACTTCGTCATTGGCCCAGCCAAATGTTCCAGCGGACGCAGTGGCGCCACGCCGCTGAAGACCAGTGGTTCGACAGACCTATGGAGAATGCAATGACGGAGAAGACCACATGGGAAACGTTCTTTGACGCGCATGCGCCTGTCTACAACGAGAACGTCTTTACGAAGAACACGGTCCGGGAGGTGGGCTTTCTTCTGGAGGAACTGGGGATTCCGCCCCGCAGCGTAATTCTTGACGTCGGATGCGGAACGGGACGCCACTCCGTTGAACTGGCAAGGCGCGGCTATGCCGTAACCGGTTTGGACTTGTCGTCGGAAATGCTGGCGAGGGCAGCGGCGGCGAAGACCGCAGCGGTTCATGTGAAATGGATACGTTCCGATGCCCCGAGTTTCTCATTCCCCGGCAAGTATAATGCCGCCATCTGTTTGTGCGAAGGCTCCTTCGGGCTTCTCAGCCGGACGGATGACCCGATTGCACAGCCCCTGTCCATCCTCTGCAACATCTCTCGAAGCTTGAAACCGCAGGCAGGGGTCATGGCCACCGTTCTCAATGCGGCGCGCATGCTGCGCGCACATTCGAACGAGGACGTAGCGGCGGGGCGCTTCGATCCGCTGGCACTCGTGGAATCGGCGGAATGCCGGCCGCGCGAGGGGCTTCCTGCCGAACCATCGGCAGCTGCGGACGCGCCGTCGCGCACCGCATAGCCGTGACGATCCGCCCTTCGGCGGGGCGAGTCTTTCCTTGAATTGCCGGACCCGTTTCGTGACGCCTGCTATGGCCGCTACGCCGGCAGCCTTTAGCGTCGGGTATAAACAACTTGACATTCGATCCGATTTTGGTACCGTTATCGGACCGGAGGGAAGTATCATGAATATTGTAAACGATATCAAGCCAGTCACTTATCTGAAGTCCAGAGCCGCAGATTTGCTGAACCAGATCAATGAAACCCAGAGGCCTGTCATCATCACTCAAAATGGTGAACCGCGCGCTGTGCTGCAAGACCCTGTAAGCTACGAAAACATGCGCAACGCCATCGGCATGTTAAAGCTTATCTCACAGGGAGAAGTCGATGCTCGATGCGGACGTACGAAACCACAGGAAAAAATGTTTGATGAAATCGAAAATTCATTAAGCGAAAGGCTTAAATGAATAAGAAGTACAAGGTTGAATGGGCATTTGTCGCCGAAAGTGATTTGAAACAGATCCTTGATCGTATAGCTGCCGAAAATCCAGACAATGCCCTACAAATCTTAAGAAAAATTCGGCAAAAAGCATCCAGCCTTTTCGCGTTTCCAGAGCGTGGCCGAATTGTACCCGAGTTGCAGGGTCAAGGAATACACATCTATAGAGAATTAATCATCGCTCCATGGCGCGTCGTCTATCGTATATCCGATGGAACTGTTTTTGTTTTGTCCGTCATTGATTCAAGGCAAAATGTTGAAGACATCCTACTAGATAGATTAGTTAAATAAAACCCCCATCGGGCAGCCGGGGCTTTATAATTGTGACCGGAATTCCGGTCAGTGAAATGGAGAACGAAAATGAAGACGCTTTCCCTGTCCGAGGCCAAGATGAGACTGAGCGGACCGGTCGAGGCGGTATGCTCCCGGGACGAAGAGGTCGTCATCATCCGGAACGGCAGCCTCGCCGCGGATCCGGCGTCGGGAATCCGGATTGAGGACGAGCGGGGCGACCTGCGGAGCTTTTGCGCCGGGAAGCTGCGCATTGTCTATCGCGTCCGCGAAAAAGACGTCTCGGAGATCCTCGCGATCGGCCCGCGCGGGGTTATTTACGAAGAAACGTACCGTCTCCTTTGCTGGAAGGTGACGAAATGAAACTGCCGCTCTATCAGGTCGATGCCTTCACGGCGGACGTCTTCAGGGGCAATCCGGCCGCCGTCTGTTTTCTGGACGCCTGGCTCGACGATGCCCGCCTGCTCGCCGTCGCCGCCGAGAACAACCTCTCCGAGACGGCCTTTCTGGTCCCGATTGAGGGGGGCTTCGAGCTGCGCTGGTTCACGCCCGTCACGGAGGTGGCCCTGTGCGGCCATGCCACGCTGGCGAGCGCCTTCATCCTCTTCCGCCGCCGCGGCTGGGCGGCGCCGTCGATTACATTCCGGACGCGCCGGAGCGGCAACCTCACGGTGGTGCAGCGGGAAGACCTGATCGAGATGGATTTTCCCGCCCGGCCGCCGTCTCCGCAGGACCCGCCGGGCAAGTCGCTCTCCGAGGCCCTCGGTGTCCAGCCCAAGGAGTTTTTTCTCTCGGCCGAGGACGCGCTGGTTGTCGTGGAAGACGAAGCGATCGTCAGGAATCTGCAGCCGGACATTCCGGCGCTGGCCCGGACTCCCTACCGGGGGACGATCGTGACGGCAAGGGGCAAATCCTGCGACTTCGTTTCGCGTTTCTTCGCCCCGCGCGTCGGCGTCGCCGAGGATCCGGTCACGGGTTCCGCCCACTGCGTGCTGACGCCCTACTGGTCGCGGCGCCTCGGCAGGAAGAAGCTCCACGCGCAGCAGGTGTCCCGCAGAGGCGGAGAGCTCTTCTGCGAAGACCGCGGGGCGCGCGTCGGAATTGCCGGGCGGGCCGTGCTTTATCTGGAAGGCGAGATTGCGGTGTGACGCGCCGCGCGACGGCGGCCGCAGGGAACAAAAAAAGCCGCCGGATCCGGCGGCTTTGACGTTTCAAAAGAGAGCTCATTGAAATCTGAAAATATTCTACCCGCAAGGACGCTTTGGAGTTTTTTCTGCTCTACCGGACCTTCGCGCCGGTCTTCGGCGGCTTGTCGAAGCCGATCAGCGTGAGCCCTTCGACGGCGTCGGTCGCGAGCAGCATCCCGCGCGATTCCACGCCCATGAGTTTCGTCGGCTTGAGGTTCGCGACGATGACGATCGATTTGCCGACCAGGTCCTCGGGCTTGTAGTCCTTGGCGATGCCCGCGACGATCGTCCGCTCCTCGCCGATGTCGATGCGGAGCTTGACGAGTTTGCTGGACTTCGGAACGGGCTCGGCGGCCAGGATCCGCGCCGCGCGCAGATCGACCTTCTCGAAATCCTCATAGGAAATCTCCGGCTTCAGCGGCTCCATTTTCTCCTCCTTCCCCTCGGGGGCCTTCTCCCCGCCCTTGAACTCGACGCGGGGGAAAAGCGCCTCGCCGCGCTTGAAGGGGCTTCCGGGAGCGAGGCCGCCCCAGCTTCGGATCGTCTCGAAGGTCTGCGACGCCGCATCGGCCACGCCGATCCGCTCCAGGATCTTCCCCGCCGTGCCGGGCATGAAGGGCGAGATGAGGACGGCGATCACCCGGAGGGACTCGAGGAGGTCGTAGATCACGGTCATCAGACGGCCTCGGTCCGCCGGGTTCTTGGCGAGGCTCCAGGGTTCGCTGGCGACGATGCAGCGGTTCACCGTGTTGATGAACTCCCAGATGGCGATCAGGGCCTTGTGCATCGCGAGCTCGGCGAAGGCGGACTCCGTTTCGGCCAGCGCTTTCTGCGCGGCCTCGGGCAGGGTCCGATCGGCCGCGGTTCCTTCCGGCTCCGGCACGCTCCCCTGACAGAACTTCACGGCCATGGTGCGGATCCGGCTCTCCAGGTTGCCCAGGTCGTTGGCGAGGTCCGAATTGATCCTCTGGACGAAGGCCTCCTCGCTGAAGCTCGAGTCCAGCCCGAAGACCATGTCGCGCAGGAGAAAATAGCGGAAGGGATCCAGGCCGTACTTGTCCTTGAGGTCCAGCGGCCGGACGACGTTCCCGAGGCTCTTGGACATCTTGCTCTGATCGACGTTCCAGTAGCCGTGCACGTTGAGGTTCCGGTAGGGTTCGATCCCCGCCGACTTGAGCATCGTCGGCCAGTAGATGCCGTGGGGCTTTAGGATGTCCTTGGCGATCAGGTGCTGGGCCGCCGGCCAGAAGGTCCGGAACTTCTCGTCGTCGGGATAGCCGATGCCGGTCACGTAGTTGATGAGGGCGTCGAACCACACGTAGGTGACGTAGTTGTCGTCGAAGGGAAGCGAAATCCCCCAGGTGAGGCGGGATTTCGGCCGCGAGATGCAGAGGTCCTCCAGCGGTTCGCGCAGGAACGCCAGCGCCTCGTTGCGGTAGCGTTCGGGCCGGATGAAGCCGGGATGGTCCTGGATATGGCGGATCAGCCAGTCCTGATACTTGCCCATCCGGAAAAAATAATTGCTCTCCTTGCGCACCTCCGGAGCCGTCAGGTGCTGCGGGCATTTCCCGTCGACCAGTTCCTTCTCCATGTAAAAGCGTTCGCAGCCGACGCAGTACAGCCCCTCGTAGTCGCTGAAATAGATGTCCCCCGCCTCGTGGACCTTGCGCAGGATGTACTGGACGGTCTTCACATGGTCGGGGTCGGTCGTGCGGATGAAGCCGTCGTTGGAAATGGAGAGCTTCGGCCAGAGGTCGCGGAACTGCGCGCTGACCCGGTCCGCCCAGGCCTTGGGGCTTTCGCCCGCCTTGCGCGCGGCCTCGGCGATCTTGTCGCCGTGCTCGTCGGTGCCGGTCAGGAAAAAGGTCCGGTATCCCTGCAGGCGGTGGTAACGCGCCAGGACATCGGCGACGATCGTCGTATAGGCGTGGCCGATATGCGGCGAGGCATTCACATAGTAGATCGGTGTCGTGATGTAGTAGGCCTTTTCCATGGTGTTTTCTTTCTTTGCGTCTCTTTTCAGCGTTTCGGCGGTTCCGCCCTCTTCGGCGTGGCGGGCTTTTCGGCTTGCGGCTTGGCCGGGCCGACGTCCTTGGAGCGGAAGGTCTTCTCCGAGCCGTCTTCCAGGAGCACGCTGACCTCGCCGGCCAGGACGTTCTGGCGGATCACCTTTCCCCTTCCCTGCGGCGTCTGGACGGCCTTCCCGCATTTGGGCATGTCTTTCTTCATCTCCATGTAGGAGTCGTATTCGTAAGACAGGCAACACATCAAGCGCCCGCACAGGCCCGAAATCTTTTCAGGATTGAGCGACATGCTCTGTTCCTTGGCCATCTTCACGGACACCCGGTCCAGATTGTGGAGCATGGTCCCGCAGCAGACCTCCCGCCCGCAGATCCCCAGGCCCTTGATGAGCCTCGTTTCCTGGCGGGCGCCGATCTGCCGCAACTCGATCCGGGTGCGGAATTTCTGCACGAGATCCTTCACGAGCTCGCGGAAATCGACGCGGTTTTCGGCCGTAAAGGAAAACACGACCTTGCTCTGATCGAACTGGCATTCCACGGCGATAAGCTTCATCGGGAGATTCCGCTGCCGGATGCGGTCCAGACAGAAGCGGTGGGCGGTGATTTCCAGCTCCTGGTTTTCCTTCCGCGCCTTTTCGTCCGCCTCCGTGGCGACCCGCAGGATGCGTTTGAGGTTCGCCGGCAGGGTGGATTCTTCGGCGGAACGGACATCCGTCGCAACGGTGCCCATGGCCGGACCGTTTTCCGTCTGGAGAATCACGACCTGCCCCTTCTGGAGGGGCAGGTCGGCGGCATCGAAGGTGTAGACCTTGCCTTCGTCCTTGAACCGAACTCCGACAACATTCTTCAAGGTCCCGTTTCTCCTTGCGAAATCAAAGCTGCGCCACTTTAATCAGCATCGTTTCCAATGTCAATTGTTTATTGGCGTTGCGCTCCAGCGCCGCGGCCGCGTCCTCGGCAGCCCGGATGCCCTCGAGGATGCGTTCGCCCGTCAGCGCCCGGGCAAAGCTCCGGATCCGGTCGAGCTGGTCACGGAAGACGAGCCGCGTCTCTTCGCCCGTCTCCCTGAAGACCAGGGCGTCGCGCCAGAAAGTCCTGAGGATATCGAGTTTCAGGCCGATCTCCTCGTTGGACCCGCCGAAGGCCACCGCCAGGCCGATCACGCGGAGCAGGCTTCCCCGCGTCTCGGCCAGGACCTCCTCCAGGACGAAGCGCCGGCTCTCCAGAAAGGCCTCTCCATCCATGCGCAGGGCCTTGCCGACGCTGCCGCCCGACACGGACGCCAGAAAGGACGCCATCGGTTCCCGGACCCCGGCCGATTCGCGGAGGAAGGCGGCGACGGTCTCCTGCGAGAGGGGGCGGAATCGCAGCGTCCGGCAGCGGGAAACGACGGTGATCGGCAGCCGGTGCGGCGCCGTGGTGACGAGGATGAGAATGTTGAGCGGCGGGGGTTCCTCCAGAGTCTTGAGCAGGGCATTGGCCGCGACATCGTTCATCCGGTCCGCGCCATCGAGAATGAGGACCCGCTTGCGGCCCTCCAGGGGGCGGAACGACATCCGCTCCTGCATCTGGCGGATGTCCCCGATGCGGATGAAGGCCCCCTGCGCCGACAGGACCAGGATATCGGGATGCACATCCCCGTCGATCTTCCGGCAGGACGGACAGGTTCCGCAGGCGTCGAGGTCCCCGGGGCGTTCGCAGTTGATCAACTGGGCGAAGGCAAGGGCGGTCGTCCGCTTGCCGACGGCTTCCATGCCGGAAAAAAGATAGGCGTGCGCAATCCGTCCGCCGGCGACGGCGCTTTTCAGGGCGGCGATTGGCTGTTCGTGTCCGAAGATCCTGCGGAAGGGCATGATGTCCCGATGTCTCAAATGTCGAAGAGGTCCGACAGGATCGCGCAGACCTGGCGATGCACCGCTCCGATATCCGGGGATCCGTCGATGATGCGGAAACGGCCGGGTTCTTCCTTCGCAAGGGCCAGATAACCTTCGCGGACCCTGCGATGGAAGGAGAGGGCCTCGTTTTCGAACCGATCCTCCCGGACGGAACGGCTTACCCGCGACATCCTGCCGACCGCGCGACGGAGGCCCATTTCCGGCGTCACGTCGAAGAGCAGGGTGAGGTCCGGCTTGAGCGGGCCGCAGGCAAGTCGGTTCAACTCCTCGATCGTCCGCCGGTCCAGCCCCCGGCCGAAACCCTGGTAGGCAAGCGTGGCGTCGACGAAGCGGTCGCAGAGGACGAACTTCTGGCTGTCCTCCAGGGCCGGCAGGATCAGGGCGCGGACGTGGTGGGCCCGTGCCGCCGCAAAGAGCAGCAGCTCCGTTTCCGCGGCAAGGCCCTCCTCGCTGCGGCGCAGAAGGATCCGCCGGATCTTTCTGCCCAGGGAGGTGCCGCCCGGCTCCTCCGTGACCAGGCAGGATCGGCCGCGGCTGCGCAGAAACGAGGAAGCCATCTTCATCTGCGTGGTCTTTCCGGACCCCTCCACGCCTTCAAATGTGATGAACCGCTTCATAGACTCCCGAAAACGTGCGACAGAGAGAACAGAGATCCAAAAAGGAAGGGGGAACGCCGCCGGTCTGCTCCCTGCGGTCGATCCCCCTGCAGAACATGCTGCGAAACGGTGTTACTTCCCCTCGCCGGGGACGATGGCTTCCACGGGACACTGCTCGGCGCAGGTACCGCAATCCGTGCACAGTTTGGGATCGATCGTATATTTTTCCTCTCCCTCGCTGATCGCCTCCACCGGGCACTCATCCTGACAGGATCCGCAAGCAATACATTCATCGGTAATTACGTACGCCATAGTTTTCTCCTTTGCTTTGATATTCTTTCCGGCCGCAATTCAACCGGTCAAAACGCCCTAAACGGAAACAACTTCCTTCACTTCGGGGACTTCCTTCTGCAGGAATTTCTGGATCCCCATCTTCAGCGTCATCTGAGACATGGGACAGCCATGGCAGGCCCCCTTCAGACGCACCTTGACCACGCCCTCTTCGGTGACTTCCACCAGTTCGACGTCCCCGCCGTCCGCCTGGAGGTTCGGACGGATTTTCTCGATCGCCGCCTGCACGCGCTCTTTCATTTTTCGCCTCCGCCGCTTCTCAATGCGGCATGTAATCGATGATCCTCTTCACGAGACTCCGTGCGACATCGGCAAGCTCGGGCTTGATGACCCGGTACTGATCGATGGCGAGGTCGCCCGCTTTCCACACGATCGCCGCTGAACCGGCGTCGATGAGACGCATCCCCAAACCCACCTTGGCAAACTTGTCGTCCTTCTCCCGCGCGTAATTCCACATGTCCACGTTCACGGCCAGCAGGGCATCGGCGCCCGACAGGTCGGCGATCCGCCTGGAGGCTTCGGGATCGGAGAAGCTCAGGCTGTTGAGTTTTGCCGTGTAGGCCGTCACGGCCGTGCGCAATTCCGCGTTCTCGGCCATCCGCTTCGCCAATGCCGATCCGGCAATCACCTCCGTGAACCAGCCGCGATCGGTGAGGACCGTCCCCACGATCTCTTCAACCACTCCGCGCGCCTCCCCATAGGCCGCAACATCCGCCGGAAGCACCAGGACCTTCTTGGGATGAAAGTCCTTGGCCCCGGGACTCGACTGGGAATAGCGCAATTCCGCGCAGGCAGCCAGAAGAAACACCAACACGAAGGCAAGCCACGGCTTCCCGAATTTTGCCGGCATGGCAGGCTCCTTCCCTTACCTTTGCACCGTGATGAAACCCGGCAAAACAAGCCAGACGAGGCAACTGAACCCCGCGATAATATAAACGGTTTCCAGAAGCCCCTCCAGCACGGCGCCGGAAAGTTCCGACCTTCTATCACAAAGATCCAAACAAATCCACAGGTAAAAGACGCAGGCAGTCAGGGTGAATGCGACCGATGAGGTCCACCCGAGCGGATAGGCGCAGACCAGGAGAACGAGCAGCAATGCGATCAGGACTTTCAGCAGGGTCTGCGTCCTTTCCTTGCCGATCACGACCGGAAGCGTCTCCTTCCCTAGGAAGCGGTCCTTCTGGATGTCGACGACGTCCGACAGGGCCGAACGGGTGAACACCAGTCCGCCGACGAACAGAAACGAGACGATGACCGACGGCTGCAGATAGGGCTCATTGTCGAGCACCGGCAGCAGGGCCGTCGATGCCGCCCAGGCTACGGCCATGGAGATGTTCTTGGAGCCCGGCAGATCCTTGAGGCTGCGGAACCGCCACCCTTCGGGCAGGAGATTCACGTTGTACAGCCCTCCCGCGGCGGACATGAACAGCAGCAGCAAGAAGGTCTGCGGGCCGTCGAGGTATGCGAGGACAAGGGCGACAAAGAGGGCCGAGGCGCACAGGGCGATGAAGAGCGGCTCCTGGCGCGGATAGGCGTCTTCGCGGAAAGAGCCGATCCGCCAGCTCGATCGCCGATCGGTCAGACGGTTCAAGGTATGCATCGCATAGACGTAAAGGGCGGCGATCAGGACATGCAGGAGAAGGACGTGCCTCCCCTGAAGAAGGGAGCAGCTCGCGGACAGACATCCGGCGCCGAGGGCCGAGTAGATGTCCGTTCTCACGAGAAAATCCCAGAAGTCGAGGAGGTGGCGGTAGGGGCCGCGGCTCTTGCCCTGCCGCTGAACGAGCATCGAGACGACGCGGTCGATGGTCCAGTTGGGCGTCGACGCCCCCGCCGATACGCCGATCCGGTCGAAACGGTCGACGTCAATTCCCTCGATCTCCTCCACCGTCTCGACGTGGAAGGTAGGCTTTCCTTCAAGCTTCGACAGTGTGGCAAGGCGGCGGGTGTTGGCGCTGTTCCTGCCGCCCACGACGAACATGGCGTCCATCTCCCCGGCCAGCTCCTTCACCTCCGCCTGGCGCCTCTCCGTCGAATCGCAGATCGTGTCGAAGACGACGGCGTCGGGAAAGCGCTCCCGGATCCTCCCGACCATCCGACGGTACCCCTCCACGTCCTGGGTCGTCTGGGCCACGACGCAGACCTTCCGCAGGTCGGGCAGGCGGTCGACCGCGGCGAGATCACCGATCACAATGCCGCGGTCTCCGGCGAAGCCGAGGAGTCCGTTGACCTCGGGGTGCTCCGCATCGCCGAGGATGAGGATCTCGTACCCCTGGGATGCATGCTTCCGGATGATCTTCTGGACGTGGGCCACGCGGGGGCACGTGGCATCGACGACGCGGATGCCCAGTTTCCCGACCTTGCTCATTTCCGCGGGGGAGATCCCGTGCGCACGGATGATGAGGAGGGCCGTCTTGTCCGTGGAATCGATCTCAGCGAGTGACCGGATCGGCACGATGCCGCGGTTCCGCAGCAATTCGACCGTCTGGGGATTGTGAATCAGCGGGCCGTAGGTGTAGATGGTCTGGCGCCTTCTCTTCTGGGCGAGATCGAGGACGATGTCCACGGCCCTGCGCACGCCCATGCAGAATCCCGCTGTCTTGGCCAGCTTCACGCTCATCCGTTCCGGCCTTCTCCTTTTTTCGCGTAAACGAAGAATTCCCGGTTCCCCGCGGGGCCGCAGACGGGCGACTCGCAGGTCCCCAGGACCTCCAGCCCCGCCTCGCGGCAGAACTGTTCGATGCCCCGCAGGGCCGCTTCCTGCTTTTCAGGGTCGCGAACGACGCCTCCCTTGCCCACATCGCCCTTTGCGACTTCGAACTGCGGCTTGACGAGCATCAGCAGCAGCGTCTCCCTGTGCAGAAGGCCCAGGACGGCCGGCAGGACCCGGCGGAGCGATATGAAGGACACGTCGATCGTCACGAGGTCGACGTCTTCCTCCAGGAGGCTGCCGTCGAAGCGGCGGATGTTGGTGCGCTCGACGGGCACAACCCGGTCATCCTGCCGCAGTTTCCAGGCCAGCTGTCCGTAACCGACATCGACGGCGTAGACCCTGGAGACCCCTTCCTGCAGGAGGCAATCGGTGAAGCCGCCCGTCGAAGCCCCCACATCGAGGGCGATCCGGCCGCGGACCTCCAGCCCGAAGGCATCCAGGGCCCCCTTGAGCTTCACCCCTCCCCGGCTGACGTAGGGATGATCCTGCCCCCGCAGGCGGACCGCCGCCCCCGGTGCGACAAGCGTCCCCGCCTTGTCGACGGGCGTCCCATCGATCAGGACGTCCCCCGAAAGGACCAGAGATTGCGCGATCTCCGGCGTCGCCGCGAGGCCGCGCTCCACCAGCAGTCTGTCTAAACGGATTTTCGCCGGCTTTCCGCCCATGACGACCCCAGGAGATCGCGGGCGGCGCGCAGGATGCCCTCCTCGTCGATCCCGTAGATGCTGCGCAGTTCCTTTTGCGTGGCGTGTTCGGCGAATTCGTCCCGGATGCCGAGGCGCTTGACGGCGATGTCCCGCAGGCCTGCGCGTTCGAACAGCTCGAGGACCGCGCTCCCGAAACCGCCCATGAGGGCGTTTTCTTCGACGGTGATCACCCGGCGGGCGGAGGCGGCGGTATCGCACAGCAATTCCTCGTCCAGGGGCTTGACGAAACGCGCATTGACGACCCGGACCGCCGCACCCTCCCGGCGCAGCCTGCGCGCGGCGGACAGGGCGGTATACACGGACGGGCCGACAGCGAAGATCGCCAGATCCTTCCCCTCCAGCAGGACTTCGCCGCGACCCAGTTCGAGGGAGCGGGGCGTGCCGTCCAGGGCGGTCCCCACCCCGGCGCCCCGGGGATAACGGACCGCAGCGGGCAGGCCGCAGAAAACGGCGGTCCTGAGCATATGCCGCAGTTCGTTCTCGTCCTTGGGAGCCATCACCACCAGGTTCGGGACGGTGCGCAGGAAGGACAGGTCGAACGCGCCGTGATGGGTGGGGCCGTCGGCGCCGACGAATCCCGCCCGGTCCAGTGCGAGGACGATCGGAAGTTTCTGGAGGCAGACGTCATGGATGATTTGGTCGTAGGCGCGCTGCAGGAACGTGGAATAGATGGCGACGACGGGGATCATGCCTTCCGCGGCGAGGCCGGCGGCGAAGGTGACCGCATGCTGTTCGGCAATGCCCACGTCGTAGAAACGCCCGGGGAATTCCCTTGCGAAGGCGTCCAGTCCCGTCCCTTCGCACATGGCGGCCGTGACGGCGATGATCCGCGGGTCCTGCCGCGCCAGCTCGACGATGGTGCGGCCGAAGACCTTCGTGTAGCTCGGCGGCTGCGGCGCCGCGCTCGCGGAAAGCGTCTCCCCCGTCTCGACATCGAAGGGGGCGATCCCGTGGAAGCGGAGAGGGTCCGCCTCGGAGAATGGGTATCCCTTGCCCTTCTTCGTGACGACGTGGACCAGCACGGGCGAGTGCAGTTCCCTGACGTTCTTCAAGTTCTTGATCAGGTTGTCGATCCGGTGCCCCTCGAGCGGTCCCACGTACATGAAACCGAGTTCCTCGAAGATGGCGCCGGGGATCACCAGATTCTTCAGGGACTCTTCCATCTGCTGGGTGAATTTCATGACCTGTTCGCCGATCGCGGGGATGGACCTGAGGAACCCCTTGATCTCGCGCCGCACCTTGGTCACCGTATGGCCCGTCAGCACGCGGTTCAGATAGGATGACAGTGCGCCGACGTTGGGCGAGATGGACATCTCGTTGTCGTTGAGGATGATGATCAGGTCTTTCTTCCGGTCGCCGACCCAGTTGAGGGCCTCGAAGGACATGCCCGACGTCAGGGAGCCGTCGCCGATGACGGCGATGATCTTGTACCGTTCCCCGAGAAGACAGCGGGCCTCGGCCAGCCCGCTTGCCGCCGAGATCGATGTGCCGCTGTGGCCGACGCCGAAAACGTCGTAGATGCTCTCTGCCCGGCGCGGGAAGCCGCTCAGCCCCCCCTTCTTGCGCAGGGTATGGAAGCGGTCCTTCCGGCCGGTGATCAGCTTGTGCGCATAGGCCTGGTGGCCGACATCCCAGATCAGCTTGTCCGTCGGCGTATCGAAGACGTAGTGGAGGGCGAGCGTCAGTTCCACCGTCCCCAGCGACGAGGCCAGATGGCCGCCGCAACGCGAAACGGTGCCGATGATCTCCTCACGGATTTCCGCGGCAAGGCGATCGAGGGAAGCGATGTCCAGCTTCCGCAGATCCTCCGGCTCCCGGATGCCGTCAAGGACGCGTCTCCGTGAAGCAGAATTGTCCCGATCCTTCTCGTTCATAACTGCATGGCGGGAGAAACCCCTTCCCGCGTGCTCACGATCTTCTTTCCAAGGTGTATCTGGCAATCTTCCGCAGAGGCTCCGCCCGGTCACCGAACTCCGCCAGACCGTCGACGGCCGCATCCACCAGCTCCCGCGCCCTGTCTCTGGCCGCATCGAGACCCAGAAGACCGGGATAGGTCATCTTCCGCCGGCAGGCGTCGCTGCCCGTGTTCTTCCCCAGGAGCCCCGGGTCCCCTTCCACATTCAGGATGTCGTCGGCGATCTGGAAGGCCAGGCCGACGCGGCCGCCATAGGACGCGAGGGCGGCGACCTGTGCATCCCCGGCGCCTGCAAGGACGGCGCCGAGCCTCACCGAGGCGACGATCATCGCGCCGGTCTTGCGGCTGTGGATGTATTCGAGCGTGTCCGCATCGGCCGGCTTCCCCTCGGAAAGGACGTCGACGACCTGGCCGCCCACCATCCCCGAAAACCCGGCGGCCTCGGCGACGATCTGCACGGCCGCGACGACGGACCGCTCGGGGACATGCGCCGCCAATTCCCGGCCCGCCAGGAGATGAAACGCCTCCGTGAGCAGGGCATCCCCCGCCAGGATCGCGATGTTCTCGCCGAAAACTTTGTGGCACGTCGGCTTCCCCCGGCGGAAATCATCGTCATCCATGGCCGGGAGATCGTCGTGGATGAGCGAATAGGTATGGATCATCTCCAGGGCGCAGGCTGCCGGCAGAACGAGATCGGCCGACCCTCCGACCGCCTCGGCCGCGGCCATGCAGAGGACGGGCCGCAGCCGCTTCCCGCCGGCAAAGAGGCTGTACCGCATCGCCTGGAAGATGACCGGCGGGAAGAAATCCTCCGTCGGCAGGCATTGGTCCAGGGCCTCGTCGACCCGCTGCTTCCGTTCGGCAAGGTAGGTCCTCAGGAAGTGATCCGCCTCAGTCCTCACTGTTTTCCTCCCGATAGGGCTTCGCGACCGTTTCTCCCTCTTCCTGCAGAAGAAGCTCCACGCGCCGCTGCGCTTCGTCCAGTTTGCGGGAACAGACCCGGACCAGGCGGATCCCCTCCTCGAAAGACTTCAGCGAATCTTCGAGGCTCAGGTCCCCGCTTTCCATCTTTTTGACGATCTCTTCGAGTTTCGCCAGTGCGTCTTCAAATTTCTCCTTGGCCATGATCCGACTCCTCGTAGAGTTCTTTCACGGTCGCCCGCAGTCCGCCGGAGGCAAGCTTCATGTCCACGTCCTCCCCGCAGCGGGCATCGGCCGGCCGCCGCACGATCCGCCCGCCGGGGACCGTCCGTACGATGGCGTATCCCCGGTTCAGGACAGCCAGGGGGCTCAGCGACTGCAGGAGCGCCGTCAACCCGTCCGCCGTGTTCCTGTTCCGTTCGACGAAGCGAAGGATCTCGCTTACCATATTCTTTTTCCGCTGCTCAAGGGCGATCCGCCCTTCCCCGATGCGCCCCGCGGGATGCCGGTAACGGAGGCGAAGCCCGGCCTCTCCCAGATTCCGCCGCGCCGCCTCGACGCAGCGCCCGGCCAGTTGACGGATCCGCTCCAGGGATCCGTCGAGGTCCATGCGGATTTCGGCGATCCGCCGCTTGGGATCCCGGAGGCGTTGGCGTGAGGAATCGAGACGATCGGCGAAGGTCTGCCGGCGGCCCCGCTCGGCAAGGACCAGGCGGCGGCGAAGCGTCTTCAGGAGGCCCGCAAGTTCCGTGCGCGACGGCACGGCGAGTTCAGCCGCGGCCGAAGGCGTCGGCGCCCGGAGATCGGCGACAAAATCGGCGATCGTGAAATCGGTCTCGTGCCCGACGGCCGAGATCACCGGGACGGGACAGGCAAAGATCGCGCGCGCCACGGCCTCGTCGTTGAATGGCGCCAGGTCCTCGAGGGATCCCCCGCCCCGGGCCACGATGATCACGTCGATGCTTTCCATCGACTGGAGAAGGCGCAGCGCCGCCGCGATTTCCCGCGGCGCCTCCGGCCCCTGGACGCGCACAGGCGCAACCAGGATATTGACGGACGAGAAACGCCTGCGTGTCACCGTGAGGATGTCCCGAATCACGGCCCCCGTCGGCGACGTGACGACACCGATCCTGGCCGGCAGGAAGGGAATCGGCTTCTTCTTTTCGGCGTCGAAGAGACCTTCGGCGGCAAGCCGCGCCTTGAGCTGTTCGAAGGCTTTTTGCAGCGCGCCGAGCCCCTGGGGCTCGACCTTCTCGACAATCAGCTGGTACTCCCCCCGCGCCTGGTAAACCCCCAGCCTCCCGCGGCAGACGATCCGCATACCCTCTTCGAGTTCGAAGGCCTGAAGCTGCGCGGAACCCACCTGCCGGAAGGGGGGGAAGTGCGACCGGAACAGGACGGCGCGGATGGCGCTCTTGTCGTCCTTGAGCGTGAAATAGATGTGGCCCGACCCCGGACGGCGGAGATTCGAGACCTCGCCTTCCACCTGCAGGACATCGAACCACGATTCCAGGAGATCGCGGATTCTTTCCGTAAGTTCGGTAACGCTTAGAATTTCTTTCATAATCGATTTCTTACCCTGCGGACTACCAGATATCGACCCCGCTGACAAGGAGGTTTTTGCCCGGCGTTTCCCCCGATTCGTTGACAATTGCGGGACGGTGGGCTAAGGAAATCGCATCGAATTTCGAAAGGTGCACCGACATGAAAAAGAAGGATTTTCTGAACCATCCCGTGGAACACATCGACATCGCCTCCTTCGACGCCGTGCCGATCGTGGAGGCGATGAAGGACATGTCGTTCACCGCGCGGGATCTGGCCAAGGCCGCGGACCTCTACGACAGAATGGTCGCCGATCCCCGCTGCTCGGTGATCCTGACGGTCGCCGGCAGCACCGGAGCGGCCGGCTGCATGAAAATCTACGCGGATCTCGTCCGCTGCAACATGGTGGATGCCGTCGTGGCCACGGGTGCATCGATCGTGGACATGGATTTCTTCGAAGCCCTTGGATTCCGCCACTACCAGGGGACGCCGCATGTGGACGACCGGGTCCTCCGGAAGCTGTACATCGACCGGATCTACGACACCTACATCGACGAAGAGGAGCTCCAGGCCTGCGACCGCACCGTGATGGCGATCGCCGATGCGCTCCCGCCGCGGCCCCATTCCTCCCGGGAGTTCATCCGGGAAATGGGACGCTACCTCGTCGGCAAGGCCCGCAAGCCGGGCTCCCTTGTGCAGACCGCTTTCGAGTGCGATGTCCCCATCTTCTGCCCCGCCTTCTCCGACAGCAGTGCGGGCTTCGGTCTTGTCCTCCATCAGGAGAAACACCCGCGGAAGCACCTGAGCATCGATTCCGTAAAGGATTTCCGTGAACTGACGGCGGTCAAGATCGCCGCCCGGACGACGGGTCTTCTGATGATCGGTGGAGGCGTGCCCAAGAATTTCGCCCAGGATACGGTGGTCTGCGCGGAGATCCTCGGCAAGAACGTCCCCATGCACAAGTACGCCGTCCAGATCACGGTAGCGGACGTCCGCGACGGCGCCTGCTCCAGTTCGACGCTCCGGGAGGCCAATTCCTGGGGAAAGGTGGACATGTCCTGCGAGCAGATGGTCTACGCGGAAGCTACGTCGGTCCTTCCCCTGATCGCCAGCTACGTTTACCACCGGAACACTTGGAAGAAGAGGAAGCCGCGGCGCTTCGCGACGCTTTTCAAGGATTAGGGCGGGAGAATGCGCGAACACCGGCATCAGAAAGCCGGATTCCGTTCTGATCTTGAGGCGGGAAAGCGGCCGGCTATTTCTTCTTTCTCTTCAGTACCGAGAGGATGATGGGTGTCAAGACAATCGCCAGGAAGACGAGCAGAAACAAACCTTCTTTCCAATCCGACACGTAGTTCACCTTCCCCGGGACGATCCCGGAAACATCTCGGCCAGTTGGGTATCTCCGCCGTCGAGAATCCCGCCGCGGATGCCGGCATCACCGCGGGCGGATGCAGGCGTCGCGTCCTGTCCCCGGGCACCGGCCTGCCGAATTCCCTGCAGACTGCATCGCCGCCGTACGCGGCGTCGCGGTTGCCTGTCCGATCAGCCCCCGAAGTACTTGGCTGGCGCGAGGTAGAGTCCAAGGCGGATCGTGAATATCACAACCCGACCGTCCTTGATCAAATGCCTCCCGACCGTCCTCATGTCGATCCTCATGCGACGATTCGGGGGCGCGACGCGGCTACCCAAGCTTATTGACAACCATTTTGTAGATCAGGAAAACCAGGAACAGGAATCCCGCCAGACCGATGATCCGATTGATCCACCTCTTTGTCGGCGACAATTCGGGGCTTTCCTCTTTCGACTGTGCGCCCTTTCCTTCTTCTGCCATGATATCCCCCTTCATCGAAAGATGAGCATGTTGCCGTTAACCCACAAATATACAAGTTAACGTTAACTCACCTCTAGACGACTTTTCGTTCCCTTGTCAAGATGTTTTTTTCAGGAACCATGCGGGCGGAACGAGAGAAAGAAGCGAATGCCGCCGCAAGGTATCACGAAGCACTTCAATCGCATTTACAAATGTCTCCGGGACTTCCGGCGGATCGCGGGCCCGGCCCTCTGCGTGTGATCGCCCGCTTGCCAGGCGCCGACTTTTCGGATGGCTTCCATCGGGAAACGGCTCACCGGGCAGTGGATTCTCACAGGAAACCCTTCGGGCCCGGCAGGTGTCGGACCGCTTCGCGGTCGGAGGGAGGGATGTAAGCGCCGTCTATCTCATTGAATGGAAAGGATGATCCTACCGAATGCCCGGAGTGGCCTTTACGCCCGGCCTGGTGGCGTCATCCCGGCCGATGAGCGGGACATCCACCGGGACTGACCATATCTACGATGTGAAGGACAACGGCGTCGGCTTCGACACGGGATATCACGACAAGCTCTTCGGCGTTTTTCAGCGGCTCCGCAGCGACTGCGAAGGAACGGGCACGGGGCTTGCCATCGTCAGGCAGATCACCACCCGCCACGACGGCAGGTCTGGCGCGAGGGGAAGGAGGCCGAGGGAGCTACTTTCTATTCTTCACTTCCCAGGAAGGGCCCGCCGCCACGACCGTAGGAGCGGCCGTGGGAGCGTCATTCCGGTCTCCACCGCTTCCGTGACAACCGTCCTCTCCCTCCGGGGAGTGTGAGACAACCAACCCCTTCGCCGCGTTTGCCTTCCGCCCGTATCCGACCGCCCTGCTTGCAGACCATCCGTGGGGCGAACCGTGTCCACCGTGTCCGCATGGCGAACAGGTCCTCGTCCGACCACCGGCCGCGGATGGCTAAGGTTCTGCCTGCCGCATCAATTGCTCCCGCGTCTCCGTCCCTTCATCGGGGCGTGCCGTTCCGAATGCACCGACTCATCGACGCACCCGCATTCGCATTTGCAGCTGTCCGCACAGGGCTCGCAGCAGTAGACGACGCGCCCCCTCCTGAAACCTCCATCACGGACATAACAGCCGCAATTGGGGCATGCCTGATCTGCCGCTTCAGTCTTCTTCATGAAAAGCCCTCCTGATCTTGAAAGGAACCGTCCTTCACTTCTATTACGAGTCGCCCGGGACATCAATTGGCCGATCCCTGATCTCGGCCTCCGAAATTGCTTAGAGACCGGACTGCAGCGGATCGCCCGCGCTTCTCAAGAGAGGAGGCGACGAAGGTCCGTGCTCGGATTTTTTCGGATACCCGCGACTTCAGTTCAAGGTGGCTTCTAGGGATGCTGATGATCAGCGTTGAGATGGAATTGCTTCGCGCGAAAAAGCGTCAGGCAGGCCTTGACGACTTTCTCGTCGTAGAGGACTCCTTTTTGCGCGTCGATTTCGTGCAGTGCGGCCTCGATCCCACGCGACGGCCGATAAGGACGATGCGAAGCGATCGCCTCCACGACGTCCGCCACCGCGAGGATCCGCGCCTCCACGAGAATCGCTTCCCCCTTCAGGCCCCGCGGATATCCGGACCCGTCCATCCTCTCGTGATGCTGATAGATGATCTCCGCGATGGGCCAGGGGAATTCGATGTCCTTGAGAATATTGTAAGCCGTGACCGGGTGATTCCTGATGAGGCCGAATTCCGGTTCCGAGAGGTTCGATGGCTTGCTCAGGATCTCCACCGGCACGGAGATCTTGCCGATGTCGTGGATGGCGCCCGCCGTACGTATGGCCTCGATGCTGTCCTGGGGCAATTCCATCTCTTTCGCGATGCTTCGCGCGAGATTCGCCACGCGGCGCTGATGGCCCGATGTATAGGGGTCCCTCGCCTCAGTCATGGACGACGTCGCCTGGATGACGGCGTTCATGGCATTCCGGAGTTTCTCGAAACTCTGGAGGACTTCATTTTCCTTCTGCATGCGTTCGCTGATGTCGCGGATCGCGGCGATGTGGACGAACCGGTTGTTGCGCATCAGATGCCGGGCGGCGATCTCGCAGGGAAAAACGGTCCCGTCTTTCTTCCTGTGGTATCTCAACGGCACGCAGTCCTTGTGTTTCAACGTCGCTTCCCGCGTTCTCGCCGGTTCCGCGGAAAGTTCGGTGTGTCTCATCTTCAGGAGCTCTTCGCGGCTGTATCCGTAGAGCGTCGACGCCGAATCATTCACTTCCAGGATGACGCCGGTCTCGTTGTCGATGAGAAAGATCGCATCGGATTCCATGTTGAAGAGCTGCCGGTATTTTTCTTCGCTGTCCCTCAGGGCGTCCATCGCTCCCTTCAATCTCGTGATGTCCCTGGCGATACCGTAAACGCCGTAGGCCCTGCCGTTGACGATCATCGGAATATTGGTGACCTGGACGTGGAAGGGAGCCCCGTCCTTCTTTCGGCATTCGATTTCGTATGTCTGCGGCTCGCCGCGCCATGCCTTGCGAAAATGCTCCCGTGTCCTCTCTCGATCGTGGGGGGCGATGAGGCGGTCAAAGGTCATCATGCGAAGCTCCGGCATCGAATATCCGGTCAGGGACATGGTCCGCGTATTGGCGGTCATGAATCTTCCGTCGGTGTCGAAGCAGTAGACCGCATCGGGGCTGTAATCGAAGAGGGAACGAAACCTCTGGTCGCTTTCACTCAGGGCCTGCTCGACTTCCTGCCGAGACGCGACGTCGACGAAATTCACGAACAAATAGCGTTTCCCGCCCAGGGTGCAGGGCATGACGGACTTGAAGATCTTTCGCCCATCCCGGGACACCAGCGTCCCGCCGCGTGGCTCTTCTTCGGTCTGCTCTCCGTCCGTGCTTGCCTGTGGAACCTGTGCGCAGGGAAAGATGAGATCCCGGCAGATTTTTTCGAGGCCCTGCGCACCCCCTCCGATGCCGAAGAGGTCGATGGCCGCTTCGTTGGCCTGTATGATGGCGCCGGTTTGCCCGTCGACAAGGACCAGACCCGCGCGGATCCCGTTCCAGTTGGCTTCTCGAGAGGCCAATCTCTCGTCTGCGTTTTTCTTCTGCTGCTCGTCCCGTTTCACCTCGTCAACCACGCGTCGCGAGCCTCCTACGGTCAAATCAGCCACAGAATGCCACAGAATTTACACAAGTCGCACGAAGATGTCGACCATTTCTTCAGGGAGCGCCCGCGCGAAGATCCCGGTGTCATGATGCGGCGGGACCTTGGACGCTTCCTGCCCTCAGGAAATGTGAATGGCCCTTGGCATGCGGCCATGCAGGATCAGAAACTGCGCTGCGCCGCGCCGCGCTGCCGCCCTTCTGTTCCCTCTGTTTGCGGTCAAATAATTTTATGTCAACGTTTTCAATTTGTTATATGCATCGCTTGCATCCGAAGCGTAAGAAAAGAGCCTCGTCTTGAAGTGTCGTCCCGGCAGGCCCGTCTGCCTTTTTGTGCCGTCACAGTGGGTATTTGGCGTGTCGCTTTTCTTCCTCCTCCCGATGGACTGTGGCTATGGCTTTATGTTGTCATGCGGGATGTGAAGCTCCACCATCATGAAGGCTTACGAGCCTGGAAAGAGGAGGTAAGGGTTATGAGGTCGCTGGGGAAAATTTACACGATTCCTGCCGTTGCCGTCATCGTGATCTTCATTGCTGCTTTCATAGCCAATTCGGAGGGAAGCGAAAAAGGCCAGATTGCCTATCCGAAAGGATACAGGCATTGGACACACGTCAAATCCATGGTGATCCAGCAGGGGCACGCCTTGTACGATTCTTTCGGCGGCATCCATCACATCTATGCAAACGAAAAGGCGTTGAAGGCGATGAAAGAGAACAGGACCTACCCCGACGGATCGATATTCATTTTCGATCTCCTTGAGGCGAAGGCCGAGGACAACGCCATTGTAGAGGGATCGCGCAAAGTGCTGGGCGTCATGCACAAGGACGCAAGGAAATATTCCGCAACAGGCGGCTGGGGTTTTGAGGGATTCAAGGGAGACAGCCGGGAACGAGTGGTCACCGATCCGGTGAAATCCTGTTTCCATTGTCATGAAGCCCATAAAGATAGCGACTACGTTTTCAGCAAGTACCGGCGGTGACGGGGTAGGGGCTCTGGAAAGGCCGGCTCATGTCTGAAACCGAAAGCGGGATTGCCGACGCCAGGGCTTGGATGGCGCGAGCGATCCCGGATCTGCAGGGCAGGGATCGAGGCTCTGCCACGCGGTTCATCGTTGCCGCACATAAGCATAGGGCGTTCGTTCTGTGCGCATGTTCACAGACAACGCGTAGTATCGTTAACATATCGAAGAATTGTGTTTGACTCGGGTACGTTCCGGAGGGTAGCTTCTGGAAAAGTTCACCGCTGTTCACGTCACAACAACGGGAAAGGGAAACCGTGAGCGGTTCTGCCTGTCGGCCGGTCGAGCTCGTCGGCACTATCAAAACTCTGGGATTCTTATCCAGTTCTCCGGCGGTAGGTTCATATTTCCGTTTCATGCTGCTGGATTCCGGCGGTAGATTGTTTCCTTTGCAGTACTCTGCGAAGAATCATGAACTGGCAAGGGAGATGCATAGTTCCCTGATATCGGATACGCAGGTGAGAGTCCTGATTGAAGGCCCGGTTCAGGACAACAGGAACTGCTACGACGTCATCGAGATCGTTCATGCGCCTGGCGAAGAAAGGACGGACTGATTTTTCCTCTGTCCGTGGGTTCGTCCGACGCCGTCCCCCGGTCCCTCCCGGATCATTCCCCCACCGTTGTCTCATCTTCAAGCGTTCTCCCGGGGCATCACTCATTCGGACGCTCATTCTTGAGGAACGCACAGGCTTGCCTTTGACAGAATCGCACTCCTTCCGGCACCTCCCGTTCTTTCGCCTCTTCCGGACAACAACCTAAGGATTTTGGCCGGCGACTTTAAGGTTTTCACGGATAGAAACAACCATAGATCAAGGTTATAGATTTTTCATCAAATTTACCTCTCTGAAATCCAGGAGATCAGCCGGGAGGAATCTATGGGACAATTCGGATATGTGAAATGCCCGCGATGCCGACATAACATGACACGCGAGACGTTCTATGGCGACGCCGATCAATTTTCCGGATGGAGATGCATCACATGTGGGGAGATCATCGATCGTGTCATCATCAACAATCGGCAGATGACGAAAACTTGGACAGTCGCGGGTCCGTTTCAGTCCCGAGAAGAGAATCCTGGCAGCAAGTTCTCTTTTTTTGAACAGCGGTTGAAGCAACTAATGCGGGAGCAGAAGACTGTTTCCTAGCCGCTATCAAGAACATCATCGGCCTGCGGCGTTCCTCCAACTGAGTATTCCAGCATCATCGATTCGAGAGGCGTCGGCTCCGCGAGGGTGGTGAGCCGAAAAACCCGAATTCAGGGTGGGCCTTCGGATAACATCAGGATTGTAGAGACTCAAGAATTCATCTTCCGTCAATCCGGAATATTTTATGAGCTTTTTGATTAACCCATATTTAATGGGCTTGCCTTTATGGACGGGGATAGACAGGACATAGGGGGAGGACTCTTTTGAGAGAATAACGTGACTTCCCCCTCCCTTCTTTCGCGTTGTCCAGCCGGCTCGCTCAAAGGCCCTGATAACACGATCCGGCTTCAGATCGTGCAGGCCGCTCATGAATTACTTGCCGCTTTCTGTTTTTCGGACAAGACCTCGATGCATCCCTTTATGGCATCCTTGATCATGTCTATTGTCTCCTCGACAGTATCGCCCTGAGAAACACACCCGGGAATGTCGGGGCATTCAACCCAGTATCCGCCGCTTTCTGTATCGGGATGGATCAAGACTCTATATTTCTTCCCCATGACGGCAACCTTCTTTTCTTTCGTGGTGTGAAGTTTCTTCACTTCTCCCTTTAACTCTTCAATTAATTCACCCAGCGCGACCAAGAAGACCACCTGACCTTGATTGACTGCGTCGATAACATCGTTTGTATTTTTCGGAATGATAAAGACCGTTTCCCCATCTGTCAGGAACTTAATATCGGCCAAAGGTCTTTCTATGTCGGGCATATTCTTCTTCAAAAACCATAGGGCTTTCTTTAATTTCTGAAGGCTGATACCCCCATCCAGTATTGCCTTGGCCACGCGAAATTGAATCAGGTCGTTAAAGGAATACAGCCGCGTACTGCCTTTTCCAGAAGCCTCCTGAACAGATGGCTTTATGAGGTCTGTGCGATCCCAACTATCGATTTGCCTCGCCGACAGGCCCGTGATCTTGGACACCGCTTTCGTGTTGAAATTAAAATTCATGGCATTACCTCCCAATATTTATAAATACATCAATGTACTTATAAATACCCTCCCGCGTACAAATGTCAAGAATTATTTACAGAGTGCTGAGGTGACGGGGTTTTACTCCCTCGCCTCCTGTATCTGCTTTACCCGATCTATCCCAGTGGGATGCTGATCCCACAAGCCCCCGCCTTCAGAATCCCGGAGGAACCCATCCATAACCTTTAGAACATCGTCCTTTGTCATGCCCATGCACAGGCACGCCCGGTATGCCTCAAGGTCCGCTTCAAGCTCCTTGGGCTTGCTGTAAGCCCCTTGTGTCGTGGGGTGAACGAGAGGACCAAGCACCCCGGCCCCGGGAATAAATGCATTGAGAACGAGCAAAACGCCCGTGGTAGCCGCCCTGACGTTCTTCTTGCCGGTAGCATGTCCAAGCCTTTGGTGGGCCACTTCGTGCGCCAGGACGAATTTCAGGGTGTTATCGTCGTATCGGAATAGGCCCTCCGTCAGGATGATCATCCCTTCCCCGTCGTACATGGCGTTCGGCGTCTGTGAAGGGGCAATACCGAGCGCCGTTCTGCTTGTCGGCGCAATGCACTTCACGACCTCGGCGTTGATCGCCAGGCCCCGATCCTTGATCGGCTGGGGAATGACGTACGCGCTTCTTTTCGGGGCACAGCCAGCCAGGGCAATGAGCAGGAAGACCATCACCAGCTTTTTGTTCATGGCGCGATGATCCTTTCCGGAGCAACCGCACTATCCGCTCACCTTCTTGAACGGTACAACCACGGCGCCAGCTTTCAAACCGTCCAGATAGTCAGCCCACTTCTGCATCATCTTCCGACGTTCGGAAAGATGGGTTGTACGATTATAGGCCCTCCCAAGAGGATCGGGGACTTTATGGGCAAGCTGGGCTTCGATGACATAGGGATTTAATTGCAGGACCTCATCGAGGATTGTCCTGGCCATCGCCCGAAACCCGTGGCCGGTCATGGTGTCCTTATCGAACCCCATCCGGCGAAGGGCCGCGTTGACGGCATTGTTGCTCATCGGCCTGGCGAACGTCCTTCCGGACGGAAAGACATATCGGCTCGCCCCGGTCAGCGCTTGCAACTCGGTCAGGATCTCCACGGCCTGGTGGGGCAAGGGGACGATATGCGCCTCCTTCGTCTTCATTTTCTCAGCGGGGATGCTCCAGACAGCCGAGTCAAGATCAATCTCCGACCATTCCGCATGCCTGAGCTCCCCAGGACGAACGAAAAGGAGCGGTGCGAGTCTCAAGGCACATTTGACTACAAAATGCCCCTGGTAGCCATCCAGAGCCCTTAAAAGGGGACCAACCTCTTTGGGATCCGTTATCGCGGCATGATGACCCTCTTTCGGTTGCGGCAGGGAGCCCCTCAAATCCGCGGCAGGGTCCCGCTCGGCCCTTCCTGTAGCGACAGCATACCGGAAAATTTGACCGAGTAGGCCCCTCACCCTATGGGCCGTTTCCAAGGTACCACGGCTTTCAATTCGCCTCAGCGCCGCCAGCAATTCAGGGGCTTTCAACTCTTTGATCGGACGTGCTCCTATCCACGGGAAAAGGTCACGGGTCATTGCACTGAAAAGCTTGGTTGCATGGCCGGAGGTCCACGTCGGGGTGAACTTCGTATGCCATTCACGGGCAATGACCTCGAAGGTTTCTGTTTCCTCCGTTTCCGCCTGTTTCTGGGCCTTCCGCAGGGCTGATGGGTCGATGCCGTGGACAACCTGCCTTCTGGCTTCATCGCGTCTCTGCCGGGCATCTAAAAGAGAAATTTCGGGATAGGCGCCAAGAGACAGGAGTTTTTCCTTGCCCTCGAAACGATACTTGAACCGCCACAGCTTCCCACCCGATGGAGTGATGAGAAGGTAAAGGCCCCCTCCATCAAACATGGCCACCGGCTTCCCCTTGGATTTTGCGGTTCGGACTTTCGTGCCAGAAAGAGGCGTGATCCTTTTGGGCATGGGCTTACCTCCTTTTGGGTGTACGGTAGATATACGGCCTTTGGGTTTGGTATATCCACCCCTGGAATCTATACCCAAAACCACAGGATTTCGCTGGATAGCATAGCACGTCGCTGGACAAACGACAACAAAAAACCCGCTATTTCTAACGGGTTTTTGTTCTTCTTTGGACTTCCTTGGATTATATTTTGGTGGAGATGAGGGGGATCGAACCCCTAGCCTCCGCATTGCGAACGCGGCGCTCTCCCAATTGAGCTACATCCCCACGCGTAGAATGGCAAGAACCGCTTGAAGGGGCCGAAGCATATATGATGCCTTGTCGGCCTGTCAAGTCCTTCTTCCGTCGCGGTGATGTATCAGACCTTGTGTCAGGGATAGAAGAAGGGGTATCTCCCACGGTTGCCAAGACCGATAACGAAAGGAGATACCCCATGGAACAAGTAGTCCGGAGTTTGTCACAAGGGTTTCGTATAATCAAGGAGATGGATTTATATGGAGATGAGGAGTCGGATTACCGGAGTTTAACAAGGGATACGTTGAGTAAGATTTTGGAAGGCCAGATGCGAGATCGGATAGACAAGCACCTGGCAGGGATGGCGAGTCGGGAAGAGGCGGATCGTCGGAACGGTTATTTCGGCCGTCACTTTCTGACGGAGTTGGGGGACTTATCGTTAAAGGTTCCCCGGACACGGACGACATCGGGTGTGGGAGTGATTCAGGCATACATTCGTCGAGCGGTGCAGGTGGATCGGATGATTTTGTCTTGTTTTGCGTTGGGGTTATCGACAAGGAAGGTGAGTCACGCTCTACTGCCGGTTTTGGGGGAAGCGGTAAGCGCGACGACGGTGAGCCGGGTGTCACGGATCCTGGATGTGGCTGTTTCGGCCTTTCACCGGCGGCCGATTCGTCGGTCTTATCGGTTTCTTTTCCTGGATGGAGTGGTGCTGAAGAGAAGGACGGGGATGGGATCAGTCAAGCGGGTGGTCCTGGTTGCCTTGGGCATGACCCCAGAAGGGAAGAAGGATGTCATCGACTTCACGATTGCCCACGGAGAGTCGCAAGCCGCTTGGGATGCCTTCTTGTCCGATCTGTACAAGAGGGGACTGAGGGCGGAAGGAATGGAGTTGATCGTGACTGATGGCGGCAAGGGGTTGCTGGCCGCCTTACCCTTCGTCTATCCGGGCATCCCTGTCCAACGCTGTTGGGCTCACAAAACCAGAAACGTCCTGAATCATATCCGAAAAGCGGACCAGGAAGCTGCCAAGAAGGACTTGGCTGCCATCAGCAATGCCGAAGGAATCACACAGGCACGAACCGCTTTGAAACACTTCGCCTCCAAATGGGGCAACCTCTACTCCAAAGCCCTCGCCTCTCTCAAGGAATGCCAAGAAGAACTCTTGGCCTTCTTCCAGATTCAAGACAGAAATCTCTGGAAGAAGATCCGTACCACCAATCTTATTGAACGGAGATTCCGCGAGCTCCGAAGACGAACCAGGCCCATGGGCGTCTTCTCCGATAAAACCAGCATGGACAGAATCCTCTATGCTATCTTCGCCCATGAAAACTTTAAAAACAAAACCGGAGACCCCTTCCTCTTAAACCCGACACAAACATCTTGACGCTACCTTCCGTCGAGGGGCGGAGGCGCCGGCCCATGCGGAGAAGAGCCCGTTTCGCCTTGACAAAGCCGGCGGCCTTCCCCTATACTCCGGGCCGTTGATCGCGCAGGTTCCCGACAGAAATCGCAAAGCCCGTCTGCGGATCACGAGATCAGAACACACCGCACCAGTCCTGACAACAGACATCACCCGGGAGGATCCAGCATGGCAACCATCGACGCATTCTTCAAGCTGATGAACGAGCAGGGCGCATCGGACCTGCACCTCGTCTCCGGGCAGCAGCCGGCACTCCGGATCCGCGGCGAGATCGAACGCATCAAGTACGATACGCTGACCAACGACGGCCTCAAGGCGATGCTGTACGAAATCACTCCCGAGCACAAGATCAAGGTCTTCGAGGAGACCGGCGACGTCGATTTCGCCTACGAAATCCCGGGCCTCGCCCGTTACCGTGCGAATTTCTTCATGCAGAAATACGGCTGCGCGGCCGTCTTCCGCGAGATTCCCAGCAAGGTCCTGACGGCCCAGCAGCTGGGACTTCCCCAGGTCATCACGAAGCTGGCCTCGCTGCCCCGCGGCCTCGTCCTGGTCACGGGCCCCACGGGAAGCGGAAAGTCCACGACCCTCGCCGCGATCATCGACGAGGCGAACCGGACGCGCAAGGACCACATCATCACCATCGAAGACCCCATCGAATTCGTTCACCAGAGCCAGAGCTGCATCGTGAACCACCGGGAAGTCGGCCTCCACACCAAGGGCTTCAACGCGGCGCTGCGCGGCGCGCTCCGCGAAGACCCGGACATCATCCTCGTCGGCGAATTGCGCGACCTGGAGACCATCTCGCTCGCCGTCGAGGCCGCCTCGACGGGCCACCTCGTCTTCGGCACGCTCCACACGACGAGCGCGGCGAAGACCGTGGACCGCATCATCGAAGTCTTCCCCTCCAGCGAACAGATGCAGATCCGCTCGACGCTGGCCGACGGTCTCCGCGCCGTCATCGCCCAAGTGCTTTTCAAGCGCGCCGACAAGAAGGGGCGTTGCGCCGCACTGGAGATCCTGATCGCCAACTCGGCGGTCCGCAACCTGATCCGCGAATCCAAGACCTTCCAGATCCCTTCGATGATCCAGACGGGGAAAAAGTACGGCATGCAGCTCCTGGACGACGCGATCATGGACCTCGTCAACAAGGGCTGGGTCACCCCGGACGACGCCTATCTGAAAGCGAACGACAAGACGAAGTTCCGCCCGATGCTGAAGAACCCGCCGACGGATTTCACGGAGGCATAAGATCGATCCGGAATTCGTCTTCGCAGAGACTTTGCGCCAGGGGGATGCCCTATGAAAAAGCAGGAAATCGATTACATCCTCGGGAAGATGCTTGACTCCCACAAGAACGTATCGGACCTGAACATCACCGCGGGGAAGTCCTTCCAGGTGGAATCCTCGGGCCAGCTCACGAAGGTGGACCTGGAGCCGGTCTTCGAAAAGCTCACCCCCTTTCAGACGGAGGTCTTCGCGCTCAATCTCATCAACCAGGACCGTCGGCTGACGGAGATCCTGCTGCAGCAGGGCTCCTGCGACCTGGCCTACGAGCTGCCGGGCAAGGCCCGCTTCCGCGTCAACATCTTCTCCCAGCGGGGCCATTACTCCATCATCCTGCGCAAGCTGGAAACTCGGATCCCGACCTTCAAGGACATGAACCTCCCCGAGGCCTTTCAAAAGATGTCCGAAGAGAAGAACGGGATCATCCTCGTCACCGGCGCCACGGGAAGCGGCAAATCCACGTCGCTGGCGGCGCTTCTGAACGAGATCAACGAGAAGAAATCGGTCCACGTCGTCACCCTGGAGGACCCCGTCGAATTCGCCCACCCGCACAAGATGTCCACCTTCAACCAGCGCGAGATGGGAAGCGATTTCGACACCTTTGCGAGCGGCCTGCGGGCGGCCCTGCGCCAGGCCCCGAAGGTCATCCTCGTCGGCGAAATGCGCGACCGCGAGACCGTCGAGATCGGGCTTTCCGCGGCCGAAACGGGGCACCTCGTGCTGAGCACCCTGCATACCGTCGATGCCGGCCAGACCATCAACCGCATCCTCGGCATGTTCTCCACCGAGGAGGAAAAACAGATCCGCATCCGGCTTGCGGACACGGTCCGCTGGATCGTCTGCCAGCGCCTTCTCCCCAAGGTGGGCGGCGGCCGCGTCGCGGCCTTCGAGATCATGGGATCCAACCTCCGCGTGAAGGACACGATCCTCAACGGCGAATCCGAGGGAAAAACCTTTTACGAGATCATCCAGGCCGGCAAGGCCTTCGGCATGATCACCTTCGACGACTATATCGTCGAGCTCTACAAGCAGGGACTGATCACCGAAGAGACCGGCAAGGCCTATGCCTCCAACAAGGGCGTCGTCGGCCGCGGCATCGACTCCGTCAAGAGCGCCAAGGGCGAGGCCACGACGGTGCTGGGCAAACTCGAGGTGGACAAGGGTTACGGCAAGCCTGCAGCGGGCCAGAAGCCGCCTTGGCAGAAATAGACCGACCGGAAACAAGGGGGACCGGCAATGGGAGAGGGAAAGACCCTGATCAACGAGGTAGCGGCCGACGCCTACGATGCGTCGGAAAAGCCGTTCGATTTTCTTGCCGCCGGGGGCCTGACGGCCCTCCTGTGCGAAGCCGATCCGGCCCGGCGTCAGAAGCTCGCCGAGACGCTCAAGAAGCTGGACTACCATGTCACGGAGGCGGCGTCGGCCAGGGATGCGCTGAAGAAGATGCGCTTCCATGTCTACCACGTCGTCGTGCTGAACGAGACGTTCGACGCGCAGAACCCCGATGCGAACGACATCCTCGTCTACCTGCAGAGCCTCGGGATGTCGACGCGCAGGCAGATTTTTCTGGCGCTTCTCAGTGACCGCTTCCAGACCATGGACAACATGGCCGCCTTCAACAAGAGCGTCAACCTGATCGTCAACACGAAGAACATCGACGATGCGGAAAAGATCCTGAAGAACGGCATCGCAGAAAACGATGCCTTCTACCGGATCTACAAGGAGACGATGCAGAAGATGGGGAAGGTCTGATCGGACGATCGGACCGGTCCCGCAGAGGAAGAATCCCAGCGGCGGAGAGACCCTCCGCCGTTTTTTTGTGCGGGTTCGTCCGGCGGAAATCCCGCCGGTCTTCATTCCGCGGGCACCGGGAGACCTGCCCGGCGGCAGGAGGCCGACAGGCGGAGGCGGTAGAGGGAATTTCCCGGTTCCGCGCCGAGGGCCTGGCGGAACGCCCCGGCCGCCTCGGCGTCTTTTCCCAGAGACTCCAGCAGCAGCCCCAGACGATGGAAGAAGGCGCCGGCCGACGGGGGATGCATCGCCGCCGCCTTCCGGCATGCCTCCCAGGCTTCCGGGAGGCGCTCCCGGCGGGCCAGCGTCTCCGCAAGCGACACCAGATCAAGCGGTTCCGCGCCGATTTCCAGGCAGCGCCGGAAAGATTCCTCCGCTCCGGCGAGGTATCCGGCTTCGAGAAGCGCCTGTGCCTTGCGGCGCATGAAGGAAAGGGCGCCCTCCGGCTCGATCCGTTCGGCCTCGGCATAGGCGCCCTTTGCGCCCGGCAGGTCGGCGGAGGCGACCAGGGCCTGTCCCAGGAGGCTCCAGGCCTGCGCGTCATCGGGATCCAGGGCGAGAATGCGGCGGAAGACGCCGGCGGCCTCTTCCCCGCGGCCGGCACGGAGGTAGGCATCCCCCAACTCCGCCAGGAGCCCCGCGTCATCCGGCTGCGCCGCAGCCACCCGCTCACAGAGCCTCACGAGCCGCTCGTACTGTCTGAGCCCCTTGAAGATGCGGGCCAGCTCGTCGAAGGCGAATCCCGTAAACACGTTCCGGGACATCTCGCGCTCGAAGAGCTCCTCGAACGAACAGACCGCCTCTTCCGTCTCGCCGGCGTCGTAGTACGCCCACGCCAAGGCCAACCGGTGCGATTCGTCGTCCGGAAAGGACCGGACCAGCTCGCGGTAGATTGCGGCGGCCTCCCGGTATCGACCCTGGGCTGCCAACGCATCCGCGGAACTGCGCAGCGATTCGGCGTCCGGTTGCGGACCTGCCATGAACCCTCCGGTTGGTCTCTGATTTCTCAACAGGTGCTGCAAGACCCCCCGCAGGACCCGGCGGCTGCCAGGGCGGAGGTCAGGCGGAACCCCGAACCCGAGGGCGTGTGAACGAAATCGACGCCGATGGGCTTTGCCTGCTCAAGAAGATCCTTGCTGATGAGGAAAGTGATGCCTTTCTCTTCGAATACCTCGTCGTCCCCCTGCGGCTCATCCAGAGCCATTCCCAAGGAGGGACCCGATCAGCCGCCTTCGTTCAGGAAGATCCGTATCGACTTCGTTCCTTCCCTTCCCTTGAAGAACTCATCAAACATCTGCTTTGCCAGATCCGTTACTTCAATCATAATCATCCTTTCCGCCAGAATTCCGGCTCCGTTTCCGGCAGACCCGGCCCGGACGAGCCGGTCGTTGAAATGCAATCCTAACGTAACGACAATGCCGTTTTTGTCAACAGGAAAGTTCACCCTTTTCCGTTGACAGGTTCGCCCGTCCCCCTATAGAATTTCGCCGGAGCCCCGGAGCCATGGACAACGCCCATGTTCGGCGATCCCAGGGAGGAATCCGTCTCCGAGTCGCCGCATCGCACAGCACCAATTTCTCGCTGGGAAGGAGAATCCCGTGAAAGGCTCATCCTATTCCGACATCGCCGTCCGGTACTTTTCCAAGGCCGGCCCCAAGAACACGGCGGCCCTCTTCGAGGCCGTGGCACGCCGCGCCGGGGAACTGAACATCCGGACCGTCGTCCTTGCGACGACCAGCGGCAGAACCGCTTTCGAAGCCTTGGATCGCCTCGGCGAGGGGTTCGGCATCGTCGCGGTGACGCACGTCACCGGGTTTTCCGGACCCAACATCCAGGAGATGAGCGAGAAGGACCGTGGGGAACTGGAAAAGCGCGGGGTCCGAGTGCTCACCTGCCAGCATACCTTCGGCGGCATCGGACGCGCGGTCCGCAACAAACTCGGCACCTACCAGGTAGACGAGATCATCGCCTATGCGCTGCGCGTCTTCGGACAGGGCGTCAAGGTGGCCGTCGAAGTCGCCCTCATGGCCGCGGACGCCGGACTGGTCAGCGCCGGTGAAGACGTCATATCCGTCGGCGGCGCCGGCAAGGGGGCTGATTCGGCGATCGTCCTGCAGCCGGCGAACAGCTTTCATTTCTTCGATCTCAAAGTGAAAGAAATCATCTGCAAACCCGTTTCGTTCTGATTGCAGCGGGCGCGCCGCACGGAAGCGTCCGCCGGCAAACGTCTCCCGGGCACAAAGGAGCTCAACCATGGGGAAACGAACTGTAGCCTTCCTGATCGGCATCGCTGCGATGGGGATCGCATCCCTGCAGGCGGAGAATTTCACGCTTCGCGGCGACATGGGTTCCGCCATCCGCTACGAGCTCCAGGAACGGATCACCACCGGGGACGGCGTGCGGAAGCTCGTGCTGAGTTTCGTCGTCCCACAGAATTATTCCTCTCCCACCTACCGTCAGCAGATCCAGGATTTCGACCTCTCCTTCCGGCCATCGCCGCAGGAGAAGACCCGCGGCCGGGATGCGCGCGGAAACGAGATCATCACGGCGACATGGAATGCGCCGCCCGCCGCGATCGACGTCAGGCTCAACTGCAGCGCGCTCAACGCGACGGAGCTTTCGACGCTGGAAACCCACTCGCCTTTTCCGCTGCCCTCGACCGATCCGGCGATGCGGGACTACCTGCGGCCGACGGAACTGGTCCAGACGGACGATCCCCGGATCCGGAAGCTGGCGCGCGAGCTCACCGAGGATGTGAGGACCCAGTTCGACGCCGTTCAGCGGATCATCTCCTTTGTCGTCGATCACGTCCGCTACGTGACGCCGCCCGAGCGCTACGACGCCCTGTACTCGCTGGAATCCGGGAAAGGGAACTGCCAGAACTACTCCCACCTCAGTGCCGCCCTGCTGCGCAACGTCGGAATTCCGACCCGGATCGTCAACGGGTTCACGCTCAATCAGCCTTACAGCGTCGCATGGAAGAAAGGCGTCCTGACCTTCAAGATGGGACAAGGCCGGCATTCGTGGATCGAGGTCTGGTTTCCCGACCTGGGCTGGGTGCCGTTCGACCCGCAAAATACGGTCCTTTTCGTGTCGAACCGCTACATCCGCATCGAAGTCGGCATGGACAACAACGAGACCAAGAACGACGGCCTGCTGCGCTGGGTACAGCAGCAGGACGCCGCCGAACAGCCGACGCTCCAGGAAAACATCAACGCGCAGTTCGGCTCCGACCGCGTGAACGTCAGGGGCGACCAGCAGGCATACGGGCCGAAAAACATCCTCCTGTCTCCTGACGTGCGCGGTGCTTTCAAGCAGATCGAACGGAAGCCGATGCCTCCTCCGCCGGTCATTCCCGCCGAGGAGCGCAAGCGCCTCAAGTTCACGGTTCCCATCCGTTTCGGGAACATGGAATTCCCCGAGGACGTCGATTTCGCCTTCCCGCGTACGACGAAGGCGTCAGGCGCCAACTCCTTCGAGATGAGCAAGAACTTCCTCGTGGAGACGGCCGAATACGTCACAACGAAACGCACGCAGTTCGCACAGATCTTCGTGACGCGCAAACCGGTCAAAATTCAGAAGATCGGACTGGCGCTCCACAACTTCGGGGGCGAGGGCGTGCTGTGGGTGGATATCCTTCAGGACGAAAAGGGCAAGCCGGGGAAACCCCTGTCCTCCAGCGAATGGATCGATCTGTCGCAGCTGCCCCTGCGGCCGGGGTATCGCTGGACCGATTTCGATTTCCGCCGCGAGCCGCCCATTCTGATGCCGGGGCAGTACTGGATCGCCCTGGGGTTCACCGGGAGCCCGATCGTCAACTGGTATTTCACGTACGGCAAACCGGTGGGGCCCATCGACGGCACGCGCTACAAGGATGTTTTCGAGGAAGACTGGAGCGGGGCGATGAACTACGAATTCAATTACCGCGTTGTCGGCTTGACCGTGAGATGACGAGACGGCGGACAGGCAGGGACGGTTTCCGAAAAAAGAAAACGAGACCCCTTCCCCGTGGACGGAGTCTCGTTCCGCAATACGCACCTGGAGATAGACGAACCCGGACGGTTACTGTTACTTCTTCGCCGCGACCTTCTTCTTGGCCACTGCACGTTTCTTGGGCGCCGGTTTCTTGGCGGCCTTCTTCGCCGGTTTCGCCTTCTTTGCGACCTTGGCGGCCGCCTTCGCCTTCGTCTTGATCTTCGCCGCCGCCGCCTTGCCTTTCTTCATCGGCACGTCACAGCAGATCACATCCGCTTCCGCGCAACCACATGCTTCGTCAACGACCATGACAAGACCGCATTCGTTGCAACTCAGGTAATCGCCCTTCTTTGCCTTCGCCATGATGCTTTCCTCCTTCGGGAGATTTGAATCGGCCGGCGCCTGGTGGCGCAACAATTTGTTTTTCTTTAGCATGAAGCAATGCGCATTTCAAGCTCGCAGATGAAGGTTTCCTCAGAAAAGTCTCATCCCCAGCAGTTTCCCCCGCGCCTGACCCGCAGGAGGAAACGTCCGAACCCGGCGGGAGAATTTGCGGACGGGGAGAGACGCGATCGGATTTTTCAGGAAGACGATCGAAGACGGGCGCCGAAGAATTCCCGGAGCGTTTCGGCCACGACGCGCGGTTTTTCCATCGGGACCAGATGCCCGGCACCGGCCACGATCTGGTGCGAGGCCCGGGGAATCGCCGCCGCCGCCTTCTTCAGATCGACGTAGGACTTCTGGTCGCTCTTTTCCCCCTCCAGGATGAGGACGGGACACCGCACCTGCGGCAGGAGCGGCCAGGGATCGAACCGGACACTTCCCATGAACAGCGCCGCTTCGCTTCGCGGGTCGCAGGCAAGCCGGAGCCCTCTGTCCTGGGAGGGCTTCATCCCGTGGCGCAGATACAGATGGAGAATCTCAGCGTCCCAGTTCCGGAACAGTTCGCGGGACTGGAGATAGCGCATGGCGTCCTCCTCATCGGACCAGCCGTTCGTCCGTTTGATGGCCCGGGATGCAAACGGATGGTCCTCCACGCGCAAGCGGATCCCGTACAGTTCGGGCGGAAGCAAGACCGGCTCGATCAAGACAAGGCCCGCCGTCCGAAGACCGAATCGAACATGGGCGATCGTCGTCACCGTCGCCCCCATGGAATGGCCGGTGACAAAGACGTTGCCGATGCCGAGGCGGTCGCAGAAACGGGCCATGTCCCCGGCGAGGGTGAGCCAATCCAAGCCTCCATCCTCCGGTTCCGCTTGACGGTGATCGCAGAGGTAGGGCGCGACGACGCGATAGTCCGGCGTCAGCGCCCTGGCAATCGGATGCCAGAGCCATGGCAGGAAACCGGTGGCATGCAACAGAAGAACAACGGGTCCGTCGCCGTCGTAGGACAGATAAGAGATTTCGGCATCCCCGATGTCCTGCCGAAGAACCCGCGGTTGAACAGCTGAAGTCATTTTCCCCTCCATCGAACGATTTCGCCGAGCGGCGTCCCCCCGTGTCCGAAACGGTCCAGGGGCATCGAGACCGGGACAGCCGAAACGCCGCCGCTGTGCGATGGGCCGGCCGTCCTGAATCGCCGGCAAGTCCCTGCGGAGAGCGGGTTCCGGACCGTAACGGCCGGGCCGGAGGTCCCCGGCGTTTCTCAGGAAAATTGAAGCGATTATAGAAAAAGAACCGGCCCTTGTCAAAATCGACGGGGCGATCCCGCCGGGGCATGACCGCCGGCCCCCGTACGGATCGCGGAAAAAAGAGAGGGCGCCGCTGGAGAGGACAACGGCGGCGCCCCGTGTCCGGTGCTGTGTTTCAGAGGTTCATTTCAGAAGAGGAACGGAACAGCCCTCAGAAATCCTTGAAATCCTCTTTCCCCATCGGAATCACGTCGTCCGGCCGGACCTCGCGGATCCGCTTCGCCGGGACCTTCTGGGCCGCTTTCTTTTCCGCCGGGGCCGCCACGGGCAACGGGGCAGTCCCCTCTTTCAGGACGGCCGCAGCGCCGACTCCCTTGATGACCGCCACCAAGTCATCGATGTAGCTCCGGATTCCTTCGGCCTGGGAACTCATCTCCTGAGAGGCCGCCGCCGATTCCTCGGCGTTCGCCGCCACCTGCTGCGTCACCTTGTCCATCTCCGCAACCGCACTGTTCACCTGGCCGATCCCGTGC
>Ga0116160_1000160_pt1 | contig 81449 bp, 87 predicted proteins | sample AD_JPNAS2_MetaG_FD_89879 | JGI IMG/M metagenome (GOLD analysis project Ga0116160, IMG submission 89879) | Active sludge microbial communities of municipal wastewater-treating anaerobic digesters from Japan - AD_JPNAS2_MetaG | ecosystem: Engineered > Bioreactor > Anaerobic > Digestate | place...
CTCACAATTCACCATTCACAATTCACCACTCACAATTCACCCTCTCCCACCATTAACAAATCCCAAGATCAGCGACAGCAGATTGTTAAAAACCAGTTCCAGGTGATTCCAGTAGCTGACCAGGGTCACATCATAGCGGGTGACCTCGTCATGGCGCAATTCAACATCAGCCAGTCCGCTCAGATACAGGCTTTTTGCAGTCTTGACGGCAATAACCTGGGGGTTTTCAAGCATCGGTTGAAACATCCAGTAAAAACCATCCGGCAACCCAGGATCAACGGGTGTCGCCGAAGACACCCCCCGCGCCTGGCTGTTCGAAACCACTGCCCCCACAAGCGGCTCACCAGAGTGGTCATCTGTAATAAAACCCGCCAGCAAGCCTCCATCGACCAGGGCACATTCATGGCTGCCGATCTGAACGTTGTCAACCTGCCACCACCATTCTGCATTTGCATTGTAATAATGGAAGCGCACCCTCACATACGGCTGGTGGGCAGCCAATTCGCTGATATCCAGCGACTGCCGCGCTGGTTCGCCCTGGTCTTCAGTTTGCCGCAGCACGTTATACCACTCTCCGCCAACATAAACATCGACATCAGCAATTTCATCCAGGTTGCCCTGATAGCTGAAGAAATCCTGGCTAAAAGAGAGTATCACCGTTGATTCGTCTGAAAAATCCAGAGGGGGCGTGACCAGCGAGACATCCACATCCAGCGGACCGGGGTAATCGGAATCCACCATGGCAAACCCGCCTGAACTCCCGGTGAGGTTACTGCGCTCCGATTGATCCTCAAATCCCCAGGTGACCCCTGTCCCCGCGTGATCCCAGACCTCCCAGCCGGGCGGTAATTTCCGGCTGTCAAAGCTCTCTGCCAGGAGGTTGCGCGAGGTATATCCCGGCACCTCACACCCGGCGGTGATCTCAAGGGCGTAACGCAAGCTCTCAGGTTGGTCGCCCAGGATAATGCCTTTCTCCAGAAAAGGTTGATATCCCGGCACCATCGCGCTGATATTCAGGTCGTAAGCCAGGTCATCATAGACCGTCACCTGGAACCGACCGTCAAACGGGTTCGTGTAAACAGCCTGGCTGTAATTTCCGCTCTCAAGCGTGATGCGGGCATACAGCGGGTAGCCATGCCCGCTGCCATCGGTTACGGTGCCTGTGAAAGTCATTAGATTCGATTTTGGCATCAGGTGGAAATGGGTGGTGGTCGTTCCCCCAGCGGCATCAACCAGCACATCCCCGACCGCTACCGGGTGGTACCCATGGGCAGAGGCTGTCAGCGTGTAATGGGTTGCGCTGTTGACATAGATACGGTAATGCCCATCCTCATCGGTCAGCGCCGAGACACTGGAAATCGGCTCTCCCTGTAAGGTGGCTTCGACCAGGGCGCCAGTGACTGGCTGCTGGTTTTCATTATCAACGACATGCCCGTCTAAATACCCGCCGGCACAATAAGAGCGGGCGGCGTTCACCGCCGCCTGGGCGTCAATCTCGCCCCACCCGGTGGCATGATTGGGCACAAAATCCGGCCCTTCATCCCCCTGACCGGTGTCGTAGGGGATGGGGTGGGCGGTTTCCAGGATCAAATCTGTTGTCGCCGCGACGTCGCCCAGCAGGCATTTGGCGGATCCCCACATCAAGGCTATCAAGCCCGTCACGTGCGGCGCAGCCATGGAGGTCCCGCTAAGGGCTGCATACGCGCGGTCATCGCTGCCCACCGCTGAGAGGATATCCACCCCTGGCGCCACCACCTCTGGCTTGATTGTTGGGTAGCCCTGGTTGTGAAATGCGTTGGTATCGTCTGTCGGCCCCCAGTTGGAATGCGGTGCATACTGTCCATCACTCCTGCCGGTAGAGCCTACCGAGGTCACATTGTGGGAGCGGGCCGGGTTGCCCACAGTGTTCAACCCGGAAGGCGAACCATAACCGCAATTGCTGTTATTCCCATTGGCGAACACCGGGTAAATCCCCATCGCCACCCAGGCATCGATCACGCCCTGGTACCAGGCATTATAAGCCCGTCCACAATCTCCCCAGGAATTATTGACTGCCTGTGGGCGCAGGTTTGGATTGGGGTTCTCTCCGCTTAAATTCGTGGGAGCCGCCAAGAACTGACCGCACTTGATCAGGTCATTCCCCCAGGCGAACCCGCTGGCGCTGATCGCCTTGCAGGCGATCCAACCCGCCCCGGGGGCTACGCCAATCGCGTCCCCAGAGCCAGCTCCGCCTGCCATAATCCCGACCACATGGCTGCCGTGACCATGGTCATCATAGGGCTCATCCTGTCCATTGACCGCGTCCCACCAGTGATAATGATGGCTGAAGGTCTCTACGCCCAGGTTGCCGCGATAGGACTCAACCAGGGCTTCATGGGTGAAGCGTGCCCCGGTATCAATTGCCCCGAGCACCACGCCTGTGCCCCGATCCCCCTGAGACCAGGCCTGGTCGGCTTTGATCTGCGCCAGGTTGGCGGAGACACCGGCGACCGTTGCCGGTTCGGTATCAATCCACTCCTCCTCGACCTGGCTGCCCGAAAACACCTGTGGAATCGAGAGCAGCGCTTCGATTTCAGCATAATTTAACAGCCCTACCAGGGTTTCGGCTGTGGATGACTGAACGGCAATTACATTCTGAATCCAGAAAGCTTCGTAAGGCGCACCCTGTTCAGCCAGGTAGGCGAGCACTTTTGCCTGTGAACTGGCAGAAAGCGCCGCCAGGGTTTCATACACAAACCAGCCGCGTTCTTCCCAGGATAGCGCATATGCCGCGCTCAGATCAGCCTGTTCCTCAAAATAAATCAAGAAATCGAGCGGCTCGGAGGTCTTCGATTTCGCCAGCAGGGCTGGATCAACCCAGGGGATTTTTTGGTTCCCATCATCTGCTTTGACCGGCAGGCGCCCATTGCCCCACAGGGTCAGCCCAATCATCCCGATTAAAAGTAAAATTCCCGAACGCAGAACCAGTTTATGTTTCATCGCTACATCCCATCTCGAATGTTCATGCCAGGTAAGGCCGTCCTCCGTTGAATAATTACACCTTCTCAACAGCAAGATTCGTACCAGAGCCAGCCCGGTAATCCGCCTGGTTTTCCTGTTATAATTTAATCAGTCGCAAAGGCAACCCCATGACACTGAGAGATTACCTTCACAGCTTAAACCGGGAAAACCCATTAATAGAAGTTAATAAACCGATCTCTAAACACCTGGCGCTTTCAGGATTGTTAAAGGCTCTGGAGCCCTCCCCTGTCCTGTGCAACCAGGTGATCGAATCCGCCTACCCGGTGCTGGGCAACCTGCTGTGCACCAAGGAGGCTTTCGCCGGCTACTTGGGCATCTCTGTGCAGAAGATGATCCCCCGGATGATCAGCGCCATCGAAACGCCGACCGCGCCCCAGCTCGCAGCGGAGGCTCCCTGCCAGACGGTGATCCACGAACAGCCAGACCTCGATGATCTGCCGATTCTGTTCCATTGCGAGGGAGACGGTGGCAATTACATCAGCTCAGGCGTGATGATCGCCGGTCATCCCCGCTATGGGCAAAATATGGATTTTCATCGCTGCATGCAGTTTTCTAAAACCGAGATGGCCGTGCGCGTCGTGAAAGGGCGCAATTTTGATGCCTTCCTGCAGGACCTGGGCCAGGTGGATGTTGCCATCTGCATCGGCGTGGCGCCCAACATCCTGGTCGCCGGCGCCACTTCCGTCCAGATTGGCGTTGATGAACTGGGCATCGCCAATGCCCTGTCGCCCTTCCGGGTGGTCAAAGCGCAAACATCTGACCTGTTGATCCCTGCTGAAGCCGAATTTGTGCTGGAAGGTAGCGTTTATCGCGACCGCCGCCACGCTGAAGGTCCCTTTGTAGACCTGACGGAGACCCGGGACGTGATCCGCCAGGAACCGGTGCTGGAGGTGAAGTGCATCACCCACCGCCGGGATGCGCTCTGGCATGCCTTATTGCCCGGTGGGCTGGAGCATAAGCTCCTTATGGGTATGCCGCGCGAGCCCACTATTTTCCGCGAGGTCAACCGCGCGGTTGAGTGCCTGGATGTGCACATCAACCCGGGCGGTTCCTCCTGGCTGCACGCCATCGTGCAAATTCGCAAACACAGCCCGGATGACGGCATCAAAGCGATCCACGCCGCTCACCGGGGACACAGCTCTTGCAAGCACATCTTCGTCGTCGATGAGGATATCGATATTTACGACCCCCTGGCGGTGGAATGGGCTATGGCGACCCGCTTCCAGGCCGACCATGACCTGGTACGCCTCGGACGTGAGCGCGGCTCCTCCCTGGACCCCAGCGCAGAAAGTGACACCTATAACACCTGCAAGGTTGGATTTGACCTGACCGCTCCTCTGGGTTCAATCAGGAAAAGCTTTACAAAGGTCTCCTTTCCGCAGGTTGATCCGGGTCAATATTTGGGGTAGAGAACAGAAATGGGAAACTGTGAATTAACGCAAGGCCTTTTTTAAGGTTAGAACCCTGATTAATAATTTGTCAATATTTAATGTTAGAATTTAAGGAACAGCCGGATAGAGCAGCTGAGCGACCAGGTTGATAATATCAGAATTTTATTGGAGGCAGACATGCGATTTAAGAATTTTCTCAGTTTTGAACGGATGATCACCCCGGTGATCATCAAAGTCTTGTTTTACATCGGTTTTGTCGCCAGTATCATTGGCGGGATTGTTGTATTCATCGGTGCCGTGATTGCCGGGTTCGCAGACGGAGGCGTTGGAGCCATCTTGCTTGGATTTATCGGCGGCTTGATCGGCGGTATCCTGACCGCCATCCTGGGTGCGCTGGCTACCCGGATTTATGCTGAACTGCTGATCCTGTTCTTCCGCATCAATGAAACCCTGACCGATATTAAAGGCTTACTGCAGGATAAGTAATTTTCCGGGCTCGTTAATGGTGAGTGGTCGTCGCCAGCAGATCTCACTTCGCGCAACATTCTTCACGCTGCTTTGCTTTAAAGCCTGCGTGGCTTAAAACTCCCTACTCCCTACTCACCACTCACAATACTCCATTTGACCGCCAGCCTCGTTTGGAGTATTCTGCTGCCTATGAATATGCATGCTACCGCGCTGGCACATCCCAATATCGCCTTCATTAAATACTGGGGGCTGGCTGACGAAACACGCCGCATTCCTGCCAACGGCTCGCTCTCGATGAATATCGACTGCCTTACGACCCGGACCCGCGTGGAGTTTGACCCGACCCTGGCAGCAGATGAACTGCACCTCAACGGCCAGCAAGTTTTCGGCAACGGGCTGGCACGCGTCCAGACCTTTATGGAGCGCATCCGGAGGTTGGCTGCAAAAAAACTGTATGCACACATCACCAGCGAGAATAACTTCCCCATCGGCGCCGGGCTCGCCTCCTCGGCTTCCGGTTTTGCTGCCCTGGCTTTGGCCGGGACCGCCGCAATCGGTTTGACGCTTTCTGAAAGGGAACTTTCCGCACTCGCTCGTTTTGGCTCCGGCTCGGCCTGCCGCTCCATTCCCGGCGGGTTTGTCGAATGGACCGTAGACCCTGCAACAGGCGAGACCGATGCGCAATCCATCGCCCCTGCCGATCATTGGGACCTGGTAGACTGCATCGCCATCCTGAGCCACGCTCACAAACCGGTTGGCTCGGAGGAGGGGATGCGCAGCGCTCCTTCCAGTCCGCTGCAGGCCGCGCGGGTCGCTGATGCTGAACGCCGGCTCAAGCTCTGCCGCCAGGCGATCCTCTGGCGCGATTTCGCTGCCCTGGCGGAGATCACCGAGCTGGACTGCAACCTGATGCACGCTGTGATGATGACCTCCACTCCTCCCCTGTATTATTGGGAGCCCGGCTCGCTGGCCATCATCCAGGCGGTCAAAGCCTGGCAGGCGGAGGGGCTGCCGGTTACCTTCACCCTGGATGCCGGCCCCAACGTGCATCTGATTACCACTCGCAGCAGCATGGACGAGGTCACCGGCCGTTTGAGGCGCTTCCCAGAGGTCATCGATGTGCTCAGCGGAGGCCCAGCCGGCGCGGCGCGGCTCGTGGAGCAGGATTCACCATCCTTTTCAGCGCAGGTATAATCATCATTAGATGCATTAATTAAAAAACTGTTTTCATGCGGGCTACCTCGTATGGATGATTGAGGAAACTATGAGCGTGATTTTATTAATATTACAGGTTGTGATCATCATCGGCATTTTAATTTTCTTCCACGAGTTGGGCCATTTTTTGGCCTCGCGTGCGGTTGGCGTACACATCGAGGAATTCGGTTTTGGGTACCCGCCTCGGCTGGCGAAGATCGCCACCTGGAAGGGTACGGAGATCACCCTTAACTGGATACCCTTTGGCGGATTTGTGCGACCAAAGGGTGAAGATGACGACACAATTGAAGGGGGTATGGCTGCAGCGCCAGCCTGGAAACGTTTAACGATCGCAGCTGCAGGCCCGCTGATGAACTTTCTACTCGGCATCATCATCCTGGTCATCATCTACAGCGCCCTGGGCGTTCCCGCCTCTGACCAGGCCATGATCACCCAGGTGGCGCCCAATTCGCCAGCCATGCAGGCTGGTTTGCTTCCCGGAGATATTTTCATCAGCGTTGATGACGTCGTCATTGAACACATGGATCAACTGGTTACTGTGATCAATGAGCGGGCTGGCTCGCCGCTTAACGTGAAGATTTTGCGCGATGACCAGGTCGAAACCTTCATTCTCACCCCGCGGCTTGAACCGCCCCCGGGCGAGGGCGCCATGGGTGTAGCTTTGAGCAACCCGCTCAAGCCCACTCCCTTTTTCCAATCGGCGGGATACGCCCTCAATTCCACAGGCCTCATTATTCGGGAAACACTCTTGCTGCCAGTCCGGTTAATCCGCGGCACCGTTGACCCCGCGATGGTGCGCCCTGTGGGTTACAAAGGCATCTACGATATCTACAGCCAGGCGGTTGAGATGGACCAGGAAACCTCCATTGCCACAGCCGAGCCGGTGCCGATTTTCACCCTGTCGATCATTGCCAACATCTCAATCGCACTGGGCATCACCAACCTGCTGCCCATCCCCGCTTTGGATGGCGGCCGAATTTTATTCACTCTGCCAGAATTAATCCTGCGCAAACGCATCCCTCAAAAATGGGAAAACGCGATCAACACCGTCAGTTTCTTGCTGCTGATCCTGCTAATGGTCGTGATTACTGTGCTGGATTTTACCAACCCGATTGTTCTTCCCTGATCACGTCAATCGAGGATTAAAAAATGAACTATTCAAACCAGAAAGACTTTGAATTTAGCACCGTCAAAATAGCCCTGCTCAATGCAGATGCGCCCTTTCCGCCTGGGATGATCGATTATTTCTCCGACATTTCGGAGAAAGACCTTGAACTGTTGAAGGGTGTTTGGCCCCAGGTCTGGATTGAGCGTCGCCGAGGACTGCTGGAAGACATGGAAGACCTGGCTGAAAGCGATACCCTGTTAGATTTTGACCCCGTTGCGATCATGTGCCTGGAGGATGAAGACCCGGTCGCCCGGGCTACTGCCATTCGTTTGCTGTGGCAGTCTGATAGAGAAGACCTGGTGCCCCTGTTACTGAAGCGTTTGCAGGAAGACACTGAAGCCATTGTACGCTCTGCGGCTGCCACCGCGCTGGGCACTTTTGTTGAGCTGGGCGAGCTGGAAGAGATCAGGGTTGAAACCTTCCAGCAAGTTGTGGACTCCCTGATCAGAACCTACCAGGATGCCAGGGACAAGCTGATCTGCCGGCGTGCGCTTGAATCCCTCAGCTACTCCAGCCACCCCGATATCCCGGATTTTATCCGCCGCGCCTACGAATCCAATGACGAAGAATGGTTGCAATCGGCCTTGTTTGCCATGGGTCGCTCCTATGACAAACGCTGGACGCACCAGGTTCTGGAAATGTTCGCTCACCCCGACTCCGAAATTCGTTGCGAGGCAATTCGCGCTGCGGGTGAGCTTGAAACCCAGGATGCCCGCGAATTGATTATCGACCTTCTGGAAGAGGGCACCGATGATGAAGAACTTTATTTTGCTGCCATCTGGGCGCTTTCAAAGATTGGCGGTGAGGGTGTGCGCGAGCTGATCGAGATTGCCCTGGAAGAGACTGAAGACATGGACGAGGTCCTCCTCCTTGAGGATGCCCTGGCCAACCTCGACTTCACCGAGCAGGTCAGCCGGTTCGATTTGATGAACTTTGACGAGGACGACCTGGACGACTGGCTTGATGATGAAGATGCGGAAGAGTATTAGCCGTTTTCCCCGGTGTTTGATGTTCTAAATAAATGAATATGAGCCGATGACCGAACACAATACCCATCGTTTGCATGCCCACGTAGAGGGGATGGTGCAGGGGGTGGGTTTTCGCTATTTTGTCCTCAGGTCAGCCCAGGCACTGGGGTTAACCGGCTGGGTGCGCAACCGCTACGACGGTCGCGTTGAGGTGATGGCGGAGGGCACACTAACCAATCTCAACCGCTTGCTTCGGGAATTGCGCAGGGGTCCTCATCGTTCGGATGTGTGGAATGTGAACTATCAATTTGAAGAAGCCCGGGGGGATTTTGAGCGCTTCAGCGTGTTATCGACCGGGTAAACAACCCATTGATGGTATGCTCGATAGCCTGCTATGTTTAATCTCGACCGCCGGTCATTAACTGCACTTTTTTCCACGGCGGAAGGTCTGATTCATCCGCCAACATAGCTCGCAGCTCATACACCTGATCGCGCAGCATGGCTGCACGCTCAAATTCCAGCTCACGTGCGGCGGCTTTCATCTGTTGTTCCAGCTCGTTGATCATCCTAAGCAGCTCTTTCTGTTCCAGTTTACTGGCCTTTCCGCGCAGATTATCCCCGTCTTCAGCGCCGACATCGCGTGCCAGGCGGTCTGTCAAGTCACGCACGGCTTTGACCACGCTGGCAGGCTCAATATGGTGTTTCTTGTTATAAGCCACCTGGATCTCTCGGCGGCGGTTGGTCTCATCAATGGCATATTGCATCGCATCGGTGACCCGATCTGCGTACATGATCACCTGCCCGTGCAGGTGTCGCGCAGCTCGACCAATTGTCTGGATCAGTGCTGTGCCCGAGCGCAGGAAACCCTGTTTATCTGCGTCAAGGATGGCGATCAGCGAAACCTCCGGCAGATCCAACCCCTCGCGCAACAAGTTGATCCCCACCACTACGTCAAACACCCCCAGGCGCAGGTCGCGCAGGATGCCCACCCGTTCGAGAGTTTCGATTTCAGAGTGCAGATAGTGTACCTTCAAGCCCAGTTCCATCAGGTAATCCGAAAGGTCCTCTGCCATGCGCTTGGTGAGAGTGGTCACCAGGACACGCTCGCCCACATCCACCCGCCGGGTGATTTCGCCATACAGGTCATCAATCTGGCCCTCCGTCGGACGGATGATCACCTCGGGGTCCACCAAGCCTGTCGGACGGATGATCTGCTCCACCACCTGGTCTGCGATGGAAAGTTCATATTCAGCAGGAGTGGCTGAAGTGTACAGGGTGATGCCCATCTGCTGCTTGAACTCCTCGAACTTTAACGGGCGGTTATCCAGCGCAGAGGGCAGGCGGAAACCATAATCGATCAACACCTGCTTGCGCGAACGGTCGCCATTATACATGCCGCGGATCTGGGGAATCATCATATGGGATTCGTCGATCACCAACAGGTATTCCTTGGGCAAAAAATCGATCAGCGTCCAGGGCGCCGTCCCGGCAGCCCGAGCGTCGATGTGGCGGGAATAATTCTCAATCCCCGAACAATAGCCCACCTCGCGCATCATTTCCAGGTCATAGCGGGTGCGCTGTTCCAGGCGTTGAGCCTCCAGCAGTTGACCTGCCGTGCGCAGCTCAGCCAGGCGCTCTTCCAGCTCGCGCTCGATGTTCAGCAGGGCTTGCGCCATGTGCTCATCTTCAGTGATATAGTGCTTGGCAGGGTAAATATCTACCGTCTCATGCTCGCCGAATACCTCGCCCGTCAGGGGATCCACGGTGATGATGCGCTCGACTTCATCGCCAAAGAAACTGATGCGAAAGGTACGCGTGTCATCGTAGGCGGGTAATATCTCCAGCGTGTCACCCCGCACCCGGAACACTCCGGGTTTGAGCTCAAAATCGTTGCGGGTGTACTGGCTTTCCACCAGGCGGCGCAGCAGGGCATTTCGCCGGTAGATGCGTCCCACTTCCAGTTGAATCACCGTGCTGCGGTAAGCCTCAGGATCCCCTAGCCCGTAAATCGCTGACACCGAAGCGATGATGATCACATCCTTGCGCGATAATAACGCGGTGGTCGCTGCCAGGCGCAGGCGGTCGATTTCCTCATTGATCGAGGTTTCTTTTTCAATGTACAGGTCGCGCTGCGGTACGTAGGCCTCAGGCTGGTAGTAATCGTAGTAAGAAACGAAATACTCCACCGCGTTATTGGGAAAGAATTCCTTAAACTCGGCGTAAAGCTGGGCGCCAAGGGTTTTGTTGTGCGCCAGCACCAGCGTGGGCAGTTGCACCTGTTGAATCACGTTGGCAACGGTGAAAGTCTTACCGGTGCCGGTGGCGCCCAGCAGCACCTGGTGACGCATGCCGCGTTGAATCCCTGCCACCATTTCGGCAATCGCCTGGGGCTGGTCTCCGGTGGGTTGATAGGGGGCTTGCAATTCAAAGGGCATGGGGTTTTTCCTGGGTTATCCTTCGTGCTGAATTCAATTAATCTGCAACAGGATTTTACCTTCGGGGACGATGATAGTGAATGGTGAGTGGTGAGTAGTGAGTAGTGAATAGGAAGCAGGAAGCAGGAGTTAGGAGCAGCCTGTCAACTATTGCACTGCGATTATTTTTTTCTACGCTCTAAGTTCTAAGCTCTATCAGCTACGAGCTATCCTAATCCCTATCCCAAAAAACGTTATAATTAGAACCGTGACATATGCAAATACACCTGAGAAATGGAATAACCTGATGAAAATCCCCATGTCCTCTCCGATTATCACCGATGCCGACCGCCAGGCCGTGCTGGAGGTGCTCAACACGCCCAATCTCTCCATGGGGCCCAAGATTGAAGCCTTTGAACGCGCCTTTTGCAACCTGACCGGCGCGCAGCACGCCATCGGAGTCAATTCGGGCACAGCGGGACTGCACCTGTGTGTGCGGGCAGCCGGGATCGGCGCGGGCGACCTTGTCCTGACGACACCTTTCTCCTTTGTCGCCTCTGCCAACGTTATCCTGTTCGAGAAAGCCATTCCCGTTTTTGTGGATGTGGACCCGCTGACGGGCAACATTGACACCGAGCAGCTCGATCGGGCGGCGGAAGACCTCAGCCTGGGGGGCGACCTGGCACGCAAATGGCTGCCCAGGAAACTGCCCGCAGAGGGTGAGGAACGCCTGGGAGCCGTCAAAGCCATTTTGCCCGTGGATGTGTTCGGACAGCCCGCAGACTACGATCGAATTAACGCCATTGCCCGGAGGTACAACCTGGCGGTGATCGAAGATTCCTGCGAAGCCCTGGGCGGGGCATACAAAGGTCAGCCGGCTGGGACCCTGGGAGATTTCGGCGTATTTGCCTTTTATCCAAACAAGCAGATCACCACGGGCGAAGGTGGAATGATTATCACCAACGATCAGGAGGCAGCGAATTTCATGCGTGCTCTGCGTAACCAGGGCCGGGCGCCAGGGGATACCTGGTTACAGCATACTTACCTGGGGTACAACTACCGCCTGGACGAGATGAGCGCCGCCCTGGGGTTGGCTCAACTGGGGCGGTTGGAGACGCTGCTTGAAAACCGGGCGCAGGTGGCTGACTGGTACGCAAAACACCTGGCGAAGATCGACCGGATCTCCCCGCCGGGACTGGCAGACAGCACCTCCCGCGTGAGCTGGTTTGTGTACGTGGTCCGCCTGGACGCATCCATCAACCGCGACCGACTGGCAAAAATCCTGGAGCAACGGCGCATACCGGTCCGCCCGTATTTTTCACCGATCCACCTGCAGCCCTATATGGTGAAAGCCTTCGGTTTTCAACCGGGTGACTTTCCGGTGACGGAAGACCTGGGAAAGCGCAGCCTGGCGCTGCCATTTTCTGGGGCGATGACTGAAGAAATGGTGGTTGAGGTCTGCCAGGCGCTGGCTGAAGCGCTGCCTGCATCTGAAGTTTCTGCGATGAGGCGGTAAGGACATGGATCATGCGTTTTATCCCCCACGATCAGCTGGCATCCTGCTGCAGGGCGGGTTGATGCTGGCTTTCGTGGGCGCGGGCGGGTTTTTCTTTTCCCGTGCCACACAGGATCCTTCCGGGGTGAACTTTTTGCTCTATATGCTGATTGCGCTGATCCTGATGGTTCCCCTGCCGCTGCTGGGGTACCGACTGTACGCCCTGAACAATGCCGTTTACATCTTGCGCAGAGAGGGTTTGATGATCCGCTGGGGATTGCGGCGCGAGGACATCCCCCTGGACTCCATCGAGTGGATGCGACCCGCCAATGAGATCGGGTTTCGCCTGCCCCTGCCCGGGTTGCGCTGGACTGGCGCATTCCTCGGCAGGCGTACGGTGGCTGAGCTGGGGCAGGTGGAATACCTGAGCTCAGACCTGCGCCATATGATCCTGGTGGCTACGCCGAGCAAGGTGTTTGCCATCTCACCCGAGGACGTCAGAGGTTTCATGGCAACCTTCCAGCGAATGAACGAGCTGGGCAGCCTGACGCCGTTAGACGCCCAATCGGTGTATCCCCAGGTGTTTATCGGAAGGGTGTGGGAGGATCCCATCGGGCGCTGGCTGCTGATAGGGGGATTTGGGGTTGGACTGATCGTTTTGCTGGTAGTGGCCATAGCCGTCCCGGGATTGGGGGAAATCCAGTGGGTGGAACCCGGTACCACTGCGCCTGGGGAGCGGCTGCTCTTGCGGCCGGTGTTGAACAGCTTGGTCTGGATGGTCAACCTGGGGGCGGGGACGCTGCTCTATCGGCGGGGTAAAGACCTGAAAATTGCCGCCTACATCCTGTGGGGGACGTCGGCGTTGACCGGTCTGTTGATGTTGATTGGCAGTTTATTGCTGATCTTTTGATCAGGCAGTTGTTATGACGGGGGATTTCAGTTATGATTACCAAAAATTAAACGGATACAGCAATGGTCAATTTTTTCATCGGGATGTTTGTGGGCGTTAGCGTGGCTTACCTGGCCTACCGGGCGCGAGCTCTCAATCGGGGCGGCGCCGTCGCTGCGGCGGTGCTGGGGACGGTAGTTTTTGGCTTGGCTGGCGCAGGCTGGGCTGTGGTCATGCTGACCTTTTTTGTGTCCTCCAGTCTGCTTTCGAAGCTGTTTAATGCCAGGAAAGCGGTTACCGGGCCTGATTTTGCGAAGGGGTCCAACCGTGACGCGTGGCAGGTGCTGGCTAACGGCGGGGTGTCCGGGGCGGCAGCGCTGGCGTATTTTGTTTTGCAGCAGGTCCACCCAGCCGGGGCACTGGCGCCGATCCTGTGGGTGGGGTTTGCTGCCAGCCTGGCTGGCGCCAACGCCGATACCTGGGCGACGGAGCTGGGCATGCTCAATCCCCGGCAGCCGCTGCTGCTGACCACCCTGCGTCGTGTTCCCCAAGGCACTTCGGGAGCGGTCAGCCTGGCAGGGACGCTGGCTGCACTGGTTGGCTCTGCCCTGGTGGGCGGGATGGCTGTCTGGGTGACCGGTATGGGCTGGGCGCCCGCACTGGAAACCCCACCCTGGAAAGCTCTGGTGGCGATTGCAGTGGGCGGAGTGCTGGGTTCGCTGGTAGATTCCCTGCTGGGTGCCACCTTACAGGCGATCTATTTCTGCCCGGCCTGTCAAAAAGAGACGGAAAAGCATCCGCAGCACACCTGCGGGGGAAAAACCGTGCACCAGCGCGGGCTGGCGTGGTTGAACAATGATGGGGTCAATTTTCTGTGCACACTCAGCGCTGCCCTGGCGGGAGTGATTATATATTTTATGCTTATGATATAATGAATTTATAGCAGACATTTCTCAAGTTTTATAAAGGATTTGTCATGAGAAACACGATTATCGATATCCAGAGCAATATTAAACAAGGAAAATATCAAAGTGAAGCCGCGGTATCTCAAGGGATTGTGCAAAGAATTCTAACCAATTTAGGATGGCCAATATTTAATACTACCATCGTAACCCCAGAATATAAGTTGGATACACGACGAGTTGATTTTGCTCTATGTCACCCAGCAAATAAACCTGTTATTTTTATTGAAATTAAGCAAATTGGTCAAAGTGATGGAGCCGAAAGGCAGTTGTTTGAATATGCTTTTTTATATGGTATTCCTTTTGCAATTTTAACTGACGGACAAGAATGGCATTTCTTTTTGCCAGCAGAACCCGGAGAAATTTCAGATCGTAGAGTATACAAATTAGATTTTCTGGAGAGAGAAATCGATGATATTGTCGCAATACTATCTAGGTACCTCAGTTATTCTAACGTTATTTCAGGTAAAGCATTGGATTTTGCAAAAAAGGACTATCGTAGCATTCATCAGAAACGAGAAGCACAAAAAACCCTTCCTGAAGCATGGAAAAGATTGGTTGATGAAGGTGATGAATTGCTAATCGATTTATTGATCGACAAGGTTGAAAGCCTGTGTGGTTTTAAAACCAATCCAGATCAAGTTACTGATTTTCTGAGTAACAATCTTGTATTAAAAGAAAACCATGAGTATCCGGTGGTAATTAAAATTCCGGACCATAAAAAAGAAACAAACAAGGATCCAGTTCCAACTCAGATTGGTTTTGAATTATTTGGAGAATATCATTCTGCAAAAACCGCGAGGGAGATAATGTTTCAAGCCCTCAATTTGTTTGCGGATCGAGATGAAACTTTTCTCGATAGGTATGCGAGCTTACCAAAACACGGTAGAACACGTCGTTATATTGCCAAATCGAGGAGGGAATTAAATCCTCCGAGGCCAGATCTTGCTAAACAATACTCTTATGAATTTCGTAAAGGTTGGTTTGTAGATATTAACCTTTCAAAAAAATCGATAGATCAAATTCTTAGGTTAGCTTGTCAGATAGCAAATATCAAATATGGAAAAGATTTTGTGGTTTTCATGTGAAGGCTGCTTGCTGTTCAAACGTCGTTAGACCGTTATAAAAATTGGGCTAAGCTGTCAGTTCTATCAACAATGAGCTAAGAGCTACCAGCTATCGAAAGTCCTCTACAGCCTGGTAAAGTGCCAGCAGGTTTTCCACGGGGATGTTGGCCTGCACGTTGTGAACCGGGTTGAACACAAATCCGCCTCGGCTGCCGAAAGTTTGCATACGTTCTCGCACCTGGGCGCGCACCGCCTCCGGGGAGCCAAAGGGCAGGGTGGACTGGGTATCCACGCCGCCGCCCCAGAAGGTGACCCGTTCGCCGAATTGTTTGACCAGGGTGGTGGGGTCCATCGCCGCCGCGGAAGTCTGCACGGGGTTGATAATATCAAAGCCGGCTTCGATAAAATCGGGATAGAGCTTGATCACTGATCCGCAGGAGTGGATAAAGGTTTTCCAGGTCGTGTTTTCGTGCACCCAGGTGTTGATTATTTTGTGAAAGGGCTGGAACAGGCCGCGGTAGGCTTTAGGAGAAATCAATGGTCCGTTTTGGGCGCCAAAATCCGCCCCGCTGACGAATAAAACGCTGACCTTTTCGCCGACCCTGGCGTGGATGCGCTTGAGGTTTTCCAGCCCGATCTCGCACTGTCCTTCGAACACCCTCCAGATATAATCGCGCCGGGTGATGGTGGACATGTACCATTCGGTCATATCGCGGATACCCGCGGGGTTGGGTAACTGGACACCCGGAACAAGGGCGATATCGCCGAACCCTGTCCCACCAAAATTCGCAAAAATGGCCTTATCTGTGGCGGTGAACAGCCGCCGGGCTTCCTGTTCGTAATGCGCCAGGTCAGACTGGGACACCAGCTGGAATTCGGCCAGGTTTTCCGTTGGGTCCAACCGGGCATCATCGATCGGCGGCTGGCGCACGATGGCGTCAAAATAAAAACCGCCTGCGGGCATGCGTCCGCTGGGGGCAAATGACGGATTGCCCTGCGGGTACATCAGGATGTCGCCGTTGGGTTCAGGTCGGGTGTTAAAGCCGCCTGGCACCAAAACAGGCGTGCCGTCGAAGAAGGTCCACGGTTTCCAATCCTTGAGGACATAGCCAAACATGCTATCCGGCCCCCACAGGGGCACCACATCCACACCCAATGCGTCCAGCAGGTCAGGTTGGATCTCGCCCAGCATCTGGTAGGGTTCGATCACTTTTACGGGCGTTCCAGGAGGGTCCAAACCCAGAGCCTGGCGTAATTTGTGCACTGAGCTGACGTGCATTCCCGTCACCGGGCTGCCGCCCAGATCCAGGGGAACCCGGTCGGGCTTCTGGTGGTTGAGGGTCAGGCTGATCCTTTCGCGAGAATTCATCGTCGAACCTTATTGGAAAACCGTGTTTATTCCGTGGCTGCCAGTTCGGCGATCTTCACCAGTACCTCAACGGCTTTTTTCATGGCAAAGGTGGGGATGAACTCGTATTTACCATGTGCATAGTGCCCGCCGGTGAACAGGTTGGGGGTCGGCAAGCCCATATACGACAGGCGGCTGCCGTCCGTCCCACCGCGCACGGGATCAATGATGGGGGTCACGCCCACCGCCTGGATAGCCCGAATGGCGATGTCCATAATCTGCTGATGGGGCTCCACCTGCTGGCGCATATTGTAGTACTGATCCACAAGTTTGAGATCGATGATCTTTTCGCCATACTTGGCATTGATGTAATCCACGGCTTTTCCAAGGAGGATCTTTTTCTGTTCAAACCTGGTCCGGTCGTGATCGCGGATAATGTAAATCATGCTGGCTTCCTCAACCGACCCGCCAAACTGGAACAGATGGTAAAACCCCTCGTACTTCTCGGTGTGTTCAGGGCGTTCAAAGACCGGTAAAAGCTCATTTAGTTCCATGCCGATCAGAAGGGCGTTGCGCATCTTGAGCTTGGATGTGCCGGGATGCACGTTGCGCCCGTGGATGGTCAGCTCGGCGCCGGCGGCGTTGAAGTTTTCGTACTGAACCTGGCCGATCTCACCTCCATCAAGGGTGTAGGCAAAATCAGCGCCAAAGGCTTCGACGTCAAAATAGTCCACCCCTGCGCCGACCTCTTCATCGGGCGTGAAACCAATTTTGATCGTCCCGTGCTGGATCTCGGGATGCTCGAGCAGGTATTCCACGGCAGCCATGATCTCGGCGATGCCGGCTTTGTCATCGGCGCCCAGCAGGGTTGTACCGTCGGTGGTAATCAGGGTCTTGCCGATGTATTTCTTCAGATCCGGGAATTCTTCCGGGTCCATAAAGATGCCCTTTTCAGCGTTTAATGTGATCACGCCGCCATCATAGTCTTCGATGAACTGCGGGTTGACGTCTGTCCCAGACAGGTCCGGGCTGGTATCCATGTGAGCCAGGAAGCCGATCGTCGGCACGTCGCCTCGATCGATGTTGGCTGGCAGCGTGGCGGTGACGTAGCCGAACCCGTCCATGGCTGCGTCCTCCAGGCCGAGCTCTTGCAGCTCGTCGACCAGCAGACGCGCCAGGTTTAGCTGTTTAGCGGTGCTGGGGTAGGTTGTGGATTTATGGATCGATTGGGTGTCGATTTTTATGTAGCGGATAAAGCGTTCGATGACGGATTGCATGGGGACCTCAATTTATCGTGAATGGTGTGTGGTGAATGGTCATTTGGAATCAGGGGAAACGCCTTTCAAGAGTGAACTGCCCACTACCCACCACTTATATTTTCCAGTGATCGAGAAATTCTTGTATGACCGGGTGTTTTGGATGGTGCAGCACGTCTTCGGCTGGGCCCTGCTCAATAACCCTGCCCTCGTCAAGGAACAGAACCTCATCCACCAGGCGCAGTGCCTGGGCGGGCGAGTGAGTGGAAAGGATCAGGGTGCAGTTGTTGTCATCGGCGTATTTAAGGAGCGCTTTCTCTATCTGGCTTGTGCCGCGAATATCTGCTGAGGCAGTGGGTTCATCTAATAAAAGCAGATTGCGCGGTTTGACAATCATGCGCGCCAGAGCCATCCTTTGTGTCTCACCGCCCGAAAGCTGGTTGCCGTAGGCGTGTTGAAGATGATCCATGCCCACCGCTTTAAGTGCTTCCAACACCTGGTCTTTAGAAACCTGTTCTTTATCCAGTGCGATGGCTACGTTTTTCTCTACCGAAAACCGGAATGCATAGGGAGATTGCGGCATATAGCCCATGTTATTGGTTGAGGTGCTGGTCACTTCTCCCAAGTCGGGTTTAAGGATACCTGCCAGGATGCGTAAGAGCGTGGTTTTTCCGCTGCCGTTGACCCCAATCAGGGCATAACGCTTTGTCAGGTCGAACACCAAGTGCGGGATATTCAGCACGATGCGCTCATCGTAGACTTTTTTTACGTCCTTCAATACGATCATGCATTCCCCCTTGATTCCAAATAGTTCACAAGTGCATTGATCCCAAAGGAAATCACCAGCAGAACGATCCCCAGTGAAATGGCGAAGTGAAACTTGCCCATATTGGTCTGCATCATGATGGCTGTTGTCATCACCCGTGTTTTATATTGCACGTTGCCACCCACGATCTGCACAGCGCCGACCTCGGCAATCGCTCGTCCAAATCCGACCAGTACGGTTGAGACCAATTGACTTCTGCACTCATAGATCATCAACCCCATCTGGCGCCAGGTAGAGATACCCACGCCTTGCGCAGTCTCTCGAATGCGCGGTGCGGGGATGGATATGATGGTGGCGGTCAGACCGGTCATAATCGGCGTGATCAGAACGACCTGTGCGATCACCATTGCGGTTACAGAGTAAAGGAGTTTTAACGAACCCAAAGGGCCGCTACGAGACAGCATAAGGAAGACAGCCAGACCCGCCACAACCGGCGGAACACCCATCAGGGTATTGGTAAAGCGCTGAACCCAGTGTTTCCCTTTGAACTCACGGCTGCCGATCAGCGCCCCCAGTGGGATGCCCACCAGGGATGAGATGCTCGTTGAAATTAAGGACATGCGCAATGTGACCGCGATGATCTGGCGCAGTTCCGGGTTCTCGCCAAAAAGCAGGTTGATGGCTTTAATTAATCCGTCCATGGGGTTGTGGAGAGACCCTTTGATTTATTCTGATTTGCGTGGACTTCAAACCGATATGATTATCGTCAGTGAACACGGAGACGCGGTCATCCCCGTGTTCACTTAATCATATTCAATTATCGCATGGAGAAGAAGAGGGGCTCACCATATTCTTCAATGCCGTATTTATCGATCAGGTCTAACGCTTTACCAGAAGTTATCCACTCGATGAAGGCTAAGGCGCCCGCATGGTTGGTGTCTTCCCAGCGTTCGGGGGTAATGGCAATTAAAGAATAGGTGTTTTTCATATCCTCGGCTTCTTCCTTCAGCAAGCTGAGGGAATTATCATGCGCAAGGAAGGTGGCTTTGTCGGAAAGGGTGTAAGCCAATTCCTCATCTGCGACGGTCAGCGTCTGACCCATGCCAGCGCCTACACTGATATACCAATCCTCTTCCGCCGGGTCAAAGCCGGCATCTTTCCAGATATTTTTTTCTTTGACATGCGTTCCGCTGTCATCGCCGCGGCTGACAAACTTTGAGCCGCTATTGGCGATCGCTGCGAACGCCTCGGCCGCTGTGGCAGCGTCCTTGATGCCTGCCGGGTCATCTGCGGGGCCAACGATGACAAAATAGTTGAACATAAATGGCAGGCGCTCTTCACCAAAGCCTTCACCGATAAAATCCTCTTCAGAAGACTTGGCATGTACCAGCAGACAGTCTGCATCGCCCGTGCGAGCCTTCTCGATGGCGGCACCGGTTCCCGCTGAAGTAATCTCCAGTTTGTAGCCAGTGTCAGCCTCAAAATGGGGTTGCAGATAGGGCAGCAGACCTGAATCGTTGACTGAGGTCGTCGTGGAGAGACGGATCACAGGATTCTCGATTTCTGCGGCTGGTGGGGTCTTTGCTGTGCAGGCGATCAAGCCTAACAGCATCAAACAGGTAAAACAAACGATTAAATACTTTCTCATCTTATTCTCCTTTCCTAATACGGGAGGCAACGCGGTTTCCCGCGAAACCCTTGAGCTTTTCCGGCATGTTGGGATTTTACCGGCAAGCTGCCGCTCGTACACCCATGGCTATTTCCGAAGGGTGCCGAGTCGAAGAACAAAGGGATTATAAATGATGAAATGGTATCTGTCAAACGGGACGAGGGATAGTTAATAGTTGAGGAGGACGGATGACCGCTGGTCGCTGTTTGTTTGAAGAGGGGAGTTATTGGCTTAGCGCTTAGAATTTAGTACTGAGAGTATTTAAAAATGAACCACCAGCGATCCGCTTGGCGCCGCATTCCGTCGCCAGTCATCCGTCCCTTTCACCTGGCACTTATGCGCTATCAGCACATTCGTGGGCGTCGCCGCGCAGGGTTTCCACGGCGTGCTCCAGGGTTGGCAGGAAGACCTGCACGTTCTCCAGGGCTGCCTTGGGACTGCCGGGAAGGTTGATGATCAGGGTTTTCCCGCGCAGGCCAGCCACTGCACGGGAGAGCATCGCCCGTGGGGTGATTTCCAGGCTGGCAGCCCGCATGGCTTCAGGGATGCCCGGCACCAGGCGCTCGATTACAGCCAGGGTGGCCTCGGGGGTTACATCCCGAGGGGAGAAACCGGTACCCCCGCTGGTGAAAATAATATCGTATTCCCCTGCATCAGCTAATTCAATCAATGTTGCTTTGATCACCTTGAATTCATCCGGGATGATCTGCACCGGGCTGACCCTGGTATGCGGTGACAGCGCTTCTATCAGCGCTGGGCCGGTCTGATCATCACGCAATCCCTGAGAACTTTTATCGCTAATAATTAAAATAGCAACATTTATCACGGTAGAATCCTGATCTCATCACCGGCTTGCAGTGTTCCTTCAACAATGACTTTGGCAAAGATGCCCTCTGCGGGCATCACGCACATGCCAATCTGGCGGTAAACCTGGCAGTGGTGGTGGCATTCTTTGCCAATCTGGGTGACCTCCAGCTCGGCTTCGCCCACCTGCAAGCGAGTTCCCACCGGCAATGAAAACAGTTCAATATTGATGGTGGTGATATTTTCGGCAAAAATGCCCGGGGTCAAGCCCTTAACGCCCAACGCGGTCATTTTGTCGATGCTTTCCTGGGCCAGCAAGCTGATCTGCCTGTGCCAGTTTCCGGCGTGTGCGTCGCCCTGGATACCCTGATCGATTTTCAGGCAGATTTGCTCGACGGGATGCTTGATCGTGCCTTTTTCCTCGCTGATGTTAACAGCAACCACATGCGGATTCATGTTAACCTCCAATTTTTAACATTGATTTCGCGGATGAGAACCCCTTTTCAAAGTGGTGTCGCATCGGCTTGTTGAAGATAGTGGTGCGTATCACTTCCAATAGCGCGTCATCGCCCGCCTGCAGGGCAGGTTGCAGGGAGATCTCTGCATTGTTCCCCAAACAGGGGCGCAGCATCCCATCGCTCATCACCCTGATGCGGTTGCATTCCGAGCAAAAGCTGTGTGAGATGGGACTGATAAAGCCAACGCGTCCCTGGTGACCGGCGATTTTGTAATCGCGGGAGGGCTGACCTGAATAACTGGGCGCCACGGGTTGTAAATAAGGGCGGGCAGCGATCAGTTCGTCGTTGTTGATGCGCAGGCTTTCATCCTGCCCGAGAACACCAACCGGCATCAGTTCGATCATCCGCACGTCAAGTGGATTGTCCCTGGTGAGAGCGATAAAATCGTCCACCTCATCATCGTTGATCCCGCGCACCAGCACCACGTTGATCTTGATCGGTAAAAGACCCTCGTTAACAGCCGCGTCGATGCCTTCGAAGACGTTCTTGAGCTCACCACCGGTGATTTGTCGATACCGATCTTCGCACAAGGAATCCAGGCTGATGTTAATCCGTTTTAACCCCGCTTTTTTCAAGCCCTCGGCATGTTCTGCCAAATATTGTGCGTTGGTGGTCATTGTCAGATCGATAAGTTCTTCCATCTGACCCAAACCGCCGACGATGTCGAGAATATCTTTGCGCAGCAGGGGCTCACCACCGGTGACGCGGATGCGCCGGATACCCAGATCGACACACGCCCTGGCGATGCGCAGGAAGTCCGCGCAGGAAAGCTCGGCTGCTTTGGGGCAGATACCCTCATCGGCGCGGCAATACACGCAGCGCAGCGTGCAGCGCTCTGTCACTGAAAGGCGTAAATAATTGATATCTCGGCTATATTGGTCAATCATGTCAGGGGTGATCCTTTTTCATAGTCGCCGGACAGCCCGCCGCTTTTTTTAAGCAATCCAATCTTGACAATCTCCATGCCACGGTCAACCGCTTTGCACATGTCGTAAATTGTCAGGGCAGCCAGGCTGGCTGCGCACAGCGCTTCCATTTCAACACCGGTGCTGTGATGGCACGCAGCCCGGGCGGTGATTTTGATAGTATCCGATCCTTCAGGTTCAAACTCCACGCTGATGTGGGTCAATGCAATCGGGTGGCACAGCGGAATCAACTCAGCGGTGCGCTTGGCAGCCATTATGCCGGCAATGCGCGCACAGGCAAGCACGTCACCCTTGGGCGCAGACCCGTCGATGATCATTTCAAGCGTGCTGGCTTTCATTTTAATCGCCGCGCAGGCTTCAGCAGTCCTGAGGTTGGCTGGCTTGTGGCTGATATCAACCATGGAAGCTTCACCGTGTGGGTTCAGGTGGGTTAATGCCATTTGATGATCCTTCCAGGATGGGTCAGGGTGTATCCGCCTAGTTTTTCCAGACGGGTGGCAAAGGCCTGGCTTTGCAAGATTTCCAGGAATTGCTGGACCGTCTCCAGTTCCAGCGCCTCTTCGGCGATTAACAGGTCATACTGTTCATCGGCTACCGGGATAAAGTCCAGGTCGTAAATCCTGGCTGCAGCGAGGATGCCCAGACCTGCATCGGCGGTACCGGCTGCGATGGCTGCGGCGACGGCGGTGTGGGTGAATTCTTCGCGATTATAGCCGCGCAGGCTGGCGAGATTTATCCCAACCTGCCCGGCAAGGTGATCAAAGAGGATGCGTGTGCCGCTGCCCTTCTGGCGGTTAACGAATTCGAGTTCTGCGATGTCAGCAAATCCCCGAATGTTTTTCGGGTTACCTCCGGCTACCATCAGCCCCTGAGTGCGCTGCACACATTCAACCAGAACAACGCCGCCCTGGGGGAAGTATTTTTGCACATAGGGGATATTGTAGGTGCCGCTGTCTTCATCCAGCAGGTGAATGCCGCCCAGGTGTGCCTCTGAACGCCGCAGCGCCATGATGCCGCCCATGCTGCCCACATGCGATGAACCCACCAGGCTGCCCGGCCAGCGGTGCCGCATCAGGTCAGCGACCTCATCCAGCAAGGGGTCATGGCTGCCGGTGACCACCAGCATCGAGTGGATCTCTTCCATGCTGTGGGTCAGTCTGACCTGCACGCTTTCACCGGCTTCATAACCTTCGCGCTCCTGCGGGATATCGATGATCCCGTCAGCTTTCACAAAGGAGCTCACCACGCCGGCTCCCCTGCTGAGCGGCACAGCCACGAGTTTTCCGCTCACCAAGCCTAACCGGGTGCGGATAAACTCTCTGTATTTTAAGGAGGAGTTCAGGCGGCGGGATAGCACGGCTTCAACGATTGCGGGCGTTTCAGTGCGCTGTTTTGTCAATGCATTGAGGACGGGTTTGAACACCAATTCCATCACTATGATGCCAGAAACGGGATACCCGGGCAGTCCGATCACCGGGATGACGCCATCCTTGTGGGGAGCTTTGACCATGCCCAGGACTGCGGGTTTGCCCGGTTTGATCCCAACCCCATGCAGGACAACCTCGCCCACACTGCGGATAGCAGCGGCTGTGAAATCTTCGCGCCCGGCTGAAGAACCGGCATTGATGATGACGCCATCACATTCGCCAGAGGCAATTTCAAGCACTCGGTGGAGCTCTTCAGGCTTGTCAGCAGCGATGGGATACACTTTTGGCGTGTAACCCCAATCACTGAGCATGCCACTGAAGATTGTTGAGTTGAATTCGATGACCTCGCCTTCCGCCGGGTTGTCGGTGGGCAGCACGATCTCATCCCCGGTGGGGATGATCCCGATGACGGGCTTTTTCAAGACTTCAATTTGCAGTATGCCGCCAGCCAGCATGGCGCCCATTCCCGCGGGGGTGATGATGGTAAAGGAGGGCAGGATCATGTCGCCAGCGCTGATATCCTCGCCGATCTGCCGGATATGCTGCCAGGGCGTTGCTGCAGAATAAAGGATGATGGTATCACCCTCTTCCACCACGTCTTCCACCATGATCACGGAGTCGCAGCCTGCTGGCAAGGGATCGCCGGTATCCACCCAGGTAAAATCTGAGGATTTCAACCTCACGGGTGTTGTTTCAGTGGCGCCGAAGGTGATGCGCGCGTCCAGGGCGATGCCGTCCATGGCGCAGGCATTATAGTGCGGTGCGCAGATGCGTGCGTAGACCGCACGGGCAGTCACTCGACCCAGCGCATCCTGGGTTGAGATGCGCTCGTCGCCCAGGTTCAGCCCCTGCGCACTGAGCGCGTCGAGGTAGATTTTTACAGCTTCATCCAGGGGTGTATTGGTCAGGTATTGATAGGACATTGTTATCTCCTAAAATAGGTTCACTTCAACACGTTCGTTTTTTTGCAGACCCTCTTTGTCGCGAGGGATGCGAATATAACCGTCGGTGTTTGCTAGTGTGGTGATCAGCCCGGATTTACCAATTACCGGGTGTGCTTGCCCATCCTTTATTTTTACGGGCAACAGGTCTTCGCGTCCGTGGTTGCTCGGCACCGCGCGTGCTATCGGCAACACCAGGCGAACTTCTCCTGTTGATCCGCTCATCATGGTCTGCAGGAGGGGTTTAACAAGTGCCAGGAACATAAAAAATGCGGCTACTGGGTTACCGGGCAAGCCAAATACGGGTTTTTCCTCGATGGCGCCCACGAGCGTCGGTTTTCCGGGTTTGGCTGCTACGCCATGTATCAGCAGAGTTCCCAGCTCCGAGACCAGTTCGGGCAATGCATCTTGAATGCCGACGGAGGTGCCGCCGGTGACGATCAAACCGTCGCAAGTTTTTAAGGCTGTAAGCATCCTTTCCCGGATGACGGGTTTATCATCCTTGCAGATACCAAAGGCATGCGCCTGTGCGCCGCATTTATCTAAGGCTGCCTGCAGCAGGGGCTCATTCACATCGCGAATTTGTCCCATCCTGATGGGCTCGCCGGGTTTTACCAGCTCGTCGCCGGTAGAAATTAATCCGATTACCGGTGCCCGGTATACGGTCACCTGGGTGAACCCCAGCGCGGCCAGGGTGCCAACATCTGCGACATCGATTTTCTTTCCCTGTTGATAGATAACCTGACCTGGTTTGAGGTCGTCGCCCTTGAAGATCAGGTTGGCGCCCGGGGCAACAGGCTTGATTACGCCGATGGTGCCATCACCGTAATCTTCGGCATGTTCGAGCATGACCATTGCGTCTGCACCAGCCGGCAGTTCACCGCCCGTTGGCACAGAGGCGCATTCGCCCCGTCGCAGAGTTAATTGGCTGTGCTCACCCATCGCCGATTGCCCAACAACATTTAATATCGCCGGTATGCTTTCCGAGCTGCCAAACGCATCGGCGCTGATCAAGGCATAGCCGTCCACGGTAGAGCGGTTGAAATTCGGAACGAATTCGTTTGCCAATAAATCCTGGTACAGCCTCCTGCTTAAGGCTGCCTCCAGGGGTACATTTTCACCGGGCGCACGTAAATGACCAAAACGGTCGCTTATGATCTGGTTGACCTGTGCCAGCGTTTTTACTTCCAGCATCTTTGATAAGCTTTCACCAACTTATTGTTAAAGGTTGAGTATGGGGATTATAGCTTTAATCGATCTGTAAAGCCAAGGGAGCTTTGTTACAAGCCTTTACAGGAACCTGTCACTTCCTCCCTGGCGGGTTTTTGTGATTTGGGGTCTTGTTCTCCTGGGATTGATTGAGGTGGTTAACCCAAAAGCCGCTCGCACCTCGAGCGGCTTTCTTTTTGGGCTGTAGCACCCTTATCGAAAACTATCGAGGAGGGGTGCTACAGCCGTTGATAAGTAACTACTGTCTATCATTGTACACCACCTCCTCTTTAGTGGGATTGCAGATCCTCAACCAGAACCTGCACGGTGCCGGTTGGCGATAAGGAAAGTATTACACAAACAAGCGGGTTTGTCAATCAAACTGAAGGGGAGTTCGTTCTCCGTGCGGAGTCTTATTAACGCTGATATTGATTCGGGTATAATCGAGTTGGAGAAACCATAACGGAAAGGTCAATTATGCAATTTAGAAAATTTGGTTCGTTGGGCTGGGATGTCTCCGCCTTAGGGTTTGGCGCCATGCGTTTGCCGATACTCGAGGGTGATAGCGGCAAAATCGATGAGCTGCTGGCCACAGCGATGATACGGCGGGCTATCGACGCCGGTGTCAATTATATCGACACCGCCTGGGGTTACCATCGGGAACAGAGCGAGCGATTTCTCGGTCGGGTATTGAAGGACGGTTACCGTGATCGGGTACGTTTGGCAACCAAGCTGCCCTCCTGGCTGATTGACACACCGGCGGATTTTGATCGCTTCCTGGAAGCCCAGCTTGAGCGGCTGGATGTTGACCACCTGGATGTGTATTTATTGCATTCGATGAATGCGCGTGAATGGGAGAAGTATCAAAAGCTGGATGTCTTCTCCTGGGCGGAGAAAAAGATGGCTGAGGGCTTGTTTCATCATCTTGGTTTTTCGTTCCACGATAAATACGAAGTTTTCGAAAACATTGTCATGGGATATGACAACTGGGCAATGGCGCAGATCCAATATAACTATATCGATATCGATCACCAGGCAGGGATGAAGGGATTAAAGTTAGCTGCGGACCGGGGTATGGCGGTGGTGGTGATGGAACCGCTACGCGGTGGACAGATTGCTGTAAACCCGCCGCCCTTACCGGTGGCAGAAATCTGGGCGCAGAGTGAGCGGGATTGGTCGCCTGTGGCCTGGGCGTTGAACTGGCTGTGGGATCAGCCCGAGGTGTCACTGGTGCTGAGTGGTATGTCTGCGATGGAACATGTGGAAGAAAACCTGCTATTGGCAGCAGATGCAGCGGTGGGAAAATTGACCGATGCAGACCATGCCTTGGTGAGCCAGGCGCGCGAAGCCTACGTTTCATTAAAGCCAATCCCCTGCACCCAATGTGAGTACTGCCTGCCCTGCCCAAGTGGTGTGAATATCCCGCACGTCTTCAGCATCTACAACGATGCCGTTGCTTTTGATGCCTGGGATTCTGGCTACAGAGCCTATGACCTTTTCACCAAACCTGAAGAGCGAGCTGATAACTGCATCGAATGTGGAGAGTGTGAAGCTGTCTGCCCGCAGAACATTGAGATTATCGAATGGCTGGCGACCGCGCATCAGAAGTTGACCACACCTGAAGGTTAAGGAAGGAAGCATTCAGCAAAGTGACTGAAGAACAATTCCCTAAAGCCCCACGTCGGGCCTCTCCCTGGCGCTGGATTTTGATCGGTTTTGCTTTGGCGCTGACGATCACCTGGTTGGCGCTGACGCCCAGCGGCCTGTTGGGTAAAGCCCAGGCTGTAGGATATTCGGTTTGCCACCAGATGGATATACGCTCCTTTCACATCCATGAACGGTCGTTCCCATTGTGCGCCCGCTGCTCGGGCACATTCCTGGGGGCGCTGCTGGGTATGCTGTTTCAGGCGGTTCAGGGTAAAAAAGGTAAGATGCCGTCTATCGGCGCCAGCTTGCTGTTTGCCCTGTTCGCTCTGGCCTGGGTGCTGGACGGAGTTAATTCCTTTGCCATGCTGACCCCGATTCTGCCGTCCCTGTATCAAACCCAGAATTGGACCCGCCTGGCCACCGGGATGGGGATGGGGTTGGCGTTAGCGGCTTTTCTATGGCCTGCCTTTGTTCAGACGATGTTCAGGCAGTGGCGGGATCAATCGCCAGTGAGTACCTGGCAGCAAATGCTGCTTCTGGTTGTGCTGGCAGGTGCCCTGGCCGGACTGGTGTGGTTGGAAATTGCGTGGGTTTTATATCCACTGGCTTTGTTAAGCTCCTGCAGTGTGATCATGCTGTTGACCATGGTGTACAGTATGGTGTTAGTGATGATATTCAAACGCGAAAACACCTTTGACTGTTTGAGGGAGTTATTAATCCCGCTGGTCAGCGGTTATGTGATCGCGTTGACCCAGATTGGGGCTATCAGCGTGGTGCGGTTTTTAATGACTGGCACCTGGGGAGGCTTTACCTTATAATCACTTCCCGTTATAATTGACGATTATCAATTATGAAAGCAGGTGAAGATGGATGTCATTGCAGCTTTTGGGCTATCAGCCAGCGCTGGATTAAATGCTTATATCCCCTTACTGGTGGTTTCGCTGCTGGCGAAATTTACCAATTTGATCAACCTCTCTGAAAGCTGGCGTGCGTTGGAGAGCTGGTGGATTATTGGTCTGTTGATCGTTCTGTCACTGGTGGAATTTCTTGTTGATAAAATTCCGGCGGTGAATCATATCAATGATATCATTCAGACTTTGTTTCGCCCGACTGCCGGGGCAATCCTGTTTGCGGCCAGCGCCAATGTGATTACAGAGGTTAACCCGATTCTCTCGATTGCGATAGGTCTGCTGGTGGCCGGAGGCGTGCATGCGGCGAAATCTGTGCTGGTTCGCCCGATAACCACGGTGACCACAGCCGGGGCCGGAGATGTGCCGGTCAGCATCCTGGAAGATGTGGCTGCCACCACGATCTCAGTTCTCTCGGTGGTGATCCCGATTCTTGTGGCGATTATTTTGGTGGTCTTTCTCATCGGGTTGATCTGGTGGATCGCCAACCAATCGATTGAAAAAACAACTTGAGCTGAAAAACCCTGACACAGGGTTTGTTTTCATTTATAATATAATAAATCATCAGATTGATAGGAGCTAATAATGACAAATCAAGGATACGGTCAACCGCCCATTTATCAACAGACATCTACAATGGCTGTGATCAGCCTGATTTCAGGTATTGCCAGCTTTTTTCTCCTTCCCCTGTTAGGGGCAATTCTGGCAATTATTCTGGGCTATTCAGCAAAGAAAGAAATTGCACAAAGCGGCGGCGCGGTCACCGGTGAAGGACTGGCCCGTTGGGGCTTGATATTGGGCTGGGTAAATATCGGGTTGAGTTTGATTGGGATTTGCCTGGGCATCCTGCTGGTTGCCGGCGTTATAACATTGCCCTTTTGCTTTATTCCATTTGCAAATGGTTTTAATTAATCGGATGACAGGGATTCATAACACTTTAACAATTTGGAGGTATCAATGACAGAAGACATCAGCTACATCCCGGAACTCCCAGAGCTGGATAGCGCAGTTCCAGAAAAGAAAAGCAAAAAGACCCTGTGGATCATTCTTGCGGTCGTTGCAGTCCTGCTCATCTGCTGTTGTGTGGCAGTGGTGATTGCAATGGTTGCTGGATGGTTCAATTTAGACGGGTTAGATTTTCTATCCCTGTTGCCCTTTGTGAGCTTCGTATAGGCTTAGGGAAACATCAGCACGCAGGATTATCCGTGCTGGTCAATTGCATTGCCCAGCCAGCCAGATTGGGCAATGAACAATAAGGTCTCCAGTGCCTGACAGGCGTGACTGCGTGTGTGTGCATCGAGATTGAGCGCGTCAAATTCGTCCTGATCCAGCACCAGGTAACCGCCGTCCGGAAACACCAGCAGGTCCAGCGCCAGGTCAACATAGCTGATAGAGCCCGGGACGATCTCTGCCGGGGTGGTGACGTTGCAATACCAGGCTTTCAGATGGTCATCATCGCGGTCGTGGATTTCGAAGATGTTATACCAGCGGTTTGAGTAATAACGTTCGAGATAGCGGTCATTTTCCCGCAGGGTAATCCCATGAAAGGGAAGGTCAGGGCGGTTGAAAAAGGCTTCGATCAGGATGCTGTCTGCCTCCTGGCTGAGAACACGTCCTGTATAACGCCAGGTTTCCTGGCGTTGGATGTTTAATTTACGAATGATGACATTCAGGGAGTCAGGCATGGGGTTCAAGCTCCATTTTCAAGGCATAATACATCTGAGGGTGGATAGTGCACCTGCAGACGCTCTCCGATGGCTAGCGGGTTGGGCAGTAGGATTTTGAACTCGGGTAACCGGTCATTGATGGTCAGGGAAACCTGATATTTTTCACCCTGGAAAACCTGGTCGCTGACTCGACCTGCAAGCAGGTTCACCTCTTCAACGGAAGTCAGTTGCGCCTGTGATGGGCGAAAAAGCAACGTTGCCCGCTGACCTGGCGCTGGGGATTGGCGGTCGCAACTGGCGTGTATCAGCCCCAGGGCTGTTTCAACCTGTAAAGGAGTCCGGGAGACCACGGTGCCTTCAACCAGGTTGCCCAGCCCAAAGAACCTGGCTACCCACTCATTGCGGGGATGGTGAAAGAATTCGTGAGGTCGCCCGCCCTGAATAATGGCACCCTGGTGGAGCAGCAGCAGGCGATCTGCCAAGGAAAAAGCCTCTTCCTGGTCGTGGGTGACGTAGATGGCGGGTATTTTGCTCTCATGCAGGATACGGCGCAACTCCTGTCCGAGGTCTTCGCGCAGGGTTCGGTCCAGGGCGCCCAGGGGTTCATCCAGCATCAGCAGGCGGGGGTTTGGGGCTAGGGCACGCGCCAGTGCAACTCGCTGCTGTTCGCCGCCGGAGAGCTCGGTCACCTTGCGATGGGCAAAACCCGCCATACCGATGGTTTCCAGCGCGTGTTCAACCCGGGCGTTGATTTCATCAGCCGGCAGATTCTGCATCTTAAGCCCGAAGGCAATGTTTTCGGCAACATTGCGATGTGGGAAGAGGGCATAATCCTGGAACATGAGCCCAAAACGGCGTTTATGCGTGGGAATCCCCGCCAGGGAGGCATGCTTCCAGTGAACATCGCCGCCTTCGGGTTCTTCCAGGCCGGCGATAATGCGCAGCAGGGTGCTCTTCCCGCTTCCGGACGGTCCTAAAAGGCACACGGTTTCATTTTCGTCCACGCTGAAGGAGACTCCCTTAAGCAGAGGCTGGCCTTCGTAGGACTTGTCGATATTGATCACAGAGAGCATTAATTTCCGTCCTTTTCGGATTTTTGCAGTCTTTCAATGGTGAAGATGCCCGCAGCACACACCAGCATCAGGATGGTGGACATCGCCAGGGCCTGGCCGTAGTTCAGCGCGCCGGGCTGGGAGATATAGCGATAGATGGCTACGGGGAGGGTGGGGTAATCGGGCCGGACCAAAAACGTGCTGGCGCCAAATTCGCCCAGGGAAATGGTGAGCGCGAAGATTGTGCTGACCAGGATGGACGGAGTCATTAAGGGCAGGTCGACCTCGCGCCAAACCCGCAGCGGGGAGGCCCCCAACACTCGGGCGGCATTTCGCAGTGAAGTGGAAATATTCCTCAGCGCCGGGGAAAGGGTGCGCACAATAAAGGGCAGGGCCACCAGGGTATGTGCAATCGGGATCAGGAGCGGAAAGCGCAGGGTGCTGAAGGGCGGGCGGTTGAATACAATAATAAAGCCCAGTCCCAGGGTGATGGCGGATGCCCCGAGGGGCAGCATCAGCAGCGGGTCCAGAATTTTATTTAACGGCGTCCTGTACCTTTGCGCATAGGCGACCAGCAAACCCAGTGTGAGTGTAAGCCCAATGGTAATCAGGGCAAACAGGAAGGAATTGCGCGCAGCCGTGATTGGCGGGACAAAGAACAGGTCGCCGCGGCGGTTAACCGCCAATTCGCGATAGAACTGCAGGGTTAAGCCGCGTTCGATTTCGCCGCGCTCGCCCCGGGTGGGTTCCAGCTTGACGATGGAGCGCAATGCCAGCGAGGACAGGGGCGCCACAAGCAGAACGAAGAGCGTGGTGATGATCAGGATGAGCACCACGCGTTCAATCACCCGGGTTGGTTTGCGGGGGGTGATTCCCCGGGCGGGCGGCGCTGCAACCAGATCACCCAGCCCGGAGGCCCGGTTGTGCCCGAGGGTGATCAACAGAGTGCATAGCAATTGCAGAATCGATAGAACGCTGGCCATGGGTAAGTTCAACAGGTGCAGGGCCTGGACATAAATTTCCACTTCTAAGGTTGCATATTGAGGTCCACCCAGCATGAGCACGACGCCAAAACTACTGAAATTGAACAGAAACACCAGCAAGGTACCGGAAAAAATGGCGGGCTTCAACTGGGGAAGTGTGATTTCCTTAAACGTGTGCCAGGGGCTGGCGCCCAGCACCTGGGAGGCATGCTGCAGACGGATGTTCTGCTGAGACCAGGCATTGGAGACCACGCGCAGGATGATGGTGGTATTGTAAAACACGTGTGCAACGAGGATAGCGCCAAAGGTATTGAGAAACTGGATCGGGGGCGTCGCGAGGTTGAACAGGGACATCAACCCCAGGTTGATCCAGCCGCGAGGGCCCAAAAGTGCGTTGAACCCGGCCGCAACGACCACGGTGGGCAGGATAAAGGGCAGTGTCGTCAGGGTTTTAAGGAATTTCTTGCCAGGAAAAGTGAAATGGGTGAATGCCCATGCGCCTGGCAGTCCGAGGATGAGGGTCAGCAGGGTGGACAGTGCTGCCTGGCGGATGGTGAAGGAAAGCGGCCGCCAGATGCGGGTGAGGTTGAGCGCGCTCATGTCGAATTCCCAGCCCGATAAGGCACTGCCTTTCAGGGCCAGGTTGAACAGGGCTAATAGCGGCTGGTAAAAGAAATAACCCAGAAAAAGCGCTGGCACGAGCCAGAACAGCAAGCCCCTGAAAGCAGGACGCCTGGTCCATCTGCGGAGGGAGCGGTGTGAGGCATTCAATCCAGGATGGTCTCCAGCCAGGCGTTAATCCAGGCTTCCCGTTTGGCGTCGATCAGTTCGGGCGGCAGGCTGGCGGGTTGATCGGGGGTGTCGACATGTTCCAGGAAGGCTTGCGGCAGGCTGGCCTGTGGATTAACCGGAAAGACGAACATCTGCAACGGGATATCTTCCTGGAAGGGGACGCTGAGCATAAAGTCCACAAAGATTTTTGCCTGGTCAGGGTTGGCTGCATTTTTGAGGATGCCAACGAATTCGATTTGCCTGAAGCAGGTATCTGGCCCGATGATTGAGCCTGTGGGGGCCTGGGCAAGCTCGGTTTCTGCAAAGATTACCTCTGCTGCCGGGCTGGAGCCATAGGATACGACCATGGGCTGCGGTCCCCGCCCACTCGAGCCGCTGAAATTGGTATAGTAAGCCGTCTCCCAATCGCTGACAACGACTACGCCATTGTGCTTGAGCGCAGCCCAGTAATCCAGGTAGCCGTCTTCGCCGAAGTGGGCGATGGTTGCCATCAGGAAAGATAGACCGGGCGATGAGGTGGCCGGGTTTTGCACCACCAGCAGACCGGCATATTGGGGCTCCGTTAACGCCTTCAGTGAGGACGGGACGGGCAGGTTGTGATCAGCAAAATAGGCTTTGTCGTAATTGATGCACACATCGCCATAATCGATGGGCAGGGCGAAGTTACCCGGGTCGAGTTTAAACGCAGCGGGGATGTGAGCCAACATCGGTGAATCATAGGCGATGAAGAGCTCTTCTTCCAGAGCGCGGGTCAGGAAGGTGTTGTCAAGACCAAAGAACACATCGGCAACCGGGTTTTCTTTGGTCAAAATAGCCTGGTTGAGCGTGGTGCCGGCGTCGCCGCCGCGCACAAAGACGACCTTCACATCATGTTCGGATTCAAAGTCTGCGATGAGCTCTTCGCTGATGGCGAAGGAATCATGGGTCACGACAGTTATGGATTGGGTCTCAGCCGGGCGGGCTGAAGGCGCACAGGCACCGATGAGCAGGGTAAAGATCAAAACGAGCAGGGCGAATATTATTTTTCGCATGGGTTTACCTCACTTTGTAGAAGGTTGTCGGGCTTCATGAATGCACAGCAGCAATCCTGATTGAATCGAAATACTGGCTGTGGGCGCGTTCATTTCATTGCTGATCCCGAGGGTGTTATCCGGGAACAGTGCGCCGTTATTCAGGGAATAGCGCAGGCCATCGGTGTGAACGCCGGTAACCGGTCCATTCAGCGGCAGCAGTGAGACCCGCTGACCGATTTCTCCGCGGAGTTTTGCTGATTTACGGATGAGAAAGACCTCGCTATGCCCGTCAATCAGGCGGATATTGACATCAGCCAGGTCGGGGCGGGTGAGGAGGAAGATATTGGCAAGGGTTTGGTCCAGGCGCCCTCCCAGGGCTGCGACCACACGGATCATGTCCGGCGCCAGTTCCAGGGCTGTGTCCAGGGCAAGGTGCAGATCGGTTTCATCTTTGTCGGTCGGGAAGGTCCGGATTTCAACCCCGACGAGGCGCAAACGCTGAACTGCGTCCGGGTCGGCAGAATCGAGGTCGCCGATCACCATGTGCGGGGTTAATCCCAGGGTTTCCAGGTGTCTTAATCCCCCATCAACGGCGATCAGATAGTCGGTATTCTGCAGGGTGGTGCGGATATTATCAGGTTCGGGAAGTTCGCCGTTAACAAACAGGAAAACTCGGATTGGGCTGTGAGTCATAAAAACACCCTTTCTTCCCGGAGAGGGTGTTTTTGGTGTTGATGCATCATCCCTCCGCCGGCATTATCCGGATCAGGTCTTGCGGGTCGAGGACCTGCGTCCTCCTCTCAGCCTGAAGTCTCAGGCTCCCCGTTTAATCAATATTCTATAGAAATCTTACCCCATATAAGGGTCGCCCGTCAATCCGATGACCGGGGATGACGATTTTTAATCAAAGTTTGATCCTGGCTCAATGATGGTGGGTTGGGCCTCTTCCACCTTTTTCTTTCGTGCCAGCACGACGATGACAATCACGATGACAATAACGGCGATCAGAGTCAGGCAGCACAAACAGCCAACGACGTAAGGAACCCAGTTGAAACCCTCACCCAGGTCCAGGTCGGGTAACAGGCTGCTGGATTTGATCCTGTAAACCGCCCAAAATTCAATCGGCTCGGTCAGTTTCATCAAATCTACCAATGGAATTTCCCAAACGATGACCTTGTTGGTTGGATCATAGATCGCCATGGGGTCAGCTTCAATAAATTCTTCTACGTGCAGCTCAAGCCTGTGTTTGTCTTCAGCCATGAAGGACTCGAACAAACCGAGAGAATCCTGATCAATCCCATCACCCATCTCTGAACCGTAATCCGTGGTTTGTGAGAACCGAAATGTGCCATCATTGTTATCGGTTATGGTAAAGGCAAAAGCATCCATTTCGGCGCCCTCATCGAATTGGAATCCTTTGGTCATGTCTAACAATTCAATTTCCATGACGATGTGGAAGGCTCGATCTTCTGAGTCATAATAGCTGTTGACAGAAGCACCTTTAAGGTTTGGATCGTCAGATGTCAGATCTTCCGGGGAGACAGCAAATTCCTGTAATATTTCTTCGCGGTTGTCCTCTGCCGTTCCTTCAAAGCCCATGAAAGAGAGCATATTTTCTGAAAGGATCATTTCAACTTCATATTTACCCGAATTATCCTGGTTGTGCCATATTTTTTGAGTCACCTGCATACAACCACTTAAGGTAAGTATCATTACTAAACTCAGAACCGCCAGCATCTTTTTATTCATTTGTAGCCTCCTTCTATAGCCCGAGAACAATAGCTAATTCCTGAGTTTATCATGATTTTGGTAAATATGACTCTTTCTGTAGAGGCACGCTATGCCTTGCCCCTACGGGTTGAGCGAATATTTGCCATGATCGTAAATAAAAAAACGGGCCCGGCATATGGCCATGACCGCAGGACTCCACATGGTAAGGGCACGGCACGCCGTGCCCCTACGGGTTGAGCGAATATTCGCCATAATCGTAAATAAAAAAACTGAGCCCTGCGTATGACCATAACCGCAGGACTCCACGTGGTAAGGGCACGGCACGCCGAGCTCCTACGGGGTGAGCGAATATTCGACATGATCGTAAATAAAAAAACGGGCTTTGCGTATGGCCTTGACCGCAGGGCTTCACATGGTAAGGGCACGGCACGCCGTGCCCCTACGGGTTGAGTGAATATTTGACATGATCGTAAGTAAAAAAACTGAGCCCGGCGTATGACCATAACCGCAGGGCTTCACATGGTAAGGGCACGGCATGACGTAACCCTGAGGTATGATAGAATATTCGTCATGATCGTAAATAATAAAATTGATTATTTTTATTCAAAAACCGAAATCAGCTCCATTTCTTGCGCCAATTTACAATAATTTAATAATTTTGATGGTAAAATATTTCTTTTTAGAAATAGCTATCAGTTATTATTTAATTCATATTGGGAGGTTTTATGCCACCGATCGTAGAAGTTATCAATCTCGTTAAAAAGTATGGCGACCTGACCGCGGTAGACGGGATCAGCTTTACCGTGCAGGAGGGTGAAATCTTCAGCCTGTTGGGCCCCAACGGCGCCGGAAAAACTACAACGCTTTCGATTCTTTCAACCCTGTTCTCACCCACCGCCGGGGAAGCCATCATCTGCGGTCACCCGGTGACCAAAGAGCCGATGGCGGTCAAACGAGTCATCGGTGTTGTGCCCCAGGAAATTGCCCTGTACGAAGACCTGACCGCGTTGGAAAACCTGAATTTCTGGGGGAAGATGTATGGCCTGTCCGGACGTGACCTTTCCAGGCGCATTGACCAGGTGTTGGAGCTGACTGGCTTGAAAGAGCGTGCCAGGCAGCGCATCAAAACCTATTCCGGAGGGATGAAGCGGCGGGTTAACATTGGCGTTGGCTTGCTGCACCAACCGCGCTTGCTGTTTATGGATGAGCCCACGGTGGGGATCGATCCACAATCTCGGCGCGCCATCCTCGATTCGGTAAAAGAACTCAACCGGGCAGGGATGACAATCCTGTACACGACGCATTATATGGAAGAAGCCCAGGAGCTTTCGGATCGGGTTGGCATTATTGACCACGGCAAGCTGATCGCCCTGGGTACCCAGGATGAACTCACCGCCCAGGTAGGTGAGATGGATACGCTGATTCTCCATTTGGGAGAGAACGAGGATCCCATTCACCTGGCTGAAGGACTTAAATCACTGCCGGGGGTGCTGCAGGCCAACCCCACGGACCACGAAGTGGCGATTGTCACGGCTTCTGCAGAAGAAGCGCTGGCGCCGGTTGTCTCACGAGCCAATGAGATGGGGTTTAAGATTTATTCTGTGGACATGCGAGAACCCAACCTGGAGGCTGTCTTTTTGCATTTGACCGGACGGGCGTTAAGGGAGTGAGATCATGGGCTTACGAAAGTTATTTTTAATTGCGTTTAAAGATTTACGCCTGATCTTCCGCGACCCCGCTGCCCTGATCATGATGCTGTTAGCGCCGTTCCTGTTGACCATTGGCATGGGGGCGCTCACCGGGGGCTTCTCGGGCGGGGGTGGATCGACCTTCAGCGACATCCCTGTTGAGATCGTCAACCTGGATGAGGGCATTTTAGGGCAAACGCTGGTGGATGTGTTCACTTCACCTGAACTGGAAGCGCTGGTTTCGCCCAGGTTATCTACGGACCTGGGCGCAGCGCAGGCGCTGGTCGATTCCAACCAGAGCGCGGCAGTGGTGTGCATCCCGGCTGGTTTCAGTGAAAGCCTCCTTTCACCCAGGACACAGGGGAGCTCTGCGGCGCCGATTGAATTTTATGCCAACCCCACCATGCCTAACAGCGCTGGCTTTCTGCGCTCCCTGGTGGACCAATTCGTCAACCAGGTGGAGATCGGACGGGTTTCAGGTGAGGTAATTGTCACCCAGTTGCTGGAAAATGGCCTTATCTCCTACCAGCAGGCGCCGGATATCGGCGCGCAGATCGGTTATGAAATGGGGCAGGCATCCGCCACCAGCTCTTCAATTCGTATCAAGGCGGATCTTGCCGAAGGCGAAGCGCTGGAATTTAACATCCTGGCTTATATGGCGCCCAGCATGGCGCTGATGTTCCTGATGTTCACCGTCACCTATGGTGCACGCTCGCTGCTGGTGGAGGACCGGGCTGGCACCCTGCCGCGCATGTTGGTGGCGCCAACCTCCTCAGCCAGTGTGCTGGGCGGAAAATTTGCAGGGATTTTCCTCACCGCAATTGCCCAACTTACCATCTTAATTGGCGGCACATCGCTGATGTTCAGTTTGCAGTGGGGCGATACAATGGGTGTGATCCTGCTGATCCTGGCGGCTGCTTTTGGCGCGACTGGCTGGGGAGTCTTGTTCGCAGCTATCCTGAAGACGCCGGGTCAAATTGCGGTCACCGGTTCTGCGGTGATGCTGCTGTTTGGGCTGCTGGGCGGCAGTTTTTTTGACCTGAGCATGCTGCCGGGTTGGGTGCAGATGCTGAACAAGATCACACCCAACTTTTGGGGCAACGATGGTTTTTTCATCCTTGGCATTGGCGGTCAGGTGAAAGACATCAGCACACATTTGACCGCGCTGCTGATCATGGGTGGTGTGCTGTTTGCCTTTGCTTCCATCTGGATTGGCAAACGCGGACTGGCACGAAAGTGAGGTGGCAATGAACAAGATCTGGTCCATCATACGCAAAGATATTCTCATCCGCTTCACCAGCCCTGTTGAATGGATGTTTTTCTTAATTTTGCCGATATTGTTTATCTTCATTCTCAGCGGCAGCATCGGTATCCCTGCTGATAGCCGCCTGGACCTGATGACAGTCGACCAGGCGAATTCCCCGCTGTCAGCCTCTTTGATCGCAGAATTGGAGAAGTCCAGCTCGATCAAACCCCTGATGTCCGACCTGAAGAACGCGCTGGATAGCTTTGAGTCACGCCAGGCTTCCTCTGTGCTGATCATCCCGAAAAGCTTCACCGTCGAGGCGCTGCAGGAGGGGCAGGCAGAGCTGGAGCTCAAACAGCAACGCAATAACCTGAATGCCCTGGTGCAGCAGCAGGCAGTGCAGACTGCAGCGGGGCGCATCAGCAGCGTGGTGGATATTGCCAATAAAAGCGTCGAGCTGGCGGAATCCCTGCAACCCTTTGCCAACGGCGTGGAGCGACAGACATTTTTTGATGAATCCTATGCCGCTGCGCAAAACCTGATGGAATCGGCGCCCGAGCTTGTTACAACTCTGGAGGGGAAAACTGAAGACTCGATCAACTACGACCCGCGCTCCAACAACACCGCCGGGCAGATGGTCACCTGGGTGTTCATCCCGCTGATCGGTCTTTCAGCCATGTTTGCCCTGGAGCGAACGGGTGGGACGTTGCGGCGCATCCTGGTCACGCCGACCAGCAAAGCGCTGTATATCAGCGGGACAGTGCTGGGACAGGTGTTAACTGCACTGCTGCAAATGGCGATTATGGTCACCTTTGGGGCAGTGGTGATGAAGATCAACTGGCTGCACGCCCCCCTGGCTTTGTTCCTGGTGATGCTCACATCCGTACTGGCTGCCGCCGCCCTGGGGACGATGCTGGGCACCTTTGTAAAAACCGAGGGACAGGCCAACGGCTTATCGATCCTGATTGGCATGGTGATGGCGATGATGGGCGGCTGCTGGTATCCGATTGAGCTATTCCCGCCGATGATGCGCACGGCTGCCCAGGCGCTGCCGACCTATTGGGCGATGAATGGGTTTTTGAACATCGCCGTGCGGGGACAGGGATTATCGGGCGTGCTGTTCGAAAGCGCGGTACTGCTGGGCTTCGCCCTGGTGTTCTTTGTGATCGGTGTGTGGCGATTCAGGTACGAGTAAAGTTGGGTGGAATATTTGGTGATAACCATCGTTTTACACTGTTCAGACCCAGTTTTCTAAAAAAAGGGGCTGCCTTATAACTCAGCCCCTTTTTCAGGTCATTATTCAGAGGGTTAAAGAATGGGTTATCTCTGAACCCTTCCAGAAGCATCCCCGCCCATCAAATTGAGCACATCAGCAATGCTGACAAGATTAAAATCGCCAATGATGGAATGTTTCAGGCAGCTGGCTGCCGCAGCAAACTCGAGTGCGTCCTGTTTGTCTGTGAACGCGTTCAACCCGTAGATTAAACCAGAGCAAAATGCGTCTCCACCGCCAACCCGATCGATAATATCGCGAATCTCATAACGCGTACTGAGGTAGAACTGCTCCCGGTCATTCAAACAGCCTGCCCAACCGTTGATATCCGCACTCTGGCTTTCGCGCAGTGTTATTGCAATCAACTTCATGTCAGGATAGATTGCCAGAACCTGGTTGGTGAGTGCTTCGTATTTTGAAACGTCTAATTTGCCGCTCTCGACATCTGCATCAACTTTAATCCCCAGTGATTTCTGGCAGTCCTCCTCGTTGGCAATGGCAACATCCACGTACTTGACCAATTCGCTCATCACCTCAGGAGCATTTTTGCCGTATTTCCACAAATTTTTACGAAAATTGAGGTCACAGGACACAGTAATGCCTTTTTCCCTGGCGGCTTTTACCGACTGAAGGGAAAGCAGCATGGCTGATTCTGAAATTGCTGGCGTGATGCCGGTGATGTGGAACCAGTTGATTCCTGAAAAAGCCTGGTCCCAATCGATATCACCGGGTTTAGCGAGGGCAATCGCAGAGAATTCTCGATCGTACACAACCTTACTGGGGAGCTGGTTTGCGCCAGGCTCCAGGAAATAAATCCCCATCCGCCCGGCGCCACGTTGAATCCTGCTGGTATCAACGCCAAATTTCCTGATGGTCTGGACGCAGGCGTCGCCGATCGCGTTTTTAGGAAGTACCGTGAGATAGCTCACATCCATCCCGTAATTTGCCAGCGATACCGCAACATTGGCTTCCCCGCCGCCGAAGGTTGCCTCAAGCATTAACCCTTGAAACAAGCGCTCGTGGTACGGCGGTTTCAACCGCAGCATGATCTCGCCAAAGGTTAGGAATTTCATTTTTATTCTCCTTACTTTTGCAGAAGGTGGATAGCGAAACCGCCAAATTCATCGCGCAAATACACGGCAACCATCGAGTCGCCCTTGTATTTGGCGGTTTCCATGTCAACTTCAAAGCCGCGCTTTGCCAGGTAATGCACGGCTCTTGTGATGTTGTTGGTCTTAATGGCGATATGACCCATCTCGCCGAGGTATTTTGATTTCATAACTTCGATACCAGGGCTGGCAAAGTTTGAGCTATTGCCTTCCTTGGTGGCAAAACCGAAAGCAGACTCAAATTGCTTGCACACCTGCAGGGATTCATCGGCAGTGTCCAGATTAATACCAACGTGGGCCAGTTCAAACCCCAGCAGGATGTCGATGGCTTGTTTGACTACTTCTGTGATCGCGCTAAAATTGTGATTGACAATATCAGCCGTTTTACACAACCAACCTCCACCAACAGCGTGGATGAATGGTTTACTCGCATATTCTGAGAGATTATCATTATTAACGCCGCCTGTGGGAATGAAATTAACGCCGACAGATTTAAATGGGCCGTTTAAAGCATTCATTGCAGCAACAGCGCCGTAGACATTGGATGGGAAGAATTTAACGGTGTTCACTCCCAGCGCCAGCGCCTGTTGGATTTCTGTCGGTGTGACGCAGCCGGGCGTAACGGCAACATCATGTTCCACACACCAGGCCACTATTTCAGCGTCAAAACCAGGAGAAACGATGAACTGAGCGCCGGCTTCAGCCGCTTCAATGCATTTTTCTAATGACAAAATTGTACCTGCGCCAACCAGCATTTCAGGCACAGATGCGCGTACGTTTCTGATTGCCTCGATGCCCGCCGCTGTGCGCATAGTGATCTCCATGATGTCCAATCCACCAGCCAACAGCGCCCGAGCAGCTGGAACCGCGTCTTCTACTTTGTCGATGACGACAACAGGGACGAGTCCAGCTTTTCCGATTCTTTCAATTACATTCATTTCAACCTCTTTGGTGATTCACTTAGAATGAACCGTATTTCTTCTCGGCGTCAACTGCAGACATTCCACGTTCAATCGCCTCTCGGGTGTCTTTTTCTCCACGTACTTTCTCCAGTGTGACGGTGATTGCTTTGTCTTCGATTTCTTTAGGGATCACGACAACGCCGTCGATATCACCAAAAATCAGATCACCGGGGCGAATCAGGATATTTCCAATTTCAACCGGAACGCCGTAGCGAATGACCTGGTTGCGAAACAATGAGCCCTGGGCATCTCGCCCCATACAGAACACAGGAAAATCCTGCTCTAACACCTGGCGCGTATCGCGGATATAGCCATCAATTACAGCACCCACCGCTCCCCTGCGTTTGATGGTTGCGGTCATGATTTCGCCAAAGTAGCTGCAGCGGCGGTCTCCGCCTGTTACGATGTAAACCTCGTCCTCGCTGATATTGTCAATCGCCTCAGTCAGTAATCCCAGGGGTTTCTCTTGTTCACCATACACATCGCAAATGATGGTCGGGAATGCACGTCCCACCATCACATCTGTAAGACGAATCGATTGGATAACGTTAGGAAGATAAATATGGCTGTAGCCCAAGGTATCCATCATGTCGCAGATGACGCCGGTGTACAGCTCTTCCTTTATTATCTTGAATAATTCTTTATCATTTTTCCACTCACTCATTTTAAGCTCCATTTCTAATCTAATTGATGTTTATAAAAACCGGTTTGACAATTTGTCCAACAAATCTTGGGTTACCCTGGGAGGGATTTTGCGTCTTGCTACTGGAATAAATTTTTTGTAAATTCCGGGATCTCCGCCTACAACGAATTCGAGTTTGTCGCTAATAAAAGTTGCTTTGTTTGATAGGGGTTTCAGTTTTATTTCTTTGATCTCTCTCCACTGCAGATGTGTTTGCTTTCCAAAGGCTGAAACGATAACCAATTTATCCTCACATGCAATGATGGTCTTCAGAAGCGAAAACAACAGGATTGCTGAGCCCGATACATTACACACTAGGATAAATGCAGCAGCCAGGAGGTATGAAGTCTGATCTGAACCCCCTGTAGAAGGATCGATCACTTTGAGAACCAGAATGAACAATCCCATGGCAATCAGCATTCCCCCTAAGACTGCTGACATCCAGGTCTCAGAGAGCCGCAGGATTTCATTTTCCATCTTTTTCGGCCTCTTAGTAAAAATAAGATAGAGCGCAACTCCAACCACAACCAAACTTAATCCAAATGAAATGATCAAATAAATCATAATTTACCTTCTATTGTGTTGATTTGTTCATCATATTTAAGTAGTGCCGTTCTGCGGTAACGGGGTTTTGAACGTAAAGCAAGATGACATTAAAAATGAAGGGAGAGCATTGCAGTTGAACCAGCTCTCTGGTAAAAGCCATCGCGCCAATCTCACCCAGGCAGGTGATGCGGCTGACATTTTTAAAGGGACCAATTTGCCACACTTTTATACGCTCAGCTACAGAAAAAAGATCAGGCTGGGTCAGCTCAAAGTAGTGATACAGCTCGTGGGCGATTAATAGATCCGTTGTGTTAACCTCGCCAGTAAATTCACGCAAGCCCTTCTCGTTGATTAACTGATCTGCGGCATGAGCGAGATCTGTAAAGACGTTGATCGTATCGGGCTCCTCAAAGCTGGCGAACATGGAATAGCCCGGACTGCTTTGAGAGGTTTTTTCCACAAGGTTCAGGTTCAGCTTTTTTACTAACTTTCTGGGAGAAACGTCCCCAAAATCGGTTTTAAGCTGTTCAGCCAGCGATGAAGCACTCTCTGCTGCCTTTCTGGCATATTCCTTTCGTTTTTCCGGTGGAATTCGATTAACTAATGGTTCGGAGCGGAAGGAATACCGCGCCCAATCCTCATCTGTGAGTGTAACCAATTCACCGATCCATTCGATGATCATAGTATCTCGGTTCTTGAACTGATCAATATGATATCCTCATCTGGATCTGCTTCAAGAAATTCACTACGCATCACGACGGTGAGTTGATTAAAATCCAGGGAGTTTGAAAAGTCCAGGACCTTTCCATTGATGCACAGGAAGATGTCGGGGGTGGAGAGCATTTCACGTCTGTAAGAGACTTGCTGGTCCCACAGTTTTTTGGTGTTACTTTCCCAATCCCTAGCTTTACACGCCGTTCCGATGGCATTGGAACATTGAACTTTCACAAAACCGCGGTGGTCGACCAGTCGCAATTGTTGTTTATCGCCGACTTTCCGGCCAAACACATAAAAGATGTCCTGGTGTATGAGTAATTCGACCTCTTCCAACTTTGCGTTCATCGATTGAGCAGCAATCTCTCGGGCTTCATCTGCGTTGACTTTCAGAGACAGATCGGTGGCCTGGACTTCGTTTGAACCCAATGCAATCGCGGTTACCTTTGAGCTTTGTGGGTCGATTTCAATATGGACTTCCACTGTGGATGGGACAGCACCGTTTTTGATGGCTAACGCAGCTGCTTCACGTTTGATGCGGCTGATTTCTTCTGTGGTCGGATTGGGGATCACCCTTTCCACAACATCGCGGATCATCGCCAGGGCTACGCCGATCGAAGAAATGACTTCAGCATATTTGGGGATGGAGTAGTTCAGTTTCATCACGCCAGAAGAATAGGGTATCAATGCTGCAGCGCCACCACCCACGCCAACCAGTGTCATCTGGTCGTGTTCAAGCCGATATTTTTCTGCGAACTCATCGATCACCGGGTGGATTTTTTCGTAGGCTTTATGCAGAATCTGTTGAGCAGTTTCTTCTACGGAAATACCGAGATAATCGGCGAGAGGCTGCATACAGCGCCGGGCAGATTCCTGAATACCGTATGAATAATCATCGGGCTGACATAAGCCCAACACATTCGCGGCGCAGCTATTGGTCAGTGTGACTCGCTTACCACTGGCAAGTTTGATCCTGACATAATCAGCAGGGTCGCCTTTTTTTGGAGAGAAAAACTCTAATTGGGGGTCTACAATCTCTTCCAATGGGGTATAAACTGCGTATTTCAAACCAGCAATATGAGCTGAACGAGGGCCGACATCCACCAGGATGTTGTCTTTTGCCCGCACCATACTTCCACCGGCAACACCTAGCACACGCACATCTAGTGAATTGATATATGTACGATGCCCGCCAACAACCGTGTATTCGACAGCCGGCCTGCCATTTTTGATGACGCCGATATTCGTCGATGTCCCCCCGACCTCGAAATAAATGCCATTGGAAGCGCGCAGGTACATAAGGGCGCCCATGATGCTGGCGGCAGGGCCGGACAACATGGTCAGCACCGGGCGCTTCTTCATCTCTATTACATCCATCACGCCGCCGTCGCCGCGCATAATCATTAAAGGTACGCTAATGCCAGCCTGACGAACGCTCGTTTCAGTGCTGTTCGCAGTATCAAGCATTTTTGGCAGAATGCTGCCATTGATGGCTGCTGTGCGTGTGCGGCGAGTGAGACCATAAAGTTTGCTGATTTCCGATGCAACGGTAACCATCATGTCATGCTTTTCAGCCACATCTTTAACAAGGTTTTCCTCTGCAATACTGTCCACGCCAAATGCTTTTGACGCCACAATAACGGATGCGCCCTGTTGTTTCAGATCTTCAATCGCCATTTTCACTGAAGATTCATTGACATCCTTGAGTTTTAAGAAAGTATGGCAGGTGTGGATCTTCCTTCCGGTTCCCAGGTCAATATCAGGCAACTTTGATTGGCTTTTCGCCAGCAGTCCTTCCAGTCCGCCACCAGCCATGCCAATGATGCCAACTTTTGCCACATCGCCTTCGAGCAGGGCGTTGGTCGCCTGGGTTGTGCTGTGCGCGATGAAGACAACATCATCGGGGTCGATATTGTATTCTCTCATGCAATTTTCAAAGCACTCAATCACACCTGCTGCCACGCCATCTTCGTGGTCATGGCTGGTCATAACAATTGATTCACCAATGATTTCGTTGGTATCGTTATCAAGGGCAACCGCTTTCGTGTGTGTTCCACCGACATCAATACCAAATCGAATTTTTCGTGTGCTCATATTTCGCCTCAACATTAACAATAAATAATCATAATATCCTTCGGGAGGAGAGAAATGACCCTCCTCCCGATCATTACCTACTTAATTTTGGTTGCCCCGCATTGTTCAACAATCGTAAAGCAACTTTTCAACCATAGCGGAAGCTCATACAGGGGCTTAGATGACAACACGAGAAGCTAATAACACATAAGCCACCAATTCGAGCACCAGGGCAAGCGGCAATGCATAGGGCAAGGTTTGCGTCATGAATTCCTTGATGGTTACTTTTGTGTAACCAATAGCCCAAAGGTTCCAGGATTGTGTTGGGCAAACGTTCGTGGTGATTGTGGAGCAAAGGATATAGAAGAGGGGATACAGAATCGTCAGAGGATACAGACCGGTTCCTGCGATGATGGCAAATGTAGCTGCACCAGCACCCCAAATGGAAAGTGGACCTCGGAATAAGGCCAGGAACCCGAAGATACCGAATACCAGGTAAAGCAGGAACACGTTTTGCGGCAGAATGGGGGCGACGATTGGCGCTAAGAAAGCTTTTGCCACGCTTGCTGAGCGAATGAACATCTGCAAGAAGAGCAAGAACCCGAGCACCAGCCCAACGTCTGCAACGCCTTCATAGAAGGTCTTTTGGACGACATCTGCAATCCCATTCCAGCCCTTTTTAAGATATCCAGTCCAGCCCAACGCCCAGATTACAGAAAGTACAATTGCGAGGATGGCGCTCATTTTCGTTATCAACGAAATGCTAACAGGCAGAAGGGGGGTCAGGCAAGCCATCAAATTGGCATTTTCGCCTTCCAAATTGACTTCTTGGGCTGCCCAGGCTGTGGATTTCTTCTTATTCCGCAAGCTGATGAGGACCATTACGATCACAAAAGCCAGGTGAATCGCTATGGCTATGAACGCAAAGCGGGTCCATTCAGGGCTCCTGAAATCATAAATCTCTTCACCCATCTGCATCGTTCCAGCCGCCTGGCTGAGAAGTGCATTGTTGATATATAAGCCGTTGGTGATAGACATGGCAAAAGTTCCAGTTGCCAATGGCTTGGGTATCCCCAACGACAGCATAATTGGAAAGACAATAACACCAATGGCAACCACGGCGCCCACACCATAAGCGGTTGTGAAAATGGCGGTTACAACAATGGCCAGCAGAATAACAGTAAGAGCTGGTTTATCGCCACCAAGTTCAACAGCCTTTTTAATAATTGTGCGTGCAATGCCTGTCTCAATCAGGACCCTTCCAAACCAACTACCAAAGATGATGTTCACAGCTGTAGGGCCAAAGGCTTCAGGACCGCCCTGGAAAACCTGCGCGTTGAGGGTTGGCCAGTCAACAGCTCCGCCAATCCAACACAAGGCTGTCCAAAGAACTGCCATTACAAAAAGACCGAGCAAGAGGTTTCCACCCCTTGCAGCGTAAATAATAAAGATAAGGTATGTAATCAATAAGATTACACCTATTGCGGTTTCCATAAATAAGGCTCCTTGTTAATCTAAAATAAATTGTGCTTAACGATAAAACAACGAATAAGATAAAAGTCTAATAAACGCCTCCTTAATCATGAAAATGCTCATGGTTGAAAAGCCAAGAAAATTATAACACACTTTTATAAGCACTCGTCAACACGTTTAGGATTGAAAAAGCTCAAGAAAACCCTGCTGAAGGAATGCCATCTCAGTATATTATAGAAGGGCAAAATCAAATCTAATCGCAAAGAAAAACAATATTATTAGATCGATATCTAATTATTTAATTTTATTTTATTAAAATATATTGATTTACCACCCCTTTTGAAGAGAGCTGCTACCAGCGTTGCTGCTGCGGGGTTTGATGGCGACGTTTTTTAAACAGCAGCGCCAGCAGCACCCCGGCGATAAAACCGCCAATGTGAGCCCAAAACGCTGTTCCCCCGACATCCGGCCCACCCAGGGAGAGCACGCCGCTGAGGAATTGCAAGATGAACCACATTCCCAGCACAATTATGGCTGGGACCGCCTTGAGCGTCATGAAATACCCAAGTGGGATGAAGGTGAGCACACGGCTGTGCGGATAAAGCACGAGGTAAGCGCCCAGCACGGCGGCGATGGCTCCGCTGGCGCCAACCGTGGGGACAACGGACAGAGGGTTTGTGATGGTGTGCACGAGTGTGGCTGTCACGCCGCCAACCAGGTAAAACACCAGGTAGCCCAGGTGTCCCCATGCGTCTTCTACATTGTCGCCGAAGATCCACAGGTAAAGCATATTTCCGCCCAGGTGCAAGATCCCTGCATGCATGAACATGGCGGTGAAAATATTGCGCAGGTTGCTGAATTTGATGGGTGCAACCAGGAAATCGTAGGGGACAAACGCAAATCGATATATAATGGCCTCGCTCTGCTCGCCGGCTAACAGCCATTGCAAGCAAAAAACAATCACGTTGACAATAATTAACAGGGCATTAACCACCGGTACCCTGCGGGCTTTAATTTCGTCTCGGATGGGTATCATAATTACTTTTGTCCCTTTCCTGGGTGGAAAATCGAAATGGTTCAGTTTATTATAACCAGGTTTTTCAACGCTTACCAGTCATGTCCGTCAGCTCAGCCGGTTATTAATGTACCAATCGATGAAACCAACGATTGCTTCGTGCTCAGCATTATAACTGCTGCGTATATTGATGATCAGTCAGCATGAACTGCGGAGTTTTGGTTGCCCCCCTTTACAAAACATGATTATTGAAGGATGATTAACATCCACCAGGGAGATCAGGTGTTAATTGGACTCAGACCTTATTTTGACCAAATTGATTTTTTAGCTTGACTTTACATTATCGATTGGCTAGAATGATAATTCGCGAATTGCGCGCCAGTATCTATTTAATAACATGGAAAGACCGATAATTTTCAGGAACACCCCAGTCGTCATAGCTTATCAGGAGCCCTAAATGGCAGAATTGCCCATCAAATCATACCAAAATATTCCAGTAGGTTTGGACCTACCTCCCTTAATCCAGGTGCAGATCGATTCCTTCAAGCGGCTTAAGGAAAACGGATTTTATGATTTATTTGCTGAAATTTCCCCCATCGAGTCCTACAACAAAGGGATGCAATTATTTTTCCCCAGCAAAGATGCGATCACAGAAGAATGGGGTTTGAAGTTTTGGTACGAAGATCCTAAAACGACAATTGAGGAATGCCTGGAACGCGATCTGACTTATGCTTCGCCGCTGTACGTCACGGTATTGCTCAAGGGGAAGGAGATAGAGGAACCGATCACACAGGATTTATTCCTGGGCGATTTTCCAGAGATGACTCCCAAGGGAACCTTTATCATTAATGGAACAGAGCGGGTGGTGGTCAACCAATTGATTCGTTCTCCCGGGGTTTACTTTGAGAGCGAGGTTGATCGGATGACGAATCGACACCTGTCGACATCCAAGATGATCCCCGACCGGGGAGCCTGGATTGAGATGGAAACCCGTAAGAACGATTACATTATTATCAAGTTTAACCGAAAACGCACGACACCGATTACGGTCTTCCTGCGTGCCCTGGCCGCGGTCGATGATGGCATGGGCGACGACAACAGTCCGATTAAATATGGCACGGATGAGGAATTAATCGAGCTTTTTAAAGATGTGGATAAAGACACTGAGCGTTTGTTTATTGCTTCTTCAATTAACCAGGAACCTTCCTGGGAAGAATATTTAGCTGACGGGAAAACCATTGCCCAGGCTGCATTAATCGAATTTTTCAAGCGTTTGCGCCCTGGCGATCCACCCACGCTGGAGAATGCAAAGGTATTTTTAGAAGAACAGCTGTTCGATCAGCGTCGCTACGATCTTGAGCGCGTTGGCCGTTATAAATTGAACCAAAAATTGGAGCTGGATATTCCTATCGATCATCGCACGATCACAAAATGGGATATTGTGCAGATTGTGAAAAGAATGATCCTGATCAACAACAAGGAAGAACAACGCGATGATATTGACCATCTGGGTAACCGCCGGTTGAAGACGGTCGGCGAACTGATCCAGAATAAATTGCGAGTCGGTCTGCGCAGGATGGAACGCGTGGTCAAAGAACGCATGTCCACCAGCGGTCTGGAGCAGGTTTCTCCATCCAGCCTGGTGAATATTCGCCCGGTTGTCGCGTCCTTGAGAGAGTTCTTTGGTTCAAGCCAGCTTTCGCAATTTATGGAAGAGACCAACCCCCTGGCAGAGTTACGTCATAAGCGCACACTTTCCGCCCTGGGACCGGGCGGTTTGAGGCGTGAGCGTGCGGGTTTTGATGTGCGCGACGTTCATCATACGCATTATGGTCGTATTTGTCCTATTGAAACACCTGAAGGACCGAACATTGGTTTGATCGGCAGGATGGCAACTTATGCCACGGTTAACGAATATGGCTTTATTGAAACGCCGTACCGCAAGGTGATTAAGGCGTTAAAACCTACGGATAATCTGGTTGATCGCCAATTAAGGGAGGATATCAGGGACCCGAAGACAGATGAGCTGATTGCTGAAAGCGGCGAGCGCATTACCAAAGAGCTGGCAAAAAAACTGGCTAAACTTAACCTGAATGAGATTTTGGTGACGCCTTTCGTGTCAGATATATATCATTATTTGTCTGCAGATGCTGAGAGCAAATACACGATTGCCCAGGCGAATGCGCCGCTTAACGAATATCGTGAATTCACCCGGAGAGTTTCCTGTCGGCATCAATCCGGTTTCCAATTATCTAATCCAGATAAAATTGATTATATTGATGTTTCACCGCAACAGATTGTAGGTGTGAGCGCCGCTTTGATTCCCTTCCTGGAGCATGATGATGCAAACCGGGCGTTGATGGGTTCAAACATGCAGGCACAAGCTGTACCACTGGTTCGACCTGAAATCCCAATTATTTCCACTGGCATGGAAGCCTATGCAGCGATTGACTCCGGTCAACTGGTGGTGGCTGAGGAAGATGGCGAAGTCGTCTCTGTTACGGGAAGAATGATCCAGGTACGAGAGGGCGATGGCAACCTCCGCACCTATAATTTGCAGAAATACAGACGCTCCAATCAATCAACCTGTATTGATCAGCATCCAGCAGTGATTAAAGGGCAGCGAATTCATAAAGGGGAAATCATTGGTGATTCCTCTTCTTCTGTTAACGGCAACCTGGCATTAGGTCAGAACGTGCTGGTAGCCTTTGTCTCCTGGGAGGGCGGCAACTTCGAAGATGCAATGTTACTCTCAGAGCGACTGGTTCAGGAAGATCGATATACTTCGGTTCACATCGAAAAGCACGAGGTTGAAGCACGAGACACTAAGGTTGGCCCGGAGGAGATCACCCGGGATATCCCTAACGTTGGCGAAGAAGCTGTCCGCAATCTTGACGAGTACGGCATTATCCGCATTGGGGCAGAGGTTGGCCCCTCAGATATTTTGGTGGGCAAGATCACACCAAAGGGCGAAAAGGAATTGTCACCCGAAGAGCGGTTGTTGAAGGCAATCTTTGGTGAAAAATCGCGGGAAGTGAAGGACACCTCCTTGAAAATGCCACATGGCGAGCATGGCATTGTGGTTGATGTTAAGGTTTTCACCCGCGAGGAAAATTCAGACCTGAAAGCAGGTGTGGAGACCATGGTGCGAGTCAGTGTTGCTCAACGTCGCAAGGTGACTGAGGGTGATAAAATGGCAGGTCGTCATGGAAACAAAGGTGTGATTTCAATGATTGTTCCAGTTGAAGACATGCCGTTCCTGGACAATGGACGGACGATCGATGTGATCCTGAACCCGTTGAGTGTACCTGGTCGCATGAACCTCGGTCAAATTCTGGAGACTCACCTTGGTTGGGCTGCTGAACGACTGGGTTTCAGAGTTGTGACCCCGGTATTTGATGGCGCTACTGAATATGAAATTGAGGCTGAGCTTGCACGTGCGTGGATGATCGATCGTGCCTGGGAGGTCGCCGCGCAGAAAGCCTGGGACTGGATAAAAGGTTTTGAGGAGTATGATCCCGAGACCATCGAAGACGATGATGAGGTGCGCTTGCTGTACCTTGAAGACTGGTTGGGCGATCGTGGATATAAGGTCTATGAATTCCCGTCCGATCCCAATTACGCTCGTCGTTCCACAATGCGCGAATGGTTGCGTGACGAGGGCTACGATCCGGATAAAATTACCGGTTTTGAAGACGATGTTATTCCCGATCATGAGCAGCACGATCAAGATTCTCGTGCAATTGATACCTGCCTGAGGTTGTGGATGCAGTCTTTCGGTGTCAAGGTCAGCCAACAGCTTAAGAGTGAAGACGTGCGAAACAAAGCACGCCAAGTGATGCAGGATGTCGATAAGCCTAAACCTACTCTTGGAAAACAGAAATTGCGCGATGGCAAGACGGGTGAATATTACGATAACCCGGTTACGGTTGGTCTGATGACCGTAATGAAACTGCATCATCTTGTGGAAGATAAAGTGCATGCCCGTGCGACTGGCCCATATAGCCTGGTTACCCAACAGCCCTTGGGCGGGAAAGCCCAATTCGGCGGTCAGCGTTTTGGAGAGATGGAAGTCTGGGCCCTGGAAGCCTATGGCGCGGCATATACCTTGCAAGAGATGCTAACCGTAAAATCTGACGATGTTGATGGTCGCAACAGCACCTACGAAGCCATTGTTAAAGGCAAAAAGATAGAAGACCCCGGCATCCCGGCTGCTTTCAAGGTCCTGGTTAAGGAATTGCAAAGTTTGGGGCTTTCAATTGAAGCTGTGTTGGAAAATGGTGAGTTGATCACCTTTGGCAAGGATGAGGAAAAAGGCAAGAGTTTCAATCCACGCACCGGTTTGATCAGCATTGGCCAGGATGCATGATGAAGCCAGGGCTTTTAAACCCTCTGGTATTGCGAACAGGATTGGCAAGGATAGCCCGGTGAGCCTGTCCCATGAAATTAAAAATACCTTGACGCTCACCGGCGCGCATGGTAGGATTATCGTTTGTTACCTTCGGGCTGGGCCAATAATTTCGACCAGCTTCCTGGAGGAAAAATTTGATAGCAGTGAGGCCATCTTGAACGATGATGATGGCCTCCATTATTGGAGATAGTAATTTTTTAGCTGTAGATTTGGAGGCAAATGTGCCAACGATCAATCAATTGATACGAAAAGGCCGAAAAACAAAGCAGAATAAGAGCAAGGCGCCTGCGCTGCAATATACGTATAATTCGCAAAAACAAAGACGTATTCGACAGCTAAAGGGTGCACCGCAAAAACGCGGGGTCTGCACGATTGTACGGACCATGCCCCCTAAGAAACCGAACTCTGCTCTGCGGAAGATCGCCCGTGTACGTCTGACAAATCACATGGAAGTCACTGCTTACATCCCTGGCGAAGGTCACCAATTGCAGGAGCACTCGGTGGTGCTTGTGCGCGGTGGCCGTGTCAAGGACTTATCCGGTGTACGCTACCATGTCGTCCGAGGTACGTTGGATTCGACTGGCGTTGAGGACCGCGCCCAGGGTCGCTCAAAATATGGTGCAAAAAAGCCCAAGTAGCCAGGATCGAACACGATTTAACGTAGGGCGAAGCATTTAAATCGGTCTCTTCAGGGATTGTGAGATGTTTTGCCCTATTTTAATTATTTTTAAGTAAGGAGTTAGTATGGCGCGTAGATATAAACCAGAAAAGCGAGAGGTTTCACCGGATATTAAGTACGGTAGTACTGATGTTCAGGAGATGATCAACCGGATCATGCTCAAGGGTAAAAAGAGTACTGCTGCCAATTTGATGTACGATGCACTTGCGATCATTGAAACACGCACCGGCAAGGATCCCGTTGAGACCTTTGATGCTGCGCTGAAGAATGTTTCCCCCCTGATGGAAGTACGTCCACGCCGTGTGGGTGGCGCTACTTACCAGGTGCCGTTGGAAGTTGATCCCATCCGGCGAAAAACCCTGGCCATGCGCTGGATCATCACCGCTTCCCGTCTGAGACCGGGGAAATCCTTTGGCGAAAAGTTAGCCAATGAGTTGATGGATGCTTCAACCAATACCGGCGCTGCATTCCGCCGCCGTGAGGAGATGCACCGCATGGCTGAAGCTAACCGCGCATTCTCCCATTTCCGTGTTTAGGATTTGCCAGTAAAGCCGATCGGGTTAGGTTATCAGAAATGACTGCGCAAGAATTTCCGCTTGAACGTTATCGCAATATTGGGATTATTGCGCATATCGACGCGGGTAAAACCACAACGACTGAGCGGATTCTTTTCTATACCGGGCGCACTTATCGCCTGGGCAATATTGATGAAGGAACTACGGTCACTGATTGGATGGCGCAGGAGCGTGAACGCGGTATCACAATCATGTCTGCGGCGGTGACCACATTCTGGAAAGACCACAAGATCAATATTATCGACACTCCGGGCCATATTGACTTCACGGCTGAAGTCCAGCGCTCGTTACGCGTTCTGGATGGCGGTATCGTCGTCTTTGATGCGGTTCAGGGTGTTGAACCGCAGAGCGAGACCGTCTGGCGACAGGCCAATCGCTACGCTGTGCCCCGCATTTGTTTTGCCAACAAGATGGATCGGGTCGGTGCGTCTTATTCTCACACCCTTGAATCGATAAAAGCGCAACTGGGTGCTAACCCCCTGGCCATGCAAGTGCCCATCGGGGTTGAGGAATCCTTTTGTGGTGTGGTCGACCTGTTGACGGAACGGGCTATTTACTTCGAAGGTGAACTGGGCAGTCAGCCGCGTGAGGGAGAAATTCCAGCAGAACTGCTGACTACTGTTGAAGAGCAACGTGCGGTATTGGTGGAGCAAATTGCTGAATTGGATGACGAGGTGATGATGAAATACCTCGAAGGCGAGATGCTCACCCTGACGGAATTGAAAATGGCGCTGCGTAAAGGTGTGCTGCAAAACAAGGTCACGCCGGTGTTTTGCGGCTCGTCGTTGCGCAATAAGGGTGTGCAACCTCTGCTGGATGCCGTTGTCGATTACCTGCCCTCCCCCCTGGATGTTCCTGATGTGACCGGGATCCACGCAAAAACAGGCGATGTTATCACCTGTCCACCCGATGATGCCGCCCCCATGACGGCCATGGTGTTTAAAATCGTCACGGATAGCTATGTCGGGCGATTGGCCTATGTTCGCGTTTATTCGGGCAAGATCAAAAAGGGTGACACTTATTTGAACGCAACCCAGGGCAAAAGGGAACGTGTGGCACGCTTGTTGCGCATGTATGCCGATCACCGTGAGGATATGGATGAACTGAGGGCAGGTGATATCGGCGCTATTTTGGGCTTAAAACAAAGCTTCACGGGTGATACGCTGTGCGATCCTTCAAAACAGGTTCTTCTTGAAGCGATTTCTTTTCCCCACCCGGTGATTTCTGTGGCGATTGAACCCAAGACGGCAGCGGATCAGGATCGGATGGGCATTGCGCTTCAGAAGTTAGCCGAAGAAGACCCCACTTTCAGCATCCGTCAGGATAAGGAAACCGGGCAGATGATTATTTCTGGGATGGGAGAGCTCCATCTTGAAATTCTCGTTGATCGTATGCTGCGGGAGTTCAAGGTCCAGGCCAATGTAGGCAACCCGCGGGTGGCTTATAACGAGACCATTACGCGGTCGGTACCTGAAGTTGAATATCGGTTTGTCAAACAAACTGGCGGGCACGGTCAGTTTGCCCATGTTGTGCTGCGGCTCGATCCACTGGAAAGCGGGGCGGGCGTTGTGTTTGAGGATCGAGTTACTGGAGGTGCAATCCCCAGGGAATTCATCCCGGCGGTTGAAAAAGGCATTATCGAAGCCGCAGAAAGCGGCGTCCTTGCGGGTTACCCGATGACGGACTTAAAGGTCACTTTGCTCGATGGCTCTTTTCACGAGGTTGATTCAAGCGAACTCGCTTTTCGCATGGCGGGAATTTTCGCTTTTCGGCAAGGTGTAAACCAGGGCAAGCCCATTTTGCTTGAACCGATCATGAAGGTTGAGGTTGTCGTGCCTGAAGCGCATACCGGTGATGTGTTGGCTCACATCAATTTAAGGCATGGCAATGTTCTTGGCATGGATCTCCGCCAGGGGAATGCTCAGGCGATTCATGCGGAGGTGCCACTGGCAGAAATGTTCGGATATGCCACCGAGTTACGCTCTGCAACCAGAGGGCGCGGCGTGTTCACCATGGAATTTGAACGCTATGCGCCGGTTTCAGAGGCGGTGATGAAAAAAGTTGTTGGATTATAACTATCTGAAATGATACTGATTTAGGAGTAGCAAGTAATATGGCTAAACAAAAGATTCGAATTCGCCTTAAGGCATATGATCATCGTGTAATCGATCAGTCTGCAAAACGAATCGTGGAGACCGCGGAGCGCAGTGGAGCGCAGGTCGTGGGGCCGGTACCTTTACCGACCAAGATCGAACGTTTCACCGTGACCCGCTCACCTTTTGTCGATAAAGATTCTCAGGAGCACTTTGAGATTCGCACGCATAATCGCTTGATTGATGTGCTGGATCCCGATTCAAAAACGATTGACATGTTGATGCGCCTGAATTTGCCGGCTGGCGTCGATATTGAAATCAAAATTTAGCTTAGATTAAAGGGTTGCCTGCAAACGGGTTCGAGCAGCCGGCTGATCGTACGAAAAAATCCATCGGCAAAGACACCTCCTTTAGCAGGGAATCAATAACAAAAAGTGCTTGGCATATTTGCCAGGCTGTGGTAGAATAGTTGGGTTTTGGCTTAAAAGCCAGACTGTTGAGGTAGCATAAGAGCCTTTCTTGCCGTAGTCCAGACAAAAAATGGTTGGTCGCGGGAGAAACGTTGACTGTGCTGCGTTCGGAGATGATGCAGCCTTGCCCAGGCTAACAGTCTCGTCAAATATCTTTTACAGGAGAATAAAGCATATGTTTAAAGGGCTAATTGGACGAAAAGTCGGAATGACCCAGATTTTCGACGACAACGGGATTGCACAACCCGTAACTGTCATCGAGGCTGGGCCTTGTTATGTGACCCAGATCAAAACCAAGGATAATGACGGTTATTCCTCAGTCCAACTCGGTTTTGAAGAGGTTAAACCCAATCGGTTAACACGGGGACAGTTAGGGCACCTCGAGCGTAACACCTTACCCCCATTGCGGATATTACGAGAATTTAGAACAAAATCACCCAATGTTGCAGAAGGCGACAGGTTGAGTGTTGAGGTTTTTGAAACCGGCGAGCGAGTTGATGTCGTTGGGACCAGCAAGGGACGCGGATTTGCGGGTGTAGTCAGGCGCCACGGCTTTGGCGGTGGGCCGAAAACCCACGGTCAATCGGACCGTCAACGGGCACCCGGGTCAATGGGCGCTGGCACTACGCCAGGGCGTATCTTTAAAGGTAAGAAGAATCCTGGACGCATGGGCAATGAACGGGTGACCTCATCGAATGTGCGCGTGGTGCTGGTTGACCCTGAACGCAACCTGATCGCAGTTGATGGTTCTGTGCCCGGCCCGAAGGGCGGAATGGTCGTGATCAAAGCTGCCCGGAAACATTAGACGCCCGCCTGGGCGATAACCAGTTATGGAGTTGAGTAATCATGAAAGTTGATGTTGTCAACATGAAGGGAAAGAAAGTCGGCACAGCAGAGTTGCCGCCGTCGATTTTTGAAGCCCCAATTAAAGTTGATCTAATGCATCAGGCATATGTCAGGCAAATGGCCAACAAGCGCCTGGGCACGCATGCGACTAAGGGTCGTAGCGAGGTCGCGGGTGGCGGCAGGAAGCCCTGGCGCCAGAAAGGTACCGGTCGTGCACGGCATGGTTCGGTTAATGCGGCACAATGGGTGGGCGGCGGTGGAATCTTCACGCCCAAACCGCGCTCCTATGAGAAGGCGATGCCAAAGAAGATGCGCAGGGCAGCCCTGCGGTCTGCCTTATCCGTCAAAGCGTCCGAGGGAGAGATCATCCTGGTGGATGAGTTGAAGCTTGAGGAAATAAAAACCAGGACCATGGCGGAAGCGTTGCGCACCATCGCCGGCGATGAGACGGTTTTGCTGCTGATCCCGTCAAACGGCCCGGAATATGTGGATGTTAAACGCGCGGGCGCAAACCTGACAAATGTCAAACTGCTGATGGCCAATTATCTAAACATCCGTGACCTGCTGGGATCGAAACAGGTTGTGATCCCGATGGCAGCGCTGGATGTTATCACAGGTTATCTCGGATAGGTAGGAATGTATCATGAAGAAAACTGTATTTGAAATCATTCGTCGACCGATTGTCACTGAAAAATCGAACTATCTGTCTTCATATCACAACCAGTATGTGTTTGAGGTCGACAAACGTGCGACCAAAACCGCTATCCGGGAAGCGATTGAGACGATTTTCGATGTGAAAGTGGATCGTGTCAACACAATGATGGTACCCGCTAAACAATCACGTAATATGCGCAATCGTCAAATGCGGACCCGCTCCGGTGCTTATAAAAAAGCGATTGTGACCCTGTCAGAAGGCGAGCGCATCCCGATTTTTGAAGGGGTTGAGTAATGGCAGTAAAAATTTATAAACCGACATCACCTGGTACTCGACATAAGACGGGCTACACCTTTGAAGAGATTACCAAAACCAAGCCGGAACGCTCGTTAATTGTTCCATTGAAAAAACGTTCGGGTCGCAACATGTACGGCCGCATCACGGTCCGTCACCGCGGCGGTGGGCACAAGCGCTTCATCCGTTTGGTGGATTTTAAACGGGACAAGCTTGATATTCCAGCCAAGGTGGCAGCGATTGAATATGATCCTAACCGCTCGGCGCGATTAGCCTTACTGCACTATGTTGATGGCGAAAAACGCTATATTATTGCGCCGGTTGGCTTGAAGGTGGGTGACAGGATTGTTTCCAGTGAAGTGACGGATATCCGCCCTGGAAACAGTATGCCCCTCTCGAGCATCCCCACGGGCACAACCATTCATAATATCGAATTGCAACCGGGCAAGGGCGGCCAGATGGTTCGCTCGGCGGGGACATCAGCGCAATTGCTGGCCAAGGAAGGCCGTTATGCACAGGTGCGCCTCCCCTCGGGTGAGGTCAGGCTGGTGTTGCAAAATTGCCGGGCGACGATTGGCCAGGTTGGCAATATCGAGCACGGGAATATCAAGCTGGGTAAGGCTGGACGAAGGCGCCTGATGGGCTGGCGTCCGGCTGTACGGGGTTCTGCCATGTCCCCGCGCGACCATCCTCATGGAGGTGGTGAAGGCCGTTCACCGATTGGTATGCCCGGGCCAAAGACCCCCTGGGGTCAACCCACCCTGGGTAAGAAAACTCGGAAAAATAAACGTACCAATAAATATATTGTTCGCCATCGCTCCAAAGCGAAGCGGCGTCGTAAGTAACCGATTATTGTAGCGAAGAAGAGGACGAAACTATGTCGCGATCGCTGAAAAAAGGGCCCTTTGTAGACCCGAAATTATTGAAAAGAATTGAAGACATGAACGAAAAAAGCGAGAAAAAGGTCCTTCGGACCTGGAGTCGTGCCAGCACGATTTTCCCCCAAATGGTGGGGCATACCATCGCTGTTCATGACGGACGCCGCCATGTGCCGATTTACATCACAGAAAATATGGTCGGTCATCGCCTGGGTGAATTTGCGCCTACGCGATTCTACCGGGGCCATGTTGTCGCCAGTAAATCTGATCGCCGCGGTGGTAAGAGAAAGTAAGGATAAGACGTTATGCCTACAGATATTCGAGCGAAATTGAGCAATCTAAACACATCGGCTCAAAAGGCGCGGCTTGTGATTGATCTCATACGCGGACAACATGTGTTGGAAGCATTGGACATCTTAACCTTCACGCCAAAAAAGGCTGCAGTACCCGTTCAGAAATTGCTCTGGTCAGCAATCGCCAATGCAGAAGAAAATTTTGGCGTATCACGCAATGATCTTTATATTTATCAGATCTTTGCCGATGAAGCGCCGACGCGCAAATGGCGTCGATTTGGCGCTCGCGGCCGGTTTAAACCGATACTGCGGCGGCGTTCGCATATCACGGTTGTTCTGAGAGAGGTTGAGTGACAGCATGTTTGAAGATTGTGTCAGTAACAGGAACCAGGAGTAAATATGGGTCGTAAAATACATCCGATTGGATTTCGGCTGAAAATAAACAAGCCTTGGTTAGCCCGCTGGTTTGCAGATGGTAAGGAGTTCCAGGACCAACTGCATGAGGATCTTGCTATCCGGAAGACAATTCGAGAAACCAATGATCGCGCCAGTGTTTCTGCGATTGAAATCGAACGCTTTCCCGGAAAGATCAAGCTCTTTATTCACACCGCAAAACCGGGGATTCTGATCGGTCGCAGAGGTGAAAATGTTAATAAACTTCGCTCCAATTTGGAAGAACTGACGGGCAAGAAGATTGACCTGGAAGTCAAAGAGATCAAATTTGCCAACCTGGATGCCCGCCTGGTAGCAGAAAATATTGCCGATCAGCTGGTAAAACGGATCAGTTATCGCAGAGCCATGCAGCGGGCGATTCAGCAGGGTATGCAAGCTGGTGCTGAAGGTGTTAAGGTGATGGTATCAGGTCGTTTGGGAGGCGCAGAAATGTCTCGCAGCGTCTGGTTGCGTGAGGGGCGTGTGCCTTTGCAGACTTTGCGTGCTGATATCGATTATGCCCAGACGGAAGCATTGACAACCTTTGGTCAGTTGGGAATCAAAGTTTGGATTTATAAAGGTGAAATTATGCCCGAAGCGGAAGAAGAGACTGAAACCACTGAAGGCGTTTATATCAGCGAGTAAAATCGTTGCCGGTTATTTATCCGGCAAATAGCGAGGTAGTCATTATGTTAATGCCAAAACGAGTTAAGTACCGCAAACAAATGCGCGGCCGAATGAAGGGCAAGGCTTATCGCGGCTCTGATGTGTCCTTCGGAGATTTTGGACTGCAAGCTTTGGAACCGGGTTATATCAGTGCTCGGCAGATTGAAGCGGCTCGTCGGGCGATCGTGCATGCGATGAAGCGGCGCGGCAAGGTTTGGATCCGGATCTTTCCTGACAAACCCTACACCAAGCGTGCTGCTGAGACCCGGATGGGCAAGGGGAAAGCCCCTGTTGACCATTGGGTGGCTGTGGTGAAACCCGGCCGGATCATGTTTGAAATTGGTGGCACGGATCCCAGCACAGCTCAGCGAGCCCTGACCCGGGCGAAATATAAGTTAGCAGTGAGAACCAAAATCGTCTCACGTGATGTGGCAGGAGAGGCGTAATTATGAAAGCAGAAGAAATTCGAAAAATGGGGATCCCTCAAATTGAGGAAGCGTTGATGGATGCCCGTCACGAATTACTGAATCTCAGGTTTCAAACGATCACCGGCCAGTTGACAGACACCAGTCGAATTCGGTTCGTTCGCCGGGGTATTGCCCGGATGGAAACCATCTTAAGAGAAAAACAGTTGGCTGAGATGGCCGAGGAGAGTGAAGCATGAACAAGCGACGTCGATTGACTGGGACTGTGGTCAGCGACAAGATGCAAAAGACCGCCGTTGTTGAGGTCGTGCGCGTCTATCGGCATCCCCTGTATCATAAAGTTGTTCGCACTGCAAAATCCTATAAGGCACATGACGAGTTGGGCGCCAGCCTTGGTGACCGTGTCAGAATTGTGGAAAGCAAACCCATTTCCCGCACCAAGCGCTGGGTTGTGGAGAAGATTTTGTGGATTGAGGAACGCTCTGAAGACGATTCCGTGGAAGAATTGGGAGTCTGACCCATGATTCAAAAGGAAACGCGATTAAAAGTTGCCGATAACACTGGTGCGAAGGAGATTTTGGTGATTCATATCACCGGCGGTTCGCGCCAGCGCTACGGGTATGTCGGAGACATTGTTGTTGGAACGATTAAATCCGCTGCACCGCATTCAACGGTTAAAAAAAGTGAAATTGTCAAAGCTGTGATTGTTCGCGCATCGAAGGAATGGCGGCGGACCGATGGCTCCAGCATTCGTTTCGACGATAATGCTGTGGTTATCCTCGATGCTGACGGTGTTAACCCGCGCGGAACTCGTATCTTTGGCCCGGTATCACGTGAGCTTCGAGAAAAAGGATTTATGAAAATTGTCTCACTGGCACCGGAAGTGCTTTAGCCATGTTGACAGGAGTGTAAGAATGAAAGTGAAGATACGAAAAGGCGACCGCGTGATCGTAATCAGCGGCAAAGATAAAGGTAAGACCGGTGAGGTGATTCGGGTGATTCCGGAACAAGGGCGTGTAGTTGTCCACGGTGTTAACCTGCGGATCAAGCATCAAGCGCAAACCCAATCACGGGGTAAGACCATCCCTGCTGCCAAAATTGAGTTTGAAGCACCGATTCATATTTCCAATGTGATGCTGGTTGATCCTAAGGATGGTAAGGGTACCCGTGTTCGCATTCAGCGAAAAGATGGGAAAGTGATCCGTGTTTCAGCCCGCACCGGTACACCGATTGATAAATAAGAAGGTCTTTGGAGTAAGTTATGAATAGACTAAAAGAAATTTATAAGGAAGAAATCGCTCCAGCCCTGCAAGAGGAGTTGTCCATCGGTAATATCATGGAAATCCCCACGATTACAAAAATCGTGATCAATGTTGGCGTTGGCGATGCCCTGGATAACCTCAAAGCCCTGGACGAAGTTGTGCGGGATCTGACGACGATTTCAGGCCAGCATCCGGTTGTTACCAAGGCGAAGAAATCAATTGCGAACTTCAAGTTGCGTGAAGGTCGAACGATCGGCGCAAAGGTGACCCTGCGTGGCGACCGAATGTGGGCTTTTTTGGATCGTCTGGTCAATGTCGCTCTTCCCCGTGTACGCGACTTTCGCGGGATCTCCGCTGATGCTTTTGATGGTCGTGGGAACTACACCCTGGGGGTCGACGAACAACTGATCTTCCCCGAGATCAACTATGATGACGTAGGGATATTGCGAGGCATGGAAGTCAGTATTGTGACCACGGCAGAGACTGATGATCAGGCTCGAGCGTTATTAACCAAAATCGGGATGCCGTTCAGGAAAGGATAGTATGGCTAAAAAGTGTATGATGTATCGCGAGACGCGGCGAAAATATTCTAATCAGGCCGTGAACCGCTGCAGGCGCTGTGGGCGACCCAGAGGTTATATTCGTAAGTTTGGTTTATGCCGTATTTGTTTTCGGGAATTAGCCCTACAAGGGAAAATTCCTGGTGTGACCAAATCATCGTGGTAGATCGGCGGAGGAAGTATCGATGAGTTTTTCAGATCCAATTGCAGATATGCTGACCCGGATCCGTAATGTTGCGATCAACAACGGGACATTGGTGAGTATGCCCAGTTCAAAGATCAAGGTTGAAATTGCCCAGATTTTATTGGAAGAGGGCTTTATTGAGGGTTTCCAGGAGGTTGGAGGGAACAAGCCTCACCAGAAGGTGTTGAGGCTCCAGTTGAAATATATCGACGAACGACGCAATCGACGCCCGTTGATTTCCGGCCTTGAGCGCGTTAGCCGACCTGGACGTCGTATTTACACCCGGTCGACGGATATCCCCTGGGTACTTTCGGGGATCGGCATCGCGATCTTATCCACACCGAAGGGTGTGATGACCGACCGCCGGGCGCGCAAAATGGGCGTTGGCGGCGAGGTTTTGTGTAAAGTATGGTAGCGCCTGGCGCTAGAGGAGGTACGAGCTGTGTCTCGAATAGGACGATTACCAATTGAGGTGCCGGCAGGCGTTGAAGTTAAAATTAATGGCTCTTATGTGAACGTCAAAGGCCCGAAGGGCGAACTGGAGTGGACTTTTTCGCCGGATATTGTCATTAAAAAAGAAGATGGGATCATTGTTGTCGAACGTCCCAGCGATCAACCCACCCACCGCTCTTTGCACGGTACCAGCCGTGCAGTACTTAACAACATGGTGGTTGGCGTCAGCCAGGGCTTTGAGCGCATTCTTCTGATCGAAGGTGTCGGCTATCGGGCTGAAATGAGTGGCGATAATCTGGTTTTGAATGTGGGTTATTCTCATTCTGTGGTCGTGGAGCCACCCGAGGGCGTCAGTTTCGAGGTGGATACCCGGGCGCGTCAGATTAAAGTTTCCGGCTATGACAAGCAAGTTGTCGGCCAGGTAGCTGCAAATATCCGCAAAGTGCGACCCACCGAACCCTATAAAGGTAAAGGCATTCGCTATCAGGGTGAACGAGTTCGCCGTAAAGCTGGTAAAGCTGGTAAGACCTCATAAAAAATGAAGGTGAGATATTATGGCAAGAAAAACACGAAATGAAGCTCGATTACGCCGTCACTTTCGCGTACGGAAGAAAATTTTCGGCAGCCCTGAGCGACCGAGAATGAATGTGTTTCGCAGCTCGAAAGAAATCTATGTGCAGGTGATCGACGATTTTCGCGGTCACACACTGGCCAGTGCATCGAGCATTGACCAGGAGTTACGCTCAGAAATGACCGATCTGACAAACATAGAGCAGGCGAAAAAAGTGGGTCAGGCCATTGCTGCTCGCGCGCAGAAAATTGGCATTAAGCAGGTTGTTTTTGATCGTGGTGGATATAAATACATCGGCCGTGTGAAAGCTTTGGCCGAAGCTGCCCGCGAAGGCGGCCTGGAGTTCTAAGAAAGAGGCGTATATGTCGGACTACCAAACCGAAAGTATGTATGATGAGCGCGTGATTGATATTTCGCGCGTAGCAAAAGTTGTCAAAGGTGGACGTCGGTTTTCTTTCCGAGTGGTGATGGTGATCGGAGATAATGCAGGCAGTGTCGGTATGGGCATTGGAAAGGCCAATGCCGTTCCCGAAGCCATTCGCAAGGCTAACGAACGTGCCCGTAAGGATATGCGCCGGATCAACCTGAGTGGAACATCGATTTCTCACCAGGTGATTGGCAAGCAAAGCGGTGCACGCGTTCTGTTGAAGCCTGCCGCTCCTGGAACCGGTGTGATTGCTGGCGGTGGTGTGCGTGCTGTTCTGGAAGCACTGGGTGTGCACAATATTTTAACCAAGTCGCTGGGGAGCAGTAATATTTTGAATGTGGTACGTGCCACTTTCAACGCGTTGGACCAACTGAAATCCCCTAAGGAGCAGGCCGCTTACCGTGGTTTACCTGTAGAACGAACAAGACCCTTTTGGGAGCGAGATTAATAATGGTCAGAAAAAAACAAACCCAACTGGAAATCACCCTGGTAAAAAGCCCGATTGGCTACACAAAACGGCAGAAGGCAACTTTGCGGGTTTTGGGTCTGAAGAGGCTCAACCAAACTGTGACCCACGAGGACAGTGTTGTCTTACGAGGCATGCTTGACAAGGTGTCGCACCTGGTTGTTGTTCAAGAAGCGTAAGGAACTGTTATTATGAAATTACATGATTTAAAACCAAATGAGGGCGCGCACAAAGACCGCAAACGGAAGGGCCGTGGAACGGGTTCCGGCTATGGAAATAGCAGTGGTCGCGGTAGGAAAGGCCAGAAATCGCGCACCAGCGGCGGCGTCCGCCTGTATCATCAGGGCGGTAACCTTCCTTACTTCAGGAAGTTGCCATTTATGCGCGGTGTGGGTTTTCGCTCGATCAATCGTGTGCGCTATGCAGAAGTGAACCTGGAAAAACTGAGCGATTTTCCAGCCGACACGGAGATCACACCCGAGATCTTGCTGAAATCGGGCATTATTAACGATCTTAGAACCCCCGTAAAGATTTTGGGGCGCGGTGAAGTTTCTGTCGCCCTGACTGTTAAGGCTCACAAAATTTCTGCCAGCGCAAAGGATAAAATCGAAAGCGCGGGCGGCAGTGTAGTTTTGATCCAGGCGTAACTATTAGCCCCAGATTGTTAAAGGAGACCTGATTATGAAACGGTCAGCTTGGCGCTATCTTTGGAAATCAAAGGATATTCGGCGAAAACTTCTAATTTCGCTGGCACTGCTGGCGATCTACCGGTTCGCCTCAAATGTACCGGTGCCTGGCATTAACCGGGAGCTGGTGTCGCAGCTCACGCAAACCAGCGGAGCAGCGGGCGGTTTGATCAACCTGCTGGACATGCTTTCCGGCGGCGCTGTATCGAACTTTTCGGTTTTGGCAATGGGCGTGTACCCGTACATTACCGCTCAAATTATTCTCCAATTGTTAATCCCGATCATCCCAGCGCTTGAGAAAAAAATGCAAGATGATCCGCGCGAGGGGCGTGCCTGGATGGAAAAATGGACCATGATCCTGACCATCCCCATGGCAGTCCTTTCTGCCATTGGTCAGATCAATATTTTTAATGCGATCCTCGGCCAGAGTGTTGCTGCCCGGTTTGGCTTTTCGGGCGATGTGCTGATTCCCACGCTGGCAACGCTACTTTCGATGATCGCGGGCACCATGTTTGGCGTTTGGCTGGGCGAATTGATCTCTGAGTTCGGTATCCGGGGTCAGGGTCTTTCGCTGATCATTTTTTCGGGCATCGTCTCGAGTTTGCCGAGGAACCTGGTCGCGTTAATCACAGACCCGACGTGGTGGTGGTTGATTTTCATCGTGGTGGCGTTGCTGGTGGTGACGATTTATGCGATCGTCTATGTGCAGGAAGGTCGCCGGCACGTGCCGGTGATGTTCCCCGGGCGCCGGGTGGGCAGCAGGATGTCCATGCCTGTAAAGAGCACGGTACCTTTAATGGTCAACATGGCAGGCATGATCCCGATTATCTTTGCGCAATCGCTCATGACCTTTCCGACGATTTTGGCCAGCTTTTTCGTCAATTCTAAAACAAAATGGGTTCAGAATCTTGCCCTTGGCATCCAAAATGTTCTCGGGGGTCAAGGGGTTATCTACCCGATTTTGTTCTTTGTCATGGTGGTATTGTTCACCTTTTTCTATACTGACATTTTGTTCGCACAACAGAATTATGGTGAAAACCTGAAAAAGCAAGGCGCACAGATCCCGGGGGTAGCGCGCGGTGCTCCAACCCAGCGTTACCTGACCAAGGTGCAACGCAGGATCACCCTGCCGGGGGCATTGTTTCTCGGCGTGGTGGCAGCACTGCCCTTTGCCCTGGGCTTATTGTTGCCGTCGGATCTACAAACGACGCAGATCTTCCTGGTGTCATCCTCTGGCTTGTTGATTGTGGTAGGCGTGGTGAGAGATACGTTCTCGATTATTGAATCTGACCTGAAGTCGCACGGCTACGATGACCGTTTGATCAGTTAGGCAGGACTGTTCTCGTGAAAACGCCGTTATTCATCGTCCTTTTGGGCCCACCAGGTGCCGGCAAAGGCACCCAGGCAAAGAGGCTTGCCCAGGCGCTGGGCCTGGTTCACATCTCAACCGGTGACCTGTTTCGGGAACACTTAAAAAATGAGACTGTATTAGGCCGTCTGGCGCAAAGTTTTATGAGTAAAGGCGAGCTCGTGCCGGATGATGTGACGATTAAGATGGTGGAAGAGCGATTGGCACAGCCAGATTGTGCACCGGGCGCAGTATTGGATGGTTTCCCGCGCACGCCTGCTCAGGCAGAAGCGCTGCAAGACCTTCTAGTACAGTTCGGCGTGGGTGTAAAGATCGCCACATTGATTGCGGTACCGGACGATGTTCTGGTTGAGCGCCTGAGCGGACGCTGGATGAGCACTTCTGGACGAGTTTACCATGCACTTCATAACCCGCCGGCTGAAAAATGGATCGATGATGTTGATGGCTCTGAGCTTTACCAGCGTGATGATGACAAGCCGGAGACGGTTCGCCATAGGATCGAGATCTATCGAGAGCAGACTGCCCCTTTAATTGATTATTTTCTTAAAAAAGGCTTATTGGTTGAAATCGATGGCACACAAGCGATTGATTGTGTAACCGAAGACCTGATGAAAGCTGTTAAGGAGGCGTGAGATGATATCCTGGGAGCAATCAATTAATATTAAAACCCCGCAGGAGATCGAGATCATGCGCGAGGCAGGGCGCATTAACGCGGAAGCGCTTCAGGCTGCGGTCAGCCTGATTGAACCCGGGGTGACCACGGCAGAATTGAATGCCGCCTTCGAGGCGGTTCATCGGCAATACGGTGTTTATTCGCCGTTCAAGAATTATCCCGGGCCATATCCCTATCCCGCCAGCATTTGCACCAGTGTGAATGAAGAACTGGTGCATGGCATTCCGGGCGATCGGAAACTTGAGGAAGGCGATATTGTCAGCATCGATTGCGGCACGGTTTACCAGGGATTTGTCGGCGACATGGCCGTTACTGTTGGAGTGGGTGAAGTCAGCCCGGATGCAAAGAGGTTAATCAAGGCAACTGAACATGCGCTCAAGCTGGCCATCGCAAATCTGGTGACGAATAACACCATCGGCGATATCGGTTTTGCGGTGCAAACCTATGTTGAAAACCAGGGTTACCATGTTACCCGGATGTATACCGGGCACGGCGTGGGAAGAAAAATGCACGAAGGACCCCAGGTACCCAATTATGGAAAACCAGGTCGGGGAGTCCGTCTGCGTGAAGGTATGACGATTGCGCTTGAACCCATGGTGCTGGTCGGAACACCGGATACAGTGGTCAAAGCTGACCAATGGACGGTTGCCTCAGCGGACGGATCGCTAACTGCGCATTTTGAACATACGGTTGCGGTCACTGCGGATGGACCGATGATTTTGACGCTTTTGAGTGAAAACTAGACGAACGACTCGATAGAAAGTATAATTAGCGGTTTGCAGCAAGTTAGAAGGAGTATGAACATGAAAGTATCAGCATCAATTAAGAAGCGTTGTGCAAAATGCAAAATTGTAAAGCGCAGTGGTCGTTTGTATGTGATTTGTGAAAACCCGAAACATAAACAACGACAAGGATAAGGAAATAGACAATGGCACGTATTGAAGGTGTTGACCTCCCCCGCGAAAAACGCATTGAAATTGGTCTGAGGTATATTTATGGAATTGGACCAACCCGGGCAAATGAAATTCTTGAAGCAACCGGTGTTAATCCTGACATTCGTGTTAAGGACCTGTCGGAAGCTGATGTTTTCAAAATGCGTGAATATATCGCTGGAAATTACACGGTCGAGGGTGATTTGCGCCGTCAGGTGCAGATGAATATCAAGCGTTTGATGGACATCGGCTCTTACCGTGGCCAGCGCCACCGGCGCGGTTTGCCCGTTCATGGGCAGCGCACGAAGACCAATGCCCGCACCCGCAAGGGCCCTAAGAAAACGGTTGCTGGACGCGGCCGCCGCAGAGGCGTTGGCAAGAAGTAAGATGAGTTTGAATCGGCTGATCTGCTGGCCTGTTTGGGGTTTTCCTTCCTTCTTTTCCCCCGCGGCAAGACAGGCTTTGCGTTGGCCATCAAGATTGATTGAGTGAGGTAAAATGGCAAAAAAACCACAACGATCGCGGCGAGTAACTGGAGCGCGCAAAATTAAGCGCCAGATGTCGTCGGCACAGGTGCATGTGCATGCAACCTTTAACAACACGATTATCACGGTAACCGATCAAATTGGAAATACGGTGTGTTGGGGCAGTGCTGGGTCGGCGGGCTTTAAAGGTTCACGAAAAAGTACGCCGTTTGCTGCACGCCTGGCAACAGAACAGGTGATTAAAACTGCGCAGGGTTTTGGCATCCAGGAAGTTGACCTGATTGTCAAGGGTCCAGGGCCGGGCCGTGAGGCTGCCATTCGTGCCGTGCAGAGCCTGGGAGTCACTGTCCGATCGATTGAAGATGTGACACCGGTTCCCCACAACGGCTGCCGTCCGCCCAAAAGACGCCGCGCCTGAGTAAGATTTATTAAAAAGAGAGGAATCAATGGCAAGATATACAGGACCGGCATGCAAATTATGCCGGCGAGAAGGCGAGAAATTATTCTTAAAAGGAGAACGTTGCTTTTCGCCCCAGTGCGCGATGGAACGACGAGCGTATCCCCCGGGAGAACATGGCCGTATGAGCGGTCGTGCAGGCCGTCAATCGGACTACTCGAGACAATTACGCGCCAAGCAAAAGGGAAAACGCATTTATGGTGTGCTTGAACGACAATTCAGGCGCAATTTCAGTGAAGCCCGCCGCCGTCCTGGCCTGACGGGATTGAACCTGCTTCAAATTTTAGAGACCCGTTTTGACAATATTGTCTTTCGAGCAGGTTTTGCAGAGAGCCGCAGCCAGGCGCGTCAAATGATCAACCACGGTCATTTTCTACTTAATGACCGCCGAAACAACATCCCATCCACGAACATTAAACCAGGAGACAGGTTTGCTGTTCGGGAGGCTTCCAAACAAACCGAATTTTTTAAAGTATTGCGCCAGTCAGATCCGGTTCGCATCCCGCCTGTTTGGATTGAGGCGAATCTGGAAAATCTCTCTGGCCGGGTCATCCGTCTGCCTGAACGGGCTGAAATTGACGGCAATTTGAATGAACAGCTGATTGTTGAGTATTACTCACGGTAGCGCTGGAAATGGTAGTGCACAGGATGCACGGATAAGGGGAACGAGGTGACTGGAATAATGAGTATGGTAAAACCAAAAGTTGAACGGATCGCTGAAGCTCGTAATTATGGCAAATTCTTAATCAGTCCGTTAGAACGTGGCTTTGGAGCGACGATCGGCAACGCTTTGCGTCGTGTCCTCCTGTCATCGCTGGAGGGCGTTGCGGTTACATCCATCCGCATCACCGATGTTGCGCACGAATTCAGCGATATTGAAGGTGTGCGCGAAGATGTGATCCAGTTGATATTGCAATTTAAACAGTTGCGCATGAAAATGTACGGATTGGACGTATCTCATCTCCGCCTGGAAGTCGACGGCGAGGGTACGGTCACTTCAGCGGATATCATCTGTCCTCCTGAGGTTGAAATTATCAACCCTGATCTTTACCTGTTCACTGTTGACAGCAATCAGGCGAGGTTCGACATCGATATTACCGTAGAACGGGGACGGGGGTACTCACTAGGCAATGAACGTAGCGGGAACCTGCCCATCGGTGAGTTGGTGTTGGATGCGATTTTTTCACCGGTGCGTAAAGTGAACTGGACGGTGGGCTCTGCCCGGGTTGGGCGGAGCACGGATTACGATAGCGTTGAGTTTGAGATTTGGACCGATGGGAGCATTGCACCGGAAGAAGCCATGAGTCAATCATCGCGCATTTTGATTGATCACCTGCGTTATATCGCAGGCATCAGCGAAGAATTGCTGGAGACTCCTCCGGTAAAGAGCGAACCCACGCCGAAGATCAACAGCGAAATCGCTGAGATGCCTATTGAAAACCTTGACCTGACGGTGCGGGTGTTTAACTCACTCAAGCGCACCGGGATTACCCATGTTGGGGACGTACTGGAGTTGCTAAACAAGGGCGAGGATGCGATCCTTTCCATCAGGAACTTTGGCGAAAAGAGCCTGGTTGAATTGAGAGAAAAGATGATTGAGAAAGGCTTCCTCGAAGGCGAAAAGGAAGAAATAACGGAGAAATAGAATTATGCGACATAAAGTCAAAGGCTTTCGGCTTAATCGCAGCAGTGGACATCGCACAGCTATGCGGCGAACGATGATCAGGCAGCTTTTCGAGCACGAGCGCATCAAGACCACGCTGCCCAAGGCAAAATCGATTCAGCCACATGCAGAGAAATTAATTACCCTGGCGCGCAACTCTCAAAATGCAGATGAAATAATCGGTATTAACGCCCGGCGTAAAGCGTCAGCGGAATTAGGCAACGGAAGCCGCCCGGTTGTTCAGAAATTATTTGATGATATTGGACCGCGCTATGTCAGCCGGAACGGCGGCTATACCCGGATTTTAAAGCTGGGGCCTCGCCGAAGCGATGGCGCTGAGATGGCAGTCATAGAACTGGTTGAAGATTAATCCACCCGGACATATGACACCGGATGGGTACAGCACTTTACAAAATTATTCTTGCGTATAACGGAACGGCATTTGCCGGGTTCCAGCGGCAGGCTGCAGCGCGGACGGTTCAGGCTGAACTGGAAACTGCGTTGGAAAAGCTCGATTGGCAGGGCAGCACAGTTTTGGCTGCTGGAAGAACGGACGCAGGCGTGCATGCCAGGGGACAGGTGATCAGCTTCCACTTGGACTGGAAGCACTCGCCTGAAAACCTGCGCAACGCCCTGAACCATTACCTGCCCAACGATATGGCTGTTCAATCCGCCGGCGAGGTGCCGATGGATTTCCATCCCCGTTTTGATGCCAAATGGCGCCATTACCGCTACCGGATCTACTGTCAACCCGTGCGAGATCCCCTGAGAGCGGATTTTGCCTGGCGGGTGTGGCCCGGGGTGCAGGTTGATCGGATGAACGCCGCTGCGGCAGACCTGATCGGTTCGCGTGATTTCAGGGCTTTTGGCAGCCCAATGACCGAAGATGGCGGGACCATTCGCGAAGTGTTTCAAGCGACCTGGTCGTGTGACGGTGACGAATTTTATTTCGACATTACTGCCAATGCCTTTTTGTACCATATGGTGCGGCGGATCGTGTTTGCCCTGGTGACTGTTGGACAGAACCAGGCGCCAATCAGTGTGGTTGCTGAGGGCTTAACCAATGGCGAGTTGGCACTGACAGGGCTGGCTCCGTCCGCTGGTTTGGTGTTGGAAGCCGTTGGATATTAGCAAGGAAAAAGGAAAAATGTGGATTTCATCTATCAGGTATTCCCTGAGGATGGTATCTTTGAATGATGGAGAGTTTGATTGTGAATAAAACATATGTACCTAAAGGCCAAGTTGAGCGAGAGTGGTTGTTGGTGGATGCCGAAGGGCAAAACCTGGGCCGCCTGGCGACAAAGATTGCCCAGTTATTGTTAGGAAAACATCGCCCGGATTACACGCCTGGCGTACTGATGGGCGCCAACGTGGTGGTGATCAACGCTGAAAAGGTGGAAGTTTTCCCCACTCGCCTGGAGAGCAAGGTGTATTACCATCACTCCGGTTATCCCGGAGGTATTAAAGAAATCAACCTGAAACGCCAGTTTGAAAAATTTCCCGAAAGGGTGATCGAGAAGGCAGTTTGGGGGATGATTCCCAAGAATAAATTGGGTCGCAGGCAGTATAAGAACCTGCATGTTTATGCAGGACCGAAACATCCGCACTATGCACAACAACCCGAATTGTTTGAGTAAGAGGAGAGATCGACTGTATGGATAATCGATATTACGAAGGTGTTGGCCGGCGAAAACAGAGTTCTGCGCGTGTACGCGTGATAGCTGGCTCCGGCGTGTTTACCGTCAACGGCAAGGAAATCGAGGCGTTTTTTACCCGCCTGGGCGACGCATCGGAAATCGTTAATGCGTTCGCGGTTGCGAACCATGCAAAGAATAAATTCGATGTTAGCGTCCTGGTGCAGGGCGGCGGCGTGACCGGTCAGCGAGACGCTGTCAAATTAGGCCTGGCCCGCGCACTGGTAAAAATGGACGAGGAATTGCGCTCGCCCTTACGCCAAAGCGGTTACCTGACGCGTGATCCACGTGTGAAAGAACGCAAGAAACCCGGCCTCAAACGAGCCCGCAAGGCACCCACCTACACCAAGCGTTAATCGCTCCAGCCTGTGGACTGGATGCCGTGCTGACCTGGTTTCAGAGCCTGGCTGTTGGAGTAACGCCTGCAGTTTGGCCTGATTCGACCAAACACACACAAAACAAGACCAATATTGTGCATAGAGACGTTTTAACAAAACGTCTCTATGGGTTAAAAAACTGAATTGAGAAGAAAAATGACAGAGAATGAGGGCAAAGGGTTTCGAACAGGCATTACCTTGTTGGGACTGGGTCCGGGCGACCCGGCTGCCCTGACACGCAGAACCTGGTACTGGCTGGAGGGAATTGACACTCTGTATCTGCGTACGGAGCATCACCCCAGCGTCTCACACCTGCCGACACATCTGGTCATCGAGAGCTTTGACCCGTTTTACGAGCGCTACGATGATTTTGAAGCCGTCTATGAAGCAATTGTTGAGAAAATTCTTCACCTGGGGATGAACACGAGGGTCACTTACGGCGTGCCCGGGCACCCGTTCGTGGCTGAGGCAACCTGCCCCGAAATCGCCCGGCGGGCAAACCAGGCTGGCATCCCTGTGCAGGTGATTGACGGCTTGAGCTTTTTAGAGCCGACATGGCGTGCCCTGGGCGTGGACCCTTTTCCAAACACAAGCCTGGCAGACGCGCTTGAGATCGCCATGCGCCAGACGCCGGGTTTTCCGCCCTCATCGCCGGCTTTGATCGCGCAAATCTATGACCGGGATGTGGCTGCCGGAGTCAAGCTGACCCTGATGGCAGCTTACCCGGATGAGCACCCGGTGTTTCTTGTCCATTGCGCGGGAACCGATTCTGAGATCGTGGAAGAACTCCCCCTGCATGAGATCGATAAAAGCCCGCATATTCGACTGCTCAGCTCGTTATACGTTCCGGCGCTCTCACCGCAGGCTTCATTTGAGGCTTTCCAGGAGGTGATTGCCCGGTTGCGAGCGCCCGAAGGCTGTCCCTGGGACTGCGAGCAGACGCACCTGAGCCTGCGACCCTTTTTGCTGGAGGAAGCTTACGAAACCCTGGACGCGCTGGACCGGGAGGATATGGTCGACCTGGCGGAGGAGTTGGGCGACTTATTGCTGCAAATCCTGCTTCACGCCCAGATTGCTGCAGAACAGGGTCATTTCAATATCCATGATGTGATTGAAGGCATCGCGAACAAGTTGATCCGGCGGCATCCACACGTCTTCTCGGGAAGGGCTGTAGACGGAGTGCAGGGCGTGATCCGCAGTTGGGAAGAAATCAAAGCTGAGGAACGCCAGGCGCATGAAGTTGGCGAGAAAAGCGGCCTCCTTGACGGTGTTCCGACCGCGCTGCCGGCACTCCTACAGGCTGAACACATCATTGAAAGAGTCAGCCGGGTGGGTTTCCAGGGCTTATCTGCCCTGGGTGAGTTGGATACCATCCGGGACAGGCTGGAAGTGTTGGAAGCGCCGCAAGCAGAGGCAAAACAGGAGATGTTTGGTGAACTTTTGCTGGGGCTGACCAGTCTGGCGCATCGCTTTGATATTGACGCAGAATCTGCCCTGCGGGAAGCTTTGAATCGCTTTAGAGTTCGGTTTGGGGTGATGGAGGCAGAGGCACTGGCGACCGGGAAGAAATTAATCGACCTTTCAACAGAAGAGCTTAGCCAGCGCTGGGACCAGGCGCCGGACGCTGGACAAGAACAGGCGGCGGTATGAACGAACCGACCAGAACCTCATCGAGCGCTAACCAGCAGATCGCCCGTGCTACCGGCACGGTGATGGCAGCCTTTGTGATTTGTAACCTGGTCGGGTTGGCGCGAGGAATGGTGATCACGCGTGCTTTTGGCACCTCGTTGGAATTCGATTCCTTCAATGCGGCCAACCGCATCGTGGAATTGCTGTTCAACCTGGTGGCTGGGGGGGCTTTGGGCTCGGCCTTTATCCCCATGTTCACGGGTTTCCTGGCTAAAGAAGACCGGGAAGGCGCCTGGCGGCTGGCCTCGGGTGTGATCAACCTGGTGTTCCTGACTCTGGTGATCATCAGTGTTTTGGCGTGGATCTTCGCGCCGCAGATTGTGTCCGACGGGCTGTTTTTGCTGGTGCCTGAGTCGGACCCGGTGCAGGAGGCGCTGACCGTGCAGCTCTTCCGCATTATGCTGCCCTCGGTGATCCTGTTTGGCATCAGCGGGCTGGTGATGGGCATCCTGAACGCCCACCAGAACTTCCTGATTCCCTCGATGGCGCCGGCATTGTACTCCCTGGGGATGATTGCTGGAACGCTGTTCTTGCGCGAGGACTGGGGCATTCAGCGCCTGGCGATCGGTGTGGTGTTGGGTGCCCTGCTGCATCTGCTGATCAAAATCCCTGCTTTGCGGCGGCTGCCAGGGCGGGCATTCCATGCCTATTTGGGTTTAAAGGACCGCGCCGTGGTGGAGGTGTTCAGGTTGATGGGGCCGCGCTTGCTGGGGGTGGCTGTTGTGCAGATGAACTTTATCGTCAACACGATCATCGCCCTGGGACAGCCGGAGGGCAGCGTTTCAGCCGTTGTTTTGGCTTTCAGCCTGATGCTGATGCCGCAGATGGCTGTAGCGCAATCAGCGGCAATTGCCTCGCTGCCGACCTTTTCTGCCCAGGTGGCGCTGGGGCGAATCGACGAGATGCGCCGCTCGCTGGCTTCCACGCTGCGGGCGATCATCCTGCTCTCGCTGCCGGCGTCGGTCGGTTTGATTTTGCTGCGCTATCCGCTGGTGCAGCTTTTGTATCAGCGGGGTGAGTTCACCGCCCGCTCGACGGAGATGGTGGCGTGGGCGTTGCTGTGGTACGCAGCCGGGCTGGTCGGGCATGCGCTGGTGGAGATTCTTTCACGGGCGTTTTACGCCCTGCATGATACGCGCACCCCGGTCATTGTGGGGGTGACCGCCATGGGCTTGAATATCGGTCTCAGCCTGGGATTTTCGGCCTGGTTTGCGCAAATCGGGTGGATGCCGCATGGCGGGTTGGCGCTGGCCAACTCGGTGGCGACCGGCTTGGAGTCGATTGCCCTGGTGATTTTGATCCGCAGGAAGCTGGACGGGTTGGAGGGGGGATATGTGTGGCAAGGTGTGGGCGTCAGTGCGGCAGGGACGGCGTTGATGGCCGCGGGTGTGCTGGGATGGCGCGCCCTGGTCGGCGGAGGGTCGCTCGTTGTGGAGCTATTTGGCGCGCTGGGGTTGGGGGTGATAGTTTACATGGGGCTGATGTGGGTGGTAAAGGTGCCTGAGCTGAGGGGGATGGTGAGGGCGGTGATGCAGAGGATAAAGAAAAACAAGTAGGGTGGGTTGGCGGGTGGTTGGCTAATCAAGATTCTTCTTGCAGAGGCAACCGTTCGAAATTCAATTTATCGTTATAATTCTATACACACTTCAAGCTTGTTCCGCAACAAGGAGAATTAATCCCATGGCTGAATCAAAATCCGGTGTACAAATCAGTACCAAGGCCTTTTTGCAGGCGCTGTTGATTATATTTGCTCTCATGATGCTTTCCGGGGTCCTCACCCGGGTGATCCCCTCGGGGCAGTATGTGCGGGTTGAAGAACCCGGCCGCGGCAAGGTGATTGTCCCGGACTCCTTCAGTTACACCGACCATCCTGGTCTGCCCGTCTGGCGCTGGTTCACCGCCCCGGTTGAGGTGTTCTTTTCAGCCGATGGGGGCACCATTGCGGGCGTGATCGTCTTCATCCTGCTGGTGGGTGTGGCCTTCGCAGTGATGGAACGCAGCGGTATTCTCAGTTTTGTCCTGGCGGCGATCGTGCGGCGCTTTGGCGATAAAAAATACTCCCTGCTGCTTGTGCTGACTTTTTTCTTCATGGCTCTGGGCGGGTTTTTTGGCTTGCTGGAGGAGGTGGTGCCCCTGGTGCCGATTATGATCGTGCTGGCGTATTCCCTGGGCTGGGATTCACTCACCGGTCTGGGAATGTCGGCTCTGGCAACAAATGTGGGCTTTTCGATGGCGGTGTTTAACTTCTTTACGATCGGTATCGCCCAGCAACTGGCCGGACTACCCTTGTTTTCGGGTTGGGCGCCGCGCGTGGTTTTGTTTTTCGCTGTGTATGCGATAGTGGCGGTGTTTCTTACCCGCCACGCAAAAAAGGTAGATGCGGACCCCCACCGGTCACCGGTATTCCTCGAGGACCGCGAGGAAAAACCGAGGCTCACTGCAGACCAAGACCTTGTGGCAGACCGGGATGATCCACGCTTGAAGCGGGCAGCAATTTTCATGGCGGCTTGTTTTGGGCTGGTTCTGGTGTTGGTGATGACATTTTCGTGGATCGAGGGGCTGAACGCCCTGGCGATGCCGCTTTCGGGGTTGTTATTCCTGGTAGGCGGTGTTGGGGCAGGCTTGATCGCCGGGATTGGCAAGGGGGGCTGGAAGGCAGCCTGGGAGGGGTTTCTGGGCATCGCGCCTGCCATCCCGCTGTTGATGATGGCTGCCAGTATCAAGCTGATCATCTCTTCAGGCGGAATTCTTGATACCATGTTGTATGTTGCCTCCGGGCGTTTTTCGGGCACGAGCCCCCTGGTTTCAGCGTTATTGATCTACGCGGTGACGTTGGTGCTGGAGCTGTTTGTCAGCTCGGGTTCAGCCAAGGCTCTGATGGTTATCCCGTTGATCATGCCCCTGGCTGACCTTGTAGGTGTCAACCGGCAGATCGCAGTGAGTGCGTATGCCTTCGGAGACGGCTTTTCGAACATGGTCTACCCGACCAATGCACTGCTGCTGATTGTGCTCAGCCTGACGGTGATCCCCTATACCAAATGGCTAAAGTGGGTGCTGCGACTGTGGGTGATTATTTTTCCACTGACGGTGATCTTTCTGGCGCTGGCGGTGGCTTTCAATTATGGGCCGTTTTGAGGCGCTGACCCCACTTGCTGTGCGTCAGTCCCTTCCGCTATGCTGCTCCCACTCGCCGCGCTCGGGGACGATGAGGGGTTTCGCTGTGCTTCAGGAACTGCGTAGCTGGTAGAACTTAGAACGTAGAGCTTTGAACTTGAAACGAGTCAATGTTCGCCATGTTCTTTTTTCCATCCTACGAATAACAACTTTCAATTCCTGCTCCCAAATGAAGTTATAATAACCCGCATGTTGACTCGTCTGCGCAGCGATTTCGCTGATACCCCCCGGCAGTTCTGGCTGATGTTTTTTGGGATGATGTTTTCCACCATCGGGACTACGATGATCTGGCCGTTTCTGATGATCTATGCCAGCGAAACCCTGTCGCTGCCCCTGGTAACGGTGGCCAGCCTGATGACGATCAACGCCGGTACGGGGCTGGTTTCAGCAATCCTGGCGGGGCCGGTGATCGACCGGGTGGGGCGCAAGTGGGCCATGGTGGTCGGTTTACTCGGTGCAGGCATGGGGTATTTTCTGCTGAGCCGCGCCAATACCTATGCTGCGTTTGCGCTCATCCTGGGGTCCAGCGGGATGTTTGGACCCTTATACAATGTGGGCACGGATGCCATGCTGGCAGACATGATCCCCATGGACAAACGCGCCGATGCCTATGCCCTGCTCCGCATGGCGCACAATGTTGGTGTGGCGGCAGGGCCAGCGTTGGGCGGGTTCGTGCTGGCGCGCTCGTATCGATTTGGGATGTATGGTGCGGGTGCGGGATTGATCGTTTACGGGTTGGCGCTGCTGTTTTTCGCTCGCGAAACGCTACCCGAAGGGGTTGCGGTGGAGAAATCTAACGTGCTGGGCCAGCTGCGCGGCTACTGGACGGCTCTGCAGGACCGGGCGTTTATGGGACTGGTGGGTGCATTCACCCTGCTGCACATGACAGCATCGATGATTTGGGTGCTCCTCTCGGTCTATTTAAAGACGCAATTCGGCATCAGCGAACAGGTGTATGGTTGGCTGCCAACAACCAATGCCCTGATGGTGGTCTTCTTCCAGGTGCTGGTGACGCGTAAGATGAAGAAATATCCCGATGTGCAGGTGATGACCTGGGGCGCAGTCTTTTATGTTTTTGCGCCGTTGACCATTGCACTTTCGAACAGCTTTTGGGGATTCTGGCTGGGCATGGTGATTATGACCGTGGGGGAACTGGTGGTGGTGCCGCGCTCCAGCGCATATGCCGCCAACCTGGCGCCGGTTGACAAGCGAGGGCGCTATATGAGCCTGTATGGGCTGACCTGGAATGTGGCAGCAGGGATCAGTCCGGTGTTGGGCGGCCTGGTCAGCGATCAGATCGGCCCGAGGGCGCCCTGGACGTTTAGCGCGGTGATCGGATTGCTGGCTGTGCTGGCCTTCCGCAGGTTGAAGAAATACCAGGCCAGCAAAGATGCTGCGATTTCTTAAGCTTTACCCCCTTGACAAATGATCCGTTAATTGCCTAAAATTAGAACATATGTTCTGATTACGATTGAGCTGTTGTGCATGCTGCTCAGGAGGATGCTTATATGACAAGAGTTTTGATCTTTAAAACACCGGACGCCTTCGGTGTTTTGGAGGTGGACGCGCCGGCTGAACGCATTGTCAGTGCGATCAATCGTGGCGACTGGGAGGCTTACCTGCCCGGCGAACAGGGTCCGCTATATGCCCGGCAGCAGGGTGCAGTGGTGGTCGTGACGAACAGCGCATCGCTGCAGAAGGAAGATCTGCCCAAACTCAGCCGCCGCGAATACCAGGTGCTGGTGCTGCTGGGCGATGGTCTGACCACGGCTGAGATCGCGCTGCGGCTGGGTCTGCGTCCGCGCACGGTGCGCGGTTATGTGGCCAGCATGAAGGTGCGCCTGGATGCGCAAAATATCCAGCAGCTGGTCGCTCGCGCCGTGGCTCTGGGGTTGTTCAGGCCAGAAATGTGATTCCGCTTGCTGTGCTTCAGCCCCTTCCGCTGCACTTCAGGGACGATGAAGCTCAAAGCTCAAAGCTCAAAGCTGAAAGGTGGTAGTTTGTCCCGCTCGCTGCGCTCGGGGATTGCATAGCTTGTAGTTGGTAGCTTGTAGCTTGTAGTTCGTAGCTCGTAGTTGATAGCTGATCCCGCTTCGCGTAGCACTCCCTGTGCCCTGCAAGGGTATTGAGCGCCTGCGCTTTAGCCCCTTCCGCTGCGCTTCAAGGACGATGAAGCTCAAGGCTCAAAGCTCAAAGCTGACCCCTAATTCCTGTTTCTTATTTCCTGATTCCTATTCCCTCATTTGTTCTGTAAACACGATTCAGGACGGATCCCCATTTACCATTCACTATGCACTATGCACTATTCACCTTTCACTATTCCCTATATTAAAACCAAAGAGGCTGCTTTCTTCAAACAGCCTCCGGTTTGAGCGTTGGTTAATTGTATAACTACTCTTCAATGATAATGATGGCTTCTTCTGGGCATTCTTCCACGGCTTCCCGCACAACCTCTTCATATTCTTCCGGGATCGGGTCAAGCAGAACCTCAGCGAAGGGCTCATTGGCTAAGCTGAAAACTTCGGGAGCCAGACCTTCGCAAATACCACAGCCTAAGCACAGATCTTCATCAACTCTTACTCTCATCAGTCATCTCCTAATCACTATTTGATCTAAGTTGGACAGGGGAAGACCAGCCTGGCAGGCGATCTTCCAGTACCGAAAGGTACACTTGGATTAAATCCAGCGAAATTATACCACATGGTGTATTTATTGGTAGTGATTGTATGGGTTCAATACATATGAGACAATTGGGGGATCATCGAAGGGTGGTATTGTTGAATATACTCATAAGGGGTCAGGTTGTCCAGGGCACGATGGGGACGGACTTTATTGTAGATTCTTTCCCATTCTTCAAGCACGTTATTGAGTGTTGGTGAGGCAAAGTCAATCGGATAAGCTGAATAGAATTCATCCAAATGGGTTCGATGGGCTCGTTCAACTCTGCCATTCAGTTTAGGTGAGCGGGGCGGTAACACAAACAATTTCAAGCCCAGTTCTGCGCAAGTTTCCTCAAAATGCTTTTTGAATTCGCTGCCCCCATCCACCTGAACCGCTTTGACCGGGAAAGGCATCCTTTTGATCACCGTGGATAAGAAGGCTTTCGCATTCGCA
>Ga0116160_1000170_pt1 | contig 79835 bp, 56 predicted proteins | sample AD_JPNAS2_MetaG_FD_89879 | JGI IMG/M metagenome (GOLD analysis project Ga0116160, IMG submission 89879) | Active sludge microbial communities of municipal wastewater-treating anaerobic digesters from Japan - AD_JPNAS2_MetaG | ecosystem: Engineered > Bioreactor > Anaerobic > Digestate | place...
GCTACCAGATCGGTTCCGGAGCCATGGAGTCGCTGCATCGCGTCGCCAGCCAGCTCCGGCTCAAGCGACCAGGCCCCGGTTGGCTTCCAGAAACGGCGCAGGCCGTCTTCAACCCTCGCATGCTGGCCCTGGTCGGACGGTGGGACGAATTCTGGAACCAACCTGCCCTTGCTGACTGCCTCGTAACTGCATTCCAAGCCTCTTCCCATCGAGGTGCTGTCTGACCGGGTAATGGATCATACCCGCATACAGGTTCTGGAGGGAGAGTCCCACTGGGCGGGTGGAAACGTGGGCGAACCCGATACCATGGGAGTACAAGAGCCCTCGATGATGTGCATGTCCTCGATGCGTTTGAAGGTTATGCGTTCAAAAGCCGCTAATCCGTAGTTTTTGCACTTGCCATCTGCGATCATCTTGATCGGAAATTCATCGCCAGTGCAGGTGGTTGTCTTGTAAAGCCCCAGATACAAACCGCAATACATCGTAGCGCTCGGTTCGCAACTACATGTGGGACACTTATTCTGTCCAGCGACCGTGATAGAGGAACCGCCTTCGATGCCCTTCGTAAGCCAGTGGCCGGTGCAGTCAGGAACCGCGGGATTGGTGAATTGCACGGGACCATTCCACGGTGCAGGAGGTTTGGGCAGGCACCGATAACCGAATGAAGCGCACTGGGGATCCTGGCAATCGACCAACCCATCCCCGTTGTCGTCCTTGTTGTTGTCACATATCTCGTTTGATGAACCACCGGTTGCGCCCGTGCCTCCCGTGGGTCCCGAACCCCCGGTGGCAGCCGCACCACCTGTTCCTCCTGTTGACGCTCCTCCTAAACCTCCTCCATCAGTTCCCCCTGCGGCACCAATTCCGGCATCGCCACCATGACCGCCAGGGTTGCCGCCTCCACTTCTCCCTCGACCACCACCCGAAGACGCGGGTGCTTCAGAAAAGGCAGCATCGAAGTCAATAGTGCAACCCATCGGCGAGACAAGAGCACCCACAGCAACAACAACCCACAAGCGCATGAATGACAGTCCCCAATCGACAAAGACAACAGCCTTCTATTATCGCACAGTTTTCGTGAGCCCAGAACGATATTGTGACGCGCCGCATCCGTAGGAGCAATCCTTGGGGGGTGTTCCATTCGCTTTCCTCACGCAAGGCGCACAAAGGCTGCCGATGCTGAATCATTCCCTCATTTTTCCCCGAGCATTTCCTTCACGCTCACGGTCACGGCGCACGGCACACAAAGAACGCTCACGGTAACGGTCACTCGCATAGCGTTCAAGCAACCGTATTTATTGATGTTTTTGTAAGGCCGATCAAAATGGAAGCAAGGACCAGGTCAAACTCAAAGTCCAAGGAATCCCCTGCTCGTATCCCTTTCCAATTCAAGAAAAATGAGGGAATCTATCAGCAATGCTGAGGGGACCAGCGCCATTTCTCGCGCATCTGGCGACTCCGATCCCCCTCCGCGTCACCCGTTTGGCCGGTACGTGGGCGTGCTGGCAAGCGCGTCGCGATGACGTGAACGTGTGGTGCCAAAAACCAAGGGCTCCAAACACCGGCCACAACGTCCGAGCGAACCACAAGCGCCGTCGTTGACCAAAACCACGGAAGTGACGTCTTCGCTAACGGCTTTGGCTGAAATCGCGAAACCCGAAACGCCGCGAAGCCATCGCGGACCCGTGGTGGCTACCGGTTCGTACGTGAACTGGATGACCTTTTTTCGCCGAGTGTTCCCCGGGGATTCTACGTCATGTCCCGCGCCGCGGCGGGAGACCTCGTGTCGTCACCCCGGTCCTACGATGGTTGGAATCTTAAAAAGCTTAGTGAGAACGCCGGGTTATGCTTCCCATAGGGACAGGGGATCGGGTTGAACGTCGCTATGCCACTTTTTCACGTAGATCAGGGTTCCATCCACGAAGACCCCACCAAACCTATAACTGGGATGGTAGAGCACCACGATGGATCGGTTGGGCTCCCCGAACGTGGTGGTGCGTGGTTTGCCATCCGTGATGAAGCGGTAGTAGCAGTTAAGACAAATAACGTCTTTGCCGTCCATAAACTTGCCGGCTTCTTTATCGAGATACTTGACGCATTTGACGAAGGTTGCGGGAATGAGTTCTCCTTCACGAAGCAGTCGACGACGTTTGCTGCGCCGGTATTTGACCCATAGGACGTAGGGCATCCATCCGACGAAATAGACGAAAACGAAAAGGAGGGCGAGGCCAAGCAGCCACGTTGGGGGCAGGGGGCCTGGGCCGGGACGGACAGCGTTGAGAATCGGCACCAGGGCTGAACCAACGAGGATGGGAGGAACGAGGGACACTGGGAAATAGACTGTACCCCACACGACGATTGAGCTGATGGGCACGAACCTTCGGACAAAAGGCTCACATAGAGCTTTGCTCCGAGGTTTGTCCTCGCCTTGAAACCGTTCCAAATCGGTCATTTTCGAACAGGATAGGTCGTCTTCCATGTTTTCGTCCACTTTCGAGACCGAAGGGCCCGCCTGAAGGTAGCTCCCGAAAACGACGGTGCCACCAGATGCCGTTCCGGGGGGCATGTGGTGCTTACACGCGCATATATCGTCATTACGTTGGAAAAATGGCCGATGCCTCGCCCCCGGACAACAACGGCCAGCTACGTATCGTGATCGAGATCGACTAGGACTGGCCCGGTTCCGGGCGTGACGGCAACCGACCAGGGGCGGTGGAACCTCTCGCCGCCATGGCTGGACACATCGTTATCTGCGGCGACGGTCAGGGGAGTGTGCTCAATCCCCACGTGCGCAGCAGCTCGAATACCGGGCGCAAGGACTCAGTGCGTCCCTTTCCGAGCCGCATCTTGCGCCCATCGGGCACTTCGGCGACAAGCCAGTAATGGTACCCGAATTCGAGCCTGAGCCCGCGGTGGAACGGATCCCACTGGGTGGAAAACCGCACCTGCGTCATCGGCCACGACTCCAGCTCTCGGCTGCCCCGGTACCGTCGGAGGTAACCTTCGTCGGCGTCGACGACGAAGCGCCCCATGATGCGCCGGCGGCGTGCGATCACCCAGACGTTTATGCCAGCCCATGCCAGCCCGAGAAGGGGTTCCAGGAACGGAAGTGGTGAGCCGCTTTTGAACGCAGCCACTGTGATCGCGATCGACCCCACGATGAACACCACGGTCGGAAACATCAGGAAAACGCTGAACGGCCAGGCTGCGTAATAGCAATCCAAACGCTTGGGTCCGGTCATTCGCATCGAACCGAAATCGCTGCTCTGGACGACAACGCTTCCCATGCGCGTCATCTTACCGTCCGCGGCACCCGTCTACCAAGCGAATGACGAGTTCGAGGCAGGTGATCGAGCGCTATGCTACAGGTGTCCCCCAGGGCCGGTGTCCACACCAACCTATCGATGGCAACAGGGTCGGTGTACGGGCCCAATCCTCCCGACAAATACGTTCAGCGTCGGAACATGCTTTCCCTTCGTACCCATACTCCCTCGTAGAGGACACCGTAGACTCATCCACTCTCGAACCCACCGCTGCACGCCATATTCGACGAATGGGTTGCGGCCATGCACGGATGGCTGCTCCATCGCATATCGACAAGCCGTGAAGGCACTCGGCTGCCGTATTGCCCCTACCCATTTTCAATGCACGTAACGCCGTTGCCAAACCCCACGATGGCTCGGTGGGCCGAAACACGAAATCGCTCAACAAAGCGATTGTGCCCTAAGAAAGCGGACTGTCCAACGAGACTCTGCCTTTTTGTTTATGCTGTAACTATTTGAAAATATTCAAGGAATAAGAGATTCGACCGCCACGTCCACCTCGATGGATGAGCCCGCGCGCACAAAACTCAAATGACGAGCATCACCCACGCTTCCACGAAGACGCATTCGTATATCGTCGAGGGAGAGAGTATCGACGACCGTGCCATCGATGGCATGAAGCACGTCGCCAACGTCAATCCCTTTGTCGAAGGCATCGGATGGTTGGAACACCATATCGATGAGCACTTCATTGTCCGCGCGAGCGATTTCCACACCTACACGGTTCCATTCCGTGGATGCCAACGGGTCCTGTCCGGGTTGAGCAAAAACCTCATAGACCTGGTCGGCGCCGCGAATCCCCCAATAAAACGATCGATACACCGGGTAACCAAGAAAGCCGTCGACCTCGAGACCTATGGCAGAGAACAACGAGGCAAGATGGTGTTCATCCGGAACGACGATCGCCCATGAGTTTTTTACCTGGGAGCTTCCGACTCCGAGCGATGGGATGCGCACGATCGTGGCTTCATCCGAACCATAGCTCGTATGCCATACATAGCCTTTGCATCCGTCGTCGAGCCAATCGGAGGGGACATGAGATTGGGTGAGTATGGTGACGCCGGAGCCGGTATCCGCGATGAGTCGTGCTTGTTTGCCTTCGATATCCACGGAAAGCACGGGCAGACCTTGCACCAATTCGTAGGGCAGCGTGATGCGATCGGCTTCGGTCCAGCCGTTCGGTGCGTTCGCGGGAGCGTTTGCCGCCACGATGGCGCGCTTTCGACGATAATCCACCCCGAAATAAAGCTGTTGCAACAGATCTTGTCCGATCAGGCCATCGATGGCTGAACCGATGTGTTTTTCCGCTTCGGAAAGATCCCCCGCGAGGACTTCATAGTCCTCGAAATGAATGTCATCGCCGAAATCGATGGTGGCAAGACCCACTCCATTGGCCACGTTTCGCAGCAGATCTTTGGAAAACGTCGAGCGAACGGCGCCCGTATCCACCACCAGATACGCAGGGTTTCCTTCCACAACCGCGGGAAAAAGCACTTGGCCGTCGAGCGGGATCAACACCTCTCGTTCGGTAGGCGCAGCGGGTTTGGCATCCGGTTGTGAAGAATCCGAGACGGAAGATTCCGTCCCCGCATCCGAGGGCTGAACCCCCTGATCAAGCGGAGCGTCGGCGGCTTCCACGGCAGCATCCGCGATTTCTCCTTCTTTTTCTTGCTCGATCACCCCGGCTCCACAGCCGACAAACCAAGTCAGGCACACGAAGGCTACAGCCGGACAATAAGAAGGCATGGCACGCTCCGTTCGAGATTCGCTCGAGATCAAGGGCAGCAAGGCGTGTTGAGTTGGGCAGCCATATCACAAAGATCGGGGACTTCTTCTGGTGCCACCATGTTCATGGTGCCCACGACATGGAACGAACCACCTTCCACTTGTGTGGTGTTGCTGGCACTTTGGAACGTGAGTTTTCCACCGATGCCCATGCTCATCAAACACAGTTGGTTGGTGGAAATATGCTTGAACAAGGCTGCGACGGCCTGGTTCTCCTCCAGTCCAACGTTCCACGTCGAACCCGTGGTGACCGCGGTATCGGGTCGGAAGTCGATGCGAACGGAATACGTGGGCTGGGTCACACTCGCCATGCTGATTTGCACGAGCGAGAGCAGATCGTTGGGCTGCAGATGAGCCGGCATATGGGCTCCGTAATACATTTTTTCGGGAAACGCGGTGATGTCCTGGCCGTCGATGATGCCCGTGATGCCATATTGTTGAATCAAATGGCCGAAATGCGACGTCATATAAGGCATGCTCGTGACCTGGCTGGCGTCCAATACGAACGGCACCTGACAGTCTACGGTTAGCGTTCCCAGCGATGTGTATTCGACCGGTTCGACGTCGACCTGTCCGTCGACGGGATGGGTGTCTTCGGATACGTCCGTGACGGTGGTGGTGTCTTCGTTTTGCTGGTCGGCAAGTCCGGAGTCGATGGGTTCGGATTCGTCGCCGGAATCTGGTGTTTCTGTGCTGGACGAGCCCGCGGAGCCGGAAGAACCGGACGAGCCAGCTTCTGCGTGGGATGAATCGCCGGGTTCATCGCTACCGCAACCGATCCCGAAGCTGAGGGCAAGTGCGAAAAAGGTTCGGCAAAGAAGTTTCATGCACGAGTGATGACCCATCGAGATGGTTTTGGCCATGCATAAAAGGAAAAGTGCATGGCGAAGAGCGTGACCGCCGGTGTCGTTCGGGGCTTGCACGGCAGGAAGGTGTGATTGACAGCTTTTTGGCAGGGCGCGTACACTTGGGGGATGCGATGGCCTTTGCTGGGAATTGCCTGGATTGCTGCCGTTTCCGGTTGTGGAGGAGGATCTGGGTCTTCGGAGGCTGTCCAAGTCGCCGTGAGTTCAACGAATTCTTGCGCCACGTTTCGTGATGGGACGGTGCGATGCTGGGGCAGCGCACTTGCGCAGCGTGGTGGAGGTGTAACGCCGAGCTATCTGCCAGGAAAATATAGACTGGAGTTGCGCCTGTCCGAGGAGGAACTCCGAACCCCCAACAAGGTGGTCAATCTAAAAGACGTGGTGGAAACCGTCGTTTCTTCACAACATTCCTGCAGCCGGTTGAAAAATGGGCAAGTGCGGTGTTGGGGAAAGGTGCCTCGACGACGGGACGTCGTCCCTTATCCCATTGCGGAACCAGAGGTATCGGACGCGGCGCAGATCGCTCTGATGGACGAAAGCACCTGCATCCGTCACACCAACGGTACGGTGTCCTGCGTCGGTCAAGTTGAGTTTGCGGGACTGAGTGGTGTAACGGATCTGCAAGCCAGGGGGGATTTGGCCTGCGCCATTGTCTCGCCGGGGACCGTGCAATGCTGGGGAAACAGCAGCAAAGGAGAGCGAGGTGATGGGGTCTCCGCACAGCAGATCTCGTTGCCAACGCCTACGGTAATCAAGCGCAAGCCAGGGGGACAGTGGTTTTTGGGACGTACCATTTCCTGCCACTTGTCTTCTTCAGGCCAAGCTCAATGCTGGAACTCGACAACGTCGGAGATGGTATTTGCAACCTCTGCGCAAGACGTGCTGCAGTCCTTTGCGATGAGCGACAGCGGATCCTGCGGGGTATTATCGAACCACACGTTGAGGTGTTGGAATTACGCGTGGCAGCCCACGGACAAAAAAGGAATGCTGGATTCTCCCCAACAAATCGTCGTGAGCGGTGATCATCAATGTGCCCGATTGGCTTCCGGACAAGTCCAATGCTGGGGAGATTCCTGGCGTGGCACTTCCGAGGATGCTTTACGACAAGATGGCCCTTGGCTCGTCGAGGGTCTTGGAAAAGCTGTGGATATTGGCTCGAATCATGACCTCACCTGCGCCGTTGTCGAAGACGGTAGCGTGCGATGCTGGCAAGCTTCCCGCCAACTCAAAACGATGGAGGGAGTCACCGATGCCGTGCAAGTGAGCATGGGAGTGAAACACACGTGCGTTCGTCAAGCCAGAGGTACGGTCGTATGTTGGGGATTCGGAGACCGTGGGCAGCTCGGACGTGAGGGGGAATCAGAGACATGGGCATCACAACCGCAAAAACCAGAGCAAGTCGTGGGAGTGACAGGAGCTGAGCAGATTGTGGTGGGCGACGACACAACGTGTGTTCGTCTCACCAATGGTGCCGTGCAGTGTTGGGGGGACAATCGACGCGGTCAGCTTGGGCAAGGGTATTTCAGCGAAGAAGGGACGAAAAGCAAAAGCGCGACGCCCCAATTCGTTTCCTTGCCTCGCCCCGCTGTAGATCTGTACGGATACGCCAGAACGTTTTGCGCCAAGCTCACGGATGGCAACACGGCCTGTTGGGGAATCAACGTGGGCTTGGTGGAGGCGAAAAAGATTCCTCCTACCCAACCCACGGCTGTCGTCGGAATCACCGATGCGCTGCAGGTGGCCGTCGCTCCCTCTCACGCCTGCGCTCGAACCAAAGCGGAAAAGGTCTATTGTTGGGGCAGCAACGAGAAGGGACAGATGGGGGACGGGACGTGGGGCGAGGGAAATATCCGTGCCGAGCCTGTCGAGATAGCGTTGTTGAGAGGAGCCAGTGAGATCTGGGTCTCTTTGGGGGCAACGTGTGGACGAAGGCAAGACAGGCGGGTGATATGTGTGGGAATGAGCCAGCAAACGCCGTGGGAGCTTCCGGGGTTGGTGACCCAAGCGGCACAAATCGCTCTTTCGTACGGACAATCGCCATTATTTAGCCCCCCCCCTATCCCGGCTGCGCCGTGATGAACAACGGTTCTTTGGCATGCTGGGACTTCGGTGTTACCCAGCCCACGCAAGTACGTTGGTGAGTCTCAGGCACGGCTCACGGTCACGGCCACGGCCCACGAAACCGGTCACGGTCACGGTCACGGCCCACGAGAAAAAAGATGCCGACGCGCCGGTGGCATTCCTGTTTACCGCACCCTCAGGAAAAAATAAGGGAATCTGTCAGGGATATCCCCTGCACGAACCCGGCCCTAGATATGGAAATAATTAGTAATTTCAATAGCATACAATAATCAGAAACCTGGTTTCAAGGGTCAACCCCCTCCTCACAGGAATGATGTCGTTGGCATCTGACAGATCCCCTCATTTTTGCCGAATTCGAAAGGGTTACGAGCTGGGGTTTTGTGCGCCGTGCGCCGTTTTCGTGGGCCGTGGTCGTGAAGCCAGGGCAACAACCGGAACCGTAGGGGCGGGTTTCAAACCCGCCCGCCCATGCGCGATTGGCGAGATGTTGAAATCCCCCGGGCAAAACGAGGGGATGGCGTAGCGTTGGCGTCAGTCCTTGTCCGATGCGTGAAAAGATGTCGACGGGTAGAAGGAACGATCCCAAATCACCAGCGGGCAAGAGGCAACCAAACCTCAAGGCTGCTTGCGCGTCACCATCAGCCGCTGCTGCAATGCCCGGTCGATTTGTTCGCAAAACGCGGCAAACGCGGCATATTCGTTGGGCGCAATACGAAGCTTGTCCAGGCTGATATTCGTATCGACCTCCACCACGTTGCCCGTATGCCTGACCTCGAGGCGAAGTGCGCCGAAAGGTGTCGTCAACGCCATGGGTTTGGGCAACTCTTGGACTTTCACTTCCGCCGGTAATTCGATGGTCCACGTTTCGGAAACCGTGGACCGATACGGAAGCACCACATCGAGCTTGCGTTGAGACAACGAAGCGAAACGAGGCACGTAACGATCCGAAGGAGTGACCGGAATGGATAGCTCATCGCCCTGTTTTCGTCCGAAGCTCTGGGTTTTTCCCGAGACTCGCAGACGCACCGGTTGCTCGATATTTTCGAGATCCGCTGCCTCGACTCCCGCGTTGCCCGGATCCAATACGAAACCAGGCAAGCCCTGCGCCGTATCCGCTCCAATGCGGTCGCGCAGAGACGTTTCACCGTGATACCGCAAACGCCATTGCGCGGCGATCGCGCCGGATACCTCGTGCCGAATCGTGATATGGGCGGTGCCATCCGCTCGCAACGTGGCGCGAATATGTTTTTTTCGGATGGTCTGCTGGGCGGAAGGATCGGGAAGAGTGACGAGCCGGGATTGCTCCGGATCGACTACGAGAGCCATGCTGCCCCGATCCATGCCGGGAAGCTCCGTCGACCCCGAAAACTCCGCCGTCCCATCGAGATACAGGTCGAGCGATGGCACGTACGCAATGGCATGGTCGAAAGGCGCGAGGCTCGCGGGTTGCGACGGAAAATTGCCGCGAAGTCCGGTGCGTACGATTACCAAATGAGCTGGAATTCCAACGACTTGCAGCATGCTCACGATGAGCGTGGCCTTGTCCTTACAATCTCCCCAACCACGCGCCAGCGTTTGAGAAGCACGTCGTGGTTTATAACCGTAAATCCCGAACTCCAGCGCCACGTATCGCGTTCGCTTGACCACCCAACCATAAATGGCTCGTACCTTCTGTTCGTTGGTCTCGAGCCCCCGCGTCAACTCGAGCGCCTTTCGTCGCACCTCATCATCCGGATGAATCTGCTCTTTCGCCAGCCCCCAGTACCAGGCACCCACGTCTTTCCAGGAAGCGTAGGTGGATACATGCACATGACCAAGGATTTCGGACCATGGCGGCATGTTCGGTTCGGATAAAATCGGGCGAACGGAAGGAACGAAAAAGCGCGTGATTCGGACGTCACCTTGCTCCTTTTCTTCGCGCTGCAAACCTTCCAAAGGCGTGACGTCGAAGATCAATTTGCGTGACGTGGGGGCAATGACCACGTATTCGGCGTTGCGCATGGGTTCGGAAGACTGCAAAGGCTGCACTTCACCGAAGTAGTCCGCAAACACGTTCTCCTGCGATACCTCTTCGATGCGGTAACGCAATTCGATCACATCGCCTACCTCGAGACGGGGAAGGTGAACGTAAAAGATGCGGGCGGACGTATACATCGCAATGGCCGGGTTGTCCGCTGGCCCCTCGCTCGTCTCGATGGTTTCGTCGATTCGCCCATCCGCCCGGTACACACGCGCCGTGCCGAGCTGAACGATTTGCCGGTCGGCTTGATAGGCGAAAGCGTAGTCCCGTGCCGCGGTGGCCGCTTCTTCCGTAAGGGGCTGAAACACTACCTGCCGAAAGGCGCTCGACAATCCACTGGGATACACCGTGGTGACTTGCAAATCCCGCAAGGTTCGCTGGTTGAATCCTCCCGAAGCCTCCGTGCGTAGAGGCAAAAAACGTTCGGAAGACCAGGCGTAGGCCTCGTCGGCTCGCACCTGCTTGGGCTCCAAATGCTCGACCAGATCCCGCACAGCTTTGAGCTGCGGACGCAACGCCAGCACGTGTCGAAGAATGCGCAATTGCTGCTCGCTCTGGCCCAGACGACCATATAATTCCGCAAGTTCTCGAAGGGTGTCCGTATCCTCGGGTGCCAGCTCCAACGCTCGTTGGTATGCCTGTATGGCTTTGTCCGACATGTTCATGTTCGTGTAGGCACGCGCTACGTCGTTCAGACGATGAACCGAGCCGGGTTCCGTAGCCAAAAGCCGATTGATCCAATGCTGTGCCAGCTCATGGTTTCGCTGTGCCAACGCAAGGTCCAGACGAGTCGCCTGCTGCGTGACATCGTCGAAACGGTACGCCATATAACGAGCTGATACCTGCTGAGCTTCGGAGAGCCGGTCGAGGTCGGCGAGTTGCAAAGCGTATACGCGCAGCAGTCCCACCGCGTGAGGATGGCGTTCGATCGCTCGTTCGAGCATTCCAAGAGCCGTGCGACGCAAACCCGCTTCGTTGTACAGATCGACCCGACCAAGAAGAGCTTCGACACAATCAGGATTTTTTGCGAGAGCGCGATCGTAGAACGGAACGGCATCGCGCCAATGCGGGCCACCGCGCGCAAGTCGCGCCTGGGCCAGCAACAATTCCAAAGAAGGATCGTTGCCCGCCGTCGCCACCGCCTTGTCGATCCAGGTTCGTTGCTGGTTACGGTCTTCCACAAGCGAGGAGGCAAGCAATAGGCGCTCGATCGTTGGCGCTTTCTCTGCCGCGCGGATCGCAAAATCGCGGGCTTGATGCATCGATGGATCGTCTCCCCCCGTGATCATGAGATAACGAGCATGGGCTTCGAGCGCTTCGGGCGTGGCTTTGCCCCGCGTCATGGCCTCGAAACGATCAATGGCACCGCGTACCTGGCCGGGATCCCGCTCGCGACGCGCCGGTGCATTGGCCGCACGAATCGACCCCTCCGCTCCTTGCGCACGAATCGTGATACGGGCTTGGTTCGGCGACGGCGCATGAATCGCATTTTTTGCCGCGTCGTCCGCATGGACTGCATCAGCAGACACAACGAGCGATGCATCGGGTGCGCCCTGGCGATCCCCCAAACGAACCGTCAGCATCGGTGATAAGGCGTCGCCACATACCTTCACCGTCAGTCGGTTCCATCCGGCTTTTACATCTACCGTGGTGGCGAAACGCTCCGCATCCATCGTGCGATAAGCTCCGTCGGATAAAACCTCTTGCCCGTTCCAAAAAAGCCGGAATGCTCCCGTGGCACCCAGCCAAACCGTCGCTACCCGCGCCTTGTCATCGCGAGCGCGAACGAATGTCGTGGCAAAGCCGCAAATGCGTTCCTGAGGACGAAATAACTCACCGAAGTCGAGCCAACCATCTGGAAAGGCGTGGGGGATGGCGCGCCAGCGTACTTGGCGCTCCTTACCCTCGTACACGAGTTGGGGATCGACCGGATCGTTCAACCGACTCTCGGGCTCGAAGACCCGATCATGACCAGAACGGCCTTCGTTGTCGAAAGGACCTGCCACCATCCACTGGTCAATGAATCGCAAGGCGGACACTTGCGCGCGGGCCGAAGGTAGATCGCCCCGGCGCCTTCTCGCATAAGCAGAAAGCAGCGATGCATAGACGCGCGCGGAAGGGTCCAGGCTCGGATGTCGTTGCATCGAGCGTAGCGCCTGTTCGACTTGATCCGGGTCCGTGTCCTCCCATAAGGACCAAAGTACACGAAGCTTCGTGTAACGGTCCGGGCCACGAGCGGCCACAATGTCGCGGGTGGCCTCGACCACACGGGAGTCAATGGGCTCGTTGGTCTGCGCGTGGGAAGGTTGTACGAAGCCGCCAAGGAGTGCGACAGCGAGCAGAAGGGATAGCCATTGGGCGAATCGAGGCAAGGTCACGGCCAGAGGGTTTCTCGCCAGGCTTGTGCGGTCAAGCCTTCTCTTCGTGTCGGATGCAAACGGTACGAAATGGGGAGGTTCCGGCGGGGCAGACAGAGCCCCCGAATCGAACATGAACCGAAAAGGAGCCTTCGATGGCAGCGATACCGCCGTGTATCGTGTATCACTGCTTCAACCCGTGGGAAGAATCGGCTACCAGCCGTGGTATCATGCATCACCAACCCAGAGGTGGTGCCCATGAAAAACAAAAGCTTATGGATGGTTTCCGCAGCGCTCGTCGTAGGCGCCGTGGTCGTAGGGTGCATCGTCGAACAGCGTCCAGCACAACAACCTCCGCCTGGACAGCCCCCGCCCGGACAACCGGCCGCGGCACCACCGCAAGCCGCACCCCCAGGCCCGGCTGCACAACCGGCGCAACCCCAACCCCAACCCGCTCCACCCCCAGGCGGCGCGCAACCGCAACCAGGTCAACCCGCCGCCACCGCCACCGGGATTCCAGGTCTTCCCCCCGGTTTTCAACCCCCTCCCGGATGGCAGCCCCCCGCCGGATGGCAACCCCCCCCAGGCATCCCATGGCCTGTGCAAGATGCCGGTGCCGCTCCCCAATAATCAATCCTCGACCAATCCATCGACCACCGCGGCGAGAATGAAATCATTCTCCGATAACCCGCCAATCGCATGTGTCCAGAGCGTCACGTCAACCTGATTGTAATGCACGCAAAAGTCAGGATGATGCCCCTGCTCCTCGGCCGCCGACGCTACCCGATTCAAAAACGCCATCGCTCCCAAAAAATCCTTGAACACATAGCGCTTGGCAATCCGATCCCCATCAACCCGCCACCCCTGCACCATCGTCATATAAAAATTCACCTGCTCCGGATTCAGTTTGTCCACTCCCCCTTCACAGGGAATGCACTTCTTTTTCGCTAACTCGATCGTCATAGTGTACCTCCACGATAGTCGATGCCGAAGACACGGCAGCGGTGGCGCCGCGTCGCACAATCCCTGTCGAATCGACATGGCTCCCCGCTCAGGGCACCCTAGAGCCATTGGATGGGATATAAAAATATAATGTAAATTCAACTAGTTATATTCATTTCGCCAAGACCCGCGGTGCCATCTCCGTCGGGCTTGGCCCCGGCCTGGCAATACAAGCAACCCCGACGCTCCGCCTCGACGATTGCCTGATCCGAACTCCAGAAGATATTGTCTTGTCCGACGTCGTCGAGAAAACCTCCCCGCTCCAACGTTTTTCGAGCGTTTTCATGGATGCCCGAGATCATGAGCGTTCCGCCTTGTTTTCGAAGGCGATGCAATAAGTCCCGCATCGCTTCGAGTCCGGAAACGTCGATATTGGATACGCCCCGCATGGAAAGAATGAGAGCGTGCATTTCATTCAGTTCCTTGAAGGCTTCATTGAATTTGTCCGTAGCGGCGAAAAAAAGCGGTCCCGTGATGAAGGCCACACGGACATGGGCGCAGTCACCGACCGCTTGTATTCCCCGCTGCCTAAGTTTTTCCGGAATGATCTCCTGAATGTGGATGTCGAGACTGGATAACTGATTGAGGAAAACAGCCGCCGACACGAGCGTTCCAATCAGGATCGCCTGCGTCAAGTCGAGCGCGACCGTGGCCAGAAGCGTCAAAGCATACGTGGCCATGCCTGTCTTGAAACGTTTTCCGAAAAGGAAACGAATCGCATACCACTCATTCATTCGAACGGCGGTGACCATCAACACTCCCGCGAGAGCCGCAAGCGGGATGCGCGCCATCACCGGAGCCAACAGAAACATCGACAACAGCAAGCCCACGGCATGAACGAGGCTCACCATTCGCGTATGCCCCCCCGACTTGATCCCCACACTGGTTCGAGCAATGGCAGCCGTGGCCGGAACACCCCCGAAAAAAGGAATGAGGATATTGCCCACGCCTTGACCAATCAGCTCTTGGTTGGCTTGCAAACGAATCCCTGTCATGTTCGATGCCACCGCTCCACACAACAACGACTCGATCGCCCCGAGCGCCGCAATGGTCAATGCCGGCGCCACGAAATCCGTCCAGTCATGAGACGCCAGGCTCACGAAGGACAACCGTTCACTGAGCCATAAGGTTTGCGGGATTTGTCCAATGCTAGCAACGGACCAGCCCGCCGCCCAATTGATGAAGGTAGCCAAAATCAAGCCGAGGAGCGAAGAAGGGAAGCGCGTGCTGACCTTCTTCGGTGTCACGAGCATCGTGAGAACAACGACCCCTCCAAGCAACACCGTGCGCCCATCAGGAATGTATCCGCCCTTGAAGTAACCGATCAGCTTCCACGCCGCCGAATCCGAAGCCGCCGTTTGCACTCCCAAAAATGGATCGATCTGCCCAATGAAAATGATGAGCGCAATGCCGGAGGTGAACCCCGCGATCACCGGAGATGGGATGAACGCGATGAACCTTCCAAGACGCAACACACCAATCAAAAACAGCAACACCCCGGAAAGCAGACCCGAGATAAAAACACCTTCCAAACCATAACGTTGCGCAAGCACGATGAGCACCGCACTCATGGCTCCCGTCGGCCCCGATATCTGATACGGCGCGCCCGACAACAGCCCAATCACCACGCCAGCCAGGATTGCCGTGATCAATCCAGCAGCAGCCGTCGCTCCAGAAGCCACACCGAATGCCAACGCCAACGGAAGAGCTACCGCCGCTACCGTCAGCCCCGCCAATAAATCTTGCTGAAACTTGGAAGCGTCGTATCCACGGAACTCTTCTCGATAAAGCCGAATCAGTCCGTAATCGGGCATGGTGGCCCTGTCCTATTCGCCTTTCTGCCAATAGGCCAGGGGTCAGAACGCTCCGATACCCTGGCGGAGCTTTCCCTCACTCAGGCGACCCAACCGGCTCACTGCAACATCGAAATCCCGTGCTGTAATCGTGATAGGAAAACCCGTGGGCCGTCGTGATGTATTGACACCCAATCGCGATTTTCCCCGAATACGCTCCCCCATGAAACGTACCCGCCGGATCGCTCGTCCATTCGTGAACATTGCCCACCATGTCAAATAACCCGTCTTCCGTCACACATCGAGAACGCGCCCCCGTCATCGCCACCGTGGCGCTTTGCGCATTGATGGCTGGGTTGTTCATCGGCTCCACATACCAAACTTCCGGCCCCGCATCCGCGCCGTACAACTGCATCACAGGATGCAACGAACGCTCTTCATTGCATCGACCCGCCACATGCATCGTCCCATATGGATAGATCATCTTGCGACGTCCCGCGCAGGCTCGCCACCATTCCCACGCCGTACACAGCCGCTTGCCTGCCATTTCACACGCCCTCTGTGCTTCAGCTCCCGATACATAGGCTTGCGGCATCACACCCGGCACGGAACGAGCCCGCACGAGATGATCACCTACACGCATGGTGGCAGGGAAAGGACGTTCCCCCGATGGTGTGATCTCCACGAGTGACCCTTCCCATCGATCGACACAATAACTGTCAGCCACCAAGGCCATGTCCGCGGGACATGGTTTCGACGGATCATGGCCTTGCCGCCAGTCTCGAAACACCACCAACGGCTCGCTGGCCTCGGGTTGCTTGGACGCAAAAACAGGCCGATCATCATCCATGTCCATGACCATGAGTGTGGGAGCAGCCGTGCATCCCATGGTCATGAGACTTGCGAACCCAAGGATTGCACAACGCATGATTACGCGGGTTGTTTGGGCTTCGGCCGAATCGGAAGCGGTTCATCGCTCACAGCCCTGTCATGCGCTTCGGACATCGCCGCGGCGGTTGCCTGCACCAGCGGAATGACCTTCGGGTAGTTCATGCGCGTCGGTCCAATCACACCGATGGTTCCCAAGGCGCTATCCCCTTCCCGAAATGGTGCCGTAATCAGGCTCAAAGACCCACCCCCAAGCTCTGCTTCCTTGCCCACCCATACCTGCACCGTCCTGCCCACGATCGTTCGATCCAATAGCATGAGAAGACGCTCCCGGTCGTCGAGGGTCTGAAGCAAATCCCGCAACAACTGCACATCGCCAAAGTCCGGTTGCGCAATCAATCGAGACTTACCCTCGATCATGACCACCGGATCCAACTCCGTGTCCGTCGCCAATAACCCAAGCTCATAGGCCCACTTCGTCAAATGATCGAGTACGATACGCTCTTGACTCAACGTCGATGCGAGCTTCTCCCGAAGCTGGCGCAATGTCTTTCCCGCCACTTCTTCCGCCAACAAGTTATGCATCCGCTCGAGTTCGATATCCAATGGCACCTGCTGCACATCCACCATGCGCGACTCCACCGTGCCATCGAAAAATAGAAGCACCGCAAGCAATACCTGATCCGAACAAGTCGGCGCAACGAAGTGAATCTCTCGAAGCCGACGACGATCGAGAGCTGGCGCTACGATGACCGAAGCGGTTCCCGCCAATCGCGACAATACGCGGCTGCTCTCGCGCAACAACGCCATCCCAGGGGAAAGCTCGTCCAGCGAGTGAATCTCCGCTTGCTCATCTCCCGAAAGCGAGGAAACCGTCATGAGCGAATCCACGAACAATCGAAACGCTTTTTCCGTGGGAAGCCTCCCCGCAGAGGTGTGCGGCTGGTACAAAAAACCGTTCTCCTCCAAGTCCGCCATCACATTGCGAATGGTCGCCGGAGAAATGTCAAGCCCGTACTTCTTGCTGAGCGTTCGACTCCCCACAGGCTCACCGGACTCGATGAACTCGGTTACGATAGCGTGAAGAATGCGACGAGATCGCTCATTCAGCTCAGCCATGACGGGAGTCATCTTGGGCCCTCGTCCGCTGGCCGTCAATTCACTGAGGCGATTTGCCGAATGCTCTACCGTGATTTCGGGCTTCGCGCCGCGAACGAACAAGCCATGATTCCGCTTTGCTGCAACACGTAAGCTACATTGCCCACGACCTGCATCCGATGACGACGGTCCGGCACTGGCAATTCCACGATGGGACACTCGGCCCTCGGATCGATGAGCAATAATTTATCGGTGTCCCGCGCAACCCGAAGAAGCATCACCAGCCCCCCCTCGTTCGAAAATAGCTTAACAACCGATGAATGGACGTCGAAGCTGCCAAGGATCGAACGGGTTCCACCCGTTCGCGCTATTCGTACCAACTCCACCTTTCGCGAATCTTGGCTCGAAGCCAGGATGATGTCGTTGCCCCATAGCGCGATCGCTTTCGGTTGTCGGGGCAGTGTCGAATTCACCGGCCCAACGACTTGTTCTTCGACCCCGTCGGGCCTGCGCCGAATGACCTCATCACGTTCGAGCGCGTAGTACACCCCATCGCTCGCATGCCAAACCGTGTCGAAAAAAACATCGGCCTTGCGAGATAACGACGTTATCCCACCAGGGGGAGCGCCAACCGCCACCGAAACCTGCATCGGGTGAGAATGGGTCTTGCCCGTAGCCCACATCGCTTCCGCTCCCTGCACCCGTAAAGGACCAAATACACAAGCAGGTTCGCTCACCGGCACAGCGCGAGATGCCGCTTTTCCCAACCACATCACCTGGGACTTACAAACCGAACCCCTCACGTCATCAACCCCCAACCAAAAACCAGTTTGGCTTACCACCAAAGCATCGGGATCGTTGACCATCGGTACCCGATGGACCAGTTCCGGCTCCCCCGATTCTTGGTCGAGCGCCAGACTGTGAATCGTCATCTCCGATGTCATGACGTCATGCTGAAGCCAAAAAATTCGTCCCTCGGCAATATCAAACCCGCTGATCAATCGACGCGACGGCACCACCAGCTTGGGCTCCGCAATCGCACAGCGATCGAGTTCGGGCTCGCTCGGCATCGTCGCCGACGCCGCGGATGATGCCCCGTCAGGTGACTCGCTGCTTACCGAAGATACGGCAGGCGAAACGGACCCCGAAGAAGAAACAGGCGACCCGATAGGCTCTGCCGGAGACGTAGAAGCCCCAGCGCATCCCACCATCAGTACACACGCGCCGTATCCCATCCACCGCTGCCATGATGCATTCATGACTTGATGATATTGTCACGAAGCGCACAACGGTAGCGCCCGCTTGGCGTTCGTCGGTCGATTGTGATGAACCCCCCTCCCAGAGCCTTCAACTACGTCAACTTTTTCCCGTACTCCCGTACGTCGAACCCGACGCTCAGCAACGTGATTTCGATCTGCCGTGCATGACCGATCGGACAGGAAGAACCATGTCCATCGCTCTAGCCGTGATCGAATTCCATCACCTTGACTTCGATCCCATCGATGCCACTGAGCTTGTCGCGCATCACACGATATCGATTCTCATCCCCATGCATCTCCAGCAATAGCACCCCACCCGTGGAACCCTTGTCCCCGTCCATCTCATGCAATCCAAGTCTCGTCTTGATGAAACCACCATACTCCGTCAAAACCTGCTGGACGCGAAGAGCGTTTTCCCCACGGTTCTGAATGTGAATCCCATAAATGATATGCCTGTTCATGCCTCTGCTCCTTGCCTCGGGAATACCCGCGGCCCTTGCTTGATAACCACCGAAGAGAATAAAAAGAAATGTGAATTAATTCCACGAGTTGCACGGAATGAGGAAGGGTGATTTCCCCCTTCCGAAACGCCGATTCCCCCCTGCCTAAGACACGACTACGCAATACCACCGCCCGCTGGATGCTAAGCCCTTAGCCAGGGTTTCGGCTTGTAGAACCCACGGACGAACACGAGGGGAACCATCATCCCGCATGGCAGGCGCGCCCATATCGCCGAACCCTGCCATCCAATCCCGTTGCTCAACGACAAGGGTCGGACTCCAATACCCATACGCGCGCACGCAAAGAATCAAGCGTCCATGAAGCCGCTGATGGCTTGTCCCCCACCGAAATCACTTCTCCCGACAAGACGTCGACATAAGACCCGGCCGCGATCTCCTCCGACGAAAGAGACAGCGTCTGGGTCGACGAGGCTGTCGATATCGCGACCACCACTGGAAAACCATCTTTGATATCGCGCACATACACGTACGTTGTCTTGTCGGCTCGCAAGGTTCGGAGAGAACCGCGATGCAGCGCGCGTGAGCATCGACGCAACCTTCCAAGCCTTCGCGAATGCTCCAGCACCGCTTGTTGATGTGGATTGAGACTGTCCATGCGCGGCATCACACGACGACAATCCGGGTCTCCCCCTCCCGCGAGCCCAACCTCGTCGCCATAATACATCACCGGCAGCCCAGGCAGCGTCATCATCGCTGTCATCGCCATTCGATGTCTTGCGTAGGGTTGAGGTTCGTCAGGTTGAAGGGGCGGATTTTTCCAAGGATCTCGAGCCGCATCCCCCTGCGCTTCCGACAAAAAACGCGTGGTGTCATGGTTGCCGATGATGCGCGCCATCGTGACTCCCGACCCTTCATACGAGAGGTCGGAAGCCTCCAGGATGCGTTGCACGTCCGCAAAACTCCCTTTGCCGTGCGCAATGGTTTCTCGCAGCGACCACATCAAAGGAAAATCGAAAGCGCTGTCGAGCCCCGCCGGACCGAGATGATAACGAATCTGATTGATGCCTCCTTGTCCTCCCCCCGTATAAATCTCACCAAGAATGAAGGGCTCCGTATTCGATACCACCGAGCCTCGCAAAGCATGCGCAATCCGGCGCGTGGCCGATCGCGGCATCATCGGTACCGCATCGATACGCACCCCATCCAGGTCGAACGTGCGTAGCCACCACAATGACTCCAACGCGCCATGACGCATGACCTCGGGGTTCTTCCACTGGTAGTCCGGCAGATAAGACGTAAACCAACAGGTTTCGATATGCGTGCTCCAGGGACACGGCTCATCGCCGCAAATACACTTGTCCGGGCCATCGTGAAACCACCCATCGCCCTGATGCTCCACGTAGATCCTGTTGGTCTCGTAGACGTGGTTGGGTACGATGTCGAGAAGCACGCGCAGACCATGCTCGTGCGCGGTTTCCACCAGTTCGTATAACGCTTTTTCCCCCCCGATACGCGGATCCACCACCTGGGACTCCACCGGCCAATAGCCGTGATAACCCTCGTAAAAATGATTGTCCCACGGACTTTGACGAGCCTCGATCGGGTTGAGATAGACCGGCGAAAGCCACAGCGCCGTCACGCCAAGCGATTCGAGATACCCATTTTCGATCGACGCTCGCACGCCATCCAGGGTTCCCCCCGCGCGACTGCCCGCGGTCACCGGTGAGGTCAGATACTCCCCCCCGTCGCCCAAATAACGGTCGACCATGATCTGGTACAACAAGCCATCCTGCCAAGATTGCATTTGAGGCTGAATCCAGAAAGATACGGTCGCGGGCTCCGCTTCGCGCCCATCCTTATCCTTGGCTCGCACGGTCCATGTGTATTTGCCACGCGCCAACCCTTGCGCCTCGAGAACGAATTGACCCGTATTCGGATTCGCCCGACCGATTCGATAGGATGAGTCACCAACCCCCTGCGCGCGAAGACTGCTTGGATCGAACGGCGAATGAGACGACGACGTGAGAAAGACCCCGGTAATTCGCGAGCGACCATCATCTCGCCCCTCTGCTGTCACCACTTGAATTTTCGGTACCGAACAGTCCTCCGCCAACAACAAAGAGACTTCCTGCTGCTCGCGGTACGTCGTCAATGGGTTGAAGTCGTCGAGCCGAGCAATTCCATCCTCCTCGATCCAATAACCATATTCACCAGGGGGAAGAACGAAGTATGCCAGATACCAGCCATCCTCTCGCTTGTGCATCGGCACGGAAATCCCCTCCCAATCGTTCCAACTTCCCACCAGACCAAGCGTGGCACCCGGACGAGAAGCGCGCGCCCATACAGCGTGTGCGCAATCACGAGACATGGGCTCGGAAGGAGGCGAATCGCTGGTACACGATGCAGCGATCGAAGCAAGCAGAGCGACCGACGAAATCCAGCGAATCGATAGTCCCGCAGGCATTACCCGATGAAATGTAGTTGGATACGGCGCTGGTGTCGAATGGCTCCGCATCCTTCGAAATACCAAAAAATAAGCAGGCTACGAGCCCAATAGGGGCTTCGCCCCTCGAGCCAACTCGTTTTCACGTTCGTCGATCGACCCGGAACCCTCCCTAGCCAACCTCATCGTCCAACGCTCCCGAGCCATCACGCAACGTTGAAATAGCAACGTGGTTGGCACGATTGCTACAGCTAATTCCCAATTTCTCTCCCCCCCATCGCCAATACCGCGCACCAGGGCCCGCGGAATGGAACCGTCGTCATGCAACACCGTGTATTTACACGAGTTTATATCCAAATCCGTATACCGTGAGGATGTGTTCGGGTTTCTCGGGGGAGTCCTCGATTTTTCGACGCAGCTTGACGATGAAGTTGTCGACGGTGCGGTTCGAAGGTGTGGCTTCCAAACCCCAGACGCGCGTGAGAATGTCGTCGCGGGCGACCGGCGTGGCCCTGCGTTCGTGGAGCAGGCGCAACAACTCGATTTCGTAATAACTCAAACGATGCACGGTGCCCGCCCGTTCGACGGTTTGCGCGGTCACATCGACTTTGGCGTTGCCAATTTCGATGAATTCAGGGGTGGCGTCGGGAAGCCTGGAGGCGCGACGAACGATGGCGCGGATTCTTGCGGTGAGTTCCGCGATGCTGAAAGGTTTGGTGACGTAGTCGTCGGCTCCGGCGTCGAGTCCCCGAACTTTATCCGCTTCTTGGCTGCGCGCAGTGAGCATGATGATGGGCATGAACGGATCGCGTCTGCGGATTTCTTCGCATACCTGGTAGCCGTTGATGTCCGGAAGCATCAGGTCGAGTAAGACGACATCGGGCTTTCGAAGGTTGGCAAGACTCACTCCCTCGCGTCCAGTGGGCGCAACGACGACATCATAGCCTTCGAATTCGAGGACGTCTTGCAAGCCCATGACAAGGGTGGGCTCATCTTCGACGACGAGGACGGTCTTCTTGGTCACGGTGGGTTGTGGATACCGCGCTCGAGACAAGGCGACAAGCCTTAGTCAGAATCTTGTGGCGGAAGAGGGAAAACTTTCAGCGGAAGGATTCAATCGCCCTGGCTGCTGTCGTCGGAAGTGCCGACGAAACCTAGAGGGCTGCGGCCAGGCATTGCAAGTAGGTGAAGGAGCCAGGCAGCGGAACTTGGTCGCCTACGAAACGGATGAGGCGTTTGTTCGCCGGTGGGCAAGAAGCCACGATATCACGGTTGTGGGTCTCGTCCTGCTCCGGGTCGATATAACACCAGCCCTCGATACCAACCACCACCTCGTTTCGTGTGCAAGCTTCGAGTTCCGGTCCTGGTTTGGCCTGGTTGATGGTGCAGACGCAGTTCAAACCGTTCTCCTTGAAGATGGGGTCACTCTTGAGAGCCTCGATCTGGTCTTTGCTCGCTTCAGAGCGAACTCCGGTGCAAGGAGGACAGATGGCTTTTTTGTCTGCCCCCACATCGCCTTTGGTAGCTTCGAGCACGATGCAAGGCACGGTACCGACTTCATCCCCTTCGGTTTCGATGTCGAGTTTTTGATCCCAGCAGGTGCCTTGCAGAGCCGCCTTCAAACGATCGACGATCGCGCCAATCGCAGGGCGATAACCGAAGTCCGCTTCGTTGACATTTTGCATGTTGGCAGGGCAAACCGAAGCGACAATGGCTTGAGAACGCATGCCTTTGAGCACCGCGAGCTGACGACGACCCGGATAGGCTTTGGCGCGGTATTGCATCTGCCCGTAAGCGCTTCCATTCCAGCAAAGCGGGTTTTCAGGCGAGTCGTTGCAGTCGCATCCGAACTTGTTTTGGGGGAGATTGCAATCGATGGGCCCAAACTGTCCGAGGTCGAAAACGCAGGCGTATTGCAAGTCGTCCATCTTCGAGATGTTCCACTCGGAACCGTTGACGGTATGAGCCACGGGGTTTGCGCTTCCGGGTTGAACCAAGTCCTCTCCGGTGATCGGATGCGTGCCCGTTCTAGGCACCAAAGATTCCTTCATCAAAGGATCCAACGGGTCGACGTTCGGATTGATGGATCCGTTTTCGTCAACCTCCCCAAGAATCATGTTCCACAAGGTTTTTCCTTGGGGCAAGCCATTGGGTACGGGCATCTGGTTGGCTTCGAAGTTGGACGGTGTCCAGGAAAGCTGCTCGACAGGACGATATCCCTTTTTTAAGTTATCTGGATCGTTTGCGAGGTCCTGCCACGGAACCCCGACGATACCAGCCAAAAAGATGAGGGAACGGTCACGCAGGGATGCTTTGCAGGTCTTTCGGTCTTCGCTCAGATTGTTTTCCGTGCAAAACACCGGGTTAAGTTCTCTGTCTTTTTCGTCTTTGTTTTTGTCGCCGAGCCTCGACTCCGTCAACGCATCGACATACCGACTGATTGGATGAAGGAAATCGATGCCGAAGCGACGTTTCTGCTCCCAGCAGCGAAGGTTGAGCGTGTCGTCTTTTTCGGGATTGGCCCAGCCCGCCGCACATTCCGGATGGTCCGCGGCATTGACTTCCCAACAAGACTTGCAATTCGGACTCCATGGGTCCGACGAACAAGCTTCCGTGCCTCGGGCCAGATGGAAAGCCGCACTGCCGTCGAGCGTCTGCAACGCCAAATAATACTGCCCACCATCGATGACCGAACAGTCGTTTTCATCCGTGAGCATGATGATCGCGAGCAATGAATCCTGGCGAAGGAAATCTTTGCGTTGTTGAATCACCGTTTGGTCGACACCCTCGGGGCCGCGACAGCGGTTGGCAGTATCTCCCCCCGGGCAGTTGACAGGCACCATCTTCTCATAAGGAGCGGAGTCCACCAGGAATCGTCGCCACGCCTCGAGGCTGGCTTCGTAACCACAACCAATCTGGTCCGCACCTCGAACCATGTACGTAAAGTTCTTTTTCAGATTGGCAACGTTCTTCTCACCCGGTGGATTGCTCTTTTCCCCAGTCGGATCCCAATTCAAAAAACCACGCCCCTCATAGGTGTCGACGGTAACGGCATTGCCGCCATCGTCTTTTCCACGCGTGATCAGATGGGCCATATCCTCCATGGTGGGGTTCCATTGCTGCGAAGGTACGTTGCTGCAGGAATCCGCACCGTGACCGCCGAGAGAAGAAGTAATGACGCCAATATGGATATCGAGGATGGGGTCGAATTCACGCTCGGTTCCGCTCGGACAACTCTCCCCTGGCGCAACCGCCGCTTTGAATTCTCGCGATTCCCGGTCGACACAAACGGGATTGGTAAGCCGTTCGACAAGGTCCGGGACCGCGGCCGCAAGAATTTTTTGCTTGTCCGCCATCGATGCGGAGTTGTCGATCATGAACAATAGGTCGATCTTGTCGACCTTCTGGTTCTGGTAAAGCTGCGTCGACAAACTCTTGGTCACGGGCTGCTGTGGCGCCACCGGCCTGTCAAGGCACGCTGGGGCAGCTACCCCGAGTACGGTCAAGGCCAATAGACCCACCGCACCCTGCTTCCAGATGCGTCCGCTTTTCTTGCCGCTGGCTCCACTGTTCATCCGCAACTTCTCCTTCCATCGTCAATCCCGCTCTAGCATGAACCATGCACGGGCGACCTTCGATACCAAATGGGCTGGCACCTTACGTGGCTGACCACATCCATGTCAATCCAAGCTGTTAGGGTAGCCTACCGATAATCCAAGCGCCATCCCTGAGGCACAGCACGATCCAAGCCAAGTTGCCCCTTGGCCCGTTGATGCCCTTTTCCCCAATGATCCCACCCAATTGCCCCCCTCCTTACCCTTCCTTCATTCTGCCTACTGAATAGGCAATTTTTCTTGCAACTGCCAACTGAGTTGCTTGTTGGCCCCACAACCCATTGCGATGGGCAACCACTTCGCTTGGCTCCCAGCCCCATATGCCCTACGCTTCTCGCACGGAGCCAGTCGTGCATCGTTCCCTCACTACCCTCGCCTTGCTCGCATTCACCGCCTGCGCCCAAGACGCCCCCAACCAAGATCAGCCCGCAGACTCCTCCCCCTCCTTGCCCACCCGCCCTAACGAACCCCTCGGCCCCGCAGGCTCCGACCATGCCCTCGATATCTTGACCTGGAACCTCGAACGCTTCCCAAAACGAGGCTCCGAAACCCAACAACACCTCACTACCGTCCTGTCCGCCATCCAACCCGATATCGTCGCCGTCCAGGAAATCGTCGACGCCTCCGCCCTTTTCGAGGTGGCCGACGCCATGCCCGGTTGGAAAGCCGACGTCGCCTCCTTCTTCGACCCCTCCGGCCCCTATAACCCACCCGTCGGTATGCTCTGGAATTCAACCACCATCCACGTCCGACAGCGCTATCTGCTCTTCGATAACGAAGACCATCTCGCCTTCCCACGCGCTCCCCTGGTATTGGAATTCACCTGGAAAAACATAGACTTCGTGGTGATCAACGTCCACCTCAAAGCCCTGGGAGACAACGTCATCCAGCATGATGACCCAAACGATGAAGAAGTCCGACGTCTCCGCGCTTGCGAACGTCTCGAACATCATATCCGCCTCCACCTCCCCCACGCCCGCGTCATCGTGGTCGGAGATTTCAACGACAGAATCGAAGAACCCCCGCAAACCAATGTCTTTTCCCCGTTCCTGGAACGACCCGCCGAATACCTTTTCGCCGATATGTCCATCGCTACCGACCCGGACGCCGTCGTCTCCTATCCCCGTTACACCAGCCATATCGACCATGTCCTCATCACCAACGAGCTATTCGCTGCCACCTGGCACCCTGACTCCTTCACCCGAACCATTCCCGTGGACCGAGTATTCATGACGAGCTGGGGGCATTATGCCTCCGTCCTGTCGGACCATCGACCCGTGCTTTACCACCTGGACGGCTCCTCCGATTGACGGAGGTCGTATCGATAAGAAGCGCTTGCCCCCTGCACGGGCATCCTTGACCGGTGGGCGGCCCCGCGTTAAGCCCAATAGATGCCGGATGATACCCTTTGTGTCGTTTCCCGGGCTTGGGTGGGCCCCACGGCCTGCGTCCTCGGACTGCTGCTTTCGAGTACATTCAGTTGCGTAGGGGGCGAAGGGCGGCCCGATAGAGGTAGCGGAGGCCACCTTTCCGGCACCGGGGGCTCGGCCGCCCAGGCTGGAAGCGCAGGATCAGGTGCCGAAGCTGGCAACGGTACGGGCGCCGATGCTGGCTCCGGCGGCAACAGCGGCTCCGGGGGCTCCGGTACCAGCGGCTCGGGCGGATGGAGCGGCTCCGGTGGTTCGGGCACCAGCGGCTCGGGCGGCACCAGCGGCTCAGGAGGCTCCGGCACCAGTGGCACCGGCGGATGGGCAGGCTCCGGTGGTTCGAGCGGATCGGGCGGTGATGCAGGCTCCGGCGGAACAGGCACCGGCGGCTATAGCGGCTCCGGTGGCTCATCCGGTTTCCCTGGCCTCCCGCCCCTTTCTCCCCACGTCACCACCGGCGGACGCCACGCCTGCGCCTTGCACGACGACGCCACTGTCGAATGCTGGGGCGCCAATGAATTCGAACAAGCCAAGCCCCCCCTCACCCAAGACTTCCACCATGTTTCCGCGGGCGATAACCATACCTGCGGCATTCACAACGACGGCCTATTGGCTTGCTGGGGCAAATCGACGGTCTTCGCCAACGCTCCGTTGACCCGCTTCGTCCAGGTCACCTCGGGAGGTACTTTCAGTTGCGTTCGTGCCGGCAACGGCGCGGTTTCCTGCTTCGGCGAACCTCCCTGGGACCTGTATCATCCTGCCGGAACTTTCACCCATATCGCTGCTGGAAAGGATACCCTCTGCGGAGTCAAGACAGACGGAACTATCGAATGCGTTACGCTTTCCGGCGAAAACCGAGGCTCCCCCCCGGCAGGCTCTTACACCAAAGTGTCCTCGGGCTCCACCGCTTTCTGCGCCTTGAAAACCAGTGGATCGGCCGCATGCTGGTCGCATCTTCCCCTGCAACCTCAACCCTCGGGACCCTTTGCCGATATCACCACTTCCGCTGCCGTGGCTTGCGGCCTCAACAACACCGGCATCGCCTCCTGCTGGACCCATGCCCCTTCTATTCCCCCGCACCGAGAAGACATGGCCCCCGCTTATGCTCTCCGTAGCATCGATACGTCCGACGGCTTCACCTGTGGCATGCGCCCCAGCGAGGAAGTGGTGTGTTGGGGAACGAACCTGGCCGGCCGGACCGCGGTCAATTCCGGCCCCCTGAATCATATCGCCGCAGGCAATACCTTCACTTGCGCCCGCAAAATAAGTGGACGACCCGTTTGTTGGGGCAGCAACCGCTATGGTCGGGCCTTGCCCCCCGGCGGAACCTTCACCAAAATCGCGGCCGGCTATTCGCATGCTTGCGGATTGGCGAGCGATGGCTCCGTGTCGTGCTGGGGAGATAATCAGGGGCCCGTGACCTCCGTGCCGCCCGGCTCCTATAGCGATATCGCCTCCGGAAATGGCTTTTCTTGTGCCATTCGATCGGGACAATTGGTGTGCTGGGGCAATCTCGACAAAACCTTCTCGCTCGATGCAGGCTCCTATTACGCCGTAACCGCAGGGAAAAAGCATGTTTGCGCCCTCGGCCCGGGAGGTCTCGTCTCCTGCTTCGACCAATATGGTTCGGTATCATCGCCTGGCACGCTCTTTACGAGCATCGCCTCCAGCGATGGCTTCACCTGCGGTGTGACCCTCACCAACGCCATTCACTGCTGGGGGACAGCAGCACCCACGCCCCCCTCCATCACCGCCAAACAAGTCACCTGCGGAAGCGCCCATGCCTGCGCCATCAAATCCGACGGCCACGTGGCCTGCTGGGGCGACAATAGCCATGGGCAAAGCTCTCCCCCCAACGCGGTTTTCAAGGATATTTCCGCCTTTTCTTACCGCACTTGCGGGATCCGAGAAGACGGCCACGCGCTGTGCTGGGGCTACGGCGATGCCTCCACGGGAGAAAATATCCCGCCGCTCTGGTAAGCCTTCCCCAACAATTGACCGAGAATACGCCGAAAATACATCCACAATGCATCCAACAATGCATTCAACCGTCGTTCATGAGCCCCGTCGTCGAAGGACCCACAACGACAAACAAGCGAGCAGACTCCAATAAGCATGCTCTTGGGTTTTATGGGCACCAACCCAAGAACAAGCGCAAGCATCCGGCTCTTCGCTATACCCGAACGCCGACGAACCTCCCGTTGGTTTGCGGGCGTCGGTTTCGCTCGCTTCCAGCCCCGCATCCGACGACGATCCGATTTCTGGTTTCGACGAATCCTCGATAGCCACATCGGGTTTCGAGGCTTCCGGTTCAGCCGCATCCGGCTCAGGCTGTTCGACGTCCTCGGTGCCCGCGTCCGGCTCTTCGGGCTCGGGTTGTTGAACGGTCGAGCGGCTCCAGATGAAGCAATGAACAGTGACGAGATTGGAGTAACCGTTGTTGTAGCCAGGCCAATCGTACAGGGCATTGGCGCCGCTATAATTCATGTAGCCGCTGTTTTTGTTGCCGTACGGATCGTTGAAGATCGCCGTATGCTGATCGCTATGGTAGCCGATATCCACGATATAATGGCCCGCGGACGTGATCGAGGTCAGCACGACGAACGGATGCTTGTTATCCACCTCCTTGATGACCTTGTCCCAGTTGGGAGACCAATCCACGCCGGAATCGACACCGTGAAACCCGATGTAGTCCGCCATGTAGCCCTTGGTGTCTTTCCAATCGTTTCTAACGATATACCCATATCCACCGTAGCCAAGATTACCGTTGGGGTCCGGTGAGCCGATGTCGAAAGTTTTCCCGTTGATGGTATAAATCTCGGAAACGTAATTGCCGTAATGGCTCACGTGAGACGAAGGTACATTGACGGTCGTGTCCCAGAAATCGATCACACCGTAATAGGCGAGGGTCATGATGGCGGAAGTGGCATTGCAAGCCCAATGGCCGTTGAAGTGGTTGGGCGTGTCATACACCTGGTGCAAATAGGGGACATCGTCGATTTTTACGGGTTTTTGACGCCATCCGGTGACGGGCGGCGGCACGACGTTCGGACGAGCAGGGCGAAGCAACGCTCGAAGATCTCGATGCGATTTTACCTTCTCGCTCAGGGGTCGAGCCGCGGAAAACGAAGTCGATCCATTCCATGACCGGGCGATGAACGGCTCGGTTTGCGGTGCCGAACGAAATACAATCGTGGTGTCGTTGGGGGAAAGGCGAGTGTCATAACCTTGCACGCCGGGCAACATCCGACGCTCCGTTCCATCGAAACGTACGGTCTGGACCGTGGTCTGGGGAGGTTGACCATCGCCTTTGGGCACTGGCAACTCCGTAAAAATGATGTGTTGCCCATCGGCAAGCCACGATGGTGACGTGCCGCGCCCAAGCCGATGAACCGTTTGCCGCTCGAGGTCCACACAAGATACGTTCCCATCCACGCCGCTGAGCAAAATACGCCGGCCATCCGAAGACCACACAGGACCATACGATGGACCTTGTGCGATCTGCCGTCGTTGGTCGCTTTGCCGATCCAACAACCAGATCGAATCGTCGGAAGCGTTGAAAACAAGCTGTTTCCCATCGGGAGATAAGGCTACCAGGTTGACGTATTGCGGAAGCGTATGACGCGTGACGAATCCGTTATCGTCGATCACCACCGCCTCGTGGCCGAGCGTGAAAGCAACGTGTCCTTGGGCGGAAAAAGAGGGAACGCCCGCGAGGGATGAAGGAGCAGCCAGCGATTGAACGACGCCCGTGGTTGCATCGTATACGGCTGGTTCTTGCAGGAAACCATCCCCGTGAGGATGCAATATCTTGAAACCCAATCGGGTTCCATCGGGCGACCAGGAAAAAGCATGGCCGCTCGAGGGTGAATCGGTCAGCGTCGACAGCATACCCGTACGAAGATCGAGCACTCTCACCCCACGCTCGTCGTCAGCGGACATGGCGAGCAAGTTGCCGTCGGAGGAGAATCCCATCTCCGCGCGCGCGGTCATACCCACGCAAGCGATGGCAACACCCAGGGATAGTGCAGAGCAAGCACGAAGGATTCGAGAAGTCATCGGCATACCACCTTTGGACACGTACAAGCAACTGTCGTGCCATTCATCCAAGACAGGAGGAGACCACGCATGAGCCGAAATGATAAGGCAAAATCCACCGCCCGGGAGATGCAATATCCCAGTGAGATCCGGCAGATCCGCAACGATCTTCGGGGCGAAAGCAAGGCGTAGGGGAGCCATGGCCCGCCTTCAGGCAATGGCCCATGGTCTCGACAGTTGCCGAAGCTCGACGCTCGGGGTATTCCGCGCGTGCATGAATGCTGCCAAGGCAGCAAAGGAGTTCTGCCGTGAACGATGACACCTGCGCTTCGATTAGCGAGTCCGTTGACTTCATCTGCGCCATGATCGCCGCGGACAACGCGTCAGGAAAGTACGGCGGACGCGTGGTGACGCGCTTTCCTCCGGAACCCAACGGATACTTGCATATCGGACATGCCAAGTCCATCTGCCTGAACTTCGGTATCGCCGCCGAAAATCAGGGCGTCTGCCACCTGCGCTTCGACGACACCAATCCCACCACGGAAGATACGGAATACGTCGAGTCCATTCAAAACGACGTTCGCTGGCTCGGCTTCGACTGGGGGCCCCATCTATATCATGCCTCCGACTACTTCCAACAACTCTACGACTTCGCGGTCGAACTCATTCGACGCGGCAAAGCCTATGTGGATAGTTCGACCGAAGAGCAGATCCGACAACGACGGGGAACCATCAATGAACCGGGCACCCCCGGACCGTATCGAGATCGGTCGATCGAGGAAAATATCAATTTATTCGATAGGATGCGACGTGGTGAGTTCGATGACGGCACGCATGTCCTTCGCGCCAAAATCGACCTGGCCGCCACGAATATGAAGATGCGTGACCCGCTGTTGTACCGTATCCGAAAAGGGGCACATCATTATCGCACGGGGGATACTTGGTGCATCTACCCGTTTTATGATTTCGCCCATTGCCTTTCGGATGCCATCGAAAACATCACGCATTCGATTTGCACACTCGAATTCGAGAACAACAGAGAATTATACGATTGGGTGTTGGACAACGTGGGATTGATGCCACCGCGCCCCGAGCAGACGGAATTCGCACGCCTGAACTTGACGTATACCGTCATGAGCAAACGCAAGCTGCTGCGACTCGTGCAAGAAAAGCACGTCAAAGGGTGGGACGACCCGCGTATGCCCACGCTTTCGGGGCTGCGACGGCGTGGTGTTCGTCCCTCGGCCATTCGCGCCTTTTGCCAAGAGATCGGTGTGGCGCGAACCCATAACGTCATCGATTTGGCCCGATTCGAACATATCATCCGCGATGACCTCAACCTCGATGTCCCCCGCGTGATGTGCGTGCTTCGTCCCATCGAGGTGATCATCGACAACTACCCCGAAGATCTCGTCGAGACGTTGGAAGCGCCCTATTATCCGCGTGATGTGCCGCGACAGGGAACGCGCGCCGTCCCGTTCTCCCGTCGCTTGCTGATCGAGCGAGATGATTTCGAGGAAAGTCCGCCCAAAGGGTGGTTCCGTCTCGCTCCCGGCACCGAAGTACGCCTTCGTTACGCCTACATCATTCGGTGTGAACGAGTCGTCAAAGACGATGCGGGGCGAGTCATTCGACTTCATTGCTCCTACGATCCCAACAGCCGGGGAGGGCAGGCGTCGAGCGACAAAAAAGTCAAAGGCACCATCCATTGGGTTTCGGAAAACCACGCGGTTCGGGTGCAAGTACGACTGTACGATCGCCTTTTCGTATCTGAATCACCGGACGCCGAAGATGGTGATTTCGTGCGCGCCTTGAACCCTTCATCGCTGGAAATCGTCGAGGATGCGTGTCTCGAACCCGCCGCTGCCGCGGCGATTGGCACCGAGTTTTCTCATCTCCAATTCGAACGACAAGGTTACTTCTCGCTCGACCCGGATAGCCAACCTCACGCCCTCGTCTTCAACCGTGTCGTAACCCTTCGCGATAGCTGGGGAAAACGACAGGAAAAAGAAACGGTTCCGCAGACTCCCCCGACGAATGCCCCCTCCCCTCGCTCCGCCTCCTCGTCGAAACCAACGACGGCAGAAACGGATGTCGAGCAGGAGCTTTCCGACGATCAAAAAGCCCTTCGCGATCGAATCGTGGCCAAAGGCGTTCCCTCCCGAGAGGCTCGACTCATCGCTTGTCACCCGGGGTTGGCAGAGTTTTTCGAGGATGCTTGCGACGAAGCAAGCGACGCACGGGCGGTTGCCAAGTGGATCGTCAATGAGCTTCTTCGCGAACTCAAAAGCCGCGTGCTTTCAAGCCTTGCTTTCGATGGCAAAGACCTTGGACGCCTCGTTGCACTCGTGACCCAAGGCACGATCACGCATACGGCAGGAAAAGAGGTGTTTGCGGCGATGCTCGCGGGACAAGGCAAACCAGAAGCGATCGTCGGCCAGCGGGGGCTCGAACAAAGCACATCGGCAAGCGACCTTGCCGGTATCATCGATCGGGTGTTGCACGAACATGCTGGGGAAGTCGCCGCTTACCGAGCCGGAAAAGTGGCGCTGATGGGCTTTTTCGTCGGCCTGGTCATGCGAGAAAGCCAGGGCAAAGCCAACCCGTCATCCGTTCGTAGCCTCCTGCAAGCGAAACTCGATGCGTGAGCATCGACGATGGCAAAGGGCAAGCCTTCCGTTTCGACTTCGAAACCGAGCCTGCCCGTTCATTCGATAACTATTTATATTTATTAGAGTTTCTATAAAGCGGTCGCGAGACGAACCAACTCCTCACCGTCGAGGATTCTGCGAACGGCGATGGCGAGCGCGTCGGTCGAATAGGGTTTTTCCAAAAAGTGGATGTTCTCTTCGAGCACGCCGTGATGCACGATGACATCAGCGGTATACCCCGAGGAAAACAGCACTTTCATCGTGGGGAAAAGGGATAATAGTTGGTCCGCGAGCCATCGCCCGTTGTGTTCGGGCAACACCACGTCCGTGAGCAATAGGTCGATCTCACCGTTGTGGCACGAAGCCGCTTCGAGAGCCGATGACACGGATTCGAAAGAAAAAATTCGGTAGCCGAGCTGCGAAAGCACATCGCCCGCAAGTCGTCGTACGCCCTCATCATCTTCCACCAGAAAGATGGTTTCTGTTCCGCCTTTCACGGTGGGAAGGTGGGTGGAGAGCCCCAAGGAAGTCGGCTTGACGTGAAGGGCAGGCAAGTAGACTTTGAAGGTCGTTCCCTGTCCGGGTTCGGAATAAAAAGCGATCGAGCCCCCATGCTGGCGAATCAAACCATGCACCATGGCGAGCCCGAGCCCCGTGCCTTGGCCTGGCGGTTTGGTCGTGAAAAACGGCTCGAAAACCGATGCTTTCACCTCAGGGGTCATGCCGCAACCCGTGTCACTGACCGCCAACATCACGTGGGGGCCCACGGTGGCTTCAGGATGATTCTCACAATAGGTCTTGTCGAGCTGCACGTGGGACGTCTCGAGCGTGAGGGTTCCGCCCTCCGGCATGGCGTCGCGCGCGTTGACCGCGAGATTGATGAGAACTTGTTCGATCTGGTTCGGATCGACCTTCACCGACCAAAGGTTCGCATGCAACACCTTCCGAAGCCGAATGTTTTCGCCGAGAAGACGTTCGAGCAGACGGGAAGCATTGTCGACCAATTCGTTGAGGTCCACGACACGCGGTTCGATGATTTTTTGACGGGATAGGGCGAGCAGGTGACGTGTCAAGTCCGCGGCTTTGCGCCCAGCGGAATGGGCTTCGCGCAATCTTGCAAGACGCGGGTCTCCAGGTTCCAACTGCATCGTCACAAGGTCGAGGTTGCCGAGGATTGCGGTCAGGATGTTATTGAAATCATGAGCGATTCCTCCAGCGAGCCTTCCCAGCGATTCGAGCTTTTGGGATTGTTGAAGCTGCTGGGCCAGCCGCTCTTGTTCAGCCGCGGCAAGACGTTGGGCCGTGATGTCTTCGGAGATTCCGAATCCATGGATGGTTCCGTTCGGGCCGAGTCTTCCCACCCCTGAGGTTCGGATCCAGGCCGAGGTTCCGTCGGCGCGCTGCAGACGATACTCGACTTGATGATTGGTGCCTGGGTGTTGAAAACTCAACGCGATTTCATGTTGCACATGGGCGATATCTTCCGGATGGATTCGCGCCATCAATCCGTCCCAATCGTTGCGCAACGTTCCCTCGGGCAGACGTAAAATCCGGTCGACTTCCAGCGAAATATAGGCGTCCGTGGCCTTGCCCTGGTCGAAGGTAACCCACCAAATCACCACCGGAATCACCGCCATGGCCTCATCGAAACGCTTATGGGCCGCCCGTAAGGCAGCCTCCGCTCGCTTCAATTTCGTGATGTCCTGCCAGGCCGTGACCGCACATTTTCGCCCGTCGATATCGAGTTGGCGCGCCGACGTCAGCCCAAACGAAATCGAACCATCCGCTTTCGTCGTCTGAACTTCTTCCGCTTCGAGATACCCATCCGTCAGCAACTTGGTCTTCAATTCCAAAGCGTTATCCGCGGGAACGATTCCGATTTGTTCCGCGGTTTTGCCGAGAATCTCTTTTTCGTCACGCCTTTGGGACTTGCAGAATTGACGACTCACCTGGATGAATTGGCTGGTCGTCATGTCGATGACCGAAACGACATGCGGGCTTTCCACGAAAAGCTGATTGAGCGCTTGCTCTCTTTTCACTCGCTGGGTGATGTCACGCACGATTTCTAGCGTGGCCGTATCTCGTGACTCCGGGGCGATGCCATTCATCGACCAGTCGAGGAAAAGCGTTCGGTCCCGCACGCAGACCTTCTGCGTACCGCGAAAGATGCGACCCGCTCGCGCTTGCGTCACCGCTTCGGTTCGCCACGAGCCATCTTCGAACTGCAGAAATTGCTCGAGAGGATGGCCGAGGACATCCTGTCGAGACCACTCGAAAAGCTGCTCGGCCATGAGATTCCACCGGGCGATGCGCCCATCGGAACCAATGACGAAAGCCGCGTCAGGCAGTTCATCGAGATCGATGTCGAACCATGATCGCATTGTCTCCCCCGAGCGAGTGAGAGAACCGGATCATAAAGCAAGGAGGATGAAGCGGCTAGGGGTATCACCGAACGATTATTCATTTCGCCCTGCCCGAAACGTTGCTCACCACGTTGCCCGATACAAGAATGCATGTCGTGTTGCTCATGCCGTCGATCGAGCGCTCGCCCGATCGGTTCCCCAGGGGCATGCCCACGCAAGGGAAAGGCAATTGTGCGACATCGCCTCTTAGAAATAAAAACTATGTAATTTCAATTGCTTATGGCAGTCGTGGCGATTGGGGGCAGCCGTAGGGGAGGGGAGGGAATCGACGGCTTCCGCTCCAACTCATAGCTGGTTTTGGGGCACGAAAATCTTGGCCCCACGCGAAGGTACGGTGAAGCGCACGCTGCTATCACCGGCGACCGTCAGCTCATCGGTGGGATCGTCGTCGGGCAAGACGTTGACAAGGACCGTGCCTGGCGCAAAGCCCGTGGGAAGTGGTTGCTCTTTGGGCTGTTGCGTTTGCTCATCGATCACAGTCTGGATGGTCTCTTTGCTTTCTGAGTCATGGGTGTTGATGACGATCAACACGCGCTGGTCGGAGGTGAAGCGTTCGTAGGCAAGGATGCCCGCGGAGTCGTCGTTCCATTGCACGAAGGTGAGATCGCCGCGACGCAGGGGCTCGTAGCGTTTGCGAATGCGGTTGAGTTCCGCGATGAATCGGAACGTTGGGTTCGAGGTATCGTATCGGGAGTTCCAGAGATCCTCGCGGTTGTTGGGATCGTTGCCTCCCTCGAATTGCTGTTCCGTGCCGTAATATAGGCAAGGAATGCCGTCTTCCGTGTACAAAAAAACGAGGGCGGTATGCAGGGCTTCGATACCTTTGTCGCCGATTTTTTTGTCGTAAAGGAAGCGGGCTACATCGTGGTTGTCCAGGAAGTTGACGAGCACTTTGGTGGGCGGCAGTCCGATCCCCAAATCATGAGGCTTGGTTCCGTGGTTGGCTTCGCGCTGATCAAAAAGTTCTTTGAGGGCACTCGTTTTGCCGCCGTGTTTGAATACGGAGTCGAGCACGTACTTCTGAGAGAAATAAAAGACGCTATCGACTTCGTTGTCGAAGGTATAGCTGCCGTTGAGACGATCGTCGCCGCCAAAGCTTTCCCCAAACATGAAAAACTGCTGTTTTCCGAAGCTTGCGGCGTGCTGGCGAATGCGTGGGCAGAAGTCTTGCCAGAATCCGTGCTCGACATGTTTGAGGGTGTCGATGCGAAATCCGTCGAAGTCCACGAGTGTGAGCCAGCGACCATAGGCGAAAAACATCGCGTCTCGAACTTCCTGCCATTCGGTGTTGACGTCCTTCAGACCTCCGGGAAAGTCGCCGTACAGGACCTGATGGCATTGGATGGTTCCCACGTCGTTTTGGCAATAGTCAGGCACCTGTTTGCCGTTGAGCCAGAAGTAGCAGCAATGGTCGCTTCCCCAATTCCAAACGCGGCCGCGACGGTTGTAAGCTTGTGGCAATTGCAGGATGTCATAGCCCGCGTTGGGCGGATAACCGGAGACGGGCGGCATGCGGTTGGTGGCCGCATCGCGGAAAAAAATGATATCCGCAGGTCCGGCTTCTCCAAGGGAGGTTCGAGCCATGACCACCGGTTCTTCGTATTCGGGATCGTATTCCGTCACGTGTTGGATGGGTGTGGTCGGTCGGCCTCCGATGAGTTCTCCTCCTCCCCATACGGCTTCGTCAGGCTGCCCGTTGCCGTTGATATCGTAGAAAAATACTTGACCCACATGGTTGGTGACGATGTCGAGAATGACCTTCAGCCCCCGGGCATGGGCCGCATCCACCATCGAGCGAAGAGCCGCCAGATCCCCAAAATGAGGATTCAACTTCGTCAAATCCTGCGCCCAATACCCATGATACCCGTCGATACCCGCGTCGCTTTCCACGTTCTTGACGATGGGAGAGATCCATAACGTCGTGACCCCAAGGGCTTGAATATAATCGAGTTTGTCTTCGATCCCTTTCCAATCGCCTCCGTGATACTTGGCAGGATCGTAGGGCACGACACCATAATCATTGGAGGGATCGCCATTGGCGAATCGGTCCACCAACACCTGGTAGATGACTTCGTCGCGCCAGTCTTGCACGTAGGTTTTGTGCTGAATCGAGCCTTCCACATCATCGAGATCGAAACAGGCTCCAGCGGCGACGGCAAGCAGCGCGAGGGCGAAGGGAGTGGCGTGGGATAGCTTCAAGTGCGGGTTGTGGCGCTTCATGGTTTTTCCTCGGGCATGAGCCATGGCATCGACGATCCGGGTTGGGTCACGGGTAAGAACTGGAGTTGAACCACCATTCGGCATGCAAGCCGAGGTAGTGTTCCATGCTTCGATGGGAGCGAGGATCTTCCGTGGGATAACTGTCCTTTGCGGCATCGTTGCGGAAGGTGGCGGTATACACTCCGTATAATATGGGGCGCTTATAACCTCCCCACCCCGCGGGTGTGATCATGGGTAGAAAAGACAGCCTCCACGCGGAAGGAACACGGTGCCGCCCGGAATCGTCAAGTACTTTTCGATTCTTGAATTGATAGCTGATCTCCGTTCCCACAGCCGTATGCTCGGTGAGATAGACCTGGGGCCGTGTGACGAAGATGCCTTCCCAGTACTTGTTGGCGGAATACTCCGCGCCCAGGGAGGCATCGAAAAGGCGTGCGTACGCGCCCATCATGATCCCGAAACGGTCGATTTCATAATTGCCGGCGGTGGCGAACAACCATTCGGATGCTTTCGCTTTGCTTTTGGCATCGAGAAGCGAAGGGGTCGCAAGGTCGCCGAAGGCCGCCACGCCGCGCGCATAACGCAAGAATAAATGAACGTGCCCATCCCGTTCGCCAAAACCATACCCGGTGGCCTGCGCTCCCAGCACGAATCCAGTGTCCGTGGGCAATCGATGGGAAGGCCTCACCGTATTGTCCGAGGTCTCGCGTACGCCTTCGGGCAAGTAATGCCCTTCGGCGACCAGCGAGGATTTGAACCCCCGGACAGCTTGGAATCCATTGAAATATTGAGTGATTTTCGTGGAAGCGAGAACGCGCGGACGATCGAGGGTGACCGCCAAATCCGTTCCGAAGTCGTCACGCGAAGGAACCAACCGGGCCTGGTATTGAAAATCCGAATCCAACAATCGATTGGAACCAACATGGGCCTGCACCCGCGTTCCCGAACCGACATCGAGTACGGCCCCAGCACCGACCGTATTGAGATTGTCCAGCGGCCAGAAGTCGAGAAGATAGATGTCATCGCCGCGATACATGCGCGCGCCAGCCCACAAGGTCAGGCCCTTGTCGCCCACGCCCTGCACATCCACGAACATATTGCGCAAGGCCATATGGGATTCCCAGCGACCCGTATAATGGAAGGGGTCCCCGGCGAAAGCCAGGGTGCTTACCACCCGCACCCGCAAATCCTTGTTCTTGTCATCGGGGTACTGGACTTCGCGAAACTCCAGTTCGAGGTAGGGTTCGGAATCGAGACGACTGCCATGGGCCACGAGATTGCCGTATTGCGGTCCACCTCCTCGCAGGTCCGTGGCGGCGCGCACGCGTCCATAAGAGCCGAAATGAAATCCCTCGGACTCTTGTGCCATCGCGGGGGAGGCCGGCACCGTGAGAACACAAGCGAGGGCGAGGATCCGTATCGAACGGCAGGGAGGCATGGGTAAGCATGGTACCAGAGCCCAGGAAAACGTCACGCATAGATGCGTTCCGTTTTGTCATTTGGCTTACGATTTTTGAAATTTCGCTGTGAGGCTCGGCTCATTCGCCGGAGCGGCTGCGAAGGATCCGCGATGCTCGGCCAGCGAGTTTCACTCGTTCGGCCAGCGTGAGGCCGACTTCGTCGGGTGCCACGACGAGAAGCTGGGCGCCAACGCTTACGGCCAGGTCCGTGAGTTCGCTGGAGGATAATTGGGTGGACTCTTCGACCACGATGACCAGCGGGCGCACGGTGGCGACGACCTTGAGCGTGTTTTCCGGGGTTACTTGAACCGGACGAGCGCCTATTTCGATGGCGGCGTCGAGACAGGCAACTCTCGTCATGGCCGAGGGGGCAACCATCACGATGGTGTCATCATGGTCGACGAAAGGCGTTGGTACGCTCGGGCGTACGGGGGGAGTTTTTTCACCCATCGTTGACATCGTATCATAGTTCATGGGGCATATATGCCTGTTTGCAAGGCGAGAGCGACACGCGCTGGGGAGACTCTTGGAGGGTAAAGTCCTTGGGGCTTCCGAGGGAAGGTTGGGTTCGTTGGGTGTTTCGGGTTCGTTGTCTGTACCTCTGAAAGAGCCCTCATGATTTCTCGTATTGGAAAGGACGCGATCAGGGTGTTTCCCATGACCTTGAGGTTGACGGCAACCCCCTGTTGACCCGCCCCTATAAAAATATCTGTAAATACAACTACTTGATAGAATTTTGTCGAATCCTTGGGGCACCATGACCTTCTCCGGGCGCTCGACGAGGTATTCGTTGCGCGCGAAGAGCTTGATTTCCTGTCCAACCAGGATGCGTTGGTGTTTGGTTGAGAGGGTAGTCCGCAAAGGCTCGGGTGGGCCTGCCATGGTAAAGACGCGGTGGCCGTGGCCGTTTTGTGCCCTTTTGTGTGTGCCGTGACCGTTTTTTGTTTGCCGTGGGCTGTGACCGTGGCCGTGAAGTCAGGGCAACATCCGGAACCGTAGGGGCGGGTTTCAAACCCGCCCGCAGTTGCGGATTTTTGTGTGCCGTATGCCATAGCCGTATGCCATAGCCGTAGCGGTGACCGCGACTATGGCCTAGCGATGGCGGTACTTGTTTTTGTTCGTCGTAGGGTGAAGGAAAGGCGCGGCGAGAAATGAGCGGAAGGCCCACACTTGCAAGAGGACTCCGGGTGTGATACATACCCTCGCATGGGCCGAATGGGGACATCCGCGTATTGTCTGTCGGCGGCAGCCCTTCTGGTTGTGACGCAGTCGGTAGGGTGTGGCTCCAACGAGGACAATTCCAACGCCAACTCCGGGAATACGTCGTCTACAGGCGGCTCCGCCGGAGAACTGATGGAAGGCGGCCCGATCGTCCCAGATGCCATGGTCGAGACCACCAACCAGCTTGCCGGTGTCATCCGCGATTTCAGGGATAGTCACCCTGACTTCGAATCGACTACCGGTACCGACAAAGGATTGGTCGAGTTCGAATTAGGGCCCGATCGAAAACCGGTATATGCAGGCGGTGACGGAACGTTGACCACCCACGGAAAAAAGAATTTTGATCAATGGTTTCGCGATGTTCCCGGCGTGAACGAAGGTAAAGACTTCGTGATCACTCTCGAACCTTCCCAGGGCAACGTCTTCACCTACGATAATCAGGAGTTTTTCCCGATTGACGATCAGTTATTCGGAAACGAAGGGCGCAAGCATAATTATCATTTTACCTACGAGATCAATACGTCCTTCGTGTATATGGGAGGAGAGGTGTTTCGGTTTACCGGCGACGACGATCTTTTCGTGTTCATCAATGGTCGGCTGGCGATCGATCTCGGTGGGGTTCATGTCGCCCAATCCAAGCAAGTCGACCTGGACGACAAGGCCGAGGAATTGCAAATTATACCTGGAAATACGTATACGTTAGACTTTTTCTTCGCCGAGCGCCATACCACCGAATCCACGTTTCGAATCGATACGACGATCGGTACGTTCCTGCCCCCTCCCGTCAAGTAAGTCGTTCTTTCCATCAAGAGACGGGTGAAAACACCCATCAAGCCTTTTGATGTTGGTAGGACCGACCCCAGCCCGAAGCCTTTTCCCAGTCACTCGAGGAGTTTCCGGAAACCCCAGACGAAGAAGCGAGCAAACCCAATTTCATCGGAGGTTGGATAGTTACCTTCGAGGTCTATGCCAATTCCTTCTGCGGCCGCGAAGTTCCACGACGACGATGCATGCGCCAAAGCCAATTGCGCCTCTGTTTGTCCTAGAACGATTGGATCGAAATCATCACGGCTCCCATCAGGTGTCGTTGCACTAACCCGCTGAGTTTACCCTTCCCTGACTATCATGGAGGCACCCCCACACGCCACCATTGGCTTCTTCGCGCCAGTGTTGCATCCTACGCTCCGGCCGGGACGGCCCGCGTTGGAGGAGCCACGAGCTTCGACGGTTCGACCTACGATCAAGCCCATCAATCTCCTGAATGACATTCCCTCCTGACCACCAAGCGATGGACGGATTGGGGGAAACCAACGCATCCAAGGATGCCCGTTGTCGGCTCCCCGCGCGAACGCTATGGTGTAACCCATGGGTTACTTGCTCACCTCAAACCTGCGTGCCGGACATCCGGATTTCCTTGATTTACCGTGGGATTATCCGCTCGAACAATGGCAACGGCATACGGAGCGGTGGGTGGATCTGCCCGCCGGCCCCTCTCGACACCCCGTCGTTTTCGTCCACTACGACCTGAACGTCTATGCCCTCAAACAACTCACGGGCAGCGCCGCGGAAAAAGAATACCTCGCCCTGCGCCAGATGCAGGACCTGCGCTTGCCGGTCGTCATGCCCGTCGGACACTCCTCGACCCTGCACGACAATACCGAATATAGCGTCCTCATCACACGCTATCTCGACCACGCCCTGCCCTACCATTCCCTGTTCATGCGTAGCAGTCTCACCCGTTACCGCGACCACCTGCTCGACGCCATGGCGCTGCTGCTCGTTCAACTCCACCTGGCAGGCGTGTTCTGGGGAGATTGCTCCCTGAACAATACCTTGTTCCGTCGCGATGCCGGCAAACTCACGGCCTATCTGGTAGATGCGGAGACGGCCGAGATCCATGCCACCGTCTCCGAGGGGATGCGAAGGCATGACCTGGATATCATGGAGGAAAACGTGCAAGGGGGCCTGCTCGACCTTCACGCCCTGGGAGCGCTACCCCAAGGCATCGATATTCGCGCGGTAGGACCCCATATCCGAAAAACCTATGATGAATTATGGCAGCAGGTGACCTCGGAACAGCTCATTCCCGCCGGCGAGCGTTTTCGCATCCAGGAACGAATACGCCGTCTCAATGACCTGGGCTTTTCCGTCCATGAAATCGAATTGGAACCCTCGGACGGGGGCGCCAACCTGCGGCTTCGCGCTCAGGTCACCGACCGGTATTTTCACCGAAATATGCTGCATTCGCTCACGGGACTCGACCCCGAAGAGCGACAGGCACGCACCATGCTCAATGAAATCCAAGAGCTTAAAGCCGCCATGGCCTCCAGGCAAAAACACAGCGCGACGCTCTCGGCCGTGGCCCACCATTGGCTTCGAGAAACCTACCTCCCTTCCGTGGAACGCCTTCGTCCCCTGATCGATCAGGGCTCCGAACCCGCCGAGCTATACTGCCAACTCCTCGAACATAAGTGGTATTTGTCCGAGCGAGCCAGCAGCGACGTGGGACATGCAACCGCTGCCGACGATTTGCTTTGTCGATGGCGGAACCTGCCCCACGATGTGGCGGGCGTTGCGACCGAAACGGATTCCGGTTCCGAAACGGCCGGGTAGGTTGGGGAATCGTCTGGCGATTATGTGGTAATTATTTGAATTTATTGATAATTATATAATAGCCGGTAGGCTCTTACGCGCGACGGTGGACCGTTTTGTGTGGCGTGAGCTGTGAGCCGTGACCGTGACCGTGACCGTGACCGGTTTGCGTGGGCCGTGGGCCGTGAGCCGTGACCGTGACCGTGGCCGTGGCCGTAGCTGTGGACGTGGACGTGGACGTTTTGTGTGCTTTCCCGTGGCTTAGGACCGTGGCATAGGGCCGCAGTCGTCGGGCTAAGCAAAATGCTTGGGGAAAATGAGGGGATGGCTCAGGCGCTTCGGGCCTATCCACCATGCCCGACGGCCCGCAGCAAAGGCGTTGTCTCAGCGGAAAGCCCCCATAGGGTGATATCCCGCAGCACCGGATGCGCCAACAACGAAGAGGCCATCCGCTCCGCGGCCACCCCCGCCAAATCCCGATTCGAGCGCCATGCATGGTGAATGCTGGCGGTCCAATCCGCCGTCACGACATACGCACATCGCCAAGAAGCGAGGTGAATGGCGAAACGCCAGGCGATGGGATCCATGTCCAGGCGGGCCTCTTCCGCGATATCATCGAGTTTGCCCCGAGCCTTTCGACTCAAGGTTTTTTGCAACGTGGGCCGCCAGGTCGATGCGGGACCTTGTTTGGAAGGATGCAATCCGCCGCCATCCCATCCAGGCCGTCCCACCGCCAAAGCTCCGAATAGCCATCCGGTCAAGTCTTCGTTGTTGAGTTCATCCAGCCACGCCACACCCAGGGCCGCTTGAAACAATAGCCTGGTCAATCCCACAGCTTGATCCATGATAGGAAGTTGGTCGTATCCAGGGGGAAGGAGCAAAGCCGTGGGCGTCGCGGGGATGATTCTTGGTGTAGTCAACGAGGGTACATCGACATATACGTCGCAAGGAATGGCTCCAAACGCCCGGGCAAGACGGTCCACCAGCGCGCGCCGGGGATGGTTCGAGCGAGCCGACAACCGTGCAGCCGACGTCGAAGCAAGGCCGGAAGGGTCGAGACGCAGCAGTTTGGGCGCGGCCTCGTCGAGCACGGCCGCGATCTGCAGCAACGCCCCTTGTCCAGCGGCAGGGATCAGGTGGTTTTCCAGCATGGCACGGTCGAAGGCCATCGGTTGGGGGATAGGTTCCGCCAACGTGCGCGAACGATAGGCGCGCGTTCGTTCCGCGGGACCAATGCCCAGAAAAGCCAGGATTTCGTCAGCCACCAGCGCCTGAGGGCGACGACCGAGGGCTACCAACTCCCGATGCAAGGCCGTCATCGAATGGGCCATCTTTTCCGTGGTTATCGTGGCAGGCTCGACCGAAAAAAGCCAGGAACGCAATTCCGTGGCGGCTTCCTCATGCGCGCCCAGGGTGGCGAGGGTGCCCGAAAGGGAAAGTACGGTCTCGACCCGCGATGGTTCGAGAGCCATGGCTTCTCGCAGTTTTCCAAGGCCTTCCCGTGGCCGCGACAGGCGCAGGGCCTCGAGACGGCCCATTTCCACAAGCCAGGCCGGTTGTTGGGGCAAACCCATGGCCTCGCTCAGGGAAACGATGTTGTTGAGTTGCTGCATGTAGGCGATACACCCTTCGACGGTGGAGGTATCGTGTCGGGTGGAAAGCGCGTGGAAAGCGGAGAGATCCGATCCGGATAGGACGATGGACAGGTTGATCAGGCGGTCCCGCTCGAGGTTGTCTCCCAGGGCTTCGTGGACCAGCGCCAGGCGAGCGACCACGATTTTTCGTTCCGCGGGCTGGAGACGTTCGGCCCGGCTTTCCGCTTCCGCCGCTTTTTGCCGTGCCTCTGCCCATTTCGGTTGCGTATGGGCATGGGCTTCCGCCAGCACGAGCATGGCCTGGAGCTGGTGTGGAGGCTGATTGCTCAAGCCCAAGACGCTTTGCGCGACTTCCGCGGCTTCGAACCAGAGCTGCAGGGCGACACAAGCCTCGGCGAGTTCCAGAAGCGAAGGTACGTGCCCTGGCGCCCGATCCCGTACTTTTCGAAACGCCTCCACGGCTCCGTTGGGATCGTTCAGCACGTCGCGGGCGATTCTTCCCATGGCGCCTCCCACGAGCACCACCTGATCGATATCATGAGCGCTATCGAGGGTTTTTCGTAGCGTATCGGCCAGATGGCCCGCATCCACGCCACGGTCCAACAAGGCGATGAGCCCCTGGCTCGCGTTCGGGTTATCCGGGTCATCGCGCAAGGCATCGACAAATAAGTCGAAGCTACGGCCGGGTTGGTTTTGAAGGGCGAGGGCTTCGGCTGCCGCGGCACGATGGGCGGCGCGGATTTTTGCCTCTGCTTCAATTTTCGCCAAGGCAAGGTGCGCCTCGACCTCGATCTCGTTTTCACCCACGGTTTGCGCGATGCGGAGCAAGCCCCGGGCGGCGGTGAGCGAATGAGGCCATTGTTTCAAACAAGCCCGATAATGACCGAGAGCTTGTCGTGTGGCGGCAGCGTCTTCCTGTTCACCAAGGGCTTCGAGCTTCCAGGCCGCGGCCAGATGCAAAATTCCCGACAAAAAGGAGTCCGCGGCATGAAAAACCGCCAATTGAGCCAGGGAAGACGCTAGTTTACGCCCCCAAGGCCCTTGCACAGGTAGCCCGGTCCACCGAAGAAGCGCTTCGTGAACCGCCAGATCGTGGGGCGCGAGCACCAGGAGTTCCTCGATCGTAGCCAACGCCGTCTCCGTCTTTTCAGCCGCTCCCTCCGCGGCCAGCGTTTCGTAATACAACGCTTCCCATAAGGCCCCCAGCTTCACCTGCGGGTCGGTGGTGACATTCGCCTCATGATGAAGAAGATGGGCCAGTTCTTCCCACCGCTCGAGTTTCCGCAAAGAATGCTCGAGCATTCGCAATGCTGGCATCTGACGCGGATCTTGCTCGACCACGGTCTGCAACAGGGCCGCGGCCTTGGCGTGGTCCCGTTGTCGCTGCTGAAGCTCCGCTAATTGCATGGAATACATGAGTTTTTCGGCATTCGACGACGCTGCGATCCTCTTTTCCAGCACGGGAGTCAATTCGGTGGGCTTGCCCCTTCGCTCCTGCACCCAAACAAGTCGTTCGAAACTAGCCGCATCCGAGGGAACCAGCGCCAACGCCTGCGTCAAGGCCATCAGGGCCGCATCCAGATCATCGAGCCGATCGTCGAAAATCTCCGCTGCTTGAACCAAAAGGCGGCTTCTGGCGTGAGGATGGGACATCTGGGAGGCAAGATCCATCAGCATTTCCGCCGCCTTCCGATGCTCCCCGAGGCTGAGCAAAATCCGTGGAATCTCGATAGGGGGCGCCGGATGCTCCGGATCATGGCGCGCGGCATCACGATACGCCTGCACGGCATCCAGGGGACGATGGAGCTGTTCTTCCAACAATGCGGCCATTTCCATGCAAAGGGAGAAGGCGGCGGGTCCCTTTCGTGTATGCTTGAGCAGCAAACGGAGTTGTTCGACGGCCTGTTCGATGCGCCCGGTCTGCCGATTGACATACCATGCTGCACGCAACGCCAGGGGATCACCAGGACTGCGCGCCAACACACGGCCAATCCATTGCATGGCCGCATCCGCATCGCCGATTTCGTCGGCGGTCAAGTGGGCCGCACGAAGCAGCAACGTTCGCTGCAAAGAGGGGTCTTGTACGATATCCGCCTCCTTCACCAAGGTCTGCACCAGCACATCGACCTGCCCAGCGAGGTTGGCGCATCGCTGCAATCCAAGCAGAGCCGAACGACGACGGTCGTCCAACTCCACGATACGACGATAGGCGTCCATGGCGCGGGTGGGATGGCGCAATTCATCTTCCCAGATGATGGCGACTTTTTCGAGACAGGCGATTCGACGCTCTTTGTCGGTGGCGAGGATGGCTGCTTGCTCGTAAAGGTCGATTCGTTCGCGAGCGCGATGAGTGTGGGCATCGTTGTCCGATGATTGCGGATGGGCGAGAAGGCTAGCCAAGCCATCGAAAGCGTCGGTATTCGAGGAATCACAAGCCCAGGCCGCCCGGTACAAGGATTCGGCCCTTTTGACATCGCGAAGTTTGGTTTCGGCGATACGGGCGGCGCGGACCAAGGCGTCGGCACGCTCTTTTTCGTGGGCGAGCCGCGCGCTTTCCGATGTCCAATACTCCACCCGCTCGTGGTGACGGTTCAGCGCTTGCAACGCGCGGTCGAGACGGTCGCGCGAGGCGCGATCGTCGGCGTCCACGGCAAGGAGTTGGTGGCAATGACGGACCACGCTGTCATGGTCGCCCAAAAGCTCGTAGGTTTCGGAGAGGCGACGATGTTCATGGCATCGTCGCGCCGGGTTTTGCACCAATTCGAGGAGTTTTTCGCGGGCTTCGGTGGCGCCCCGGGGGCGTCCGAGTTCCGCGTGGAGTCTCGCCAATTCCTGCAGCGCGCTTTGTCGGGTGTCCACGGGGGCTTGGGTGCGTTCCGCGGCACGGGCATGCAGCGTGATGGCGAGGTTGGCGTCCTCGAGTTTTTCCGAGGCCAGGCGTCCGGCGGCGTATTCGAGACGTGCGGCTCGGCTGGCGTCCGGCTCGGTGGCGGCTTGCCGGGACCAGGCGTTGACCAACGCTTCCGTGGAACGTTGAAGCCATAGATGTCGCGCATAGGCGTAACGCACCGATGCGTTACCAAAAGCCTGGGCCATGGCGAGTTCGAGGGCCGCGCGGGCGGCGTCATGCTTGCCTGCCGCATTGAGCAGCGCTGCCCGTTCGACATGGAGCCAGGCGGAAAGGGTTGGCTCGGCCGTAAAGGCGGAAGCCATATCCTCCAACACTCCCCCGAGGGCTGGAGCTACACCGGTTTGTACTCGAAACTGGGCCTGAAGCACGCTTTCGCACCCTCGTAACGCGCCGGGATGAGCGGGTTGGATCGAGAGCGCCTGGCGATAAAACGCCTGGGCGTCTTCCAATCTCGAGGCATTTCGATATAATTCCGCGGTTTGTAGGGCCCGGGTCAACCGCTGGGGGTCATCCCTCGCCAGCCGCGCTTGCGTTTGCACCAATTCGAGGGCGGGGCCCAACGGACGTGCGGGAGTGAACCATCGGGCCACGAAAATCGCCGCTTCCACATCGGGCGCCACCTCACAGGCTTTGCGTGCCTGCGCCAACGCCTCGCCTCGATCCCCCGAATAAGCATCCAGCGCCATCGAAAGCTCGACCAACGCTCGGGACAACGCCACGGGGGTTCCGCTGTTTTCGAGAACCTGCGCCCGTCGCGCCAACTCCACGACCAGATCGTCTTGGTGGTCCAACAACCCAGGCGCCTCGGGACGCATGCTGGCTGGCGCTGGACGTGGCACCGAAGGGGGAGATACGGAAGGACTCGGCACCAGCGGTATTTCCGGATCGGTCACCTCGACCAACGCGTCGTCGTCCAACTCGATAGCCGATTCCATCGGCATCCGCATCGTCTGGATGGTGCGACCCGCGGCTACCGGAGGCTGGGAAGGCGTGATCACAGTGGGCATTTTCCCCACGATCGACGGCGGTCTGGGTGTGCCAAGTGCCAACGTTTTGAACGTCTGGGCGGATGATTTGGGATTGGTCTCGAGCCCGTCGTCCCACCCATCTTCATCGGGGGCAGACGATGGCCGTTTCGGGTCTTTGTTTCGTGTGGTCATGGTGGTGGGCCGCAGAATGAAGCGTATCATGATTTACCGGTCGAGGTGGAGAGGGGGAAGCAAGTTGTAGAGGAAAGAAAATACAGGGCGGCTTACCCAGGTCTGCTCGAAGGAAAAAATAGAAATATAGTAATTATTTCAGTAGGTTACAGTATGATCGCGGGATGGGAAGCCGAAAAATACGGTGACGGTGGAAGAAAAACCAATATGAACATGGGTTCAATTAATGATTTGAGGTTTCATTATCCTGATCTAGGGTTCATACGATGAACCGTTCCCCCATCGATGCCCTGGCCGGGTTGCCGAGATGACCGTTCGTACGCGATGGTCGTGCATCGAAGCAAGCGCCCATGGCTCCAAAGGAAACGGCAAGCTTATTCCACGATACGCGTGTATTGGTTATCATCATGAAATTACGTGAAATTTTGTTTCTTGGCGCGATGGCGGCGTTGGTTCCGTTCGCGGTCGGCTGTGAGAATCACGGTGCCAAAGCGGCGCTTCCCTCTGTTGCGTCCGCGCAACCCGTGCCCGTTCGTGTCGTCAAACCCGAGACCCAATCGTTGTCGGGAGAGAGCCGGGTGACGTCCAGCCTTCGATCGAAAAGCGAAGCGATCTTGAGCGCGAAGTATACGGGTACGATCATATTCCTCGAGGTGCAGGTGGGCGATCGGGTCAAAGCCGGTCAAGCACTCGTGCGCCTGGACGCGTCGATGGCGGCGATCGCGTTGCAGAATGCGAAAGCAGCGGACCGTCTTGCCCAGGCGAATCTGGCCAATGCAAAGACGGAACTCGAGCGGGCGAAAGCGCTTCGTGAGCAGGGGGCGCTTTCCGATGCCAATTTCGACAAGCTGAACATGGCGCATGATATTGCGTCGGCACAAGCGGATCAGGCCAAGGCGGCGATTCGGATGGCGAGTCAGCAGATCAGCGATGCGACGATCGTGGCGCCGTTTGCGGGGGTTGTCTCCGCGCGTTTCAGAAATCCCGGTGATACGGTGAGTCTCATGCCGCCCACCCCCGTGCTTTCGCTTGTGGATCCCGACCATCTCGAAGTGAAAATGGCAGTGCCCGAGGCCTTGGTGCCGCGGCTTCGTGTGGGGGATGTGCTGGGGGCCACCGCCAGCCCGTTGGATACGGCGTTTCAGGTTCGTGTCAGCGCGTTGGGGGCGACGGTCGATCCGATGACACGCACGGTGGAAGTATTGGCAGACGTGATGGAGCCGATGGATCCGAACTTGAAGCCAGGAGCGCTTGCGACGGTGGATCTGGCGGGTTCGAAGGTTTTGGCAGGGTTGTATTTGCCGTCGGCAGCGGTTCATAAAGCCGACGGTCAGTCTTTCGTGTATGTGGTGAAGGAAGGAAAATTACAACGAAAACAGGTAGTTATAGCACCGATCCGTCCTGGGACGATCCTTGTCACCGATGGTTTGCGTTCTGACGATCAGGTGGCTCTCGACATGGTGGAACTGGCGGAGGGGCAGACCGTTCGCCCCTTGTCGAACTGACGATCGGAGGCTGTGTTGGATCCTATCAAGCTATTCATTCGCCGACCGATTTTCACCGCGATGCTGCTACTCGCCCTCGTCGTTTTCGGTTTATTTTCCTGGCCGAAGATGGGCGTGGACATGATGCCGGACATGGATATTCCGGTGGTCACGGTGGTTACCGTGCTGCCGGGGGCCGATCCGGAGACCATCGAGAAGGACGTGACGGAACCGTTGGAAGAGGTATTCAACACGCTTCCGGGGCTTCATACGCTCACCTCGGTCAACGTCGAGAACGTATCCCAGATCATCATCCGATTCGATATGGAGCGCGATATCGATGTAGCTGCTCAGGATATTCGGGATCGGGTGCAATCGACGCTGTCCAAGCTGCCGACGGACATTCAGACGCCTTTGATTCAGAAGTTGGATCCCGGGGCGATGCCCATTCTCACCTTGGCGTTCAGTGGTCCGTTGTCGGCGGAGCGGATGTCGAATTTTGCGGAAGATGAACTGAAGCCAGCGCTGCAGCAGATCAACGGCGTGGGGACGGTGACGATTTTCGGTGATCAGCAGAGCGAGGTGCGCATTACGTTGGATCCGACGAGGTTGCGGGCGCATGGGCTCACGCCGTTGGATGCGGTGGGTGCGGTTCGGGCGCAAGATCTCGATTTATCCAGTGGAAGAACCGCCGAATCTCATGTCGAAAGGATTGTGAAACTCAAGGCGGAGGCACGCTCTGTCGAGGAATTGCGGACGCTCGTTTTGTCCAGCCCAATGGGAATCCCCGTGCGGCTTGGCGAGGTGGCGGACGTGACCCAGGGGCCGGCGGAGCCGCGCAGTCTGGCGCGTCTTGGGTCTTCTGCCGCAATTGGCTTGACCGTGACCAAGCAATCGGGGGCCAATACGGTTCAGGTCGTATCCAATATCCTGGCGGGTATTGCGGGGCTTCAGCAGCGTTTGCCCGAAGGCTGTGAATTGCAGGTCGTTCACGACGATTCGAAGTATATTCGAAGTTCCATCACCGCGGTGCAGGAGGACATGGGCATTGGGGGTGTGTTGGCGGTGGTGGTGGTGCTCATTTTTTTGCGCAATTGGCGCTCGACCCTGGTGTCCGCGGTGGCGCTTCCCACCTCGGTCATTGGCACCTTCGCATTCATGCACTTGCTGGGATTTACGTTCAATATCGTTACGATGCTCGCGTTGACGCTGTCGATCGGTCTATTGATCGACGATGCGATCGTGGTCATCGAGAACGTGGTGCGGCATCTGGAAAACGGGGTGCCGCCGATGCGCGCGGCTGCGGAGGGAACGCGTCAGATTGCGATTGCGGTTCTTGCGGTCACCCTTTCGGTGGTGGCCATGTTTCTTCCCGTAGCGTTCATGAGCGGCATTATTGGGCGTGTATTCGTGCAATTTGGGGTCACGGTGGTAGTGGCCGTGATGATTTCTTACGCCGTATCGATGACGTTGACACCGATGATGTCGTCGCGGGTGCTCAGGGAGGAGGGAAGGTTGGATCGGTGGGTTTGGCGTCTGGTGGAGCGCGTAATATCGGCCATGGAACGGGTGTATCGTTCCGTATTGGGGGCGTTGTTGCGCCATCGGGCCTTTACGTTGCTCAGTGCGGTGGCGTTATTGGCGGTATCCGTGTTCATGGCGACGCGGCTCGAGTTTTCTTTCATTCCCAAGCAGGATATGTCGAGTGTGAAGGTGAGTTTGGAGCTTCCGCCGGGCAGTCGGTTGGAAGAAACGGGGCGGCAACTGGCGGATATCGCGGCCATCATCCAGAAGATTCCGGGGGTGCGCTCGACGTTCATCACCGCCGGAGGAGGCGTCAAGGAAGAAGTCAACAAGGGGGATGTGCTCGTCACCTTGGAGCCGATTCGTGAAAGAAGCTATTCGCAACAGGACTTGCAAAAATACCTTCGAGCGACGCTGAAAGCGGTTCCGGGAACGATGATTTCCGTGGTGGATGGCTCTTCGATAGCCGGTGGGCTGGGGCGTCCCCAAGATATCCAATTCGAATTGCGGGGCACGGATTGGGAGGCGGTGCTGGCGGCGGCCACGAAAGTGGAGGCGGCGATGAAAGCGAATCCCATGTTCGTGGATGTGGATATGAGTTATCGCGCGGGAAAGCCGCAGCTCGATGTGCTCGTGGATCGGGAAAGGGCGGCTTCCCTTGGCATTCTCGCGGCTCCCCTCGGTCAGTCGCTGCGCGTGCTGCTCGGAAGAGACAAGGTGGGTGATTTTCGGCAAGGGGGAAGGACTTCGGAGATCAAGGTCATGCTTCCCGACGACGTGCTTGCGGACCCCCTTGCGCTAGGATCCGTGCAAGTTCGCACACTTATGGGTACGTTGGTGGAACTTCGTAACGTGGCCAAGCTGGTGGATGGCACGAGCGCGGGGCAGATCGACCATGGGGCGCAGGTGCGTCAGATTACGATGTTGGCGAACCTTCAGGGAGCGAGTTTGAGCGAGGGAATGCGCTTTTTGAATGAGTTTGCGACCGCGGAGTTTCCGCCTACGGTAAAAACGGGATTCACGGGGATGGGAGGTGAGCTTGGCGATGCGATGAAAGAGTTCGTCATGGCCATTTTCATGGGCGTTATCCTTCTTTACATTATTCTGGCCGCGCAATTCGAGAGCCTCATTCATCCGTTATCCATCATGATGGCTCTTCCGTTGGCGGTGATTGGGGCTTTGGGAGCGCTATTTCTCGTGAATCAGGATATGTCGTTATTCGCGATGATCGGTATGGTCATGCTGCTCGGGCTCGTGGCCAAAAACGGGATTCTTCTCATCGAGTTTACGAATCAGCTTCGCGAAAAAGGCCATGGTGTGCATGAAGCCTTGCTGGAAGCCGGTCCCGTGCGTCTGCGCCCCATTTTGATGACCACGGTAGCGATGATCGCGGGGATGACTCCGGTGGCTTTGGCTCGGGGAGACGGTGCGGAGACGCGGGTGCCGATGGCGATTGCCATCATTGGCGGGCTGATCACGTCGACTTTTCTTACCTTGGGGATTGTACCGGTGGTGTATTCGGTGCTCGACGGGGTGCGGGCTCGGTTGGGAGCGTTGTGGAGCCGCGGAAAAAAAGCAGCAAAAATGCCCGTGGTGGATGCCTCCTCAGCCAAGGTGGATGAAGGAGCGTAAGATGAACGGCAACAAGGCGCCGCGAAAAGCTGGAGGGGCCGCTGCGGTAGCCCCGAAAAAGCCCCCCTCGCTTCGACAAAAAGCCAAAGCGCTTTATCGTCAGGCGATCCTCGATGCCGCGGAACGGATCTTCGCAACCCAGGGGATTCGGGGCGCGCGCATCCAGGACATCGCAAAACTCGCGGGTATGTCCGTCGGAACCGTCTACAACCACTTTGCCCAAAAAGAAGAAATCGTGGTGGCGCTCATCACCGAGAGGGAAAAAGAACTCCGTGAAGCGTTCGCCTGCCAACCACACGATCCCCAAAACTTCACGGAAGCGTTTCGAATCCGCCACGAGCGTGTCATCCAGCTCATCCGAACCCATAAGGACTTTTTTTCTTTCGCGCTCTACGAAGGGATTTTCGAATCCGAACTGGTTCCGTCGGCATCGATGTTCTCCACCCATTCGGCCGATGAGCACGAACGATTCGACAGGGCCATGGAAGATCTGTTGGAGCAGGGGGGACGCGAAGGTGCCGTGGCACCTACCGATGTGGTTCGGCTCAAACGCTATCATGTGGGGGCGATGCGAGGGGTGCTGATGGGGGCGATGAAAGATCCGAGCCGCGATGTAGTCGAAGAAGGCCTGGCGGCGGTCGAGTTATTTTTGCGCGCCGTTCGCCCAAACGCGAAAGGAATCCCCTTGCCGGATATAGTATAACCAATTGTATTTATTCATTTTTATTCTCACCCCTCCCTGCCTGATTGCCAACTCTCCCACGTTGGGCTAACCCAGCGGGCGCCGATCGGCACGTTGTCCTTTCACGTAGTCCTTTGCAGTTTTGGCAGTCACCATGATCAAAAAGACCCTCGGAATCGACATCGGATCCACTTCTTTCAAACTATGCGTGCTGTCGTCGTCGCCAGGCGCTGAGCCTCTCGCCGAGTCTCATGCCATCCTTTCCCACGACGGGGATATCGAAGGCACGTTGGAGCGTTTGCTCGACACGTTGGGTTTCGAGGATACCGACGAGGTCGTGGGGCTGGTGACGGGCAACGAAGGCCGTCATCGCATTGCGTTGCCCGACGTCATTGCGGCGGTGGCCATCGAGTCCGCCCTCGACGCGTTGCAACTTCGTCCTCGCGCCGTGGTTTCCATGGGTGGGGAAGATTTGGTGGTGTATGTGCTCGATGGTCGAGGTCGTATCATCAATACCTACGCGGGAAATAAATGCGCCTCGGGAACGGGGGAGTTCTTCCGTCAGCAGTTGGGGCGGATGAATCTCGAACTCGACGATATCAACGATATTTGTCGTCATGCTTGCGTTCATCCGATCTCCGCTCGTTGTTCGGTGTTCATGAAGTCGGATTGCACGCATCGGCTCAACAAGGGGGAGGCGACGAAAGCGGATGTTGCGCTATCACTGAGTAAGGTGATGGCGGATAAGGTCGGAGAATTTCTGATCAAAGCCAAGCTTGCGCAGGGGCAAGTCGTGCTCATCGGCGGCGTGACGCGAAATGAGCATCTCATTGAATTTATTGGTAAATCTAATCCTTCGATCGAGTTGATCGTGCCTGAGCAGGCCGCGTATTTCGAAGCGTTTGGCGCTGCCTATCTCGCGCGGTTGAAAGGGGCCAAGGTTCCTGCGCGGGACGCTCTTGTTCGCCCGGGTGTTGCCCTGGCTTACAAAACTTTCTCGCCTCTGTCGGAGGCATCGAGTCTGGTTTTTCACGCGCCTTCTCGTCGTGCGGCGTATGATCCGGATGCGGAATATATCCTTGGGGTCGATGGGGGTTCGACGACGACGAAGGTGGCGCTTGTCAACGCGTTGACGCTCGAGATCGTGGCGGAGCATTACGGTCGCACCCATGGTGATCCGGTGGCGGCTCTCAAGCAATGTTTGAGGGAGGTGCGTCGTCAGCTTGGCGATCATAAACCGCGAATACGTCTTGTGGCGACGACAGGTTCTTCGCGTGAATTGCTTGGCGTATTTTTGGAAACCGTGGGTGTATACAACGAAATCATTGCCCACACGGTGGGCACGACTTTTTTTCAGAAAGATGTGGATACCATATTCGAGATTGGCGGGCAGGATGCCAAGTATGTGTTGATCAACAACGGTGTACCCATCGATTATGCGATGAACGAAGCATGTTCGGCGGGGACCGGTTCCTTTCTCGAGGAATCCGCGGCGGGCGATCTCAACATCCATAGCGCTTCGGAGATTGGTCCCATCGCTCTTCGCGCCGCGGCGCCTTTGAAGTTCGGTGAGCATTGTTCGGCGTTCATCAACTCGGATATTCGAAAAGCCATTCAGCAAGGCGCTCCCCGCGAGGATATCGTGGCAGGGCTCGTCTTTTCCATCGTGGCCAACTATCTGAATCGCGTCGTGGGCAATCGAAGCGTGGGCAGCCATATCGTGTTGCAAGGGGGCGTCGCCAAAAACCCCGCGGTTCCCCTGGCGTTTGCGCAAATGACCGGCAAATCGATCACGGTTCCCCCCGACCCGGAACTGATGGGATGTTTCGGTGTGGCGCGACTCGTGCTCCAAAAACACGACGAGGGCCTCGTCGACAAGGGCGAATTCGATATCGACGCGCTCATCGACAAGCCCATCGCGTATGGAAAAGACTTCGTGTGCAAGTCCTGCGACAATCTATGCACCGTCCGCAGGCTGGTGGTGGGGGCGCGTCGTTATCCTTTTGGGGGTCGCTGTTCGCTATATACCAACCAGCGTAAAAAGCGGACGATCCACGAAGAAAAGGTCGTGGACTACACGCAAATTCGTACGCGGATGCTCTTCGAGGACTTTGCTCCCAAGCCCGATTCGCTACGTCTTCGCACCACGCGTGTGGTCGGGGTGCCGATGGCGTTCACGGTCCATTCCCTTTGGCCCTTTTATTCGTGGTTTTTTCATACCTTGGGGGTTCGGATCGTCACCTCCACGCGCATCGTTCCCGAGGGCATCGCGAAGCAGGAGAGCAACTATTGTTTTCCCACGGAGATCGCGCATGGGGCGATTCAGGATGTGCTCAACCAAGGGGTGGACTTCATCTTTTTGCCACATTTCCGCGATATGCCCAGCACCGAGGACGTACACGCTTGCGTGTGTCCGTTGACCCAGGGGCTTCCGTATTTTGCCAGGCAAGCGTTTGGGTTGGCTGACGAGATGGTGTTGCGGCCGGTATTGAGCCTGAAAGATGGGTTTGAGGCGAGCCGCGGCGCGTTCGAGAACGTGGCTGTGCAACTTGGGTTTACGCGGGAGGAAGGCAGTCGCGCCTACGACAAGGGAATCGAAGAGTATCGTCGATTTCTCGATGCTTATCGTACACTTGGGAAAGAGGTGTTGCGTGAGGTGCAGAGCAACCCGGATCGGGTATTCATTGCGCTGCTCGGGCGGCCCTACAATGCGTTTACGCGCGACGCGAACATGGGGATTCCACGGAAGTTCACGTCGCAAGGGGTGACCATCTTGCCCTTTGACATGATTTATTCCGAGGAGGGGGAGATTCCGCCGAACAATTATTGGTATTACGGGCAGCAAAATATGCGGGCGGTGCAGCAAGTCAAACGGGTGGAGAACCTGTATTTGGCTTGGATTTCGAATTTTTCCTGTGCGCCGGACTCGTTTTTATTGCATTATGTGCGATGGATGATGGGGCAAAAGCCCTATCTCGTGCTGGAAATTGACTCTCATACCGCGGACGCGGGCCTCGACACCCGGATCGAAGCGTTCCTCGATATCGTGGAAAGCTATCGCCGCCACGTCACCCCGGATGACGAGAAACCCTTTGAGCGACGGTATTCCATTGCGATCAAACAGGAGTATTGTGATGTGGTGGATCGCAAAACGGGCAAACGCTACGACATTCGCGATCCGAACGTCCACCTGGTATGGCCGTCGATGGGGGATTTATCGACGGAAGCGATGGATGTGGTGGCTCGACGTCAGGGGATTCTGTCGACTCATTTGCCGTTGCCGGACGTGTATTCGACGCAGCTTGCGCGCAATGTGGCGTCTGGAAAGGAGTGTATTCCCGCGTTGTTGGTGCTCGGTTCGGTATTGAAGTTTTTCCAGGAGCATCCGCCCAATCAGGATGACGGAATTTACGTTGTATTCGTTCCTTCGACGCTAGGTCCTTGTCGTACGGGGCAGTACCACGTATTTTTCGATCGGTTGTTCGAGGAGATGGGTTGGGAGAACGTGGTGCTTTTGGTGGCGAATTCGGAGAATTCCTATCGAGAGATGGGGGCGACGTTCAACCAGGACGTTTGGCGCGCGCTCGTTTTGGGGGATACGTTTACGGATATTCGCACGTCGTTACGGCTATTGGCGAAGGATCCCATCGATGCGATGGTGGTGTTTTCGGCGGTATGGCGCGATGTGATGAAGGCGTTATTGGCGGGGCCGAAGCAGCTCGATCGGGAGTTGAAACGCTCCGCGGAGCGATTGGCTCGAATTCCGCGCAAGGCGGAACTGCAAGATCTTCCTAAAGTATTGATTGTAGGCGAGATTTACGTGCGTCGGGACAATTTCTCCGTGGACGAAGTTTCGGAAATGCTGATGGCGAAAGGCATTTATCCGAAAGTGACGGGGGTGACGGAGTGGTTCCATTACACGGATTACGCGCGAAAGTTCATCATGGAGGGGGAGCGGAAGAAGAAGGGATGGTTGCGCACGTTGCGCGATGGCGGGGTGAAAGACGAGGCGGTGTATTTGGTGGAGAAGGTGTGGAAGGAGCATGTGGAGAGCAAGATGCTCGACGTGCTTCGTCCGACGGGATTGGTTCCCGACGTGCCGCATGACATGGATGAAATCATTGGCAAAGGGCGCGAGCATTTCGTGGATCCGGAGATGGAGAGCGAGGCGACGGTATCGCCTGCGGTGGGGGCGGCGGCCATGCAAGAGGGCTATTCGGGGGTGGCGATTATAGCGCCGTTCGGCTGCCTTCCGGGACGGTTGATCGAAGGTGTATATGCGCCGTGGGCGAAGGCGCGGGGCTATCCCGTGCTTGCGTTGGAAAACGACGGTCAGCCTTATCCGCCCAACATCGTATCGCGAATCGAAGTGTTTGCGCATCATGTCAAGCGTTTCAATGCGACCGAGCCGTCGCCGAAAAAGCCGTCGTGGCGCGTGTTGGCGGAACAAGTGCAGCGATTGACGAACTGGAATTGATGGTGGGAGGAATCCATGAACGACGTGTCTAGCCACGAACCGATTGTTCCGAGCACGCCCGAGGGGCAGGTGCTTCAGCAGAAACATGGTCGCAAGGTGGCGCGGATCGCGGAGCAACTACGGACCCGTCGAAGCACGGCTCCCTTGTCCCGGCAGAAAAGGACCGTTTCCCATCAAGTGCCCAAAGTCCATGATAAGAAGCATACGGATGAGAAGATCGATCTTCTCGATTTGGATGAGATCATCGAAGTGGATGTGAAGCGACGGATTTGCATTGCGGAACCGGGGGTACCGTTTTGCAAGATTGTCGAGAAAACACTGCCGTTGGGGTTGGTTCCGATCGTGGTGCCGGAGTTGAAAACGATCACGGTGGGCGGGGCGGTAGCGGGCTGCTCCATCGAATCGATGTCGTTTCAATACGGTGGATTCCACGATACCTGTGTCGAATACGAAATCATCACGGCGCAAGGAGATACGCTGGTTTGCACGCCCGACAACGAGCATTCCCTCGTTTTTCAAATGATGCATGGGTCTTTCGGGACGGTGGGCATTTTGTCTCGATTGGTATTCAAGCTCATCGAAGCCAAGCCCTACGTTCATCTTCGCCATGAGAAACACGCGACGATCGATAGCTATTTGGCTTCGATCAAGCGTCATTTCGAGCTGCAAGACGTTGCTTTCATGGACGGTATCATTCATTCCAATACGCAGCTTTCGCTTTGTGTCGGGGATTTCGTGGACGAGGCGCCTTATACGAATCGCTACGATTGGCTGAAAATTTATTATAAGAGCACGGCGGAACGCATCGAGGATTATTTCGAGACACCGTATTACTTTTATCGGTATGATCAGGGCGTGACGAACGTACACCCCAAGTCGTTTTTGGGGCGGCTGTTGATCGGCAAATTCCTGGGGTCTTCGGAGGTTCTTCGCATTGCGGAAAAGGCACGGTGGCTTTTGCTCGATGATAAACGTCCCGATGTGACGGTAGACACCTTCCTGCCCTTTTCTCGTTTGAAGGAATTTTTGCAGTGGTATGAGAAGGATTGCGGGCATTATCCGTTATGGTGCGTGCCCTATCGTCGTGTGCATGATTATGAATGGCTTACGGATGAGTTTTGGAAGGGGTTCGGCGATGAATTGATGGTGGATATTGCGGTGTATGGGATGCGGCAGCGAGGGGATACGAATTATTATCGATTGCTCGAGACGAAGCTGCAGGAGCTGAACGGGGTCAAGACCTTGATTTCGTACAATTATTATCCGGAAGAGGAGTTTTGGAGCATTTTTCACCGTAAGAACTTCGAGACGGTGAAGGCAAAGACGGATCCGAACAATATTTTCAGGAACTTATATGAGAAGACCTGTCAGGCGTCGATGGGGCGGTAGCTGACAGATTCCCTCCTTGTTCTTGCATGGGAGAGGGATACGAGCGGAGAATCCTCTGGATCCTGCTATTGACCTGGTCCTTGACTTCATTGGGGTGACCGTGAGCGATTTCCGTGCGCCGTGACGGTGGCCGTGACCGTGGCCGTGAAGGAAAGGCCCGGGGAAAAATGAGGGAATGGCTCAGCATTTCCACCCCAGCCGGATTGCGTTGCTGCCCGGTTGGGTCTGCCGTGACCGTGACTGTGACCGTGACCGATTTTGTGTGCCGTGCGCCGTGGCCGATTTTGTGTGCCGTGGGCCGTAACCGATTTGCGTGTGGTGTGACCGGCTCAGGGCTCGACAGGCTGGCCGGCCCGTGGAGGTACGCGGCATGCTTATTTGCGGTACTTCCATTTCCACTTGGTGGCATTGGCGGTCATATAGCCGTAGTATTGGCCGTCGGTGGAGTTGTTTGCATGCAGAGTGATTCCGCGATAGGTGCCGGACTTGAAGGAATCATACCAGGATGAGGGCAGAGGTATCCATTTGCCTTCTCCGCGTTCGAAGTCGACTTTGAGGTCTTTGTCGATACCGGGGAATGTAGCGGGCTTGGAAGCATGGCCGTGGACGCCGATGCGGGCTGTTCCGCCGGCGAAGTAATACCAATGGGCGGCATAAAGGTAGACCGAGATTTCGACGACGGTAGCTCCGGCAAGGTCGGAGAACATGGCGTCGGGAGCGCCGATGGCGGATTTTAGCACTCCCAGCTCACCCACATAGCATCCTTGATAGTTTTTGCTTGCGTCGTAGGTGTACCATTCTCCGGAGCCGAGGTAGCTCTGGTCCCATTTTCGGGCTACTTCGCCGGATTCATATTCGCATTTTCCTTGGACGCAAGGTCCGGAGCAGGCGCGTCCGCAGGTTCCACAATGGTTGGGATTGGTGGCAAGGGTGGTTTCGCAGCCGTTTTCGCTTTTGTGATCGCAGTCTCCGAAGCCATCGAGGCAGCCGTCCAGCTCGCATTTTCCCCCGTTGCATATTGCGTAACCATTGGAAATATTACATTTATTTTCGCATTCGCCACAATGATCGGGATTTTGATTCAGGTCTGTTTCGCAACCGTTATCGTTGATTCCATCGCAATCATCCCATCCCGGATCACAAGCCAGGATGGCGCATTGGCCGGCGGAGCAGTGGGTGGAGGCGTGGGGCAAGGAGCAGGTGCAGCCGCATTGGTTTTCGATGCCGCCACCGCCGCAGGTTTCGGGGGGAGTGCAGGACCCGCAGTTTTCTTCTCCGCATCCGGTTTGGATGGTGCCGCAGGAAGCGCCGAGTTGGGCGCAGGTTTTGGGGGTGCAGCCACATTCGTTGGGAATGCCGCCACCGCCGCAAACCAGGGGTTTTTCGCAATCTCCACAAGAAACGACGGAATTGCAGCCATCGGAGGCCAGGCCGCAGGAGATGCCGAGTTGGGCGCATGATTTGGGTTGGCATTCGCCTACGCCGCAGAGGTTGGGACCGCCGCCGCCGCAATGCTGTCCTTGCGCACACGTACCGCAATCGATAGTACCCCCGCAACCGTCGAGGGCTTTTCCGCATTGCAGGCCGAGCTGGATGCAAGTTTTGGGGGAACAACCGCAGACGTTGGGCTCATGGTTGGCGCCGCAGGTTTGAGGTTCCATGCACCCGCCGCAATCGATGGCTTGGGAGCAATCATCGGATATCCAGCCGCATTGCGCATCTTTTTGAAGGCATGTTTTGGGAATACAAGCTTTCGTTCCGCAGCGGTAGGGGCCCGCGCCGCCGCAGACAAGACCGGATTCGCATTCGCCGCAATCGATGGTTGCGCCACAGCCATCAGGCAGCGTGCCACATTGCGCGTTTTGCTCCTCGCAGGTAGTGGGAACACAGGAATCCGGGAAAGAAGAGGCGGTATCGTCGGCGGCCTCCTGACCGGCATCATGTTTGCTGGGGGCATTGAAGGCGAAGGAGTCACCGTCAGGCGTTTCACAGCCAATCAGCCAAGCCGAGCAGGTAACCAAGGCTAGGAGATACGAGGCTGACAGATTTTTATCACGGACGGAATTGTTGGTTGAACGGATCAAAATGCCCACCAAAAGTTGAGAAGCAAACGATATACCACGAACGATATTCGCTATATTCTAGCGGAGTGGTAAGTGAAAAGAAGCCGTGGTTCGAATAATAGGATCGGTGGGATCACATAGGGGGGATCTGAGAGGTCCGTGTCTGTGAAAGGGCGGGGATCAGAGCATATCGCCGCGGATTGCTTCTTGGATGGCTTGTTTGATGGCGCGCTGGTCGAAGCCGACAAGGATTTTCCCGCGAATATCGAGGACGGGAATGGTTCCTTTTTGGGGATATCCGGCTTTATGTAGTTTTTCGTTCATTTCTTTTTGTGCGCGCGGGTCTTTTTCGATGTCTTTGGAGATCACCGTGACGCCTTGGGAACGGAGGTAGGTTTCGGCGCTACGGCAGGCGCTACACCAGGAAGCCATATAGACGATGGCGGACAATTGGGCGGAGGAAGGGGCCGCGGGGGCAGGTGTGGGCGCTGATTGAGAGGCAAAAGGCGTGAGGGCAGCGATGGCTTTGCTTCGACGTTGTTGCGCGATGAGTTCCCAACTGCTGCGGGGCAAGGAGTGGACCGGATAGGTCCCATCGGCGTTTTTCGTACGAAGATCAGCTACATACAGCATTTCTCCGTGTCCATATTGGAGTGTGACGACCCGCACGTTTTCCCTGGCATTTTCGGGGACGTCGGCGGGTTTTTGCACGACGTGGTGGTCGCCTTTTTCATCGATCCAGGTAAGCAATACATCCGGCGTATCGTCGCGCAATTCGAGGGCGGGCAAGTCCTGCGATACGGGCCGCGTGCCATCGTCGTGGTTTCGCTCGCAACCGGAGCAACCCGCGCTTGCGACGCCGTAGGATACGAGGGCGATTCCCACAAAGCGCCATTTCCACCGTCCACGATTCAAATACGTTCTCCCATGCTCATGAGGTGAGTTCGTCGCCGAGTTCGGACCATTCTTTCATGAAGTAGGCGAGGTCCGTTTCGATCTTTTGTTGCTGAGCGGTCCACTTGGCAAGTTTTTCCCAATCGTCGCCTGCCTCCATCATGGCTCGCTGAATGCGTGCGAGGTCTTTTTCAGCCTGATCGATCAACTCTTCGAGTTCGCGAAAGCGTCGTTCTTTGCGCTGTTGGGCTCGTGAAGCGGCTTTGTTGGCTTCGAAGTGGGCGCGACGCTGCGCGCGGTCCTCGGTGTCGGCCGGGCAAGAGGCGGCAGGATCCACTGGGGTCTGCACGTCGAGCTGGCCGTAGCCGCCGGGGAAGACCTCGATGCCATCGGTGCGAAAGGCGAGAACCCGTGAGCTGACGTTTTCGAGAAAGCGCCGGTCGTGGGAGACGAGCACGACGGTACCTTCGAAGTGGATCAGGGCTTCTTCGAGGATTTCGGCGGCGAAGATATCGAGATGATTGGTGGGTTCGTCGAGAAAAAGGACATTGCGTGGTTCGAGCAGGAGTTTGGCGAGGGCGAGGCGGCTACGTTCTCCGCCGGACATGCTTGCCACTTTTTGGAAGGGCTGGTCCCCCCAGAATCGAAAACGCGACAGGTAGGCTCGGGTCACGTCTTCATTCATATCCCCCCGGACCGAGCGGATTTCGTCGATGGCGCTATGGCTCAGCTCGAGGGAGCCGAGGTGTTGGTCGAATATTCCGGGAAAGACGTTGGCGCCCACCTTAACCGTGCCGTCGTCTTCTGGTTTGCCGGTGCCGGCCAGCAGGTTGAGCAATGTGGTTTTTCCGCAGCCATTGGGGCCAACGATGGCCAGGCGCTCGCCTCGTCGCACGAGCAAATCGAGGTTATGGAACAAGCGGATGCCGCCGCGGCGGGCGCCCAGGCCGGTGGCTTGCAGGACGATATCTCCGGAGCGAGGGGCGGGGGAGAAGCGGAATTGGACGCGTTGGGCGACTTGCCAGACATCTTCGGGGCGCTCGAGTTTTTCGAGTTTTTCGAGCATTCGTCGACGGCTTTGGGCTTGTTTGGTTTTTTGGCCGGCGATGTTTTTTCGGATGAATTCCTCGGTCTTGTCGATCATGGCCTGCTGGCGTTCGCGCAAGGCCTCTTCCCGTTCGAGGATTTCTTTGCGAGCGATGGCGTAATCGGTATACGTAAGTGGATAGCTTCGGAAGGTTTTGTGACCGAGTTCGAGGGTATGGGGACAGACGTTATCGAGAAAAGCGCGGTCGTGGGATACGACGAGAACAGCGCCGGGATACTCGGTGAGATGGGATTCCAGCCAGGAGATGGTGTCGAGGTCCAGGTGATTGGTCGGTTCGTCGAGCATGAGCAAGTCGGGCCGTTGAGCCAGAACGATGCCGAGGTGCAGTCTTCCTCGCTCTCCACCGGACAAGGAGGCCACGGGGCGTTGCAACGCGCGGTTATCGAAGCCGAGGTGTTGCGCGATCATTTGGATTCGACGCTCCAACTCATCGCCCTGGGCCAATTGGTATTGTTCTTCGAGTCGGGAGAGTCGAGTCAGGTCGGTGGGTTCGCCGCTGGCGGCCAATTCACGGGCACGGTCGAGTTCGGCGCGGATGGCGAGCACCTGTTGGAAGCTGGACAACAGGGCATCGAGGACCGTACCTTCGGTGCCGAGTTCATGGGACTGCCGATAGAACCCCACCGTGGCTTCCTTGCGAATCACCACCGTGCCGTCGTCCGCCGTCAGCTCTCCCGCGATTATCCGTAAAAGGGTAGTTTTCCCGGCGCCATTGGGGGCGACGAGGGCGGCTCGCTCACCGGCGTTTAGACGAAAGGATACGTCGCGAAACAGGCGTTCCGCCCCGTATCCGAACGCAATATCCGTGACTTGGAGCAAAGACATGATGCAATCGTCTGTCCATACTGGTTTGGACCGCCTTTTCGCAAGTTGGTATCCGATGGGGTCGACGGCGGTCAAGGGGCCAGGCATGGGATCAGGAAGAAATAACTACTTGATATTATTGAATTAATTTAGGAATCGTCGATGGGGATTCCGAGTGACCAGGGTTCACCGACCTGGAAGTAGACGGGGTTCGCGGATTGCATCCAGGCGACGAAACGGCGGATTCCTTCTTCGAGATCGATGCGAGGGGACCAACCCAATTGTTGTTCGGCTCGTTGTGTGCAGGCGAAGGTGGTGGGGACATCTCCTTTTTGTTCTTCTGCATGGCGGATGATTGCCTGGGTTTGCATGACACGTTCGATGGTGGAGACCAATTCGTTGACGGAGAAGGGTTTTCCGGCGCCGAGGTTATAGACGTGAAAGCCGGAAGGGGCGTGCATGGCGGCGAGGAATCCTTCGACGGTATCTTGCACGTACGTGAAGTCTCGGGAGAAGGTGCCATCGCCAAAGACGGTGATCGGTTGATGGGCGAGCATGGCCCGCACGAACCGGCTGATGGCGAGATCGGGGCGTTGTCTTGGGCCGTAGACGGTAAAGAGTCTGCAAACGGTGATGGTGACGGGGTGTACGGCGGCATGGGCGGCGGCGAGTAGTTCCATGGCGCGTTTGGTGGCCGCGTAGGGGCTTTGGGGGATATCGGAGGCGTGTTCTTCGCGAAAGGGCGTGGGTTGGTCTTTGCCGTATACGCTAGAGGAGCCGGCGAGAATCAATCGTTTCACGCCATGCCGTAAGGAGGCGGAGAGAATGGTTTGGGTAGCGTCGACATTGAGCCGGACGTAGGTCATGGGGCGTTCGATGGAGGGGCGGACGCCCGCGGTGGCGGCCAGGTGGAACAAGGTATTCGGTTGAAATTGAGCGAGGGAATCGGATAGGGCGTTGGCATCGCAAAGGTCGATGCTCGACAAGGTGAAGTGGGGGTGATGCAGCACGTCGGCGAGGTTGGCGAGCTTGACGGGCGCTGGGTAGAAGGGATCGAAGTTATCGATACACAACACGTGATGGTCGTCGGAAAGGAGGCGTTCGACGAGGTGTGAGCCGATGAAACCGGCGCCGCCGGTGACTGCGATGCGCATAGGGGAGGCATAATCGGTTGCAGGCGGATGGGGAACCCGGGAAAAGGGGAGGGTGTTGGCAACGGGAGTTATCGTGATACTGTCAGAAGCTCTCATTTTTCCTGAATGGGAAAGAGTTGCGAGCTGAGAATTTCTGGATCTTGATTTTGGCTCGATCCTTGACCCCCTTTGGGCCACCGCCAACAGTTGCCCTGAGCTACTAAACATGGGGCTGGCGCACTGCGGTGAACAACATGGGATGACCGTGATCGTTTCTCGTGGGCCGTGACCGTGACCGTGATCGTGACCGTGCAGGAAAGGCTTGGGGAAAATGAGGGGACGGCTCAGATCGTGATAGACTCAAAGGGAGCCAATGGATTTCTGAAGGAGGGCCCCACCATGTGTCGATGGCTTTTGGTACGGCTTGCCGCAATGTTGCCCGTCGTGTTGTCGTGGGGTTGTGCACGGGGGGAATCGGTGGAGCAAGGACGAGGGGATAGTGGGTCGGATGCTTCTACGGATGGGGAGCAGAAGGAGGCATCGGAGTCGGATGGATCGTCGCATGTTTGTGATGGAGTGGTATGCGATGATCCGCCGAAAAACACGTGTGCGGACGCGCAGCATTTGACGGTATACGATACGATTGGGGTTTGTGACGAGGCGGGGTGTCATTATGCGTTCCACGTGGAGGAGTGTCTGAGAGGGTGTCAGAACGATGGGTGTGTGGGTGAGCCTTGTGTTGGGGTTAAGTGTGACAAGCCCCCTGACAACGAATGTGCGGATGAGCATCATTTGACGGTATTCGAAGTACCGGGTCGTTGTGAGGAGGGGCAATGCATTTACGATAAGCACGAGCAGTATTGTGCGAATGGTTGTGAAGGCGGGGGGTGCCAGGGGGATCCGTGTGCGGGGGTGAGTTGTCTTACGCCTCCCGCGAATTATTGTACGGACGCGGATCATTTGGAGGCGTTTGATGGGGTGGGCACGTGTGAAGGGGGAGTGTGTGGATACGGCCATCACAATGAGTATTGTGAGCATGGTTGTTCGGCGGGAGCGTGTAAGGGGGATCCATGTGCGGGGGTGAGTTGTCTAACGCCGCCATCGAATTATTGTTTGACGCAAGATACGCTCAGGCGTTTTTCGGATTCGGGGCAGTGTTCGAATGGCAGTTGTGTCTACGCGAGCACGGATATCCATTGTCCCTTCGGCTGTAGTCAAGGAGCCTGTCGCGAATGCCTGGGGTCGACCGATTGTGGAGCGGGGCGGTGGTGCCATGATGGAAACTGCGAGCCGTGCCATACGGATCAACATTGTGGAGCGAGCTGTGTGGATTGCACCACGCAAATACCGGCGAAAAAATGTGATGCAGTGGGATCGAGTTGTATTGAATGTGTGAGTGACGCGGATTGTGGAAGCGGCAAGTGGTGTGACAACCATGTTTGCGCGGTGTGCAACACCGCGGCGCATTGCGGAAGCCAGTGTGTGGCCTGTTCTGGAGCGACGCCCGAGTGTGATGGTTCGGCTTGTTATTGCCCGTCCGGAACCTGTGTTACCTGTCCGACGTCAGCGCTGATTGGCGCGTGGGATTCGGGCGACGATGGTTGGAGTTGGGATGGGTTATGGAGGCGTGACAAGGGCTATCTGCTGGCTGGCTCGACCACGAAATATTCGAGCAATTACACGCAGAACCTCACGTTCGGCTCCGATGTCGATCTATCGGCGTGTGGGTCGGCCTCGTTGAGTTTCATGATTCGTCTTGATGACGATCCGAATTTTAGTCCGTCCTCGGACAAGTCAGAGCGGCTGTATGTGCAATGCTCTGGGGATGGTGGAAATCAATGGCAGAATCTTTTGCCCGATAGTTGGCCGTCGAAGCAATCAGCCTGTGCCACGAGTTATTGTAGTGGTGGGAATGGTTCCTCGCGTTCGTTTCCGTGGACGTCACAACGTGTGACGTTACCGTCATCATGTCGGACGGCGACGGTACGGTTTCGGTTTCAGGCGAAGGGGGCGAATGTGTGGCGATTGATGGATCCGGGCTGGTGGCTTGATTCAGTTGTGGTGAACTGATACGGAAGGGAAGAGGATGGACGGCAAGCGATGAGGATGGTGTGGTAGCGGCAGTTGTGTTGGTGGGGTGACGCGGGTCCAGTGTGGAGTGAGAATCGAGTCGAATGATGGGTATTGTATGAAAGGGTCGTCATCGCCACCTCCGGGGTCATCGACGGAGCCGCAAGGGTTTGGTGTCGAGGAGCCGACGTCGGACGCGGAGATTTCGGTGACGATCGACCCTGATGAAATAGCGGCGTTTTCGAGGGAGGCGGCGACTGCCACGAGGGTGGATGAAGAAATCGACACACGTGCCAAGCGGTCGGTTCTCGTGGGGAGTGATAGGCCACCGGCGTTGGAATCGTCGGCGCCGGAGCAGGGGTACGGTTCGAGCAGCAGGCCATCCCGATTTGTGGATCGGTATGAACTCATTGGTTTGTTGGGGGTTGGGGGCATGGGTTCCGTGTATCGGGTTCGGGACCTGATTCTGCAGGAAGAGGTGGCGTTGAAGATCCTTCGCAAGGATTTGGCGGAGGTAGCATCCGCGGTGGAACGTTTTCGCAGTGAGGTTCGTCTCACGCGACGGATCACGCATCCCAATGTGGTTCGAATCCACGATATTGGGGAGCATCGGGGTGAGCATTTTTATACGATGGAATGCATCGTTGGCGACCCGCTTTCCGCAGCCATGGGCAAGGGGGCAGCGATGGATGTGGTTCGCGCGTATGAGTATGGGGTGCAGATTGCGGAGGGGTTGGCCGCGGTTCATCAAGCCAACGTGGTTCATCGTGATCTGAAGCCGGATAACTTGATGGTATCGCGCGAGGGGCGTGTGGTGATCACGGATTTTGGCGTTGCGGTGTTGCGCGATGGTCCTTCGGTGGATGTGCTTCCGCTTCGGGGGGCGGGCACGCCTCGATACATGGCGCCTGAGCAGCTCGAGGGACGGTCTCTGACGGAGAAGACCGATCTATATGCGCTGGGCTTGATTTTGTTCGAATTGTTGACGGGTGACATTCCATGGCCGAAAGAAGATCCGAACGCTTTGGATGTGGCGCGTCTTTCCGTGCCGGCGTCGTCTATTCACACGATCAATCCGCGGGTTCCCGAATCGTTGGGGCGAGTGGTGCTCGCGTTGCTCGAGAGGGATCCTGGGGGGCGTCCGGATAGCGCGCTTGCTCTTGTCGAGATGTTGAAGCAAGTGCGGGGGGAGATAGGCGAACAACAGGTGGCAGGGGCGGAGCATGGGCTACAGCAGCAGAAGCAATGGCCGACGATCGCGACCACCAACACGCCGCATTTGCGGTCCGTTGGAGTGATGGCCTTTCGAAACCTCGGGGATCCGAAAGACAACTATATTGCGGAAGCGCTTTCGATGGCGATTGTGGACAGGCTCGTGGTCTGTCCTACGGTGCGGGTGGCAAAACGTTTTGCGTTACAGGGGCCTGACAATGCGGATGTGCAGTTCATCGGGCGGCAGGCAGGGGTCGATGTCGTCGTGGAAGGCACGCTATCCAAACGAGCGTCGGGAGCGATGGCGGTGACGGCGCGGGTCGTGGAGGTCGAGCGAGGTTTCGTTCTGTGGGCGCAGCGATTTCAAAGCAGTGCTGCGGATCTTTTCGACTTGCAGGCGAAGCTTTCCGCAAGTTTGGCAGAAGTCTTGACGCTCGAGGAGCATAGTCATCGCGGGGGCAGTGGTCCGGCGGATCGGGAGAATGTCGATTCGTTTTTGAGAGCGCAACACGCGCTGGGGGAGTGGACTTCGCATGGGTGTGAAACTGCCGTGCATTTGTTGGAAAACGCGCATCAGATCAGTCCGCGGGATCCTTTGTTGATGGCTTGGTTGGCGCTGGCGAGATTTCGTTCGTGGTACTTGCTCGTTCACGCTTCCGAAGGTGTGGCCACGGAGGGGCTTCGACTTTCGAGGTTGGCATTGGACATCAATGAGAATCTCGGCGAAGCGCACCTGGGGCTCAGTATCTATGCGTTATATAACGCAAATTGGATCGTGGCGGCGCGGCGTGCGGAGGAGGCGATTCGTTGTAACCCGGCTCTTTCCGAGGCGCATTGGATCATCGGCGTTTTGCATTGTGCCGCCAATCGCGTGGAACAAGGGCTCGGGATGATCGATTTAGCGCTTCGCTTGGAGCCTCGCAACTTGGCGGCCTTATGGGATGCGGCTTACGTAGAGGCCCTTTGTGGACATAGGGCTCGTGCGGCTGAGTATTTGGATAAGGCCGATCAAGTGTATTTGAATCATCCAGAGACATTGCTTGCGCGTATCCGTATTGGGCTATGGATGAAGGAGCGCATGATGATTGCGTGGGCGCGCGAGAACATGGCCTCGGTGGATGGTGTGGCCACGGCCTTTCAATCCGCGGCGATTCGTATGTTCCTCGAACCGGAGCCCGATGAGGAAGTGGGCACCCTGACCGCGCTTGCGGCAGGTGAGGACACGCCTTTGGCAGCTCGTGCTCGCATCATGCAGCTCGTTGCCGAGCGCATGGCCATTGGCGGCATGGTCGATGATGCCTGGAGCGCACTTCGTGCAGCATCGGCTCATGCCATCGACGCCATTTGGTTCATGCGTTGTCCGGTGCTCGAGCGCATGGCCTCGATGCCTGCCTTCCTTTCTTTACGGTCGCATATTGCCGCACGAGCGGCCCAGGTCTTCGAGGCTCCCTAGCGCGTGGCGGGGAGGTATACTGCCCCGGCGACCGCGAACACTCGGTCGTTCGAGTTAGGTGTCATCATGAAGTCAGATTATGCGGACCTTTTGGTTCTTGGAGCTTCCGCCGCCGGGCTCAAGTGTGCAGCTCGCTATCGGCGTCTTTGCCCTACCGCACGAATTGTCGTTTTGGATGCGCAGGAGGAAATCTCCGTGGGAGCCTGCGGGCTGCCGTATGTGATCTCCGGCGATATCGACGATCCGGACGCGTTGCGTCAGACGCCATTCGATGTGTTGCGTGATGAACATTACTTTCGCGTTTATAAAAGGATTGAGGTGAGCACGGGGATTCGGGCCGAAAGCATCGACACGAAGCAGCGTGAGGTTCGGGCTTTGCGTCTTGCGGATGGATCAAACGTGTCTTTTCGTTACGAGCGCCTGTTGTTGGCGATGGGGGCGGCTCCGAAATCGCTTGCGGGCGTGCGTGTAGGAAGCGAACGGGTGCGGTTTGTGAAAACGATGGACGATGCGCGAACGATTCGTGCCTTGCTCGAAAAAGGAAAAGTCGAGTCGGCGGCGATCGTGGGAGCGGGTTTCATTGGTTGCGAGATGGCAGAAGCCTTTCGTTCGATGTGGGGATGCGAGGTCACGCTCATCGAAGCCGCGGACCAGATTCTTCCGGGCATGTTGGATGCCGATTTGGCATCGGTGGTGCAGCGAGAGCTTGAATCCAACTCGGTGCGCGTGTTGTTGCGTTCCGCGGTCCTGGGGATCGAGGAAGGGCAAGGCGTCACGATTCGATTGCCGCAGGAGTCCATCGAGGTGGATTTGGTGGTGGTAGGCATTGGGGTTTCGCCTCGAACGGAGCTTGCGTTGGAAGCGGGAATCGAGGTTGGCTCCTGCGGGGGCATTGTGGTCGACGAACGGATGCGCACGAACGTACCGAATGTCTATGCGGCTGGCGATTGTGTGGAATGTCGTTCGGTGGTGACGGGTCGGGCCATGCTTGCCACGTTGGGGTCGTTGGCGAATCGACAAGGGCGCGTGGCTGCCGATCACATGGCGGGCAAGGTCAGCCGTTTTGGCCCGGTGGCGAGGAGCGCCGTAGTCAAGGTGATGGATGTGCATGCGGCCGCGACGGGAATGACGCATGGGGAAGCCGTGCGTGCGGGAATGCGTGTATGCAGTGTTTGGGGGACCTTTGGCGATCGGGCCCATTATTATCCCGACGAGCAGCGGTGGTTTGGGCGCATGGTATGGGAGCGTGCCACAAGCAGATTGGTTGGATTGCAAGTGGTGGGGCGAGGCGATGTAACAAGGTCCGTCGACGTATTTTCCAGTGTGTTGTTACGAGGAGGGCAGGTGGCGGACCTGTTGGACTTGGAGTTTGCCTATGCGCCGCCTTTTGCTTCGGCACTCGATCCTCTTCATCATCTTGCGGCCATGGCGATGGCGCACGAGCAGGATGGGATCGAGGCTTTGGGGCCTGAGGAGCCCGTGATCGGAACATGCGTCGACCTTCGGAGCGTGAACGAATCCAAAGCTGCCCCGAGTGAAGAAGCGGCCATGCACGTGCCGATGCAGGAACTTTGGGAGCGTGAGGCGGAACTTCCCGAGGGGGATTTGAGCTTATTGTGTGAGAGGGGGCCGCGGTCGATGGATGCCGTTCGGGGGCTGGTTGGGAAACGGGCGGCTCGCGTGGTGTATCTGGCGGGAGGCCAGGGGTTCAGATCGAAAAAATTATGATTTAATTCAATATGTTACAATTATAATGCCGCTCTGCGCCGTGGCAGGGGGATCGAGCGGAGGGTGGTTCCAATCGATGCATTGCGCGCGTGGGAAGGCAAATAGGTCGCGGAAGCACGGGTAGGGATGCGGCGGCGATTGGACGATGCGCCAAAGCCACCCGAGTGGTGCAGCGGGCCCATGCGTGGGCTTGGATGGACGGCAAAGGACATAGGAGTTGACACGTTCGTGCGAACGGTCCACACGAGAGCACCAAGCGTAAGAGAGCGTCGATTGTCGAAGCTATTTCCCCTATTTCTGAGTCTTGCAAACGCCCCCGTGCTGGTGGTTGGCGCGGGGAAGATTGCGAAACACAAGGCCCAATCGCTTCTGCGGTGCGACGCCCTCGTGACGATGGTGGCACCGGATGCGTGCGAAGAGGTCAGGGCGATGGCACTGGCCGGCAAAGTCGTTTTTTATGCGCGCGCCTTTCGTGAGCAAGATGTGGACGGCAAGCGTCTTGTCATTGCGGCGACGGGAGATGCGACGATCAATGAAACGGTGATGCGTCGTTGTCGGGCGTTGGGCGTATGGGTCAATGTCGTGGACGATCCGTCGCGGTGCGATTTTCATATTCCGGCCGTGGTGGAGCGCGGGAAGGTTCAAGTGGCGATCTCGACAGGGGGGGCATCTCCCGCGCTGTCACGGATGTTGAAAGAGCAACTTGGCGGGCATCTCGAGCCTTCGTTGGGCGCGTATGTGGAATTGGTGGAGCAAGCCCGAGGACGAATCAAGCAGCTCATGTCGGACCGGGGATATGAAGAGCGTCGGATGGCGAATGAAGCGGTGTTGGCGGCGGGGGCTCGCGAGCGACTGGCGGCGGGAGATGAGCAGGGAGCGAGACGATTGATCGATGAGGTAGTGGAGGAGATCCGAGTTCAGAAGGTGGAAGGATGAGTGAGCGTGAAGTACTTGGTGTGGTCCACCTTGTGGGTGCGGGGCCGGGAGCGGCCGATCTCATCACGGTGCGTGGTCATCGTCTCGTGATGTCCTGTGATGCGTTGGTTTATGACCATCTTGTGGCGGCAGAACTCGTGGAGGCGAGTCAGGCGAAGCTGAAGATTTACGTGGGCAAGGTAGCGGGGCAACACGCCATGCCACAGGCAAAAATCAATGCATTGCTTGTGGACTTGGCGACTCGTCGAGGAGGTCCATCGCAAATCGTTCGGTTGAAAGGGGGCGATCCATTCGTATTCGGGCGAGGAGGAGAAGAGGCGTTTGCGTGTTTGGAGCGTGGGATTCCCTTTTCCGTGGTGCCGGGGGTAAGTTCGGGAATTGCGGCTCCCGCGGCCGTGGGGGTGCCGCTTACGCACAGGGATTTTACTCGGGGAGTCATGTTCATCACGGGTCATGCGAGGGGCGATGGGGATTTGGATTTGCCGTGGGAAGCATTGGTAAGCTCGCGATTTACGCTGGTATTTTTCATGGGCGTGTCGACCATCGAGCGAATTGCCTCCGAGCTGATAGGGCATGGTTTGGATGCCAGCACGCCCGCGTTGGTAGTTCAGGAAGCGACGACTCCCTCGCAACGGCACGTCACGGCGGAGCTTTCCGATGTGGCCAATGCGGTTCGAATCGCGGAAATCAAAGCTCCAGCATTGTTGATTGTCGGGCAGGTGGCGGGGTTAGCACCGCAACTCGAGGGCAGGCGCTTGCCTTATGCTCCCTCGAAACCGTCGAGCCATCGGCTCTGAGCGGATTGCCATACCGTTCGACATCAGTTTTTTGGCAGCCTGGTCGTTTGCTCCCGCGGTTTCGGGACGAAAGATGTTCCGGCAGGGTCTCGTGATGGCGTGATGAATTACGTTCGATCGTGTCGTTTGGTCATGATCGGTCGGTTGGGTCTTGAGATCGACGAGCATCCATCGCATGCATGAAGGATGAGTATTGAATCCGAGCGGCTGGAGGACGAGCTTCGGTTCATCGTTTGTGCATTTCGGGAAGGATTGTTGTGGCAACGAACGTGTGGGGCGAGTGGATTGCCTGCGGCCCCACCATCAAGAAAAAACACGGCTCCGGCGTTCGATGCACCGATTCGCAACGAGCAGCAAGGGAAGGCGTCCGGCGGCGTCGAATCGTCGAAGGGCTCGTCTTCGTCGATCGATTCGTCTCCGGCTTTGCCTGTTGCGGATCGACTGAACTTATCCGTGGAGCAGCGGCTGGCGAGACTGAGCGATGTGGCGACTCAGATCAAGACCTGCGAGCGGTGTGGTCTGTGCCGGGGTCGAAAAAATGTCGTGTACGGGACGGGGGCCATCGATGTGGACATCATGATCGTGGGAGAAGGGCCTGGGGTTGAGGAAGACCTGCAAGGGATTCCTTTCGTGGGCAAAGCGGGCCAGCTTCTCGACAAGATGCTCGCGGCGATGGGGTATGCGCGATCCCAAGTGTACATAGGAAATGTGGTGAAGTGTCGACCGCCCAACAATCGGGTTCCGGAAGACGATGAGATTGGAGCGTGCATGCCGTACCTTCGTGAACAAGTGGAGTTGGTGCAGCCCAAGGTCATGGTGGCGATGGGCGGGACGGCGGTGCGTGGATTATTTGGGTTGGGGGGCATCACGCGGGTGCGGGGCCGATGGAAGCTGTATCAAGGAAAAATCCCTGTGATGCCGACATTTCATCCGGCGTATTTGCTTCGCAATGAGTCTGCGAAGCGTGAGGTCTGGGACGATCTGAAACAGGTCCTTCGTCATTTGAATCGTGAAGTACCCAAGCGGGAAAAGTGATAGCAGGGCGGAGGAATGTACGGTTCGAGCGTACCGTGATCATTCATTTTCGTAGGGGGGAAGCGGGTATCGCGAGGCCTTTGCGATGGAATTCAAGTCGATGGATCGCCGCCTTTTGCGTAAAGCTGTTCGATGGTGGAAGCGTATCGTTTGGCGATGACGTTGCGTTTGATTTTTCCGGTGGGGGTCAATTCGCCACTGGCGATGGAAAACTGATCGGCAAGCAGAGCGAAGTCTTTGATGGTCTCGTATCGTGCGAGCCGATGGTTGATGCTGTCGATATCGAGTTGAATCATCGCTCGAACCTCAGGGTCCATCACGAGGCTATCGGGGTCACTTGGACGCCCGTTTTCCGCGGCCCATCGGGTCAAGGCCTGATGATTGAGGGAAATCAATGCGGTGAGGTATCGTTGGCCGTCGCCAATGACCACGCCGTGGGCGATCCATGGTGATTGGCGGAGAAAGTTTTCGATGTTTTGCGGGGCGACATTTTTGCCTGCCGCGGTGATGATCAGATCTTTTTTTCGATCGGTAATTTTCAGCATTCCATCGGCATCGATGTAGCCAATATCACCCGTATGAAGCCAGCCTTCCTCGTGGAATGCTTCCGCGGTGGCCTCGGGGTCGTTCCAATAGCCTTTCATCAAGTTGTCGCCGCGCAACAGAATTTCTCCATCGTCGGCGATTCGATTTTTGACACCGTTGAGGGGGGGGCCCACGGTGCCGAATTTGGAGCGATAAGGACGATTGATATTGGATGCGCCGGTAGTTTCGGTAAGCCCGTAGTCTTCGAGGATGGTGATACCGATGGCTTCGAACCATTCGGCAAGCTCGGCGGCCAACGGGGCGCCGCCGGAGATGGCAAATCGGAGTCCTTTTCCGAAGCGCGAGCGAATACGTGACAACACGAGTTTGTCGGCGTATCGATGCTCGATGACGAGAGGAAGGCTAGGGGTAATTCCTTTGCGTCGGAGTTTCGCCGTGCGATGCCCCACATCCAACGCCCAGCGATAGAGGCGCTCTTTGACTTTGCCTTCCTCGCGGGCTTTCTTTTCCGTCACGGCATAGTATTTCTCGAAGACGCGCGGAACGGAGCCAAAAAAGGTGGGATTGATTTCCGCAGCGTTATCCACCGCGCGCAGCATGTTTTCCGCAAACGAGATCACGCCGCCGATCTCGTAGTGCATCACATACAACAGCTTGCCCATGATGTGGGCAAGAGGAAGAAATAGCAGTTGCTCGTCGCGAGAAGAGACTTCGAGCGTTTCACGGGCCGTACGAATTTCAAAGGCGAAGTTGGCATGCGTCAACATCACGCCCTTGGGACGCCCCACCGCGCCAGCCGTGTAAACGATACTGGCCAGGTCATCGCCCGATACGTTGCTGATACGTTCATCGAGTTGCCTGGCTTTTTCCGGATCGTCGAGCAGGGTTTCACCCAGGGAAACGAAGTCCGCAAGGACCTGCGAAGGGACGTGAACGAGTTGGGAAACCTCGAAACAAGTCAACGAGCGCTGGCTTTCGTGATGAGGGATGTCGCGCAAGGACTGGCAGTCGAAAACGACGATGGCTTTGAGTTGAGCGAGTACGGTGGAAGCGGGGCGCGTGGTGAGTGTTTCGAACTGCTGTGGGTTTTCGACGAAAATCACGGTTGAACCGCTGTTTTCGATGATGTAGGCGGTTTCTTCCGCGGTGAGCGTGGGGTAGACGGGGACACAAACCGCGCCTGCCATGAGAATTGCCAAGTCGGCGACGACCCATTCTTCGCGTGTGGTGGACAGGATGGCGACCCTGTCGCCCCGTTGCACGCCTGCTTCGATCAATGCCGCGGCGATGGCACGACTGCGACGATTCCACTCGTCCCATGTGGTGGTGGTCCAACGCCCGTGGCGTTTGGAACGAAGCGCGGGGCGATGGCCGCCCATGCGAAGTTGGGATGCAAACAGCTCGGTAATGGTGGACGTCATGCTCCTCTCAGGGTACTGCTCGCCAGTGCCAGGACAGCGGTGCGGAAGTGGGCCCTCGTGACTCCACGATACTCAGGATTGTTCACGACAGCTAGGGGGAATAAGCCGCGGTGTGGAGAGTCGAGGGGACGGCTATGTCGAAGCGTCAAGGTGATGGCCCGTGGATCATGGCAGGCAAAGGAGGGAGATTTGGGGTTAGAGGAAAAGGTGGGTAGAAGCATTCCCGCGTGGGACTAAAAGATGTAACTATTTGAAATAATTGAATAATATTATGAAATGGGGGCGTGGATTGGAGGGTGAGGGGAGCGGTGGTGGGAAGGATGGGAAGAGCCTGGTCTGACGAAAGTTTTCGCCGAGACGAATCAATCCACCCCGGTGTCGAAAGGCTCGAGTTTTACGCCCGGTGCTTGGGTGGCTGGAAGGTCAATCGCCGCAACTTGCCCCCATCCCAGGTAACGACTTCCTTGTCGCGGTAGTTTCCACCTACCGTGGCGAAGACCATAGCGCCGGATCGATACGAGCGACGAGCATGGATATGCCCGCTCATTGCCAGCCGTGCGCGAGAATCTCCGAGCAGGAGAGTACCGTAGCAATCGCTTCCCAGAAACGCGTTGGTGAATCTCCAGTGCTTGGGAACCAGCCATCGAGGCCGGTGGAGCAACCGACGCGTGGGCAGGTGATGGGTGCAGCAAATCGCGGTTGCCGTTTGGGGAATCATGGCGAGGTGGGTCTCGAGCTTGCGCGCCGTGAACTCAGTGAAACGAGCGTCTGTATAGTCCCAACGGACATGCTCAGCGTCGGCCCAGCCCGTGTTCAGGCTCGGACAGTACTTCCGCTCATAGTCCCCGGCGTCGACCCCGATTTCGTCGCGGAACGAGCCGTCGTACCAACCGATGGTCCCCACGATGGCGAGGGGACCCAACAGCAGCGGAGCCTCCTCGAGGGCATGAAAACCGTTGGCCGCGAAGTCCTTGGCGGTTTCGGCGAGGCGGTCCCAGGAGTTCTCACCCTCCGGGACCCAGATGTCGTGGTTGCCGGCTACCCCGCATTTTGGCCCAGGGAATTGGCCGAACATCTCCAGACAGGTGCGGAACGTGTGCGGGTCGGAACCGACGTCGCCCAACACACAGAGAACGTCGTCCGGGCGAGCAGTGCGCACCAAGTGCTCGGCGAGTCGCTCGGTCGCCGCATCTCCCCCAGCGTCGAGGCCGTAGTGGAGGTCCGAAATGAACAAAATCCTTGGCATCCGACGTTCTCCGAGCTGAAGCTGGAGCCTGCAAGAGGTTGGACGGTGCGGCAACCTCGATCTGACGGGTACGGATCTCATGAGACATGGGTGTCCTTGTCCTACACCGACCATCCCATTTGACGGCAATACGGCCGGACATACGAGGTGTTCAGGACGCCGTCTTGTAGGATGGGAAGATGGCTGTAAAGTACACCGCGCAACAAGGTGCCGAGATTCCGCGTTTGGCACAGCAGCTAGGGCCAATGGAAGCTGTAAAACGCAAAGGGGTGCTCCGGGGACAGGGACGGCATGGCGATGTCTGGAAAATAATAGAGCAAAACTCGCGAAATCCCCAGAGCCACAAAAACCTGCGGCATCGGAGCTTTCCAAACGACTTGCCGGCAAAAAGCCGCCCGCTCGTACACCCCATCCGAAAAAGCGGCGGCTTGGGATGGTAGAAACACGTAGGAAAACAAGTGTTTAGCACTTTTCCTTCTACGAATGGGCTCGCGTCCACGAAAGTGCCATGCAGCAAAAGCACCTCTCGGATCCCCTCGCCGACCAGACCCCTGCCATAAACGACCGCGATGCCCTGGTCTTGGCCGAGTGGAACAAGCATCCCGGATCGGGACCCAGCCAGATCCGCAACCAGCTTCGACGCGCTGGCGTCAAGATATCCGTTTGTATGGGACTGGAAAACAACGGCGATGTGTTGCCATAGGTCAAGCGCAAGCAGCGCTATGACCAGCGCTACAGGGCTATTCGTCCTAACCAATTGGGCCCTAAGGGTTTTCTGCAAAGACTTATTCACAAGCAGAAGAGCAGCGTGCTTTCTATCGCCGATGACTTTTCCCTTTATATTCGAAGAGTTGCCTTGTGGACGGAGCAGTGCTTCGAAGCCGTGGTCGAATGCTTCGAGCAAGCAGTTATTGGTCATGGCGAGCCTGAAGCCGTCATGAGCGGTGGGGGAGTGGCCTTTGGGGCATGGCGTGGTGTGAGCCGTTTTTCCTCGTCTATTCGAGGAAATGGGCGCCGTTCACCTCATCGCGAAGGTGTCCCAACACAGCGGTTCCCGATGGCATCGGTGAACCCCTCCTGGGACCGCGGGCGTCTCGCCCGCATGGTCTCCATCGTCATCCGCTCTGCTGCATCGCCAGTTTTTTTGCGCGCAACGAGCCCTGCCTGGAGCGGATTGGACTCGATGTAGTCGATGACCGCACACAAGTGGGCATCGTCACGAATATGGCGATCGTGGTAGTCAGGGTGCCAGACCGTACCTTCTCGCTGAAGGTGTCTGTTGATGGCTTTGGCGGTGAACGATTTCCAACTGTGTACGATGTCCCCCAAGGGGAACTTGTCGAACGTTTCGATGAGCACATGGACATGGTTGGGCATTACAGGTAGCTACGGCTGTGCCAGGCTTTGTGCGGGCGAGACGCCCGCGGTCGTGCGAGAGGCATGGTGCGCAGCGGGCTGGCCCCGCTGGCCAACCGGAAGGCGAAAGCCGACCGGGAAGTGACTTGAAGGTGA
>Ga0116160_1000171_pt1 | contig 79830 bp, 70 predicted proteins | sample AD_JPNAS2_MetaG_FD_89879 | JGI IMG/M metagenome (GOLD analysis project Ga0116160, IMG submission 89879) | Active sludge microbial communities of municipal wastewater-treating anaerobic digesters from Japan - AD_JPNAS2_MetaG | ecosystem: Engineered > Bioreactor > Anaerobic > Digestate | place...
CAGCCAAGGTTAGGATATGCCCCCCGCCCCCCTGGGCCAGCAATCTTCCCCCCACCGTGACCCCCCCCCCCCCGAGCGGATTTCCGTACCCGGCTCTATGGTGAGGCGGGCCTTGTCCCGGACGATGACGGAATTTTCAATCACGTAGGGGCTGGCGCCTGAATACCAGATCGTATCGGCCTCGATGGCGCCCGAAACGGGCGTGGGGCCCGGTGTGACGGGCATACCGACGATCACTTCGCTCCGTTCGCTTTCGTTCCCGGCCTGATCCACCGAGGAAATCTGAAAATAGTACTTCCGATCGTTCGTCAACCCCGCATCCCGGTGCTCGTTCAATTCCGTCCGGGCGATCTCGGTAAAGCCGGTGAGGGGCGTCTCGCTCCGGTACAGCCGGTATCCGACCAGGTCCGGCGCGACGCTCTTCTCCCAGTTCAGCAGGACGAGACCGTTGCGGCCGACGGATTTGTAATTCTTCGGAATGTCCGGCGGGGTCGTATCGAGGGTGACGGATCCGACGGCGTCGACCCACTGGGCCATATTCCGGGCGTCATCCTCCAGATACCCGGTGATAGTGGCCTTCTGGACATTGTCCCCCGGCAGGACCTTGTAGACCCCCAGGTAGCCGCCGGGCTCGATCTCCTGCATGTCGATGCGCCGCCGGTAGTCGCCGATGTCGAAACGCGCCCGCATCTTCGGCGTCCCCTGGATGACGATCCGGACTTCATCCCCGGCCTTCTTGGGGAGGCCCTTCGTATCCTGGGTCAACAGCGTGATCGTGGGCGGTCTCAGGGCCTCGGCCAGGGAGGGCGCCGGAATGGTTTTGACCATGTCGCGGAAAAGGTCGTCGCAGGCCCGGAGCAGCTGGATGTCTCTCATGTTCAAGGACGTCGCTACAATGGTGGCGATGATCCCGATGGGCGTGGTCGAGACGCCGCCCTCGTGGATGCGGACCGTGTGCTTTCCGCTCCAGAGGAAATGCCCCGTCTTCGCGTCGTACATCCGGACTTCCGCACCCACGGCGACATGGGAATACAGGATCGCGAAGAGCTTGTCGAAATCGGAGATCTCGCCCAGGACGATGGCGTCGACCCCCAGGATCTTTCCCAGTTCCTCGTACGGGGTCTTGTAGAGGATGTCCGGATCGGTCAGGCCGGCCTTTGCCAGGAGGGCGTCGACCTTGTAGAGTTCCATGTCCTGGTAGGGAACGGCGCTGAAGTGGTTGTAAAAGCCCTTCCGCACCGCGTCGAACCCCTTCCCGCTTTTGGACAGGTCATAGAAGGGCAGGACGGCGACCGTCCTCGGCATGTGCTCCTGCATGTAGGGGTCGATCTTGAACTTTCCCTTGTACAGGGCGATGATCTCCGGAGTGATGATCGTCGTCTTAGTGGCCACGACGCAGCTTTGCACGGCCAAGGTCGCGAGCACCACTGTCAGACAAAGGGATAACCGCTTGAACGCGTTCATGGCTGGCCTCCCAAAACCTCAAGTTTGCGCCACGGTGAGCAGGGCGTTTGCCCCGCCTTCAATCACGAGCAGCCGCTGCATGGAATCGGATGAACCTCCATGACGGTCCGTCTTTTCCGCGTTCAACGCCGGCCGGCATCCCCCGGATCAGGGGGTCTGCTCTTTCGCGTCGCCGCCCTTGGCCGGCGCACCGCCCGGCGCCAGTTCCACCAGAAACTCGCCCCGGTGCTGCGGAGAGATCCGGATGAATTTATAGGGAATCGCGACCGGCTCCCGCCCCGTGGCCATGGTGCGGTGGGTCAGGATCCAGACGGCGCCCGTCGTGGTGTCGACCAGAAAGGCCTGGTCTTCGTTTCCCGGCACCACCTGGTATTTCCCGATCGTATCGGCCGCTCCGGCTCCACAGACGCCGATGAGCCCCACCAACGCCAAGAACACAAGGATCCTGCCCACTCGATGGAATATCGGTTTCATCGTCTTCATCCCCCGCCTCACCCCGCTTTGATTAACGTCCTACAATCAAAAGTTCCGGGCACGGATCGCTTTCCAGCCCGTCTTTGTCGACCGCCGTCACGACATAGGTTTTCTTTTTCCCCTTGGGCGGCCCCGCTTCGCTGAAGCGTGGTTCTTTGACGGTGGCGATCTTCTCGGTTCCGTACCAACGTTTTTCATAGACGACGTAATGGACGATATCGCTCTCTTCATTGGGCTGCCAGGTGAGTTCCGCCTGGCCGCCGCTGATACGCCCCTTCGCGACCGACGGCACTTTCGGCCGCGGCTTCGTCTGGATGCGGACGATATCGGACAGATCACTCAGCAGCCCGTCCCGGTCTTCCGCCTGGATGCGGTACTGGTAAACCGTACCGTCCTTCAAGTTCTGGTCGATGTAGGCATTCGTTTTCCCGACCGTCGCCACACGGGAGAACTCCCCGCCTCCGGTTCCTTCGAGCCGGTAGACGGCGTACGCCTCGACATCCTCCTCCGGATTGGGATCCCAGGACAGCGGCGCCTGTTTCACCTGAAGATCGGCAGCCTTGAGCCCCAGGGGCTTTGCGGGACGGGCCTTGGTGGTCGCGGAAACCGGATCCGTCAGATCGCTTTCCACATCCACCTTGTTGAACGTCGTCAGGGCGTAATAATACGTGACCTCGTCCGCCAGCTTTTCCGAAGCGGCGGAACCGGTATCCGTAAAGGCGCTGTTCGCTTGTCCTTCGATGCGTTTGATCAGCAGATACTTGCCGATCTTTTCCTTCGACCAGTAGACGTTGTAGCCGACAACGTCCGGCTGCCGACTGGACGTCCAGGCGAGATCCACCCGCTTCGCCAGCCCGCTCCTGGCCTGAAGCCCTTCCGGTTTCGGGGGTTTCCCCTTCGTGACGGCGGAAACGGTCACGGAAGGAGACGTCTCGATTTCGGTGTCTTCAACGGCCGTGACGCGATAGTAATAGCGGACCTGATCGGCGAGTCCCTCCGTATCCGTAAACGCGACTCTCCCGTCCGCCCGGGCGCCGGCGGCATCCAGTTTCCGGATCTTCAAAAAATCGGCCTCCTCACGGAGACTGCGATAGATGAAATACCCCTTGATGAAGGGTGACGGAACGGGATTCCAGCTCAGCCGGATCTCCCGGATGAGATCGCCCTGGGCGATCAGACCGGAGACGGCGGGAATGGTCGTCCCTTTCACGCTTCGGGAATACTCGCTTTCAAGGTTCTTTTCATTGTAGGCGGTCACCCGGTAAAAATACTCCTCCCCGTCGGCCAGTCCCTTGTCGAGGTAAGGAACCTTGAACAACTTGTCGAGAGCGGTCGTGGTGTCGACCCCGATCCCCAGGTCCTTGCCCAGGATATTGGCCACCTCCCTGTAGGGCCCCTGTTCCACCTTCGCGCGGTAGAGTTTGTACCCCTTCATCTTCAGCGGGTCGTCACTGGTCATGGGACTGGGCGACCAGATCATCTGGATGCTCCGCACGTGACCTTCGGCGCTCAGAATCACGGGGGGGTTGGGAGTCAGCGCCGTTTCGGCCGGGATCACGGCTGAAAATTCGCTCTGCTGACCCCGCTGATTGAAGGAACGAATCTTGTAATAGTAGGTCCTGTTCCGCTCCAGGCCCTGGTCGAGATATTCGGGGCGCGTTGTCTGGCCGATCTTGGCGAAGGGACCGGTCTCCGTGGAGCTCCGAAAGAGTTCGTAACCGGCGGCCGGCGCGTCGGGGGGATCCTCCCAGTTCAGGGAAACACGCATGTTCCCCGACCGCTTCTGTACGTTGACGGGTCCCCCCATCGAGGGCTTGTCCTCCAGCGAACGGCTGGCGTTTTCCGCGATGGCCGCCACGATCATGGACGCGAGTTTCCGGACTTCGCCCAGGAGACCGGCGTCGCCCAGGGCCCGGACATGGGTCTGGAAGATCACCCGTTTCTGCTCGATGTGCACCACCTTACAGTGGATGGCGATAATCGTTCCCCGCTTCTGCACGTTGCCCACGACGATGACGTTAAGCCCCAGGCGCGTTCCGATGTGGATGACGTTTTCGAAGAGGTCGTTCTGCTGCAGGTCGTTGAGACTGAGAAAAGCCTCCAACTCCTTCCGGTCCATCAGATTCAGGGAGGCTTCGGACTGCAGGGAGGTGGTCAGCATGTTGGTCACGGTGGTCCCGTAGCCGGAGGCTTCGATATTGACCGTGCCGAAATTGAAAACGGAAACCCGGGTCGCCGTGGGGGGCTGCGCCGCTGCCAGCACGGGGAGGGAAAAAACGATCGTCCACAGCAGTGGGAAGAAGGATACGAACCTTCTGTTCTTCATGGTTTCCCTCCAGGCAGAAAAGCCCGGCTCGACGTCCGGGCCCCCCGCGCTTCGCCTTGGCTATTTATCCTGCACCAGCTTGACGATGAACTCCATGGATTTCTGGGAAATCGGGGTCGAGATGCCCTTCAGCTTCTCGTCGTAGATCGCATCGGTGTACCGTTCGACGGCCTGATCGATGTTGCGCCTTTTTTGCTGCTGCTGCCCATGGTTGAAGTATTCGACCTCCAGGCTCTGGTAATGTTTGAGCACGCTCTGGCCCATCTCCGAGATCTTCTCGTTCGTCAACTCGTCCAGGACCTCCACCTCCGTCGGAATCTCGAGCGGATCGTGGGGGATATTGGCAATCGCAACGCCGTCCTGGTACTTGTCCTCCTTGATCAGTCTTCCGGAAATGGTGTTGGTGAAGATGTTCTCCCCGGTCAGGGTATCCACAAGTTTGTATGAAATCTCGATAATGGCGGTGACCTTGCTCGATCCCTGTTTGTAGGAGATGAACTGGTAATCTCTCTTTTTCACCGTCCGTGGGGGGGCGTGCTTGAGATCGTCCGCGTTGGGCTTGGGGTTCATCATCAGCCAGTCGGAGAACTCCGGATTGCGGACATCCTCTTCATTGACCAGAACCTTGACCTGACCCAGGCTCGGCATATCCGTCGTACGCGCGGAGAAGTGCAGCACGTCGCCCATGATGAAGGTATCGATCCCCCTCATCTTCCCCACGCTCTGGACCGACTTGACATCGACCAGCCCCGTCTGCCCCAGTTGCATCTCCCGCAGGATGGACTGAAGATTTTCCCGCTCGATGATCCTGAGATCCCCGCTCCCGTTCTTGTGCAGGAACGTGATCAGCTTGTTGGCGGCAATCTTGCCCGCGTCCTTGTCGTTGCTCGGGCTGCTGAAGTCAAAGACGGCGATGGATTTCTTGATCCGTTTGTTGATCCGATCCTTGGTATCCAGGACCTTCTGGAACAGTTCCGGATAGGAGGGATTGATGGCCTGCACTTTCTCAAGCCAGACCAGCGCGTTCCCCCAGAGTTCCTTTTGCGCGTATTTGTCGGCCCGATCCATGAGCTGCTTGCAGAAATTCCAGAGAAATTCCTTGAAAACCGGATCGTCCTGCAGCTCCGGGGCGTAGGTCCGGATCCGTTCCACCCGTTTCATGGCCGGGTAATACTTGCCCTGATTCATGAATTTGACGGCTTCGTCGAAGTAGAGCTGCCCCACCTTGGCCTTCATGCCGTCCATCTTCCCAACCAGTTCCTGGTTTTCGGGCTGATATTCCAGCGCCTTTTCGTAGAGCGTGATCGCCCGGTCCCAGTTCTGGACGCCGGCTGCTTTGTCGGCCTCCGTCAGGTAGTATTGGACATTGTCGCGCGACTGCGCCTGCGCGGCCAGTGCGGACAGGTCGTAATAGTTGGGATTGATCTCGACGGCCGCCTTGAAGACCTGGGCCGCCAGCTTCCATTCCTCCTGCTTGCCCAGGGCAATTCCCTGTTGGTAAAGGCTCTTGACGGCTTCCTGCTCGGAGCGGGCGAGCCGGTTACCCGTATCCTCATAGTTCGGGAAGAGTTGGTTGACCTGCTTGAGCTTGGTCAACGCCGCCGGCCAGTCCTCTTTTTGCATGTCCAGCTCGGCCTGTCCGTAGAGGGTCTTCAGTTTGCCCTGAAGCGCCTCCATTTCCCCGCCCACTTCCTGTTTGAACGCAACACCGGTCTTGTTCTGGGGGTCCAAGGCAACGGCGGTATCCGCTTCCTTGAGAACCCGCTCCAAAGCCGGGACCGTCACTTCCGGGGACGCCTCGGCGAGAAGCTGCCGGGCCCGCGCCAGGTGAACCTTGGCCGCCTCTCTTTTTGCATTTTCAAGGGCGTCTTTGTACTCTTGATTGTCGGGCGCTTCACTGACCGCCTTCTGGAAATAGATGATCGCCTCGTCCCAGCGCTGGCTGCCGCTCAGATCCTGGCCGACCTTGAAACTCTCGCTGACGGCGCATCCGGCAAGCAAAAGCAGGACAAACAATCCCGAAAGCATCCGTGTTCTCATCGCCCGTTTCATGATTACCTCCCTGTGGTGCATCTTGACCGTCGTTTGCGTTCCACGAATCCCCGTGGGGCCGGCAGAAAACGTCCCTTTCAGGGGACCAGCTTCGCCACGATCCGGTTCTGGGTGATTTCCGTGATTCTCAGTTTACGCTGGTTGAAGGTCATGGCGGCCAGGTCGTCGGCCACCCCTTGGGTATTGCCCTTGATCTCGAGATCCAGTTCGGCCTGACCATGGGCATAGGCGCGCTGATAGATCTCCCGGAATCCTCTCACGTCGCTCGCGATCTGTTCCTTGAACTGCAATAGATCCTGATAGGCGTTAAACCCGGTCACGATCAGTTTCACGGTAACCGCATTGGTCAACTCTGACGACCAGCGCTCCATGATTTCGTCCGTCATCTTCTTCGCCAGGCTGTCCGCGGCATCCACCGTGATCTGTTTGATGTCGTCGCGCATCCCCGGACACGATCTTGTTTCGCTGTCCGTCGCCAGAACCTCGCCCGTATCGACGTTGATGATCTTGGTCGAGACGATCACCTTGTTCGTCGTCATTTCGATCTCCCCGAATCTCGACGAGCTGGACGACGCTTCGACATCGCCGACGATCAGGACTTCCGCACCGTAACGATGGCCGAAATTGGCCGTCTCCCGCCGATTGAGCGCCAGCCCCTGAAGATTCTCGCGTTCCGTGCCCTTTTTGTAGGTATCGGCGTCGACCAGCTTGAACCCCTGGGACAGGAAATAGCGGGACATCGCGGACTCGGCAACGGCGTCCTTCTGTGCCCGTCCGCTGAAAAGAAGCATCAGGCGGGGTTTTTCCTTGCGGGCCATGATGAGGTTCAGGGCGGCGAGACGGTCCTTCAGTTTTCCCATCCCCACATCGGCTTCGATGGTGACTTCGTACATGTCCCCGTCACGCCGTTCGGAAACGATTTTGCGCGAGTTGATGAATCCCTGCGACTCGGAAAGGATCCGGTCCATCTTGACCTGAAAATTCTCCACCTCCGTGCTGCTGGAAATCATGACCCCGACCACCCGCTCCACGGCATTGCGCTGGGCGTTGTCGACCGCCCTGTCGCGGGCGATGTCCACGCGGTTGTTGTTGACGACGGCCATCCCATCGGCCACGACCCGGTTCTGGGCATAAAGGAGACTTACCCCCCCGAACATCAGTCCCACGAGCGTCACGAAAAGTATGCATCTTCTCATCATGCCAGTTCGCGTCCTTTCCCGCCGCCGGTCCCCGGCGGCCTTGAACGGTCGTTCCGCTCGATAAATCGGCAGGTTAACGAACCTGCACCGCATATACTGAAATCTCTCTAAGGTGTCAAGGCTTTTCGGCGGACGGGCTCCACTGCTCCAGAATTGACACGGAGGACAGGTAGTCCTGAAGCGCAATCTGCCAGAATCGCATCGTCCGGCCCGTCGTCTGGAGGAACTTCCGGTTGCTCATGACGCTGTAAGACGGACGTCTGGCCGGGCGTCCCAACCGGGTTGACGCAAGGGGACGCACCGCGACGTCGGTCAATCCGGCATGGGCGAGAATGGTTTTCGCAAAGTCGAACCAGCTTGCCTGGCCCCGATTCGTGACGTGGAAGACCCCGTGCCGGTCCTCGAAGATCAGCCGTTCGACGGCCGCCGCCAGGTCGACCGTATAGGTGGGAGAGCCGACTTGATCGTCCACGACGTCCAGTGTCGGCCGCCGCCGTGCCGCCGCCAGAATGGTCCGGACGAAATTTTTACCGTGGCGGCCGTACAGCCAGGCGGTTCGGATCAGCAGGAAGTCCGGGGCCAGGTCGATCAGGTAACGCTCCCCGGCCAGCTTGGAGGCGCCGTAGACATTCAGGGGACGGCCGGGATCCTCCTCGACATAGGGCTGCCCCTTGGTCCCGTCGAAAATATAATCCGTACTGAAATGGACGAGCTTCACCCGATACTCGCGGCACGCCATGGCGACATGCCTGACGCCCTCCGCGTTGACGGCAAAACACAGATCGGGATTCGCCTCACAGGCGTCCACATCCGTGTAGGCCGCCGCGTTGATCACGATTTCCGGATCGCATTCCGCAATCGCCGCCCGGCAGGATGCCGGGGACGTGATGTCCACGTCACCGACGTCCTTGCCCGACACGACATGGCCGGACGCGGCCAAACGGAGTACCAGATCGCTCCCCAGCATGCCTTTGTGACCGATGATCAGGATCTTCATACGTGTCCGTACCTGACTTCCTTCAGAAAAAGACCGCGGGCGGGCGCCGTCATACCGGCACGGCAACGATCCCTGGCCTGCAGGATCTCCCCCACGGCCTCGGGGGGATGCTTGCCCAGTCCCACATCGACCAGAACGCCCATGATGGTGCGGACCATGTACCGCAGGAATCCATCGGCCTCGATGCTTGTCTCGATGATGTCCCCGGCCTCGCCGGTCAGCGCGGCGTCGAGAACGGTCCGGATCCGGTCGCGGCTTTCACAGTGGACGGTGCAGAAGGAGGTAAAGTCGTGGGTGCCCAGAAAATGAGGCAGGGCCTGCCGCATTTGCTCGACGGCCAGGGGACGATGAATGAACCACGCCCGCCCGTGCTCGAAAACGTCCCGCACCGACCGGTTGACGATCCGGTAAAAATAGACCTTGCTCGCCGCATCGAAGCGCGCATGGAAGCCTTCCGGCACCTCCCGGAGATCCGTAATTGCGATGTCCTTGGGCAGAACGCTGTTGATGCCTTTTAAAAGATTCGCCTCAGCCAGGCCGGACTCGGTCCGGAAGTGGGCGACCTGCGCCAGGGCATGCACGCCCGCATCCGTCCGGCCGGAGCCGACCACCGTCGCCGGACGGCCCGTGATCCGGCCGACGGCCTCTTCCAGGACCTGCTGGATGGACGAGCCGTTGAGCTGGCGCTGCCAGCCGTGATAGCGGGCGCCGTCGTACGCAATCACGATCTTCAGGGTTCGCATACCATCCATCCCTCCCTCCGGGGCCCGACCTCCGTGCTTTTCATTCAATTCCACCCTGGGTCACGACCGCTTCGCAATGCCCTGGAAGCGCGGAGATACGCCGGGGGTGAATCCGCGGGCGCGCGATTCGAGAAGGCATTCCCTTAAAATAAAGAGGGGAAGTTTCGCTTCCCCTCCCCGTTCAAACGACCGAAATGCAAACGCTCCTTTCAGGATCCGCACCGTTCGAGGGCCTCGATCCCCGGCAGAACCTTTCCTTCCAGAAGCTCCAGGGAGGCCCCGCCGCCCGTGGAGATGTACCCGATCTTGTCGCTTTCCCCCGCCCGGTGGATGGCCACGTCCGTATCGCCGCCACCGACGATTGTCAGGGCGTACGAGTTGCCGACGCTGTGCGCCAAGGCATAGGTCCCCCGGCTGAAGGCATCGATCTCGAAAACCCCCATGGGGCCGTTCCAAATCACGGTCTTGGCATTCCCCAGGGCCTCCGTAAACAGGGTGATCGTCGCCGGGCCGATGTCCAGTCCCATCCAGTGCGCGTTCATCTCCTGCACGGGGACAATCTTCGTCTCCGCCTCCGCCGTCATCGCCTCGGCGATAACACAATCGATGGGTAGGTAGAATTTGACGCCGTGCTCCCGGGCCGTTTGCAGAACATCCTGGGCCGTCGGGATGAGATCATCCTCCACGATGGACTTGCCGACTTCGTAGCCCTGGGCCTTGAGGAATGTGAAGGCCATCCCGCCACCGATGATCATCTTGTCGACCTTCTTGATCAGGTTCACCATGGCCTCGAGCTTCCCCGAGACCTTCGATCCGCCGATGATGGCGACAAACGGACGCGCCGGCTTCTCCAGGGCCCGCCGGAAATAGTTCAGCTCCTTCTTGATCAGGAAGCCCGCGCCGCAGACCGGGACGTGCCGGGTGATGCCGACGTTGGAGGCGTGACTGCGATGGGCGTTGCCGAAGGCGTCGTCGATGTACACATCGGCATAGGCGGCGAGCCGCTTCGCGAAGGCGTCGTCGTTGGCCGTCTCTTCGGGATGAAAGCGAAGGTTCTCCAGGAGGATCAGGCAGCCGGGCTGCAGCTCGCCCACCATCCGGTCCACCTCCGGCCCCAGGCAATCGCCCGCGAGAGGGATCTGTTTCCCCAGCAACCGCGAGAGGCGCCTGGCCACGGGGGCCAGGCTCATTTCGGGCATCAACTTTCCCTTGGGCCGACCCAGATGGGCCATCATGATGATTCGGGCGCCTTCGTCGAGCGCGTAGTTGATCGTCGGCAGGACGGCGCGGATGCGCGTATCGTCCGTAATGTTCTGTGAACTGTCCAGCGGAACGTTGAAATCGAAGCGGAACAAAACCCTTTTCCCCTTGATGTCGATCTCGTCGATGTATTTCATGGATCCTCCTTGCCCAGCGTCTCGAAAAGGGTTATAAGGGCCGTGCCTGTCGAAGCAGCCCGAATCCGCGACTGCCAAGATTTCCTTGGCGTTTTTGTGAGGTTTTTACTGCGGATCGTTAGGTGTGCTGCTATATAACACGGCGGCATTCAGGTCAAGATGAATTGCGCCGCCTTGTGGAAGGCGCGACAAAAAAAGGAAAAAGGATGACAGACGGCATGGAAAAGGAACTCAAGAAAAGCGCGACACGGGAAAAGATCGAGGCCTTCGAGCGGAAGCGGGACGCCCTGAAGGAGATGGGCGGCGCGGGACCGATCGCCAAGCAGCACGAGGCCGGAAAACTGACCGCCCGGGAACGCCTGGCGATGCTCTTCGATCCCGGAACCTTTCAGGAGGTGCAGCTCTTCGTTAAACATCGCTCCTCCCTCTTCGGCTTGGGCGACAAGGAGATTCCCGCCGACGGCGTCGTGACGGGTTTCGGTCATGTCAACGGACGGACGGTTTTCGCCGCGGCACAGGATTTCACCAGCGCCGGCGGGAGCCTCGGCGAAATGCACGCAAAGAAAATCTGGAAGGTCATGGACATGGCCCTGACCGCCCGCAAACCCTTCGTCTCCCTGAACGATTCCGGCGGGGCCCGTATCCAGGAGGGCGTCCCCTCCCTCGAAGGCTACGGCGGCATCTTCTACCGAAACACCCTGGCCTCCGGATACATCCCCCAGATCACCGCGATCATGGGCCCCACCGCCGGCGGGGCCGTCTACTCCCCCGCGCTCACGGACTGGGTCTTCATGGTGAAGGATCGGAGCTACATGTACATTACGGGTCCCGACGTCATCAAGGCGGTCATCGGGGAGGAGGTGACGCACAACGACCTGGGCGGCGCCGTCGCCCACGCCACGAAGAGCGGTGTCTGCCACTTCGCCACGGAGAGCGACGAGGACTGTCTCGCAAAGGTCAAGACCCTGCTGTCCTACCTCCCGGACAGCTGTCACAGCCCGCTGCCCGTCAGACCCTGCACCGACGTCCCCGATCGGGAATGCCCCGAACTGGACACGATCATCCCGGACAAATCGAGCCGGGGCTACGACATGAAAAAGGTCATCACGGCCGTCGCCGACAACGGCGAGGTCTTCGAAACGCACGAGCTGTGGGCGAGGAACATCACCGTCGCCTTCATCCGGATCATGGGCCGGCCCGTCGGCGTCATCGCCAACAACTCGCGCTTCAACGCCGGGGTGCTCGACACGCACGCTTCGGACAAGGCCTCTCGCTTCATCCGGTTCTGCGACGCTTTCAATATCCCGCTTCTGACCTTCGCGGACGTACCCGGCTACATGCCCGGCACCCAGCAGGAGTGGTCGGGCATCATCAGCCACGGCGCCAAACTGCTCCACGCCTACTCCGAGGCCACCGTGCCGAAGATCACGGTCGTCACCCGCAAGGATTACGGCGGGGCCTACATCGGCATGTGCAGCAAGCAGCTCGGGGCCGACTACGTCATGGCCTGGCCCTCGGCGGAGATCGCCGTCATGGGCGCGGAGGGGGCCTGCAACATCGTCTACCGCCGGGAAATCGGCGCCGCGGAGGATCCGGCCGCCCGGCGGGCCGAGCTCGTCGCCGCCTACGAGACGCAGTTCAACAACCCGTACTTCGCCGCGAGCCTGGGCATCATCGAGGAGATCATCGCCCCGCGGGATACGCGCAAGCGGGTCGTGGCGCTGCTTGAGACTCTCGAGAACAAGCAGGAATCCAGGCCTGACAAGAAGCACAACAACATCCCCTTGTAGGTGTCGACCCTTTGAAATCGCCGTCCCTCCGCGCGCCGAACCTTCCCTCCCCCGCCCCTCGCTTCGTTCGAGGGGCGGGGGATAAGGCGGCCGGAAAACGCTCCCTGGCACGCCTGGAGGGATGTGCCCCGATGCATCATCCGTGAAATCTCCGCTTGACTTTCCGACGGTTTCAGAGCAGACGATGAAGCCGTTCCGTTCAGCTTCATGTTGGAAAATTTACAAACCGGCGATCTTGATTTTTCTTCCGATCAGCGCGCGATTGACAAACCGTGGAGGGTGCGGGCCTTCCCCTTCGGATGTGGAAAGCAAGAACTGGCGGGACTTCCCCGTTGTGCCCTTCCATCCGGCAGGCATGGTTTTCAATCCTCGGGCACTGGATTTCGAAGCGGAATGGTCAAGCGATGCCGGATGCAACTAATCCTTGAATGAATGAGAATTTTTTTTTATAATGGCGCATCGGTTTTTTTGTGGATGAGAGGAAGGAACCATCAATCGGACTGAACCAGCAAAGGATCGGTGACGCATGATGAGCAAGTTATTCCTCGATGTCTTAGGCAATAAGGAGCTTGTCGACGGTTACCAGATTGAAGATTCCATCGCTCAAAAATACCATTTAACACCCGGCTCGATCTGTCCGTTTACCGGCTTGCGCGTGGAGATTTTATCTCCCCAGCAAATTCACGCGGCAGAAAAGGCCGCTCGCCGGAGGGTCATCAAACCGAAGCGAACAGGTCCCGTCGAAGAAAAACAGAAGCTCCAATCTCCCCTGGCTCAAAAACAAAAAAAGAAAAACCTTTCCACTGCTGGCACCAAGATTTCAGGCGTTGCCGCTGGCCTGAAAGCGACGAGAAAAAGTATTCATCCCGAAGCGTCTCACGATTCCGCGCGCGGGAGGTCACGGTCCATCCAGACCCCCACGAGGCGGGATCGAACATTTAAAAAGGAGGAAGGACGAATGGCGACAGCAAAGAAGGTTCAGGCAAAACCGGCGAAGGCCGCGGTAAAGGCCCCTGCCAAAGCAAAGGCTGCTGCGAAGGCGCCGGTGAAAGCCGCAGCGAAACCAACCAAAGCCAAGGCAAAAGCAGTCGCAAAGGCTCCGGCCAAAGCCAAAGCATCGGTCAAGGCGAAAGCGGTCGCTAAGGCCCCGGCAAAGGCAAAAGCCAAGGCGCCGGCCAAGGCAAAGGCGGTCGCTAAGGCCCCGGCAAAGGCAAAGGCCAAAGCCAAGGCGCCGGCCAAGGCAAAAGCGGTCGCTAAGAAGCCGGCCAAGGCAAAGAAGTGATTTTAACCTACCTCGGATAGACATCCGCCGGGAACCTGCCCCTGTGTCCGGGTTCCCGGCGGATCGTACCCGACCGGTTGGAGACAGGAAGACGGAACGGAAGGGCTCCGGGTGACCGGTACGGCATCCCCGTGGGCCTGCGGGGGATCACGTCTTTTGAGCGGTCAACACCCCGTCGGTCCCCGATCCAATTGAGGACCCTTCAAAAGGACTCCCGGAGGACGCGGTCCAACCGCTGCACCACCGCTTCCCAGCCCAGCGCGGCCATGATCCGATCCAGTTCCGGCCCTTCCGTCGCCCCTGTCACGGCCGCCCGCAGAGGAAGATAGAGCGCCCGCCCCTTGACCCCGGCCTGTTTTCGCAGCGCCTTGAGCGAGCGCGCAAAGACCTGCTCGTCGGGCGGAAGATCGGCCAGGAGCAGGTCGCGGAACAGCCGGACGACCCGGCGGGCGTTGTCGTCCGTCAGAACCGTGCGGGCCGCGTCGTTCCAGGTGTGTCGCTCGTCGAAAAAAACATTCAGGTGACGGGGGACGTCCGCCAGCGTCGCGCAATTGTCCCGGACGGCCTCCACCAGGGCCATCAGCCATCGTCGATCCAGCCTCCGGACGTTCATCCCTTCCCGCTCGAGGAAGGGCAGGATCCGCGCGGTGAGATCGTCAAGCGGCATCCGTTTCAGATAAAGCGCATTGAGCCAGGCCAGCTTCGCCTCATCGAAGACGGCCCCGCCCCGACCCGTCCGGTCAAGGGAAAAATCGCGAACCAGGGATTCCTGCGTGCAGATTTCCTGTTTCTCCGTGAGCGAGCTTCCGAGAATGGCCAGATAATTCGACAGGGCCTGCGGAAGAATGCCCCGCTCCCGGAAGGTGCGGACGGACACGGCGCCGTGGCGCTTTCCCAGCTTGGCCCGGTCCGGAGCCAGGATGAGGGCGTGATGGGCGAAGACCGGGGGATTGAACTCCAGGGCCCGATATAGCAAACATTGCAGGGCGGTGTTGGAAAGGTGGTCCTCGCCCCGGATGACGTGGGAAATCGCCATCAGGTGATCGTCCACGACGCAGGCGAAGTTGTAAGCGGGAATGCCGTTGGACCGGACGACAATGAAATCCCCCAGGGCCTCGCCCTGGAAAGACATCTCCCCGCGGATCAGATCGGTGAAGTATACGGGACCTTCCGCCACGCGAAACCGGTAAGCGGGGCGGCGCCCCTCCCGTTCATACCGCCGCCGGTCGGCGACCGTCAACTGCCGGCATTTCCCCAGGTAACGGGGCGCCATCCGCCGCGCCAGGAGGGCGGCCCGTTCCGCCTCCAGCTCGGCCTCCGCGCAGTAGCAGGGGTAAACCCACCCGGCCTCGATAAGCCGCGCCAGATGTTCCCGGTACAGATCCAGCCGCTCGCTCTGTCGATAGGGTCCGCAGGCCCCCACACGATCCGGACCCTCGTCCCAGTCGAGCGACAGCCACCGGAGGTCTTCCAGAAGGTTGGCGATGAAGACGTCCTCGGTCCGATCCCGGTCCGTATCCTCGATGCGGAGGATGAAGGCGCCCCCGGTATGGCGGGCAAACAGCCAATTGAAGAGGGCGGTGCGGGCGTTGCCGATGTGGAGGTCTCCGGTCGGCGATGGGGCGAAACGTACGCGCGGCTGGGCGGCTTCGTTCATCGGCCGCACTCCCGCACGGTCGCGACGGCGAAGGCGGCCACCCCTTCCTCCCGGCCGACGAACCCCATGCCCTCGTTCGTCTTGGCCTTGATGTTGATCCGACCGGCGTCCAGGCAGAGCGTTGCCGAAAGATGTTCGATCATGGCCGGGATGTGCACCGCCAACTTGGGTTTCTCCATCAGGATCGTGGCATCGAGATGAACGACCTCGAATCTTTTCTCCTTCACAAGGCTGCAGACCCGCGCCAGGAGGGTCAGGCTGGACACGCCGCGATAGGCCGGGTCCGAATCGGGGAAAAGGCGCCCGATGTCCCCGCCCCCGACGGCCCCCAACAGGGCGTCGATCACGGCGTGGATCAGGGCGTCGCCATCGGAGTGTCCGAGCAGCCCCCGGGGATGGGGAATGTCCACCCCGCCGAGGATCAGTCGTCGATCCGCCACCAGGCGATGGCTGTCATACCCGCAGCCGACACGCTCCGGCATCTCCGTTGCGCCCTCCCCCATCTCTCTTCCCCGTTTCTCCAGGAACCAGCGGGCCCAGTCCAGGTCTTCCGGGGTCGTCATCTTGATGTTCCGCGCCAGTCCGGAAATCATCCGCACCCGCGTTCCCGTCCGCTCGACCAGGGCGGCGTCGTCCGTCCCGTAAAATCCTTCGGCGGCGGCCCGTTCATGGGCCCGCCGAAGGATCTCCAGACGGAAGGCCTGCGGGGTCTGGACGAGGCACAGCCTCTCCCGGGGTAGGGTCTCTTCCACCCACCCCTCGGCATCGGTTGATTTCACGGTGTCCCGCACGGGAATGCCCGTCGCGACGGCTCCCCAACAAACCGCCCCGGCGATGGCCGCCTCGACCAGGGCCGGCGTTGCCAGCGGACGGACGGCGTCATGGATCACCACGATGTCCGTCGTCTCCGCCCGGACCGCGGCAAGCCCTTTTGCGACGGAGTCCTGCCTCTCCCTGCCCCCCGCGATTACCCGGCGGACCTTGCCAAGGCCGTAACGCCCCACGATTTCCGACCGGACATGCGGCACATCCGCCCGGGGTACGACCAGGAGAATCTCCGTCACCGCGGATACGCGGGAAAACGTCTTCAGGACATGGACGATCACCGGCAGGTCGCCCAGCGGAAGGTACTGTTTGGGCCGGGCCGTTCCCATCCGCCTGCCGGCTCCGCCGGCTGCTATGATCGCCGTCACGTTCATAAAAGCCGCGTCGCCGGGGCGCCGAGGGCGCCTCCGGCCATTCGTCGTTTCACGATTTCGCCCCCAGGGCAAACATCTTCTTGTCCTGGGCAAGCCCCTTCATCTCGGAAAAGATCATCCGTCCCGCGGTGGTCTGCAGGACGCTGGTCACCTGGACATCGACGAGTTGCCCCTGGTATCGCTGGGCGTTGTCGACCACGATCATCGTGCCGTCATCGAGATAGGCCACACCCTGCCCGGGCTCCTTCCCCTCGCGGATGATCTTGACCGTCATCGCCTCACCGGGCAGGACGACCGGTTTGACGGCGTTGGCCAATTCGTTCACGTTGAGGATCTTGATCCCCTGCAGCTCCGCCACCTTGTTCAGGTTGAAATCGTTGGTAATGATCTTCCCCTTTTTCTCCCTGGCCAGGGCCACCAGCTTGGCATCGACGCCCTTGATCCTTGGATAATCCTGATCCAGCACTTCGATCGATATGCCCGAGGCGCGCTGCATGCGGTTCAAGATATCGAGTCCCCTCCGGCCGCGGGACCGCTTCAGGGAATCCGAGGAATCGGCAACGTACTGAAGCTCGTCGAGAACAAATCGCGGGACGATAAAATTGCCGTCGATGAACCCCGTATCGCAGATGTCGGCAATGCGTCCGTCTATGATCACGCTCGTATCCAGGATCCGGCAATCGACGGGCTCCTTCGGCGCGTGAAGTCCGAACACGTGCACTTCTTCGATCTTCTTCGACCCCAGCACAAGCCCCAGATAGCCCATGGTTACGGTCAACAGGGCGTAGATCCAGGGAGCGATCTGACGTTTTTCACTAATATTGGTAACAAAACTGAGCCCGTAGGCAAAAAGAAAGGCGATAAGCAGGCCGATGAACATACCGGCGACGCCACCGAAGATCACCCGGATCGAGACCTTGCGGATGGCCTGTTCGATCTGGATGACACTGAGGGCGATGATAATACCGGCAACCAGACCGAGCAGGGATGTGGGAAATCCCCAGTCATAATGGTAAACGATAAAGTAACCGCTGACGGAACAGGCCAGGATCAGCACCAATCGAATAATCATTCTCCCTTCACCTCCTTCCTTTCTCGAATTCGCGCGGGCGGTTGAAACCGCCGCTCATTTCAAAAAACGGACGCCATACCCGGAAAACGGGAGCAAACAACTTCCCCCGTTCTCTCGTGCGTCCGGAAACCTCTCGATGCGGTTGAGTGGGGGCTTACTGAACGGGAAAGATCCTCTTCAGATCCTGTTCGATCTTGGTCTCTTCGGTGTTGCAGGCCACGGAGATCTCCTTGATCAGCAGACTCTTGGCCGTATCCATCATCTTCCGTTCGCCGAACGACAGATTCTTGTCGGACTTGAGGATAAACAGGTCGCGCAGGACCTTGGCAATCTCGAAAACGGACCCGGTCTTGATCTTTTCCAGATACTCCCGGTGCCGTTTGTTCCAGGTTTGCTTGTCGATGGCGGCGTCCTTGTTGCGAAGGATTTCGTAAATCTTGGGGATCTCTTTCTGGGAGATGACCTGCCGCAGACCGACCGATTCGGCGCTGCTCGTGGGAATCATGATTTTCATGCCGTTTCCCATGATCTTCATGATGTAGAAAGGCTGTTTGCTCCCCATGAATTCGCGATGTTCGATGGCCTCGATGACCCCCACGCCCTGCGCCGGGTAGACCGCCAAATCCCCTACCTTAAACATCCGATTACACCTACCTTTTATTTTGAAATTCGTAGGTTATCACACTTTGACTGCCGCGTCAATCGCAAATCACGGCGGGCGCGGTTTCCCCTGTTAAATGTACCGGTTCATGATCCCGTCCAGATGCTGGTCCAAACGCCCGGGGTCGCCCTCGTGATAGGCGCTGACGACGTCCTGCAAGCGCCGGTAGACGCGCGCGTCGGCCAGATCGTCGAGACGCCGGTACACCCCCCGGCGCCGCCCCAGGCGATAGATGCGCCGATCCTCATCGGGCAGGGCGAAGTAGCGATCCACCGTTGCCAGCAGACGCGCCTTGTCCTCCGGGAGTTTCCCCTCCAGTTCCTCCAGAAGATTCAGGATATGATCGCTGACGAGCGTCGTTTCGATGCCGTTGAGCGCTTCGATGAAACAGCGGATTTCCCTCAGGATCTTTTCGTCGCTCAGCGGCTGGAATTCCCCGCGCGTCATCAGGTCGTGCAGATCCGTCCCGGGGACGACGTGGAGGGTCCGCAACCGCGCGAACTCGGGATTGATCCGGTTGATCGCGTCGGCCGTCGCCAGCGCATGCTCCCGGCTCCACCGGCGGCCGCCCAAGCCGGGCATGACGTATTCCGAAAGCGAAATGCCGGCGGCCACGATGCGCTGTCCCCCGGTGACGTGGTCGGCCGCCGTCACCCCCTTGCGGATGAAGGCCAGCAGCGGATCGTACCCGCTCTCCATGCCGATGTGGATGCGCGTCAGACCGGCCTCCCTCAGTTTGACGAAATCCTCGACGGACCTTCGGGCGGCCGTATGGGAGCGGGCGTACGTCGTGATGCGGCCGACGGACGGAAACTGGGCCTTGATGAAGGTCAGCACCTCGGCCAGGTCGTCCGTTTTCATGATCAGGGAGTTGGCGTCCTGCAGAAAGACCGAGGTGGCGCCGAAATACAGCCAGGCGGCCACGCTGCGATAGCCGTCGTCGACGTCGTCCTCCCGGCTGTAGATCCGGTTGACCAAGCGATCCGTGATGCGTCCCCCGTCCCCCTGCCGCCAGGACCACTGGCGGATTTGATCGGCGATCTGACGGATTCGGGTGATTTCCTCCTTGATCTCGGCGACGGTGCGCAGCGAAAAGGCTTTTCCCCGGTAGGTGTGACAGAAGGCACACTTGTTCCAGGGGCAATTCCGGGTCACCCGGATCAGGAGGCTCCTGGCCTCGCTGGGGGGACGGATCGGTCCTTGTTCAAACATCTCGTTCACGGCTGAACCTTCCCGAAAACGGGGCGCACTGGAAAAACCCGGGAGTCAGGGGAGAAAAAACATCGGGTTGCGCGCCTTGTTCCTGTATCGGATTTCAAAGTTCCAATAGGGTTCCCGCTTCTTTTCCGGCTTTCCCGTCAGGGCGATGATCTCGCCCCGCTTGACCTGCTGGTCACGCTGGACCCGGCGGCTCTTCAACTGAATGTAAACCGTCTTGAAGTCATCGGGATGTTTGAGGATCACGGTTTCTCCGTACTCTTTAAGGGTGTCCGAGAAAATCACCGTCCCGCCGGCCGCGGCCAGAACCGGCGTATTCTCCGGGGCATCGATTTCGATTCCGTTGGCATTGAGCCCGTTCGGCTGGATGCCGAACCGTGTTTTGACGGGCCCCCTGACGGGCCAGATAAATCGCTGACGCTCAAAGCGGATATCTTCGGAAGGGGTTGCCGGCGCCGGGCGTGGTCGGGCTGTCGGCGGTCCGGCGTCTCGCGGAGGGGAAGGACGGGCCTGGACGGCCGCACCCCCGGAATCTTTTGCCGGACGCGTCTTCCCGCTGACGTCCGCGGCGGGCGGCGGCTTCGCCGCCCCGGACGACGGTGCGCGCACGTCCGGAACCGGCTGGGTCCGGGGCACCGTTCGCGGGGACGGCGACGCGGGGGGAACCGCCGCGACCGGCTCAGGGACGGACGGCGAGGATTCCCGAATCGCCGGAAGGTCGATGTCATGGATCTGGACCGCCCCGGGGATGAACAACGCGCTGCCCTCCACGATCATGTCCGGATCGGTGATGTTGTTGTACTCGGCCAGGTCCTGGACGGTCACCCGGTAGGTCCGGGCGATGACGGAAAGGGTTTCGCCGCGCTGGACGAGGTGATAGACACCTCGGGACGTCTCCGTTCTGTCGAGATATCCCGTGCAGGCGAGCGTACACGCCAGGAGCGCCAAAAGAACGAATGTCCGTTTCACCCCGACCCTCTTTCCAAAGATCGGTCCCGTCGCCGGAATGTCGGAGGGGTCAGGTCTGCCATCCGTGCTCCCCGATCAGGCTCACGAACCGGCATCCGCCCAGATCTTCCTGCTTGATGTCGCCGGCATCTTCCGATTGCCGGATCACCCGGACGAGGTCCTGCGTGTGGCGGTCCCCGACCGGGATGACCAGGCGTCCGCCCACCGCAAGCTGCTCGACGAGAATTCGGGGAACGCGCGGGGCGCCCGCCGTCACGATGATCGCATCGAACGGGGATTCTTCCCGCCAACCGTACGTCCCGTCGCCGATCCGGATCGCGACGTTGTAATCGTCCAGGGCGTCGAGAATCTTGCGGGCCCGGCTGGCCAGCGGAGCCACCCGCTCGATGGAAAAGACCTGATCCGCCAACGCCGCCAGCACGGCCGTCTGGTAACCCGATCCGGTGCCGATTTCCAGCACCCGCTCGGACCCGCGTAATTCAAGGGCGGCCGTCATCAGGGCGACGATGTAGGGCTGTGAAATGGTCTGGCCCGCATCGATGGGCAGCGGATGGTCGAAATAGGCCTGATCCCTCAGGGCCTCGTCCACGAACAGGTGCCGCGGAATCGCCTCCAGGGCCTTCAGAACCCGTTCGTCCCGAATGCCCCGCGAACGGAGCTGGGTCTCGACCATCCGTTTTCTCTGTTTCGTGTAGATATCCATCATCCGTCCTGCGGCGCGGCCTTCTTCGGAGGAATGCGGTATACCGACTCCACCCAGTGGTGGCGGCGCAAACCGAGGGCCTCCCGGGTTACGATCAGGTAGTAGTAGCGCAGCTTCGCCTCTTCCCGGACCCGATTGTACCGGTGGATTTGCGCATCAATCTCCCGGCGCAACCGCGCCCGTTGCGCCTGACTCTCCCCGCAGCCCGCCGCACTCACGGCCTGGACCGGCGCCAGTTCCTCATAGCGGCCCTCTACCGCCGCGATCTCTTCCCCGATCCGCCGGAGGGCGTTCAGGGATTCCTGGACGCGGGTGCCGGCCCGACCGAGGACCTCCGCCCGCTCTCGCAGGAACTCCTCCTGCAGGATCTCGTCCGGGCTTTTCGGCTTCGACATCTTTTGGCAACTCAACCCGTTAAACGCGTCAGACGTGATACCTTACCACAAAGCGCCCCTTTTATGCAATGTCGAAGGCAGCGGAGGGCCGCCACGCGTCGGGATTTCCCCTTTACAGCCCCGGGATATTCCGCTACAGAGAACACGCGGAGCGGGCGGCGGGAATCGCTGTGGAGCGTCGCCGTTCCACTTCCGGGAACCGAACCGCAAGGAGGAATGAACCCATGTCGGAATGGGCGGGCGATGCGCTCTCACGGGCCGTACGCGAGGGCTACCGGGCCGGGCGCGAAGATGAAACCCTGGAACCTCTCGTTCTGGTCGATGAACGGGGAAACCCTATCGGACGCCTCAAGAGCGGCGACGCCGTCATCTTCTACAACATTCGGGGAGAGCGGGAGATCGAACTGACGCGCAGTCTCACCGAACCCGGTTTTTCGGAATTCCCCGTTCACCCGGACCTCGCGCTTCACTTCGCCACGATGATCCGCTACCGGGAGGACCTCAGGGTGGAGGTCGCCTTTCCGCCGGACGCGGTCGTCGCCGACACCCTGAGCGAAACCATCGCCCGCCATGGCTTGAAACAGATCAAGATCACGGAGGCGGAAAAGGCGGTGCACGTCGGATTCTTCCTGAACGGCAAAAGGGACGAACCCTTCGACGGGGAAACGCGCCGTATCGTCGCAACCCGTAAGGATGTCGCCCTCTTCGACAAGGCCCCGGAAATGTCGATCGCGGCGGTCGCCGACGCGGTCCTGGACGCGATCCGGGATGACACGTATACCTTCATTTTCGCCAATTTCCCGAATGTGGATGTCGTCGGGCACATCGAGAACGAGGCGGCCATCCTGCAGGCCATCGAGGCGGTGGACCGGAATCTGGGCCGGGTTGTCGAGGCCGCGACCCGGGCGGGCCTGACGATGGTCGTCAGCGCCGATCACGGCACCGTGGAAAAATGGCTCTACCCCGACGGGACGATCGACACCGGCCACACGGACAGCCCGGTGCCTTTTCTCCTCCTTGATCCCGACGGCCCGGCGCCCCTGCGTCCGTCGGGCGAACTTACGGACATCGCTCCCACGGTCCTCGAGCGGATGGGTCTTCCCGTGCCCGCGGCCATGACGGGTCGATCGCTGCTGGCGGGCCCTCGCTCAGGGCAGAAGCCGGCTCGCCGGCTTCTGCTCCTCGTTCTCGACGGCTGGGGCCATGCCGCATCCGGCCCGGGCAATCTCATCGCCCGCGCGCAAACGCCGAATATGGACCGGCTCTGGCAAACCGTTCCCCATGCCCTGCTCGCCGCCGCCGGGGAGGCAGTGGGACTCCCGGAGGGAACCGTGGGCAATTCCGAGGCCGGCCACCTCCACATCGGCGCCGGCCGCCGCATCTATGCCGACCGCGTCAAGATCGACCGGGCGATCGCCGACGGATCGTTCTTCTCGAACCCGGCCTTCCTCGGCACCGTCCGGGCGGCCAGGGACGCGGGAACCGCACTTCACCTGATGGGCATCGTCTCCTTTTTCAGCTCCCACGGATCGCTCAGGCATCTTTTCGCCCTGATGGACCTCGCCCGACGGGAGGGAGTCCAAAACGTCTTCATCCACGCCATGCTCGGCCGGCGCGGGGAAAAACCGGAAAGCGGCGCGAATTACATCCGGGAGATTGAAACGAAGTGCCTCGCCGACGGCCTCGGCCGGGTCGCCTCCGTCATCGGCCGGTACTGGTCGATGGACCGCGAGGAGAACTGGAACCGCATCGAGAAGACCTACCGCATGCTCGTCTACGGGGAGGGCACTTCCGTGGCGGAAAGGGGCTAAGCCATGGAAGCGACGATCAACCGATCCGTCCTCGCGCTGATCGAGGGGGACATCACGGAGCAGGAGACCGACGCCATCGTCAACGCCGCGAACGAACGTCTGGCTGGCGGCGCCGGGGTCGACGGCGCCATCCACCGCGCCGGCGGACCCGCCATCATGGCGGAATGCCGGCAGATCGGCGGCTGCCCCACAGGTCAGGCCGTCATCACGACCGGCGGAAACCTCAAGGCGAGGCATGTCATCCACACTGTCGGCCCCGTCTACCGCGGGGGCACGCGGGGCGAAGCGGAGTTGCTCAAGAGCGCCTATCTGGAAAGCCTGAAACTGGCCTCGGAAAAAGGCCTGAAGAGCGTCGCCTTTCCCGCCATCAGCCTGGGGATCTACGGCTATCCCCGAGAAGAAGGGGCGCGGATTGCCCTGAAGACGGCAATCGATTACCTCAAGGCCCACGACGGCATCGCGCGGGTCCACTTCGTGCTCTTCGGCCGGGACATGTATGGCCTCTTCGCGAGGGAACTGCGCCTGCTCCTGTAGTACGCGGCCCCGGCCGCACGGCCGCTTATCGCTCCCGTTTGCGGGTCACGTCGCGCTTGATCGCGTTGACCGCGTCCATCAGGACGGGGAAGACGTTCTCGCGAAAATCGCCGGCCACGACGACAAACATCACGTCGTCCCCGACCTGGAGCGCCCCCTCGCGGACCTCGGCGAGCACCTCGATGATCCCGGGACGCGCCTTCATCTCGGCAAGAATTTCTCCCAGGCGGTCGCGATCCGCCGTCACCTCAAGCCGTGTCACCGGCGCGCCGTTCCGCGAGGTCCCCCGGGCCACGCCGTTGTGGCAGAGAATCATCCCCACCCGGTGGTACTCCGGATGGGCCTTGACTTGTGCGATCAGATCCATCAGGGCCATGCCCCTCACCTCACCGTGCCTTCCTTTCCCCCCGCGCGGAGGGACCGCTTTTCGAATGGCTCTTAACACAAAAGGCCGCCGATCGGAACGGAATTCCCGTTGACATTCCGGCCGGCTTTCCCTATCGTGGCCCCCGGCGCCCTCCCCTGCCGACCACGCCCGGGACCGGCGCCGGGGAGACCTGCCATGAACATGACCGTTTCGATCGTTCAGATGGCCGTGGCCACGGCCGATCCGGAGGCGAACCTGAAGAAGGGCGAGAGCTGGATTGCCGAAGCGGCGCGCCGCGGGAGCGAGCTCGTCTGCTTCCCCGAGCTGTGGACCACCGGCTTCAACTGGGCCGAAAACGAGCGCCTCGCCCCCGCCCACGAACAGGTGATCGCGCGGATCGGCGCCCTGGCCGCCCGGTACGGCCTCTGGATCAACGGCTCGCTCATCGCCCTTAACGAACGGGGGCAGGTGTCCAACACCTCGGTCCTCTTCGACGACGCCGGCCGCTTGGCCGCTACCTACCGCAAGACCCATCTTTTCACGCTGATCCACGAGGAGGCGCACATGGCGGCGGGAGACGCCCTGTGCACAGCGGAAACCCCCTGGGGGAAGGCCGGGTTGGCCATATGCTACGACATCCGCTTTCCGGAGCTGTTCCGCACCTATGCCCTGAAAGGCACCCGGTTCATCCTGACGCCGGCGGCGTTTCCCGCCCCCCGGCGCCAGCACTGGAAAACCCTGCTGCGCGCCCGGGCCATCGAGAACCAGATGTTCATGATCGGTGTCAATCAGTCGGGGCGGGAGGATTTCGGCCTGGACGGGACCGTCGCCTACGGCGGCGCCTCCGCGATCATCGATCCCTGGGGGGAAACGGTCATTGAGGCCGGAGACCAGGGGGAAGCGTTGCTGACCGCCACGATCGACCTCGACCGCGTCGAGGAGGTCCGCACCCGGATGCAGGTCCTGGGCGATCGAAGGCCCGATCTGTACGAACTGGGATAGATCCGGCCTTGCGGTCTCCGCCGTTCCCGGCCGGCCCGGCGGGACGCGTTCGCCCTCCGGAGATAGTGCTTGACTTTCTCGAGCGTTCCCGATAGAAGGACTTCGAGTTTGGGTTGTTTTCCATCCTCCGGTGGACGTTCAGGAGGTTCCGCCCGTCGGTTCAGGACAGTTTGGAGCGCAAGGCAAACCACCATCATCTCCGGAGCATTGGTGGTTTTTTATTTCCGTCGCGATGGTCATCCGACCTCGAATCATCACGAGGGGGGTGCCCGTCATGCCGGAAGATCACGTCGGCAGGTGGGGGGAAAAATCCGCCGGCTGCATACGTGAGACCGTTGTCAGCGAACTTTTTGGAAGGGAGTCGATATCATGAACAAGAAATTATACGTGGGCAATCTGACCCACAATGTCACCGAGGACGATCTCAAGGCGAACTTTTCCCAGTGCGGGAATATCGTTTCCCTGAACATCATCCGTGACAAGTTCTCCGGGCAATCCAAAGGGTTCGGATTCGTCGAGATGGAGACCGAGGAGGCCGCCCAAGAAGCGATCAAGAAATTCAGCGGCGGTCAGTTGGACGGAAACACGATCGTGGTCAATGAAGCCAAACCCAAGAAGGATACGGGGGGCAGCGGACCCCGTCGCTTCGGCGGCGGTGGGGGCGGCTATCGCGGAGGCGGCCGTCGCTATTGAGACGGTCCCCACCGGGCCGGACGGTCAATAACCGGGGAGCGCTGCCATGCGTCCCCCGGTTTTTTTTACCCGTCGCGAAACCGGCTACCCGTTTAGAAAACAGCCGTTCGCGTAAATCAGGACCTTCTCTCCCGTGGTCAGGTGGGCCGTTACGGTCTTGTCCTCCGTGTTGACGAGGTCCCAGTGCAGGGCGGAATCGTTGAACCCCAGTTCCGCTTTCTTCTCCCGCGTCAGGGTCGACGGATCGCCACGGTAGGTGTCCGAGTAGGAGGCCCCAACCGCGATATGGCAATTGCCGTATTTCCCGCCGTGGTTTTCATCAAAGAGGGTCTCGGCCATGAACCGGTCGATCCGGGAAAAGCGCCGGTCCGTCAGGGAAAACTCGCCAAGCCTTCCGGCGCCCCGGTCGATGGCCAGCTGCTTCTTGACGAAGGCCTCGCCTTCGGCGGCCTCGATCTTCACGACGGATCCCCTGCTGAACGTCAGGTGCACCCCCTCCACATAGTTGCCGCTCCGGAAGGAAGGCTGATTCGCGTAATACGTCCCTTCGGTCCCGCGCCAATCGGGCGACAGGAAGACCTCGAAGCTGGGAATGTTGTGGCCGGAGACGCCCGCCCATTTCCGCCGCGCGCCGGGGGTGACGGTCAAGTCGATGTTCCTGCCCTCGACATGGAAGGCCTTCACCGGCAGGGCGTTCAGCCACTGCTTGATCTCTTGCATGCTCCGGAAGATCCGCTCCCACTCCGCCACGGGCGCCTCCCGGTCCAGGTAGCAGGCCCGGATGAGCTGGGCTTCGTAGGTCTTCAGCGTGGTTCGGGCCTGGCGGGCCAGCTCCGCCGTGGGCAGGATGCAGAGGGTCCAGCCGTACAGCCCCCGCTCCTCCCGCCGGTCCAGGATGTCGCGCAGGGGCTTTCTCGAAACGAGGACCTTTCCGATCCGCGCCGGATCGACGTCCTTGAGGTGAGTCACGGAATCCGGCGCCCGCAGGAAAATCCGGCCGTGGACGTTTTCGTAAAGTTCGCGGTCGCCCGGCGCGAGGAAGGTCAACTGTCTCGCACCGGCGTACGCGTAGAAGCCCCGCTCCATCTTCACCGTGAGTCCGACCCGCTGGACCGGATTCATCCCCCGCGCCAGGATTTTAGCATGCAGAATCTCCGCGAGTCTCACGGCGGCGGGGTCGTACTGTACGAGGACAATGTCGTGTTTCCGGAAACGGCCCTTCCGGGCGGTCTTCAGCCCCCAGAGGAGCACCTCCGCATAGCGATCCAGTTGCACATCCGTCAGCATCGTTTCCTCCCCATCCGGCAACCGCCGTTTCCCGGTCCCGTCGTTCCGGTCCGCATCCGGGCGTGCGCTCCCGCTCCACCGGGATCGCGGACCTGTATATACCATCCGTTCCCCAATGAAAAGACGAAATTCGGTGTACGGAATGGCAAATCCCGCCTCTTCCACCCCCACGGGAGGGGGTTTGACAATCGGCCGATCGTCGTTAACTTAACCGCCGGTGGAAGCGGGAGGGAAAGCGGTGAAGAAGATCCTGATCCTGGCGACGATCGCATTCTTGATGCTCCCGGGGTGCGACAAGGGCCCCATTCAATCCACGGAGGTGAACCCCATGGGGAAAGCGGATCCCGTCATCCGGCCGGCCACGTTCGCCGGCGGCTGTTTCTGGTGCGTGCAGTCCGACTTCCGGAAGGCGCCCGGGGTCGTGAAGGTCGTCTCCGGCTATACGGGGGGCGAGGGGGAAACCCCCACTTACGAAACCTACGCGGAATCCGGGCATGTCGAGGCCGTTCAGGTCTGGTACGACCCCGCGCGGACGTCCTACGAGCGCCTGCTTGACGTGTTCTGGCGGCACATCGACCCCACGGACGCCTCGGGGCAGTTCGCGGATCGCGGGCCCCATTACCGGAGCATCATCTTTTATCACGACGCGGAGCAGCGGCGGGCGGCGGAACGGTCCCGGGCGGCCCTGGGGCAATCCGGGCGTTTTTCCCGACCGATTGCCACGGAGATCCTCGCCTTCACCCGCTTCTACGCTGCGGAAGCGTACCACCAGGACTACGACCGGAAAAACCCCCTCCGCTACAGGGCCTATCGCTACGGATCGGGACGGGAACGGTTTCTGGAAGAGACCTGGAAAACGGACGCCGCTTCGGAGACACAGCCGGAGACGCCTGACGTCAAACCCGACGAGGCGACCCTGCGAAAACGATTGACGGCGCTCCAGTACCGGGTCACCCAGGAGGAGGGCACCGAACCGGCCTTTCAGAATGCGTACTGGGACAACAAGCGGGAGGGGATCTACGTGGACGTCGTTTCCGGAGAACCCCTCTTCAGTTCCCGGGACAAGTACGATTCCGGCACGGGCTGGCCCAGCTTCACCCGACCCATCACGCCCGGCCGGCTCGTCGAAAAGGAGGACCGGGGCGCGTTCATGCGGCGCACCGAGGTCAGGAGCCGGCAGGCGGACTCCCACCTCGGCCACGTCTTCCCGGACGGGCCGAAGCCCACCGGTCTGCGTTACTGCATGAACTCGGCCGCGTTGAGATTCATCCCGAAGGAGGACCTGGACAAAGAGGGCTACGGCGCCTTCCGGAAGCTGTTCGAACCTTGAGGCGGACGATCCCCTGCCCGGACGGATCGGGATCGCGATCCTGACGTGTCCGGATTTTCCGGTTGCGCAAAGGTCCCGATCTGTGCCAGTAAAGGCCATGCGCAAGAGAACCCGACCCGGAAAGCTGCAGCGGCTCGGCGACGTCCTCGAAAAGGTTTTGAAGAAGCAGGCCGTCCCCCTGCCCTCTCGGGACCAGGAGCTGATCACGGCCTGGCGACAGGCCGTCGGCCAGCAGGTCGCCGCCCAGACCTTTCCCGACCGCCTGCGTCGCGAGACCCTCTACGTCCGGGTCTCCACCTCGGTCTGGATGCACCAGCTCCAGTTCATGAAGCAGGACATCCTCCCCCGGATCAACGCCATCCTGAAGCAGAGGGAGGTCAAGGCCCTCCACTTCTCGCTCGGCGAGATCCCGCCCATGCCGGCGTCCCCCGGGGATGCGCCGCAGGAAGGGCCGGTCCGGCTCAAGGCCCGGGACCGGAAAATGATCGAGGAAAGCACCGCCCGGCTCCGGGACCCGGAGCTCAGGGAAATCTTTCAGCGGGTGATGATCAAGGAGATCAGCCGGCGTCGTCTGAAAGAGTCGCAAGATCGCTGAAAATCGCCTCGACCGAGGCCGTGTAACGCCCGTCGCCGCCGTAGAGAACGAGCGGAGGCAGAAGCTTCATCTCCTCCCCGCCCGCCTTGATCCCCTCCACCAGGACGAATTCACCTTCGGACGCCGCATGGGAATAGACCGGGAGCAGGCGCTTGGGCTCCAGACGGGCGGCCCGCATCCGCACCATCAGTTCCGACGCGCGGGAGGACGGATAGATCAGGCTGACGGACCCTTTCGCCTTCAGGGCAAATGCCGCCGCCCGCAGAAAGTCCTGGAGGGATCCCAGAATCTCGTGACGGGACCGGGCCCGCTGGGGATCATCGTTGATCCGTCCGGCATCGAGGCGCCGGTACGGAGGGTTGAAGACGACCGCATCGCAGGCGCGCTCCGGAATCGCGCCGGCGGGCTGGCGGACGTCCCCGCACCGGATTTCAATGCGGTCGTCGAGGCCGTTTGCCTGAACGTTGCGCCGGGCCAGATCCGCCAGCTCCGGCTGAATCTCGATCCCGACAACCTGCGCGTACCGCCACCGGAGCGCCAGCAGGAGGGCGATCACGCCGCTGCCGGTGCCCAGATCCAGGACGGAGGCGCGATCCTTCAGGCGGACGAAATGGGCCAGGAGCAGGGCATCGATGGAAAACCGGTAGCCTTTCTCCGGCTGCATAATCCGGAGCCGGCCGTCGAGGAGGATGTCGAGGGTTTCCCCCGCCTTCAACAGGGGTTGAATGTCCGCGGGTGCCGTGACCTTCCGCCCACTGCCCCTCACCCCTTGGCTTCCCACGGATTCCTCCTTATCTGGCGCAAGCCCCGCTCCCTCCGGGCCCGCATCGGCGCCTTTTCGGGATGCGCACACGGAGCGGAATTTTCAAGACGCTTCCCCCTTCACTCCGCGTCATCGAGGCTGTGAACGAAAATCCCCGAGCGGAGCTTGGGCTCGAACCACGTCGACTTCGGGGGCATGGTCCGTCCCGCGTCGGCCACCCCCATCAATTCATCGAGGGTGGGCGGGAAGAGGGAGAACGCGACGGCATACCCCTCACGATCCACGCGCCGTTCCAGCGCCTCCATGCCGCGGATCCCGCCGATGAAGTCGATCCGCCCGTCGGTGCGCGGGTCGTCGATGCCGAGCAGGGGCCTGAGCAGATTCTCCTGAAGGATGGACACGTCCAGGGCGGCCACCGGATCGCCGGCGTCATAGGTTCCCGGGCGGGCGGCAAGGCGGTACCAGCGGCCGTCGAGATACATGCCGAACGCATGGCGCTCCCGCGGGGACTTGTCCTGGAAATCCGGGCTGACCGCAAAGTTTTCCTCGATGGCGGCGAGGAACGCCTGCGGCGTCCGCCCCCGGAGGTCCCGAACGACCCGGTTGTAATCCATGATCCGGACCTGGTCGTGGGGAAAGAGCACCCCCAGCATGGCGTTGTAGCCCTCCCGGCCCCGATGTCCCGGATTGCGCTCCCGGCGCATGCGCGCCACCGCCGCCGCCGCCGCCGCCCGGTGATGGCCGTCGGCGATGTAGAGGGCCTCCACCTGCGCGAACTGACGCTTCAGGGCGTCCACGACCCCGGCGTCGCGGATCACCCACACGGTGTGGGCGATGCCGTCGTCTGCGGTGAAATCGTACTCCGGCTCCCCCTCGGCCGCGCGGGCCAGCAGCGCATCGACGGCCTTCCGGGCGCGATAGACGATGAAGACGGGACCCGTATGGGCGTTGACTTCATCGACGTGCCGGATCCGCTCGGTTTCCTTGTCCGCCCGAGTCAGTTCATGCTTGCGGATGAGGCCCGCCTCGTATTCGTCCACGCGGGCGCCGGCGACGAGACCGTACTGGGGACGGCCGTCCATCACCTGCCGGTAGAGGTAAAGGCAGGGCTCGGCCTCCTGGAAAAGAACGCCGTCGTGAAGCATCGCCTCCAGGCGCTTCCGGGCCGACGCGTAGATCCGGGCGTCGTCGATTCCCTCAAAATCCGGGACGTCGACCTCCGCCTTTTCCACATGCAGAAAGCTCGAGGGATTGGCGCGGGCGAGCCGCCCTGCCTCCTCGGCATTGAGGACGTCGTAGGGGTAAGAGGCGACGTCCTTCACGAAAGGCTTCCGGGGCCGAATGGCCCGGAAGGGAACGATCACGGCCATAATCATGCCCTCCTGACGGCAAAACGTGTCGTGCAGGCGCCCCACGCGAATCCGTCCCGGCAAAGCGCTTGCATTTCCGAGGCGGCGAGTCTATGGTCTTTTTCCAAAATGGTCAAGAAAGGATTCCGAGCAATGGCGATCCGCGTTTTCATCCACGGACTGGAGAGCACGAGCCAGGGCACCAAGGGGGTTTATTTCCGCACCCGCTATCCCGACATGATCGTCGAGGACTTCCTCGGAAACCTGGACGAACGGATGGCGAAGTTGCGGACGCTGCTCGCTGACCGGACGGATCTCGTCCTGGTTGGCTCCAGTTACGGCGGACTGATGGCCGCCCTGTATGCCTGCGAGAACGAGGCGGCCGTCCGTCGGCTCGTCCTGCTGGCGCCGGCCCTCGATCTGGCGGCCTTCGCCCCCTGTCGCCGCTGCCGTCTGGCGATCCCCGTCACGCTGTACCACGGTTCCCGGGACGACGTCGTCCCCCCCGACGCCGTCAAGGCCATCGCCCAAGAGGTCTTCACCCGCCTCGACTACCGCCGGGTGGACGACGACCACCCCTTGCGCGAAACCTTCCCCACGCTGGACTGGGATACGCTGCTTCGCCCTTGATTTATTTGCTTGACAAGCCTCCCCCGATCCCCTAATATGCCGTCCTTATTAGGCAAATTGAAGACCGGCCGCGAGAGGAGACCCTGCGGCGTCATGCCCACCCGGAAGGAAATCCATGTACTCCAAGAAAGTCGTCATCCGCTATACCGCTGACATCGTTGAGGAACCACTCATCTATCAACTCGTCAAACGGTACGACCTCGTTTTCAACATCCTGAAGGCCCGTATCTTTCCCCGCCGGGAAGGCGTCATCGTCCTGGAGCTCACGGGCACCCGGGAAAATTTCGATCTGGGGATCCGTTTCCTGAAGGAAAAGGGGTTGAAGGTCGAACCCCTGTCCAAGAGCGTCAGCCAGAATCCGGAGAAGTGCGTCCACTGCGGCGCCTGCACGGGGTTCTGTCCAACCAGCGCCCTGTACCTCGACCGCACCACCATGAAGGTCCTCTTCGAGCCGGAGAAATGCAACGGGTGCGAGCTGTGCGTGTCCGCCTGTCCCTCCCGGGCGATGGAGGTCAATCTCTTTTAGGGATCATTTACGCTCCAGGGGCGGCGGTTGCCGCGGTGTCCCCTTGAGTTTGTCGAGGGTCTGGGAGAGTTCCTTCCCCTTGCCGTAGATTTCCCGGCCCGTCCGATAGGCGCCCTTCCCCTTTTCCACCGCGTGCTCCGTCTTGGTCTTGGCACCCTGCAGGGTCTGCTTCATCTTCTGGGGCATGGTGGCCGGATCCTGGAAATAGTAGTAGCCGGCCAGACCGAAGAGGACGAGAACCACGAGCAGGGCCAGCTTGACGAGTTTCTTCAGCATGAAATAGAGGATCAGGAGGGCGCCGAAGATCGCCACCAGAATGCCGACCGGGGTCGAAAGGTAGTGGAAAACCTGTTCCATGATCATCCCTCCTGAGTATGGCCGGGGATTTTAACGGAATCCGCAGACAAAATCCAGTACTCCTTTCGATCCGGAAAGGACCGCGGTCGCCGGGTTAAGGCCTTGACAAAAGCGGAGCGGCTCTTTAGAGTTTGAAGCCGACCCGCGGCAGGCGCGGATCCCGACCGGGCAAGGCGGGGCGATTCCGCGGCCTGCCGATTCCGGCCCGGGGTCCCGGCCGGCAGGATGCACCGTCGAATCGGAAGGAATCCATCGCGGAATGAGGATCTCCGTCGTCACCCTCGGGTGCAAGGTCAACCAATGCGAATCGGCCGCGCTGACGGAAGCGTTCGCGGCCCGGGGACACACGTCCGTCGGGCCGGACGAGCCGGTCGACATCTGCGTCGTCAACACCTGCACCGTGACCGGCCGGACCGACTACCAGTCCCGGCAGATCATCCGGAAGGTCATCCGTGAGCATCCGGACGCCACCGTCATCGTCACGGGCTGCTACGCCCAGACCCACCCGGACGCGATCGCGGACATCCCGGGCGTCTCCCTGATCGTCGGGACGGAGGACAAGGAGCGCATCCCCGACCTGGTGGAGGAACCCCTTCCGGAAAGACCCGGCCGGTTCGTGGGCGACCCCGCCGGGATCAGGACCTGCAGCGCCCCCCCGCTTGACCGCTTTGCCGGCCACACCCGGGCCTTTCTCAAGATCCAGGACGGCTGCAATGCCTTCTGCAGCTACTGCATCGTCCCTTACGCGAGGGGCCGGAGCCGGAGCCTGCCGGAGGAGGACGTCCTGGAGCGCCTGTGCCGTCTGAGCCGCAACGGCTATCGGGAGGTCGTCCTGACGGGCATCCACCTCGGGGCCTACGGCCAGGATCTGGCGCCGGCCACCGATCTCGCCCGCCTCCTCCGGCGAGCGGAAGCCGACACACCGGTGGAGCGACTCCGCCTCAGCTCCCTCGAACCGCTGGAGGCCGAGGGCGTTGCCGAGACGATCCGCTCCGGCGGCCGGATCTGCCCCCACCTGCACATCCCGCTCCAGAGCGGCGACGACGGCATTCTGGCCGCAATGAACCGGCACTACGACAGCGCCTTCTTTGCCGGTCTGATCCACCGCCTGGTCGAGGCGATCCCCGATCTCGGCGTCGGCGTCGACGTTCTGGCCGGCTTTCCCGGCGAATCGGAGAACGCCTTCCTCCGGACGGTGGCGCTGCTCGAGGCCCTGCCCGTCGCCTATCTCCACGTCTTCCCCTACTCCCGCCGTCCCGGCACGGCGGCGGTGGATCTGCCCGGCCAGGTCCCCGAAGCGGAGAAGAAGAAACGCTGCGAGACGCTGCGGGCGCTGGGTCAGAGAAAGCGCCAGGCCTTCGCGGAGCGCTTTGTCGGCCGGACCCTGTCCGTTCTGATCGAGGACAAGCGCGACCCGGCCACGGGCCTGGAGCGGGGCTTCTCGGAGAACTACATCCCGGTGCTGGTGGAGGGCGGACCGGGCACCGCGGCCCGGCGCATCGTTCCGGTCCGAACCGAACGGGCGTCCGCGGGCCGGTTGTTCGGAAAGGTGTCGCCATGAAGGAGGAGCGCATCCGGGGCCTCAAACGGTGCGAGGAGACGCTCCAGTACCGTTTCCGCGATCTCTCGCTTCTCGATCACGCCCTGACCCATCGCTCCTACGCCAACGAGAACGCGGCCCTGGAAATCAAGGACAACGAGCGTCTGGAATTCCTGGGGGACGCCGTTCTCGAATTGTGCATCAGCGATCTGCTCATGAGGCGCTTCCCGGATCATGCGGAAGGCGACCTCACGAAGCTCCGGGCGGCCGTCGTCAACGAGCGCCCCCTCGCCGAGTTGGCCCTGCGGCTGGACATCGGCGCCCACCTGCTGTTGGGCCGGGGCGAGGCGGCCAGCGGCGGGAGCGCCAAGCCCTCCCTTCTGGCGAACGCCCTGGAGGCCGTGATCGCCGCCGTCTACCTGGACAGCACCTATCTGGAAACCCTGGCCTTCATCGGCCGCCTGTTTTCCGCCGCCATCGCCGAAGGGACGCGGGCCTTGTTCTATCAGGACTTCAAGAGCGCCCTGCAGGAGATCTGCCAGGAGCGCTACCACGCCATTCCCCGTTACACCGTGGAGGCGGCGGAAGGACCGGATCACGACAAGGTCTTCGAGATCCGCGTGGCCGTGGCCGACGTCCTGACCGCCAGCGGCCGGGGCCGGACCAAGAAAGAGGCGGAACAGGAAGCGGCCCGCAAGGCCCTGCTCGCCCTGGAGGCCGCCTGAAGGGTTGCGCATGGACAGGCCCCTGATCATTCCGATCTTCATCCCCTATCAGGGTTGCCCCCGACGCTGCATCTACTGCAACGAACGCATCACCGCCGGCAGCCCCCAGCCGCCTCCGACCGCCACCGCCTTGAAGAAGCAGATTCTCACCGGCCGCCACCGAACGCGGCGTCACCCGCTCCGGGTCGAAATCGCCTTCTACGGCGGCACCTTCACCGGCCTGGACCGGGAGGCCCAGGCGGCCCTGCTCGCCCCCGCCACCGCCTGTCTCCGGGAAGGCCTCGTGCAGGGCATCCGGATCTCCACCCGCCCCGATGAAATCGATGACGACACCGCCCAGTTCCTGCGGAATGCCGGGGTGTGGACGGTCGAAATCGGGGCCCAGTCCCTGGTCGATGAGGTCCTGGAAAAGAGCCGGAGGGGACACACGGTGGCGGACGTGGTCCGGACCGTCGCGCGCCTCAAGACGAAAGGCTTCGCCACGGGGTTGCACCTGATGATCGGCCTGCCGGGAGAGGACGGGGCTGCGTTCGCCGAGACCGTCCGGCGGGCCGTCGCCCTGCAGCCGGACATGGTTCGATTGCACCCCACGCTGGTCTTCCGGGGGACCGAACTGGCGGACCTCTACCGCGCCGGCGCCTACGCGCCCCTGTCCCTGGAAAACACCCTTGCGGCCTGCCGGAATGCCCTCGGGGCCTTCGAAAACGCCGGCATCCCCGTGATCCGCCTCGGCGTGCAGACGACCCCCGAGATGGAGGCGCCCGGGGCGGTTCTCGCCGGACCGTATCACCCCGCTCTCCGGAGCCGGGTCGAAGAATCCATCGCCGGAGAGATGGCGGCCCGCCTGCTGGCTGGGCTCCCCGTCCGCCACCGGACAATCCTCTTCACCGCCGCCCCGACCCTGGCGGCCCACTTGAAGGGCCGGAAGAAAGCCCAGCTTAGAGCCTTGCAGAAGGACTTCGATCTGGCCGGCGTGGAGGTCGCGGTTGATCCCGCTTCGCCGGGCAATGTCCTGACCCTCACCGTGGGGGACCGGACTGAACGGACCGGCCGCTGGGGTCCGCTCTGACGCGGCCGCTCCCTCCCCCGCCATTTCTCGGTGACAATCGTCCCTGTCCTATGCTAATCTGCGCATGCTCCGGGAAGGATGCAGGACCTTCCCGAGGCGGACCGCACCAAACTCAGGAGGCTGGCAATGCAGGATTTTACGTTTTTTCTTCCCACTCGGGTGGTGTTCGGATGCGGCAAGGTTCGGCAGGTCGGGCAGGAGTGCCGGATGCTCGGAGGCAAGAAGGCGTTCGTCATCACCGGGACGACGGCCACCGCGACGTCGCCCGGTTTCGCCGCCGCGCTCGAGTCGATGCGGGAGGCGGATCTCCCGTTCGAGGTCTATGACCGGATCGAGCACGACCCGACGCTCGAAGCCATCGAGACAGCCCGGCAGACCGCCCTGAAGAGCGGCGCGGACCTGATCGTCGCCTACGGCGGAGGAAGCCCGATGGACGCCGGCAAGGCCATCGCCGTGTTCGCGACGAACAAGGGCGCCGTCGAGGACTACCTGTACGTCAAGAAGGTTTTCAAGCTCCCCGGCCTTCCCTTCCTCGCCATTCCGACGACGGCGGGGTCCGGCTCCGAGGTGACGGCGGCCATGGTGATCCGGGACGACGAGCGGAAACAGAAGACCGGCCTCTCCCACCCCCTCGCCTTCGCCAAGACGGCCGTCATCGACCCGGAAACCCATGTGAGCATGCCGCCCACCGTAACCGCCGCGACGGGCATGGATGCCCTGACCCACGCCATCGAGGCATATACATCAAAAAGCCATCAACCCTTCAGCGACGCCTTCTGCCTCCAGGCCATCCGCCTGATCGGGGAAAACCTCCGCCGGGCCACGGGCAACGGGACGGACCTCGCGGCGCGCTCGGGTATGGCGGCGGCCAGCACGTTGGCGGGGGTCGGCTTCACCTTCGCCGGCCTGGGCTCCGTTCACGGCCTCGCGCACGCCATCGGCGCCCGCTTCGACGTTCCTCACGGCGTGGCTAACGCCCTGATGCTGCCCTATGTCATGGAAGCCAGCATCATCGCGGACATGCCTCGCTTTCGGGACATCGCTGCTGCGCTGGGCGAAAACATCTCGGGCCTAAGCCTGCGCGACGCGGCCTTCGCCGCCGTGGACGCCGTGAACATCCTCAAGGCCGACCTGGATATTCCCCGCTGCCTGACGGACGTCGGCGTCCGTGACCGGGCGCTCAAGGACATCACCGAGGACGCCCTAGCCTATCGCCTCCGCCCGCTCGCTCCCCGCGATTTCTGCCGCGCTGATTTTCAGCGCATCCTGAACCGCGCGATGGGAAAACCCTGAGCGGGGACGCGCGGCGCCATCCGCGGTCGGACTTCCGCCACCCCGGGTATCAAGAGTGACGGTCTTCCCGCGCCGCTTAGGCGAGCGCCTTCAGACGGCGCTCGCCTAAGCGCATGGGCAGGACCACGGCCAGGACGCAGAGCAGGATCACCAGCGCAAAAGAGATCGCCAGCCAGACCCACTGCAGGAGGGCGAGGCCCCGGCCGTTGAGCGACGCCATGAAGACGCTGTAGACCGGTCCGGTCTCCAGGATGACGATGAACCCGATGAACCCGGCACAGAGGATCATGAAGAGCAGCCCTCCGAAACTGGTGACCGCTTGGGCCGGATTCTCCGACTGAAAATCGGGATAGGCGGCGCCCAGTCCCACGCCCATGGCCACGATGCCGGGCACCATCAGCAGAACCGTCGCCGTCGACAGGATCATCATCAGGTCCGTGACCTGCAGCAGGAGGTTGGTCGCGACGATCAGAAATTCCGCCAGGATCGCGAGCGGGAGAAAATACACCCAAAACTTGACCCACAGAAACGACCGGATCGACACGGGCGAGGCCCGGACGATCCAGAAGGCGACGCCCTCCGTGCTCACCGCCGGAAAGATGAAGCGGGCCGACAGGGCCGTCAGGACAAAGGCGGCCAGCCCCATGTTCAGGAAGGAAAACAGGTTCTGGAGATAAAACGTCTTGATGGGGCTCTTGTCCAGCGGCAGAACGGAAAAATTGTAGAGATACACCACGATCAGGGCGATCATCAGGAAGATCTGCGGCCACTGCGTCTGATCCCGGGTGAACGTCTTGATTTCCTTGACGGCGAACGCCCGGGTTGGGCCGGACGGAAAGCCCAGCAGCCAGGCGCCCGCCGCCCCCCGCCCCTGCCGCGACGGGAGCAGCCGTTCGGCCGTGGTCTGCGCCTTCGAGAAACCCTGGAAGTAAGCCGCTCCGGCGATCCACGTCATGAGATACCCCAGCGCCGCCGCGCCGCTCCAGAGCAGCGCCAGGTGGAAGAGCGCTCCCGAACGGTTCCCGGAAAGCACTTCCCGGAGGCTGTCATAGATCCAGGTGGAGGGAAGCCAGGGCGACCCGGGTGTCTCCAGGGACCTGAAATACAGCAGGACGGAGGCGAAGGTGTCCGGATTGGTCAGCTGTTCCGGCCGCATCATCCGGAAGGCGATCAGCAGGATGACGAACAGGACCAGGCTGAGAAAGACGAAGACCGTGCGAATGCGCCCCGCCGGGAGAAACCGGGCGACCAGGACCACCGCGATGGCGCTCAGGGCGGACCCGATGAGACAGAACGGCAGGAGGGCGCCCAGGATCGTGGCATAAAAAAGAATGCCCCCCCGGTAAACGATGCCGTAGGAAAGAAAGATCGGCAGGCTGTAGACGACGACCATCCAGGTGCTGTCGATCGTGCTTTCGATCCAGCGGGCCAGAAAGATCTGCGCCGGCGACACGGGCAGGGCGTGAACCAGGACGAGGTCGCGGCTCAGGTAGAACTTGGACAGGGCGGTGATGATGCTGCTGAAAATGAGCAGGGCGAAGAACGTGATGAGCACCATGGACAGGAGCTTGTACGCCAGGATGTCGCCGAAGCCCTCCACCCCCTGGAAGTATCTGAGGACACGGTAGAAGACGGTGAAGATGCCCGCCCAGAACAGGAAACCGATCCCGCCGAAGAGCAGCCATTTGATGTTCCGGGGTTCCCGGTCCCGCGCGACATTCCCGTTCAGAAAGGACCAGAGCCGGGGTTTCAGCAAGGTCAAGACGCCGTTCATGAAAGGGTCTGCTCCTCCGTCAGCTTGAGAAAAACCTCTTCCAGATCGGCCTGCTGCGCCTGGGCCAGTCGCTTCAGCTCCCGGGTCGTTCCCAGGGCGATCAGCGCGCCCCGATGGATGATGCCGATCCGGTCGCAGAGGTCCTCGGCGACGCTCAGGGTGTGGGTGGACATGAAGACGGCGGTTCCCCGCCGGGCCAGATCCTTGAGGATGTCCTTGACCATCTTGATGGCGGCCGGATCGAGGCCGACCATCGGCTCGTCCACCACGATCACCCTGGGATTGTGGAGCAGGGCCGCCGAGATAACCAGGCGCTGCTTCATGCCGTGGGAATAGGCCTCGATCAGGTCGTGCGACCAGTCGAACAGGCCGAATGTCCGGAGCAGCTCCTCGGCCTTTTGAAGGAAGGTTCCGTCGCCCACCCCGTACAGGTCCGCGGAAAACCGCATAAACTCCATCCCGGTCAGCTTTTCGTAGAGGAAAGGCCGGTCGGGAATGAAGCCGATCCGCCGTTTCGCCTCCTCCGGCCGGGCCGCCATGTCGATCCCGTCGATGACGACGGCACCCGCCGTCGGGGAGAGCGTTCCCCCCATCATGCGAATCGTCGTGGTCTTGCCGGCCCCATTCGGTCCGATGAACCCGAAGATCTCCCCGGGGGCAACGGATAGGTTCAGCCGGTCCACGGCCAGCGTTTTCCCGTAACGTTTGGTCAAGTCGGTCAGTTCGATCATTTCCCCGTATCCACGATCTCCAGGCGGATGTCCCCGATGATTCCCGCCAGATCGATCTGACGGTCGGCCTCCCCTCGGACGAGGCGAATGTGGGTGACATCCGCCGGCATCTGCCCCATCGTCGCGTCGGCCGTCACCCACCCGTCGACGTACAGGACATTCCAGGCGTGGTAATAGAACCGCCCCCTCAGATACACCAGGCCCGCCTCGATTTGCGCCGGGATGCCCGCCGCCCGGGCGAGCGCGGCCAGGAGCACGGCGTGCTCGTTGCAGTCCCCCACGCGATGGGTCAGGGTTTCCAGGGCATTCGGAACGGAGAGCACCGGCCGCTTCTCCACGTTCCGGTACACCCAGTTCACGAGCTTCCGGGCCTTGACCGCATCGCCGTCCCCGGGGGAGACGATCCGGGCCGCCCGGGCGCGAATCTCCGGATGATCCGACTGGATGAAGGGCGTCGCCTGCAGGAACGGACGCATTTCCGCCGGGAGCGCGTCCCGGGTCGTCCGGGCCGCGGGCATCGCCTCCCGCACGACCGTGAGCCGGCCCTGTTCATACCGCTGTCGGCCGCCGTCGAGCAACAGCGATTCGGGCCGGACGTTTGCCAGGCGGACGGTCATGTGCGCCAGGGTCTCCGGCGCGTCGAGGCGCACCCGCGAGGGGATCGACGCGGCGTCGGTCAGATCGGCGCTGGCGGCCAGCGTCAACCCGTCCAGCGCCCGGTCTTTCGTGACCTGTTCGACGGTCATCCCCAGCAGGCCCTGTTCCCTCAGGACCCCGCCGTCTTCCCCCAGCCACGCCGCCTGCCGGGCGCCCATGAAATCCACCTCGACCTTGCGGGCCGCGTGCGGCCGTCCCATGATTTGGATCGTTTCACGCTCCAGGACGGTGATCCGTACCGGGCGCTCGGCCATCAAGGCCGGATCGAAGACGTTCAGGGTCATCTCCTGGCCGGTTGCGAGCGCCTTGCCCCGGAGCGCCTCGTAAAGGCTGTTGGACAGGTGGGGGGGCTCCCGGAGCGCGATCCGGATTTGCTTCTCCGCCGACGGCGGCCCTTGATAAACGATGGCGTCACGCCCCCGGACCTCCCCGCGCACGACGAAGCTGAAGAGACTGGATTGAAGATCGAAGCGGAAGGCGGACAGGGTCCCGTCCGGATTCAGATCCCCCGTCGTTTTCATGCGGATGTCCTGAACGACCCCCATCGTATTGATCCGCAGCAGGCCGGACTCCTCGAAACAATACCCCCGGGGGACGCGCTGCATCCGACGGTGCGAATAGCCGATTTTCCGCCCACTCTGGTAGACGGCCATCCATCGGTCTTCATCAGCCCGGGAGGGGCCGGCGGAAGACGCGGCCGGTCCGGACCCGGGGAGTAGGGCCCCGGGAAAGACGTCCAAGCGAACGGCGAGCAGCGCCAGAAAAAGCAGGACAAACAGGCCTCCGGCGATCCCATGCCCCTTGATTCTCGCGGACGTCACGACCCCTCCCCCGCCTCCCGCTGGATTTCGAGGGAGTATAGGGGAAGGCGCCGGAGGTGTCAACGGAAACACAGGCGGCAACGGGGAGACCCCTTCCGCTCATCCTTGATACACAACCCTTGACGTTGCCCGCCCCCCTTCCTCCCGCGCCTGGCGAACGATGCTTGACGTTGCCGCGGGCCAGGAAATGCAGCGATCCGGGAAGCGTAGCGGGGCCGGGGAGGAGCCGGCTCAGGCCTCCACGACGTGCTTCTCCAGGACGCGACGAATGGGCGGCGGGATGGGAATGGATTTCCGGGACTGCGGATCGAGGTAAACAAAGGTCGGCCTTCCCCTCGCGCACAATTTCCCGCTCTGGTATATCTGCTGAATCAGGACGAAGCTGGCATTTCCGATCTTCTTGACGCCGGTGACGATCTCGACGTCTTCGCCCAGGAAGATCTCGTTCACGAAGTCGATGTTGACGTTGGCCATGACCAGGAAGGGGTCTCCGGGCTTCCCCCGCAGCTCGGGATTGAACAGCCGGATGATCTCCAAAAATCCCTCCTCCAGCCAGACGGGGATGACGTTGTGTCCGACGTGTCCCGCTCCGTTGATCTCGGATATCCGCGGGCTGAGCAACTTTCTGTACATGTCCGCCTCTCCTCTCGCGATTTCTCGCGCCCGGTTTTCGTGAATCCGCGCTTTCGGAAGCGGCACCTTGTATCATCGCCGGCAGCCCAATTCCAGACATATTTTTCAACGAAGCACCGCCCGGGGTCCCCGCAGAATGCCCCTTGACTCACCCGGGCGACCGGGGTAGATTTTCGGGCACGGGGCGACGGTCCGTCCCCCTCTCCGCCCTGTGGGATCAAAGCGCGGAAGTGAAGCCTGGCGGGGGGTGGCTTTGCCCGCCCCGCTTTCGACGGTGTTCAGTCGGTGACAAAACCCTTTCCGAGGAGGCGATGCGATGAACGGCAAGTCAAGTCTGGAACGGCTGATCAAGACGAAACACTCCCGAAGGCGCTTCCTGGCCTTCACCGGAAAATCGATGGCCCTGCTGGCGGCGTTGCCGGGTCTGGGGCTGCTGAGAGGAACGGCAAACGCCAAACCGACCGCCGGCAAGATCCCCGGCAGGGGGGTGGTGACGGGCACGGGGGGCCATGATACGCTTCTGAGGAACGGCTTCATCGTCGACGGCTCGGGAAAGAGAGGATTCAAGGGCCACCTGCTCATCCGCGACGACAAGATCGAGAGGATCTCCCGGGACGAGATCCGCGCGTCCTGCCCGGTCGTCGACTGCACGGGGCAGGTGATCATGCCGGGAATCATCGACGCCCACTCCCACATGGACTGGTATCTGCCCATCCGGGGGCGTGACGATCTCAAGCTCCCCTTCACGGCCCAGGGCGTCACCACCTTCGTGGCAGGCCATTGCGGATACGGCGTTGCCGGGTTTCGGAAAAACTCGCCCCACATGAACCTGATCGCACCCAGGACCAAGGGGCTCTTCCGCATCGAGTGGGATACCATGGCCCAGTACTTCGATTACATCGAAAAGACCGGCCTGACCCACAACCTCGTCAACCTGGCCGGACACGGCACGACCCGGACCTCGATCCGCGGATTCAGCGCCGCGCCGATGAACAGGGACGAAATGAAGGAGATGCTCGCGCTTCTGGAGCAGTCGCTGGACGAAGGCGCGGTCGGCGTCTCGCTGGGGCTTCAGTATGAGCCGGGCATTTTCGCCCAGACCGCCGAACTCAGGGAGATCGCCAGGCTCGTCAAGAGGAAGGGCAAGATCCTGACCGTCCATCTTCGGGCGTATTCGGCCCTCGCCCCGGGATACCCGATGAGCGTGCCCAAGATCCTGCTCGACTACATCATGCCCTTCGACGGCTATGAACCCCACAATTTGATCGCCATCGACGAGATGCTGAACATCGCTCGCGAAACGGGCGTGCGCCTGCAGATCTCCCATCTCATTTTCGTGGGAACCCGGACCTTCAAGACCTGCGAAGACGCCCTCAAGCGCATCGACCGGGCCATCCGGCGGGGGGTCGATGTCAAATTCGATACCTACGCGTACCACTGCGGACAGTCCGTGATCAATGTCATCTTCCCGGCCTGGTTCCTGGCAAAAGTCCCGCAGGCGTACGACGACCCCAAGATGCTCGCCCGGCTCAGGGACGAATGGCAACAGACCATGCGGTTCCTGGGCTTCGGGGTCAAAGACATTCAGATCACGTACGCGAACCACCCGGAACTCAACCGGTTCAACGGCCTGTTCCTCGCCGACATCTCGAAGAAGCGGGGAATGGACTGGTTTGAAAACACCATGGATTTTGCACGCAAAAGCAAGGGTCTCGCCAACATCCTCAATCACGGCTACAGCAATCTGCCCGTCGTCGAAGCCTTGTTGGCCTCCCCCGCCGCCCTCTTCATGACGGACGCGCTCCCCGCACCCCAGGGCGTGCAGAACCCGGCCATGTTCGGAAACTTCCCCCGGTTCTTCCAGTTGGCGCGCGAGAAACGGCTCATCCCCCTGGAGGAAGCGGTCCGCAAGATGTCGGGCGCGACTGCCGAGCGCTACGGGATCAAGGATCGCGGCTTTTTGAGAAAAGGGCTGGCGGCGGACATCACCGTGATCGACTGGAACAGGATCCGCGACAACAACACGCTTACGGAAACCAGCCAGGCCCCGACGGGCATCGCGGCGGTTTTCATCAACGGCAGGCGGGTGTTGAATCAGGGGAAGGTCGACGGGTCGATCCGGGCGGGCAGGATCCTCCCCGCCTAGGGCGGGTGACACCCCGCCTTCAGGATTTCGGCGAGAACGCGGCGAAGAGCATTCCCAGCATCCTGCCGACGTCGGCAAGAATCTCGACGGTGATCCTGTCGAGAAAATCGAGCTTGTCCCGATGGGTATCCTTGAAAATCACCCGGGCCGCGTCCGCGGAGCACCGGTTGGTCTGCGTTGCCGCGTCCAGAGGGCTGTCGGGATTCATCCGGCTGAACGCCTCGATCAGTTCCGGGCCGAACCGGTCGAAGAAGAAATAGAAAATCGGGTTATGCCTCCGCTCCGCCCGCCGGATGTAGGCCGGCAACCGATCCCGCACATCCCCCGGGGCATCCCGCCCTTCACGCGCACCGCGCAACAGAGCCTCTTTGAAGGGTTCGAACCCCTCCCGGAACCTTCGTTCGGTATAGACCTCGTAACTCTGATGCACGGCGGAAACGATCCTGAAAAGCTCGTGCCTGGCCAGTATCTTCTTCAGCAGAAATGAGCCGGGCAGCGCCTTGACGTGAAAGGGATGCCCCAGGTCCGCCAGGTAGTGCGCGCCCCGGGAAAGATACCGCCATCCCCAATAGTCGTGGTTGTTTTCGAACGCGAGCCTCGCCAGATCCCTGTGAACGCTGAAGGACCGGGGCGCGATGCCGAAGGTCATCCCGAGAAGCCGGAAGCGCATGTGCCGCCAGCCGTGGGAACCACCGGTGATTTTCTGGTTTCGATGCAGGATCAGATCGTAGTCCGGATACAGATCGGGCTCCGTACTGTAGATCACCAGCACCTTCCACGGCTCGATCATCTTTCCCGCGGGCGGTTCGAGGGCAAAATCGCCGTTTCGCTTCTTGTAATCGAAGGACCACAGCGGATCCAGTTGCCGGTGCGCCCGGTAACTTTCCTTGTAAACGTCGATGTGCCTCGGGCCGATGGGCCAAATCCTGTCCCCGAAACGGGGATTGGGCCGGACGGGGACCGGCGGCAGAGCCATCAGGCCGTCCAGGGCCCTGACGCAGAAGTACGAAAGGTATTCATGGGAGAACCAGGGCGCCCAGGCCGCGGGAAGGCGCGGATCGTCATGCAGGTAATCATCCAACGTCGGGTTTCCTTCAAAAAACGGAGAGCGGCGTGCAACCGCTCCCCGCACGGACAAAAGTAGCGTCCCTCATGCGATGGACACTCAAATGCGGACAAAAGCAACGTCCCTCATGCGATGGGCGCTCAGATCTTGAAGTCGGTTTTCTTGCTCCAGACGCCCAGGGCAACCCCCAGTTCCTCGTGTTCCTTGGCGTACAGTTCCAGTTTGATTCCCTTGACCGCGGCATCAATCGCCTGTCGCAGGGCGCGGGCGCCGGCCCTCGGCCCCTGGGGATGGGCATGGATGCCGCCGCCGGAACCGATCATGATGTCGCGCCCCACGGCGGCCACGATATCGGCCACGTTCGCGGGCGTGATGCCGCCGGATGGCATCGGCATGGTGGGTTTCAGGCGGCCCATCGGATACGTCAGATTGCGCACCGTGTTCATGAAGCGGTCGTGCATGTACATGGCCTTCCCGCCCATGGAGAAGGGCAGTACGATGGCGTCCGCCCCGCACAGGCGGGGAAACTTCCCCAGAATGATCGGCGAGGCGATCCCCTGGTTGGGCGACATGTAGTAGGCGCCGGCCAGATCCATGTGCGCCAGGATCGGCACGTTGATGGCCGGGTCTTCCGCCAGCGCGCGCATGGCTTCAGGACCGACGGCCAGATAGTTCACCATCATGCCGTTGACGCCCGCATCGACGCAGCGCCTCGCCAGATCGAACATTCGCGGCAGGCGGTCGGTGACATTGACGGTGTAGAGGGTATGTTCGCCGGTTTCCTCGTACACCTCCCGCTCGATCTTCATGTAGGTCTTGACCCGCTTGACCGCGTCGTTGTACCGCATGCTGGCGATCAGTTCGTCGTCCTTGATCACATCGCAGCCGCCCAAGGCCGCCTGCCGGAATAGGTCCGCACCGACTTCAAGCGGATAGCCGCTGCACGGCTTGATCATGTTGTTGAGCAGCGGCCGGCCCTTCTTGAGCCCCAACGCCTTCCACCAGCCGTCCGTCCCGAATTTCGGGCCCTGATACTGGTCCAGGGTGGCCTTGGGGAGGCGGAGGTCGAGCAGTTTGAAGTTCGGCACCATGGAGATGTTGCCGATCGTCGCCGTCAGCATCATGGGCAACTGGTCTTCGACATTGGCCGCGGGAAAGGCGATTTGCAGGATGTACTGCCGCTCCGTCACGTCCGCGGGCAGCCCGTACTCGTAATACGGGGCCTCATAAACGCCGATCACCTTGGCGACGTGGCCCGCGCGCACCTCCGGGGTTTCGCCGGGGACCGGGACCCAGGTACCGGTGGTCTGTTCGATCGCCATCACCTGTCCCATGATGGACATGTCCCACCCCTTGTCCGCCTGGATCCAGTAGGTGGCGACGACATGATTTTCCATATCGATGCCTTCGGGCAGGGCGATGGGTTTGTCCGCGTAGGGGCCGATTTGCTTCTTGACGACTTTGGGACCTTGATTCTTTTTCATCATTTTGCGCTCCTTATCGGGATCAATCGTTTCACCTCAATCTCTCACCTCAACCTCTGGGAATCAGCGAAAGCAGGTATTCCCATACCCCCAGCGTTTTCTTCAGCGCCTCGTCATCGTGCTGCATGCAGGTGTACATGCGGGTCCCCGCCAGCGTGCACAACCCGCGCGCCATCGTGACCACCTGATAGTCGTCCGCGACCTGCTTCCGGCTGAAGATCTGGGTGAGCGCGTCCGGCGCGTTCAGGTCCACGGAAAAGAACGCGGTCGTCATGTAATGCAGGATGGCGCCGAAATTGTACACGAAGAATCCCAGATCGGGACGCGTCGCGTACAGGTCGTTGAGCGCCTGGGTGAGGCGGTTGGCGTAGGCCGTCGCCTTGGCCACCGCGCCGGTTTCCTCCATGTACTTCAGAGCGTAATAGCAGGCCGCCATGGAAATGGGGTTGGCCGCCAGCGTCCCGCCGACAAAGATCTTTTCGCCCATGCTGCCGGCGCAGACCTTCATGACGTCCCTGCGGCCGGCCACGGCGCCCGACGACGGATAGCCGTGCGTGATGATCTTGCCCAGCACCGTCAGATCGGGAAGGATGCCGAACAGCTTCTGGGCACCGCCCATGTCCAGACGGAAGCCCGTCACGACCTCGTCGAAGATCATCAGCGCCTCGTACCGGTCGCACAGCTTCCGGATGGTCCGGTTCCAGTCCGGATGAACCGGATGGGCGCCCGATTCGCCACCGATCGGCTCCACCATCACGCCGGCCACCCCGCCCTTGTCCTGGTTGTCCCGGAACGCCGCCTCCAGCGCCTCGAAATCGTTGGGCGCCACATCCACGGTGTGGGCGTAGCACTCCGGCGGAATGCCCTTGGATTCGAAATTGCCGGTGCGGGGGATGTGCACGGAATAGACCACCTGATCGGACCAGCCGTGATAGCTGCCGCCGATCTTGATGATCTTGAGCTTGCCGGTGAAGGCCCGGGCGATGCGCAGCGCCGCCATGTCCGCCTCGGTGCCGGACTGGAGAAATCGGACCATCTCCACGCCGGGCATGTGCCGGATGATCTCTTCCGCCGCGAGGAGCTCGTACTCCGAGGTCAGCCCGGTCGCCGGCCCCTTTTCGCGGATGATCCCGATGATCTTTTCATCGAGCGGTTCGTACCCGTGTCCCAGCATGATGGGCGCGCCGCACATCAGATAATCGATGTATTCGTTGCCGTCCACATCCCAGGCCCGGTAGCCCTTGGCGCGATCCATCGCCAGAGGAAAGGGTTTGTTCTGGCTTAAATTGTGCTCGACGCCGCCGGGGATCAGCCCCTTGGCCTTCTCGAAGATTTCGATGGAGCGTTTGCAGCGCTCGGCGTAGCGCCGGTGCTCCTCGGCCAGTTTGTCCGGCGGGATCGATCGCACCGGCCTTTCCAGAATCGCATCCTTTCGTTTCATGATTTCCGAATATTCCATGAAATCGTCACCTCCCGACGTTTGATTGCGATACCAACGGCGGCACACACACGCCCGCCGCGTTTTTGTTCATCCGTGCACAGGCCTTCCGTTGGGTTTTGTAATAGTGGACGAATTCATTGAACCGTTCGTCGTATAATTTCCGGTTTTCCGGGTTGGGCGTGTATTCGGCCTTGATTTTCAGGGTCCTGGGAATGTCCTCCAGGGTCATGTACTTCAACGCCATCGATGCGAGGAAGGCTGCGCCGCGAGCGTTGGCGTAGATCGGGTCCTTGACCTGGCGGATTTTCCGGTCGAAGACGTCGGCGAAGATCTGCGACCAGATGTCCGAGTTGGCGCCGCCGCCGATGAAATTGAGATAGTCGAAACGCCGGCCCATGAACTTCTCCACCGGCGCGAGCAGCCATCTCGCATTGAACGCGACCCCCTCGAAAACGGCCCGGGCGATGTCCTCCCGCGTGTTCTCCAGGGACAGGTTGAAGAAGGAAGCGCGGATGGTGCAGTCGTCCACCGGGGACCGTTCCCCGTAAAGCCAGGGTGTGAAGAGGATGCGATTGGCGCCGGGCGGGACGCGGGCGACGATCTTGTCCAGCACCTTGTATATATCGGGGACGCTCTCCTCGACGAGCAGTTCGTCCTTGTGGTACAGGATGTTGTCCCTCAGCCACGTCAGGCATTTGCCAGCGCATTCCTGCTCCGTGAGGATGATGTACCGGCCCGGGATCGGGCTGGGGAAGGACCCGAAATTGTGGGCGAGGTCGGTCTTCTTGAACGGGACATGCGCGGAAACCCACGAGGAGGTCCCGATGTAAATATGGCCTTCATAGTCCCGGACCGCGCCGGAACCCACGCCCGCAGAAGGCACGTCGGGCGTCCCGCCGATCACCGGCGTTCCCTCCCGGAGCCCCAACTCCCGGGCGACCTCACTTTTCACCGGCCCGAGGATATCCATGGCCTGGATCAGGTCGGGTAGCTTCTCCCGCTCGATGCCGGCCATCTTCAGCAACCTGTCATTGTAAACGACGTGCGACGGATCGCGGTTATCCGTCACCCAGTGCAGCAGGATGGAGTCGTAGGTGGCGGCGAATCGGCCCGTGAAGCACAGGTTGATGTAGTCTTTCGGTTCCAGAAACTTGTAGGTCCGGCGGTAGATGTCCGGGTGGTTCTGCTTGAGCCACAGGATGTGGCAGATGGGGTCCTTGCCGGACCGGGCGGGCGCGCCGCCGGTCAGCCTCTGCCAGACCAGCAGCCTGAACAGCGGATAGCCCTCGATCTTCGGAAAGCCCTTCAGGATGTCCTTGACGGACTCGGAACCGCGGCAGTCCATCCAGATGATACCGTTCATCAGGTGGCGGCCGTCCCGATCCACGGGAACGGTGCCCGACCATTGCGTGGTGACGCTCACGGCGGCGATGTCCTCGGGCGGCACCCGGTTCTTGCCGATGACCTTCTTCGCGGTGGACCGGATGGCGTCCCACCAGCCCCGCGGGTCCTGCTCGGCGCCGCCGTCGGGAAACAGGATCACGGGCGTGTCCTGGAACTCGCTGTCGACCACGTCGCCATGGACGGAGACCAGAGCGGTCTTGGGGCCGGACGTTCCCAAATCCACGGCCAGAACATACTTGTCAGTGCGTTTCATGATCCTCCCCCATGGCTCGAATCCACACACGAACGGTTCTGCTCACATCCCCCGACGCGGCGAGGCAGCCCTCCCCGCCGTCCGGCGGCTTTGCATGTCTTAATAAGGTTTGACTTTTGAAGTCAATCATTATCTCGCTCAGATCCCTCCGGACTTCACGAGCGTGGACTCCCGGAGCCTCGTCGTCAAGAAAACGTTGAGCGCCATCAGGACGAGAAACACGATCATGGCCAATGTCTTGGAGTCGCTCCCCGCCGCCAGGACATCCATGCCGATGACAAAGACGATGCCCGAAATCTGCCCCGCCAGCAGGAGCAGGCCCTGCGACGTGGCCTCGGGCGCCGGATAGCAGATCTCCGCGCTGTACTGATAGCCGATCGGCCCGCCCGCCATCAGGAAGAAACCGAAGGCGAGGCTCGACGCCAGCAACAGCTCGTAGCTGCCGGCGAAGGCCAGGCCGGCGAGGCCGGGAATGGCGAGGATCATGGTGGCGACGATGAAGATCTTCCGCTTCCGCAGCCGGTCGGAGAAATACGGCAGGATCGCCGCCCCGAGAATGCCGCCCGACATCATCAGCGCCCCCGTGACCCCCGCCTGCGTGATGTCGAAACCGCGCGGCCGGACGATCTGTTCGATCCAGGTCGTCACCGCGTTGAAGATCCCCAGGGCGATAAAGAAGACGAGCAGAAGGTAAATCATGTCCCGCTGCCGGAAGATATGCTTCAATCCCGCCAGGACGGCGATCCGCTCGTCCTGACCCCGCGGACAGGGTGGCGTGGCCGGACGCTCCCGGTTGAAAATCAGAAAGATCACGGCGCCCGCCAATGTCACGACCCCGTAAATCATCAGCAGGGTTTCCATGCCGTATTTCTTGAAGAGCAGCGGGGTTAAGACCATCGCCAGAATGATGCCGACAAACTGCGCCAGCACGCTGATGCCCGCCTGGGTCGCTCGCTCGCGCAGGGGGAACCAGCGGACACCCACCTTGGTGACGGAATTCAGGACGAAGGGCTGGCCGACGGCAATGCCGACCTGGGCGACGGCGACCAGGGCATAGCTCGACCCGCAGACGCCCTTCATGAATCCGAAGACGCCCATCAGGACGGCACCGATGCCGATGCCGATCCGGATCCCCCAGGTGTCGATCGCATAAGAGGCCGGGAGGGAGACAAAGATGTAGACAATCATGAAAATCAGGGAGAGGAGGTCGATCTGTATGGCGGGCACGCCATAAAATGCGACCGCCTCGCTCGTGATGGGCGCAAAGGTGATCCACTGCACCTGCATCAGGGCGTTGAGAAGAACATAAACGAGGAGCACAACCCATCGATAGCGGTAGACCCTGAACGCCGTCTGTTCCATCGGCATATCCCCCCTTTTGATGACATGCATTCAAAAGAACCGGCCCCCCGGCGAGCGGTGGCGCCGTTCAGACGCCGGGCGTCCCGTCGATCGAAATCACCCATTCGCACGAAACCTGTCCACGGTTTCCGACCGGATCGACTTCGGGGGGCGCAAAGATCTTGTGGATGGTCGCATCCCGGTTGACCTGCTTGCAGAAGCTCCCGAGACAGACCATCGTCGCCTCCGCGCACGCGTAGTGATCCATCCCCCACTTTCGGGCCGCCCGCTGCGTCGAACAGCCCATGATCCGCATCAGGCAGCTCGTTTCCGAAAGCCTTTCGATCTCGAAACGCTCAAAAACGCCCCATTGCGAACAGCGAAGAAGCTCGATCATGCTGTCGATGCCATCGCCTTGAACGCCCAACACCCTGGCGAGCCCCCTGGCCTGGTCCGAACACAGCTCTTCCATGATCTGCACATACCCGTTGCCCGTCAGCACCTCGGGATGCGTCGCCCGGATCAGATTCTCGAACTTGAACCAGCCCGCGTTGATGACGATCAGGTGCTTGAGCAGGAGGTCGTGAACCGTCTGTTTGCCGTACTTCTCCACGTCCAACATGCTATCCCTTTTCCCCCTTGTAAAATGGTATGCGAATCCGCTCCGGACCGCCTCTCGGACACGCTTCCGTTTCCGTTTGCGTGCGGATCGTGGTCAATCGCCGGGTGTTCCGCGATGGGACTTCCTCCCGAAGGGGATCCCCAGCTTGCGCATCCGGTTCCTCAAGGTATTCGGCTTGATCCCGAGGCGTTCCGCCGCGCCGCCGGCTCCCTGGACCCTTCCCCCGGTCCTGTCGAGCATCTCCTGAATATGCTGCCGCACCGCGTCATCCAGATGACACGGGGCCTCTTTCGGTCCGCTTGGGAATTCCCTTTCCGCCGGTCTCGCCGACGGCGGATCCATCGGGAACTCATCGAAGGTGAGCGGCCTGTACGTGTGCCCGGTGCGCATTCTGATCAGCGCCCTCTCCACAATATTTTCCAGCTCCCGGACGTTGCCGGGCCAGTCGTAGGCCATGAGTTTCTCCATCGCTCCCGGCGCGAGGACCGGATCGACGGCAAGGTTCAATTCCCGGGATTTCTTCAGGATAAAATGCAGAACCAGGCGCGGGATATCGGATTTCCGTTCCCTGAGCGGCGGAATCCGGATGGGGAACACGTTGAGCCGAAACCAGAGGTCCTCCCTGAAACGATTCGAGCTGATCAGATCTTCCAGTTTCCGGTTGGTGGCGGCAATGACGCGGACGTCCACCTTGATCGGGTTTGTCCCCCCCACCCGCTCGATCTCCCGTTCCTGAAGCACCCGCAAGAGCCTCACCTGCGCCGGGGCAGGGAGATCGCCGACCTCGTCGAGAAAGATCGTGCCCTTATGCGCCCGCTCGAAACGCCCGAGCTTCTGGGAGATGGCGCCGGTAAAGGCGCCTTTCTCGTGACCGAAGAGCTCGCTGTCGATCAGTCCGTCTGGGATCGCGCCGCAGTTGATCTTCACAAGGGGGCCGTCCTTGCGCGGCGAGGCGTAGTGGATCGCATTGGCGATGATCTCCTTGCCCACACCGGTCTCTCCCAGCAGGAGCACCTGACTGGTAAGCGGCGCCACCTGCTCGACCGCCTCCATGACGCTCTTCAGCCCGTTCCCGGCGCCGATGATCTCGCCGGACGCCACCTGCCGCAGTTCCTGGCGAAGGTAGCGGTTGTCGTCGGCCAGCAGTCGCTTGATGTTGACGATCTCGCGATACTGGAGACTGTTGGCCATGGCGATGGAAAAAGGATTGTGAAGCTGAGCGATGAGCCGTGCGTGTTCCTCGGTGTAGCGGTTGCGGCCCTTGCAGAAGAAATCGATCTGCCCCAGCCTTGTTCCCTTGAAATTCACGAAGAGCACCAGACTCGATTTGTCGATAAAGCCAAGGGTCTCCCAAATCTTCATCGGCACGGGGTCTTCTTCCGGGTTGTTGTAGATGACCACGGTGCTCTTGGTGTTCTTGAACGATCGATGTCCTTCTAAAGAGATCGGGATGGAAGGATGCGAAACATCCAGAGGTATGTTCGAAGCCGTGGCCAGCAGGAGCAGGGACCGGTTCTTCTCGTCGTAATAGTGCACCGAGATCCCATCCAGCGGGATAAACTCCTGCAGGAATTCAAGACAGTCCTTCGCCACAACATCGATCTCCAGGCTGCCGCAGATGCGCAGCGTGGCCTCATGAAAGAAGTCGATCAAACCGGCAGACATCGTTGAAACCCCCGTCGTCGGATCCCGCTGCATTCATATTTTGGGAGATAACTACCATATAATTCACTTTATCTACAGCATTTATGCAGTCCAACCGGGCTGAAAATCATATCTATCTGAAAATACACATTATCTGTTCATGGCACGGTTTAAGCTTCCATTTAATAACGAAAGGAGCCTTTTGGAGTGCGTATCAATCAAACCAACCCTGATGCAAAAGCGAAGGAGGATTATTGAATGAAAAAGGAAAATGACACCAAGAGCGGAATGGACAGGCGCGACTTTCTGAAAACGGGAGCCGTAACGATCGGCGCCGGCGCCGTAGCCGCGAGCGGCGTTCTCGGAGCCGTCGTCAAGGAGGCCGATGCCGCCGAGAAGAAGGCGTCCACCCCCTGGAAGAACTGCGACGTCAACCTGAAGAACGTCAACCCGATCAAACCCATCTCCGAACCCCGAAAGTACGACTATCAAACCGACGTCCTGGTCATCGGTTTCGGCGTCGGCGGAACCATGGCGGCCCTCAGCGCGGTTAAGCAGGGTGCAAAAGTTGTCGTCTTCGAGAAGCTGACCCGTGAAAACTGGGATGAGCACTGCGGCGTGCAGGTCCTCGGCGGACTCGGCGGCGAAGAATGGGGGAAGATCACCAAAAGAGGGTGGGACCCGGCGAAAGACGTGGACGCGGCCGCTTACGAGATCTGGGCGGCGCAGGATTACCAGGCCGACTACCGTCTGATCAAGAAGCAGGTCGAGGAATGGCCCACCCCCATCGAGATGCTGCGGTCGATCGGATGCAAGTTCTTTCCCGTGGACCTGGGAGACTCCTTTGTCGGCCGGATGAAGATCAACTACCCGGCCATCCGCTACACCAACGTCGGCAACGACCTTCAGGACTTCACCCCCATGGATCCCTGGATCAACAAGTATCACGCCTGTGAAGTGGCCATCGAGCGCTTCCTGCAAAACAGCGGCAAGGCGGAGTTGATCTACGGGGCCGATAACACCCGCCTGGTCACGAATGCCTCGGGCCGCGTTGTCGGCGCGAAGTCAACCGTCAAAGGTAAGGACGTGTTCGTGAAGGCCACGTCCACCGTCATTGCGACCGGCGGTTACGGCGCCAACTACGACATGGTCAAATACTACGGCTGGATCGACGCCACCTGCGGGTGCCACGTGGGCGCCGAGTCGAACGACGGTCACGGCATCCGAATGGGACAGGGCCTGGGCGCGGACCTGAGCTGCATGCCGTCGGGCGCGGTCGCGGACGGCGGTCCGGACACCCTGGCGGCCGGCCGGCCCTGGACGTTCAGAAACAATTTCTTCTACAAGGACAAGACCGTTTCCGGCTACGCCGAGGCGGGCATTCAGCTTGCGAGGCAGCCGTCCCTGCGGGTGAACGAGGCCGGCCTGAGGTTCATGGACGAAAACGAAACCTGGAAGGCCAAGAACCTCTGCGCCTCCGAGCAGCCGAACAAGAACTACTTCACGATTTACGACGCCGACATCGAAGGCTTCATCAATTACACCAAGAAGTCCCGCTACGGCATGTGCGAGAACATGATCACGCCGGACTTCAGAATCTTCTACGAGGACGATGACATCCGGCCTCTCTGGAAGTGGCAGGACAGCCTGCAGTGGTGCAAGAAGAACCTGAAGAACATCTACGAGGCGAACAGTCTCGAGGAACTGGCCCGAAGGGCGGGCATCAATCCGAAGGCGTTCGTGGCGCAGGTCAAACGCTACAACGAGTACTGCCGTTCCGGCGTGGACAAGGAATTCGACAAGCACAAGTCCTTCCTGTATCCGATCGAGAAGCCGCCGTTCCTCGCGGTCAAGAACAAGCCGTCGTTCCTCTGGTCGACAACGAGCGGCCTGAGGGTCAACCCGCAGTGGCAGGTCATCAAGGCCAACGGCGACGCCATCCCGGGTCTGTACGGCGGCTCCGGCGACGTGGGCGGGTTCTGCAAACCCTATGGCTACGGGAACGACAACGAGTTCCAGCCCGCGGCGAGCGCAGCGATCAGCGGCAGCATCGGAGGACGGAACGCGGCGCTTGAGGCACTCGGCAAGGCCTAACCCAACCGACCGCATCCTGTACCGTGTGCGGGGAAGCATTCAAGTTCCAACGGGCATCCGGAGTCTCGCAGCATTGAAGCTGACTCCGGATGCCCACGGGACACCCTCTGCGGGACGCGGGTTCAGGGCGATGGAGGGAAAGCGATGTTCATGAAAAAAAGGACTTCCGCCTTGTTGTTCGGCGTTTTTGCGCTCCTCGCATTCACGTTGCCGCTCGCGGACTACGGCATCAGCGGCGCGGCCTCGAATCTGCCGGATAAAGCGAAGCAGGGCGCTGCGGCCCCGGCCGTTGCCGGGTCCTTTTCGAAAGATGCGGACTGTGCCCTCTGTCACGCGCCCTACGCCGAATCCATGAAGAACGACAAGATGCTGATGGGCAGGCATGCGGCCGTAACCCCGAAGTGCTCGTCATGCCACAAGGAAGCCGATATGGCGACCGCGCATGCGAAGGTGACCAAGGCGCCGGGGAAGTTCTTCAGGCAGCGGAAGTACCCGAACGAGATGTGCCTGGCGTGTCATGGCTCCTACGACCGCCTGGTCGAAAGAACCAAGGACAGCACCGCATTCAAAACGACTCACAACGAGTTGATCAATCCCCACAAGCCCACGCATGGGCAAGTCGAATGCTATAATTGCCACAAGATGCACAAGGACAAGCCGCCGATCGAGTACTGCTACGGCTGCCATCACCCGAGGCAGCTCAGCAACTGCAAGGACTGCCACGCCCCACAAAAAGATTCGTAGGGTTTAAGACGGACTGGCCGGCTCGGAAGTCGAAAGCTTCCGAATTCATCGCGAAGATGTGCCTGTTTTTGTAAGAAAAAGATGCTCCTTTTCCTTACAAATATTCATGCACGAACATCATGCAAGGTATCGATTCTAAAATACTAAGTCGCATATGCGGTCGCGGGAAGGGTTGTGTCGTTACCCCAGGCGATTTTGTGGAGCTCGGCCGCATATCCCCACAAAAGGGCTGCCGGTGCCAAGGTAACTCCCCAGTCTGGGAAAAGTGTCGCCCCGACGGAACTGATTTTCCGATCGGAACCGAATCGGGCCGACGCAACGTTCTCCGGGCGGGCTGTCAGCCCTTCCCCTGCTTCTTCAGCTCCAGGTCCCGGAGCTCCCGCCGCAGGATCTTGCCCACGGCGCTCTTCGGGAGGGCCTCCAGGAACTCCACGATCTTCGGGACCTTGTAGGCCGCCAGGGTCTGCCGGCAGAAGGCGATCACCTCCTCCGCCGTCAGGGTCTGCCCCGGCCTGGGCACCACGAAGGTCTTCACCGTCTCCCCCCGGTAGGCGTCGGGGATACCGATGGTGCAAACCTCGAGGACCTTCGGGTGGGTCATGAGGAGCTCGTCGATCTCCTTGGGGTAGATGTTGAACCCGCTGGCGAGGATCATGTCCTTCTTCCGGTCCACGATGGTGACGTAGCCGTCGGCGTCCATGAACCCGATGTCCCCCGTGTAGAGCCAGCCGTCGATCAGAACCTTGTCCGTCTCCTCCGGGTTTTTGTAGTACCCCATCATGACCTGGGGCCCCTTGAAGCAGATCTCCCCGGCCTCGCCAATCGGCATCTCCTTCTTGCCCGTTTCCAGGTCCACGATCTTCAGGTCCGTGTTGGGGAAGGGAATGCCCACGGAGCCGGGCTTCTCGTCGCCGCCCCAGGGCGTCGCCGTCCCCATGGGGGTGATCTCCGTGAGGCCGTACACGTTCACCAGGGGAACGTTCCGGCGCTCCTTGAGCATCTTGATCGTCTCCACCGCCATGGGGGCCGACCCGGTCAGGTAGGCCTTCACGAAGGAGAGGTCCATCTTCTGGAACCGCTCGGAATGAAGCAGGGCCACGAAAATCGTGGAGACCCCCGGGAGCAGGCTGGGCTTGAACTTCTCCAGGAGGTCGATGATCCGGTCCGGCTCGGGCCGGGGAACGAGGATGTCCGACCAGCCGGCGAAGATGGCGGTGTTTTTGAGCCCCGTCCAGCCGGCGGCGTGGAAGAAGGGGAAGATCGCCAGCATGCTCTCCTCGCCGTCCTTGAAGCCGACGTACCAGGTCCGGAACTGCTGGGCGTTGAAGGAGATGTTGGCGTGGCTCAGCATGACGCCCTTGCTGAGACCCGTCGTCCCCCCCGTGTAGATCAAGGCCCCCAGGTCCTCGAGGGAAGCCTGGTTCGGGACGGGATCGGCGGGCTGGGGACCGATCAGGTCCATGAAATGGGACACCCCCTCCGCGGCGGGGACGTCGGCGGGCGGGAAGAGGGGCTTCAGCGGCTCAGGCAGGTAATCGGCAAGGCCGCAGAGAATGGCCTTCTTCGCCCCCGTGGCCTCCTGGAGCTTCCGGGCCACCGGGTGAAACAGGTCGAGGGTGACCATGACGGACGAATCGGAGTCTTTCAGCTGGTGGGTCAGCTCATGCGCCGTGTACAGGGGGTTGTTCATGACGCTGACCGCCCCGATCCGGAACGCCGCGTACTCGGCGATGATGAACTGCGGGATGTTGGGCAGGATCAGGGCCACCTTGTCGCCCTTCTTGACCCCCAGCGCAAGCAGGGCCCGGGCGAAGCGGTTGACCAGGTTCTCCAGTTCCCGGTAGGTGATGAAGGTGCCGAAATAGACGAGGGCGGGTTTGTCGGGGAACCGCGAGGCCGAACGCGTCAGGGCCTCGGGCATGGTGATCCGGTCGAAGTCGATCTCCGCCGGGACGCCGGGTGGATAGTTCTTGTGCCAGATCCGCTGGAAAGACATGGGTTCCCTCCTTTTCTTTCGCGCTGGAACGTTGACTGAACGTGAACCGGGCCGCTTTACATTGATAATGATTGAATTGAGAAGGCATCGCTTTTGAGAGAAAAAAGTATAGGAACCCCGTTTTCTCAAGTCAAGAGGTTTTTGCATCCCGGCGCCTGTCCCAAAGGTGCCTTAACGCCAGAAGCGGATGCGAACGGATCATTCGGGGGCCGGCGAATTTCATCACCTCTCTGATCCGGGCTCTCATCTGCGGTTTGTAACAATGCACGCGGCAGTCGGAGCATGCGGGCTTGTCTTCCCCGAATCGGCATCGGAGGGATCTCTCGCGGGCATAGGCATAAAGGGCCTGGCAGTCTGCACATAGCCGATCGCCGCCGTGGTGGTGCCGGCAGTACATCGCGACCATCAGTTTAAGCGTCTTGAGTTCGCGGTCTATGCGCTTCATGGTTCGGTCCGGGGAGCGACGCCCGACCCATCGAAAAGGGTGTGAAGTCCGGGCGAGCCGGCGCGCCTCTGATACCCCTCCCGGAGGGTGAGACCCAGTGAGACCCAAAAAAAGGGCTCCCCTCGGGAAGCCCAGTGTTTCTGGCTGGGAGACGTGGATTCGAACCACGATTCACGGAGTCAGAGTCCGTTGTCCTACCATTGAACGATCCCCCATCGCGGCCGCCCTCTATAGTGCAATCAGCCTTTTATGTCAATCTTTTTTCGGTTTATCGATTGCGGGGGGAACCGCCTGGGACGCGCCGTGTAAAATGTGATTGAAAAAACAGCTTTTGTAATTGAAAATAGGCGCCCTGTTGATTCCCTGCCAACGTGATCGCCTCGGTCGATACATATGGCTAAAGCGAGTGCTTTGTGATAGGGACCGCGGGGGAAAAGTCGGTACATGCACGCGTAATCCTTGCGGGCCATGCGAGATTGGAAGGATTTTCTTCGGTCCCGTTTCCGGGAAGAGGATTGAATGATGAGTGAGTTGCAACATGGCTGATGAGAAAAATGACGAACAAATCAAAAAAGAAATGATCGATTTGCTCATGGAAAAGATCACGGGGGGGCTTTCCGAAAAGGTGGTGGATTACGGAACCCACCCCCAAAATTACGGCACCCTGGAAAAGCCCGACGGTTATGCCAAAATCAAAGGCCCCTGCGGCGATACGATGGAAATATTTCTCAGGATCAGAAACGATAAAATCGATGACATTGCCTACACGACGGACGGTTGCATGACGTCCCATTCCGCGGGCACGGCCGCCACGGTGATGGCCAGGGGGAAAGCTGTCCGGGATTGTCTGAAAATCAACCAGAGTTCCATTTTGGAGCACCTGGGCGGCATGCCCGAAGATTCGGAGCATTGCGCCCTGCTCGCCGCCAAGACGTTTCACAAAGCCCTGCGGAACTACGTCGTCGGCAAGAAAAAGTGATCCCTTTCTCCCTTGGCCAGACAGGAGAGCCATGACCCCCAAGACCCGCCCGGCAATCGAATGGTTCGAACGATATACGTCGCGCTACCGCGAGGCGGAAGGTTTGCTGCCCGCCGCGCTGGAGCTCAAGGTTCTCCACAGTCGTCGTGTCGCCGAAAACGCCCGCCTGATCGCCGGCAGCCTGAAGCTGGATGAGGCGGAAATTCTGCTCGCGGAAATCTGCGGCCTGCTTCACGACATCGGAAGGTTTCCGCAATACAGCCGATACGGTTCTTTCAGGGACGCCGACACGGTGGACCATGGGCTGGTCGGACGGATGACGCTGGAGGCCGAAGGCGCGCACGCGCTGTTCGATGAAGACGCGTGGAAGCGCGTTTCCTGCGCCGTCGAATACCACAACCGGAAGACGAGTGATTTGCCTGCCCACCTTCCGGCAAATACCCGGCAACTGCTGAACATCATTCGGGACGCGGACAAACTGGACATCATGGACCTGGTTTTGCAATCCGTCCGCCTCGACGGATTTCGCGATCTCCCCGGCATGCTGCCCCAGATCCGGACTGACCGGGAGCTGACGCCCTCCGTCGTTGAGGAATTTCGAAAAAGCAGGGTCCTCTCCACAAACCGTCTGGGCACTGTCTCGGATTTTCTGCTGATGCTGGCCACCTGGTTTTACGACTTCAATTTCGTTCCATCTCGGCAGATGGCGGTTTCCCGCAACCTGGTCGTCCGGCTGCAAAAAGAACTGCCGGACAACCCGCTCATCCGGGAGTTTTTTGCCGACATCAAAAAGCTGATGATTCCCGGAGAAAGGACACAAACGTCATGAAGCCCTCCTCCGAAGACACCCGGCCGCTCGCCACCGTTGTCTGCGACAACTACACAACCCGGGAGGATCTCGAGGCCTGCTGGGGATTTTCGTGTCTCATCCGGCATGGCGGAAAAGTCATTCTATTCGACACCGGCAGTGACGGGATGGTCCTTTCGAAAAACATGGCACGACTGGGCCTCGATCCCGCGGCGATCGATTTATTGATGATTTCACATCAGCACTGGGACCACACCGGCGGCATCTATTCCATTCTGGACATCAACCGCAATCTCCCGGTTCTGGTCCCTCGGTCTTTCTCCCCTCATTTCAAGGCCGATATGAAACGCTACGGTGTCCGTGTGATAGAAATAGACAAAGCGCATGAAATTTCCCCCGGTTTTTACACGACGGGCGAACTTGACGGCCCCGTGCGGGAGCAGGCGGCGCTGGTCCAAACGCCGGCAGGCGTCGTGGTGATCACCGGCTGCGCGCATCCGGGGATTGTCAGGATTGTGCAAACCGCGAAGGCAATCCTTCCGGAAGAAGACCTGGCGCTGGTTATGGGCGGGTTTCATCTGCTCGACGACAGCGACGACGATATCCTGGAGATCATCGGCCGGTTCAGATCCCTGGGGGTCCGCTATGCGGCGGCATCTCACTGCAGCGGAGAGCGGGCCAGGAAACTTTTCGCCCGCGAATATGGCGATCATTTCATTCGTCTTGGCGCAGGCGCGGAGATTTCGCCCGCGGATCTGAAATCCTAACGAGACGCTCAAGGGTGCGCGGCCCTCACACGGCGCATATCCCGGTAACGGGGTCGGGCCGTCATCCCGCCCCGGCCAGATCGGCCGCATCGTCGGCGATGTTCTGGCAGTGGTCGGAGATGCGCTCCAGGTGGATGAGCATCTCGAGAAAGATCGGACCCGCCTCGGCCTGGCAGACCCGCTGATGGAACCGGACGAGATGGGCCTCCCGGGCCTGTTTCACGGCCTCATCGATGCGTTCTTCCCGTTGACCGATTTTCAGGAGTCGCGCGCGCTCTCCGGCCGCGCCGTTCTCCATCAGTATTTCGGCGTCCCTCAGGTTGTCTCCGACCATCGCCTCGATCTCGGCCAGTTCTTTCATGGCCCGTTCAGAAAAATCGATTTGCCGCCGGCGTTTGACCCGGACCAGGTCGGCCAGCGGAAGAACGTGGTTGCACAGCCGCTCCAGGTCGTCTGCCTGGGCGGTGTAGGCAAAGAGCCGCTTCGAAAGGTCCGTATCCAGTTCGTGGACCGAAATTCGCCGCAGGTAGGCCACGATCTCCGCCCGCAGGTTGTTGACCATCATCTCCAGATAAACCATGTTGTTCCGGATCCCCTCGCGATACTCCTGACGCAGCTCCAGCAGAAGATCGAACATCCTGCGGCCTAAGGCCATCTCGCGCCTCAGTTCGCGGGCGACGCCCACCAGGGCGATGTCGGGCCGGGCCAGATCCGCCTCGCGCAGGTATTCGGGCCACACGGGGAGAAGCTCGTCGCGCCCGGGGATCAGGCGCTCCATGAGACTTGCAAATGGTTTGAGGATGAAGATGAAGCACACGACGATCAGGGCATTGAAGAAGAAATGGCCGAGGGCAATCTGCTGGGCGATTCCGAACGGGAAGGATTCCAGCAGGGCCGTGAAGGCCCTCAGGAACACGAGGGCGATGACCACGCCCGTCGCCTTGAAGATGAAGTGCGCCAGGGCGCTCCGCTTCCCGGCGATATTCGTCGCGGCGCTGGAGATGAGGGCCGTGCCCGTCGATCCGAGGTTGGCGCCGAACACGATGGGCAGCGCGTTTTGCAGACTGATCAGATCCTGCTGCCCCAGGATGACGAGCATGCCGATGGGGATGGCCGACGCCTGGACGACGGCCGTGAAGACGGCGCCGATCAGGACGCCGATGAGCGGATTCTGCGCCTGACGGAAGTAGCCCATGACGGCGGCGCTGTCCCGCAAGGGGGCCGTCGCCTGGGCCGCCAGGTTGAGCCCGAAGAAGATGAGTCCGAAATAGAAGATGGCCTCGCCCGCGTCCCTTCGCCCCTCGCGGCTAAAGAGCCACAGCATTCCGCCCAGAACGATGAAGACCGGAGAAAAGTCGGTGAACTTCCAGATGATGAGCTGGACCGTGAGCGTGGTGCCGATGTCGGCGCCCAGAATGACGGCGAGCGACTGGGAGAAGCTCACGAGCCCGGCGCTGACCATGCCGATCGTGAGCACCGTCGAGGCCGAGCTGCTCTGGAACAGAACGGTGGTGCCGATCCCCGTCAGCAGGCCGGAGACGCGATGTTTCACCGCGTAGCGGATCAGGCGGCGGATGCGATTCGTGAAGAACTGCTGGACGCCGGCGCTGAGCTTCATCATGCCGAACAAGAGCATGGTGAAGCCGGCGCAGAGGGTGAGGATGTCCATCAGCATGGGGGAAACCCGGAGACGTGCAGTCGGTCAGAGGGGATCGTCCCTCCCCCGCGTGATGAGTTAATATTTCCCGGGGAAGTTCGGCTTGCGCTTTTCCCGCTGCGCCTTGATCCCCTCCCGGGCATCCTGGCTGCCGAACACGGGCACGCCGATTTCGAGCTCCTTTTTGAAGGCGTCGGCCCAGGACAGATCCCGGCTTTCGCGATAGCAGCGGATGATCCCCTGGATCGCGAGCGGACCGTTGCCGGCGATCCGCGTCGCCAGCTCCATGGCGGCGCCCATCAGGTCCTCCCGCTTCGCCACGAGGCGGTTGAGGAACCCCCACTCGTACATCGTCTTCGCGCTGAAATTGTTGGCCGTGAGCAGGATCTCGAGCCCCCGGCAGGGGGTCAGCATCCGGGGCAGGTAGGCGTTGGAGCCGCCCGTCGGCATGATGCCCAGGCTGGCCTCGCGCATCTGAAAGATCGCATCCTCGGAGGCCACGCGGAGATCCGCCCCCATGACCATCTCGAACCCGCCGGTCAGGCAGTAACCGTTGATCGCGGCGATGACGGGCTTCGTGACGATGTTCGGCTTGAGCATGGACTCGCCCACATGCGGCCCCACCTGCGCGAGCCAGCGCTCCGCCTCCGTCTCCGGTTCCCTCGCCCGGGTCAGCACGGGAATGGCCGTCTTCAGATCCATGCCGGCGCAGAAGATGTCGGGCAGGTTGGAGTAGAGGATGGCGACGCGCAGCGTGTCGTCGGCGCTGATGTCCTGCCAGGCCCGGTGGAGATCGAGCATGATCTGCGGATCCAGGGCATTCTTCTCCTGGGGACGGTCCATCCCCACCTTGGCGATCGGACCTTCTTTTTCATAGATCAATCCCATAAGACGCTCCTTGTTCGAAAAGGGTCATGACGAACCCGGGTTGGGCGACGGCCCCGTCGAGGGGGGGGTGATCCCGGCCGGGACGGGGAAACATTCGGGGAGAGAACGGCCTGAAGACGCGAGCGGCACGAAGCGCTGCCGCTCGGCGGTTTCATGCGTAACACAGAACGGCAGCCCCGTCAACGGGATCGTCTTCCGCTACCGGGACCGGATGGGCCTGAATTTTCGAGGACGTCAGGAACCGTACTGTTCGAAGATCCAGTTCTGGTACTCGCCGCTCCGGATGCGGTCGATCCAGGCGGGGTGGTCGAGGTACCACGCCACGGTCTTGCGCAAGCCCGTCGCGAAGGACTCCCGCGGCGACCACTTAAGCGCCGCATGTAATTTGCCGAAATCGATGGCGTAGCGGCGGTCGTGGCCCGGGCGGTCCGCCACGTAGGTGATGAGGCGCCGCCGCGACTGCCCGTCCGGCGTGGGGAGCAGCTCGTCCAGGATGTCGCAGATCATCCGGACAATCGCGATGTTCTCCATCTCCTGGGCCCCGCCGATGTTGTAGGTCTCGCCGCGCAAGCCACGGGTCATGATCGTCCAGATCGCCTCGCAGTGGTCCTCGACGTAGAGCCAGTCGCGCACGTTCTTCCCGTCCCCGTAGACGGGCAGCGGATTCCCCTCCCGGGCGTTCAGGACCATCAGGGGGATCAGCTTCTCCGGAAACTGGTATGGCCCGTAGTTGTTCGAGCAGTTCGACAGCGTCACCGGCAGGCCGTAGGTCTCGTGGTAGGCGCGGACCAGGTGGTCCGAGGCGGCCTTCGAGGCGGAATAGGGGCTGTTCGGGTGGTAGGGGGTAGTTTCGGTGAACAGGCCCTCCGGCCCCAGGCTCCCGTACACCTCGTCGGTGCTGACGTGGTGCAGGAGCCGGAAGGCTTCGCCGCGGGCGCGGGCGGCCTCCAGCAGGTTGAACGTCCCGACGATGTTCGTGAAGATGAAGCCCTCCGGGCGTTTGATGGAGCGGTCGACGTGCGACTCGGCGGCGAAATGGCAGACCGCGTCGATGCCCTCACTGTCGAAGAGGCCCTTCAGCGCCCCGGCGTCGCAGATGTCGGCCTTGTGAAAGACGTACCGGCCCGGGTACCGTTCCGCGACGCCGGCCAGATTCTCCGGGTTGCCGGCGTAGGTCAGGGCGTCGACGTTGACGATGCGGCCCCGGAAATCGGACCTCTCGAGAAGAAAACGAATGAAATTGGCGCCGATGAAGCCGCAGCCGCCGGTCACCATCAGGTTCTGGAAAGGCATCGGGATTCTCCTTCTGGAATTTGTTCTCGTACGTCGCGCCTCACCGCGATACCCGCGCTTGTCAGACGCTTATGGCCCGGTCCCTCCAGCCGACAGACCGGACGGACGGACTTCATCCTTCGAGGCGAAACGCAACGCCTCGCCTCACAGATAGGTCCGTCCGCCGAGATACCGCTTGTCGTAGTAGCTCCGCGACAGCGCATCGACGCGGATTTTTTTCCCGCGGCCCGGGGCATGGACGAACCGGTTATCGCCGATATAGAGCCCCACGTGCGAGACCCGTTCCTTCCCCTGCGTGGCAAAGAAGACGAGGTCGCCGGGACGCAGGTCGTCGCGGTCCACGGGGTTCCCCGCCTCGAACTGGTCCCGCGATACGCGCGGCAGATCCAGGCCGTTCAACTGGTAAACCGTCATGGTGAGGCCGCTGCAGTCGAAGCCCTCGGTGAGCGTCGTTCCCCCCCAGAGGTAGGGCACGCCGATAAAGGACCGCGCCGACTTCACCAGCTCGGCCCGCAGATAGGCTTCGCCCTTTTCGCCCTCCCGGGACACGGCGTAATCGCCGGGGCTGACGAGGTAGTATTCGTCGATGACCCCCGAGGTCTTGAGGGCCTCGGCCCTGTCCCGGGCGAGGTCCTTCGTCCGGAAATTGCCGAACTGCACCTTGTAGAGCCCCGTCTTCGCGACAAAATAGGTCGCGTCGAGCCCCCGGCTGCGTAGCAGCTCGGTGAAGCGGGCGGCATTGTTCGGGTTGGCGAAGGCCCCGGCCTGGATCGTATACCCCATCCGGGCCAGCGCCTTATGCTTGACCACCGCCGCCGGACGGGGTTTGAAGGGCGGAGGCTTCCGGGTCGCGCAGGACAAGCAGAGGGAAACCACCAGCGCGAACACCAGCAGCAGGGTCAAATTCGCTATCGGGACTCGTCGTTCGTCTCGGCGCATGTTCCGGTTCCCGCCGCTCCCTCCGCAACGTTCTTTCCGCTTTTCCATAGACGTGCTGCTGGGGGTTCCTTAGCAAATTATCCCGTCAACCTCAAGAACCGATCCGTCCGCTCCATTTTAACGTCGATATCCCGCGGATCCTCTTCACGCCGGAAGAGGTCGCCGTGGCCGTGCGGATGAGTTTCCGGCCAAAGACGGTCGAAGACATCGCCCGGGCGGCCTCGCTGGGGGCGGACCGGGCCGCGGCTTCTGCATTGGCGCGCGCTGCCCGATGGGGGCGATGGAATGGGTCGACGGCGTCGTCCGCGTCCTGGACGATCACTGCATCGGCTTCGGCCTGTGCGCGAGCGACTGTCCGGAAAGCGCCATTGCGCTGACGCCCCGGGAAGCCCCGGAAGAGCCCAGCAAAACGGTTCAGGACATGGGGATGAAGATCCTCCAGGAGAAGGGCATTCTGGAGGGGGACATGAAGGTCATGCATGGATAGGCCCGCGGCGGATTGACGTCCTGCCGGCCGTCTCCGGCCGGAGCGCCGCGCGCGGACCCGGCCGCGTCACTTGTGGCAGCCGTTGCAGGTATAGAAGGCCGCCCCGTCTTTCTGAGCATGACAGGTGAAGCAGAATTTCCCGCCCATGTGATCGGGGAACCCGATCTTGGCCGTGCCCTTCCGGTAGGCAAACAACCCCGGGTGACACGCCTTGCAGCCCGCTTTCGGACGGTGGGTTTCGTGGCGGAAGGTCACGATTCGGGTTTCCTTGCCGAAGCGGATCGACTCCTTCGGGGCGGGAACGGCCTTCCCGTGACACCGGCTACAATCGGACCAGGCAAAAACGCCCTTGACCTTCCCGCTGTGGCAGCCGAAGCAGAATTTATTCCGGTTGTGATCCGCCATCCCGATGCGGGCGGCCCCTTCCTTCGGTTTGAACAGGCCGGGATGGCAGTCCCGGCAGGTCGCCTTCTTCAGGTGGGAGTCGTGGCGAAACGTCACCCGCTGCCCTCCCCGGCCCAGCCTGACGGTCATTTTGTAGGCCGGCGCTTCCTCCGCCATCACACGGGCGCGGGTTCCCAGGTGGCAGCGCGCGCACTGCGTATCCGCGGCAAAGGCCTTCCGGCCGTTGTGGCAGGCGCCGCAGTATTTCCCCTTGTAAAGGGAGTCCATGTTGAAATCCTTCCGGGTCTGGGCGTGCAGCGCTTTCATTTCGAACAGGCCGCCGTGGCAGGTGTTGCACGAGTCACCCTTCCGGAGGTGGTCCTGGTGGCTGAAGATGACCGATTTCAGGGGCTGGGTATAGAGGATCCCCGCCGGCGCCTGGTCGGCCGCCGTCGCGCCGCTCAACGGAACCCCGATGATGAGCGCCGTGCAGAGGATGAGCATCCGTTTGCGCATGTCGTCGCCCCGGCTAACCTTTCATGTAAAAGACGTTGGGCCTGGCCCCGGACTCCTTCTTGAGCACCCAGACCGGTTTCTGCAACTGGTGAATCAGGTGGTACACCCGATCCCGGGGATCGGACAGGTCTCCGAAAATGCGGACATCGGCGGGACAATGCACCGAGCAGGCCGTGCTTTTCTCGCCGCGGGACAGGCGCGATTCAAAGCAGAAATCGCACTTGTCGATGGCCCCCTTTTCCTCGTTGTAGTACCGGGCGTCGTACGGGCAGGCCGCGATACAGATCTTGCAGCCGATGCACTTCTTGTCGTCCATCATGACGATCCCGTTTTTCCGGTCCTTGTAGGTCGCCCGCACGGGACAGGCACGCACGCAGGGGGGATTGTTGCACTGATTGCACAGGATCGGGATGAACTCCCGCGGCTGGCCGATGGCGGCCTTTTCCTCCCGCTCCAACACCAGGGTGCGCCAGCCGTAATCCGCAACGGCATTGGCGGCCACGCAGGCATCCACGCACCGGCGGCAGCCGATGCATCGATCCACGCGGATCACCATGCAGTAGTGCGGTTTGTAGGGATATTTCTCCGGGAAGGACCCCCTCGGGAAGATCTTTTCGGCGGCGGAAACGGCGGACACCACGGTGCCGCCGGCAAACACGCCGGTGACGACCAGCCCGATCTTCAGGAACGCCCTGCGATCCACGGAGGAGATCGCTCCGGACGCTTCAAACGGATTTCCGTCTTCGAAGGGTTTGAACGTCATGGTTCGTCGCCGTCAACCTTTCCGATTTTCACCTCAGCGCCGGCTTCGGCCTCGTCGAAGTTCGCGAAGATTTTCTCCCCCAAAAGAAACGCGGCGCCGCAAAACCCGACGCCCGCGAGCACGACCAGGGCCTCCTGCCAGGTGGGGGCATATGTGTGCAGCCGGGAATATTCGCTCACGCCGAGGTCCCAGTACAGGGGAACGATCTGCCCGACCACCACCATCTGCAGACGGGCGAAGAAGGCGCCGAGGATCATCAGGGTCACGGACAGGAACATGATCCCGATCCGCCTGCCCCGGGACCCCAGGAGCAGCAGCAGGGGCAAGACGATCCCCAGGCCGATCTCCAGCGCCCAGAAGTTGAAGGCATAGGGCCCCCGGACGAGGGCGTCGAGCACCATGAGCTTTTCCGTCCCGCCCGCCGTCAGGGAAACCATCCGCCAGATGGTGAAGAACAGGACCACCGCCAGCATCAGCATCAGCAGCTTTCCGACCGCCGCCAAGGAACGGGCGACCTGGCCTTCGAGGGCCGCGCCCCGTATCCGGTGGGCGAGGACGGTGAAGAAAATGATGGCCCCGCAGCCCATCATGACGGCCGAGGCGATGAAGAAAATGGGGAGATACGGCCCGTACCAGAATTCCCGCCCGTTCAGCATGGCGAAGACGCCGCCCAGATTGCTGATGGCGGCAACGCCGAAGAGGATCCCGAAGAATCCGACGACCGCCGAAACCCGGTGCCGGTCGAGCATGAGGAAAATGAATTCGATGATCAGCAGGACGACCTCGCAGGCGTAGAGGGTGCCCATCCACCAGATATTGGAGGAGAAATTGGGCGAGGTGAACAGGTAGATCGCGAGCCGAAAGGGGTTTTCCAGCTCCAGGCCGATGACGAGAAACCCCGACAGAATCGTAATCACGGACAGCAGGACCGCCCGCTTCGCGATCGGCTGGAACGCCCGCACGCCGAAGATGTGGCCGATGGAGGACACGAGGCAAAGCCCCGTCGAGGCCACCACGAAGAAGGTATAGGTGGAGATGAGCATCGCGAGCGGGATCTCGCGGGAGGTCCCGTAGGCGTGACGGCTCCCCTCGAAATAAACGGAATAGATGCCGGTGACGGAACCGGCGATGAACAGAAGCGCGAAAAGACTCACCCCGGACAGGTAAATCGGGCCGCCGGACACGATCCGTCCGCCTGCGGCCTTGAGGCTGTCGAGCAGAGGCGAATTTTTCATGGGGTTCCCTTACCATATTCGCGACATCGGCGCAACAGGATTCTGATCGACCGCGCCCGGATCGAACGGGTTTCGTACCCGGGCCGGAGGGGTTTTTGCCGCCCTGATTCCACGCTTTCCCGCTCCTTGACAGACGGACCCTTTGATGGGATGATACGGAAAATTTTACCCGGGAGGTGCCCCATGCTTCGCAAGCCGTTCACCCTGCGATCCGTTCTGATCTTCCTGCTCGCGGCGTTCCTGGCTTTAGGCCTCGGCGCCTGCACAACCAAGAACCTGCCCGCCTCAAAGGCCGACTACGACGTGATCGTCATCGGCGCGGGCATGGGCGGACTCTCCGCCGCGGCCCACCTGGCCGTCAAGGGCCAGAAGGTGCTGGTCCTCGAAAAGCACCACAAGGTCGGCGGCAGCACGTCGAATTTCCGGCGGGGCGAGTTCGTGTTCGATACGGCCCTGCACGAGATGGCCGGCGGCGGTCCCGGCAGGCTCGACCGCGGCCTGTACCAGCTCATCAAGCTGACGGGGGTCGACCAAAAGGTCGAATTCTACGAGGTGCCGCACCTCTACCGCTCCTGCTTCCCCGGCGTGGACATCACCCTCCCAACGAACTGGGCGGGCTTCAAGGGCGCCCTCAAGAAGCAGTGGCCCGAGGAGGCCGAGGGCATCGAGACCTTCCACACCCTCTGCCGGAGCGTGTACGGCGAGATGCTTGAACTCAAGGACCTCTTCCGATACGGCGGCACGCGCGCCAAGCTGACCCAGATCATGGTGCCGCTCCGGCAGCCGAACTTCTTCAAATGGAAGGACCGCACCGTCCGGGATCTGATGGACCACTGCTTCAAGAACGAGGAAATCAAGGCGGTGGTCTCCCAGCTCTGGGTGTATTACGGCGCTCCGATCGAAAAGCAGACGGCGCTGGTCATGCTGGCGGCCACGGAAACCTACCTGTCCGACGGCGCCTGGCACGTCAAGGGCACGTCGCAGGCGCTATCCGACGGCTACGCGGCACGCATCCACGAATTGGGGGGCGTGGTTAAAACCGGCACGCTCGTCAAGAAGATCGTCCTGGAAAACGGCCGGGCAACCGGCGTCGCGACATCGGACGGCCAGACTTACACCGCCCGCTACGTCGTGGCGAACACCGATCCGTACCAGCTCGCCTATACCCTGATCGGTAAGGAAAACATGCCCGCCGCCTATCTCGAGAAGCTCGAGAAGATGAAGCCGGCCAACTCCCTGTTCGGGGTCTACCTGGGTCTCAACGTGGACCTCAAGGCGCAGGGCCAGGAAGACTCGGAAATCCTCTACAACACCTCCCTCGACAGTCGGAAGAATTACGACGCCATGATGAAGGGCGACTTCCGGAACGGCGCCGCCGCCATCACGATCTACTCCAATTTGGGCGATTCCGTCTACGCACCCCCGGGCAAGTCCGTGGTCAAGCTGGACGCCTATTCCGATATCTCCATATGGCCAAAGGATCCGGCGGCCTACGCCCGGATGAAGGAACAGAAGGTGGATGAGCTCATCGCGCTGGCCGCCAACGCCATCCCCGCACTCAAGGACCCAAAGAACATCGTGTTCAAGGAGGGGTACACCCCCCGGACGCTCGAGCGGTACACGATGAACCGGGGAGGCGTGGTCTACGGCTTCGAGCTGACCCTGGATCAATGGCAGAAGGTCCCCAACACGACGCCGGTCGAAAACGTCTTCATCACCAGCAACTGGACCCAGGCCTGGCACGGCGTGGGCTCCTGCCAGCTCAACGGCTGGCGGGCGGCCCGGCTGATCCTCGACAGGGAAGGCATCCAATAGCAGGATAAGTCCTCGTCTTCCCGTTCATCTCGCTATGGTGGATGGGAGGACCAGGGCGATCCCGGCACAGCCGGGATCGCCTTCCGATGCCTGTCGTTATCCCGACGCGGCTTTTCCGGCCCGGTGTTCCCGTCTGTCATCTTCAGTTCTCCAGCCACCGCTCCGCGACGAAACGGCGCGCGTCTTCCGGCGTTTCGATCTCGCCGTCGAGTTGCGCGTCCTCCACGGCCTTCAGGATCTCCGAAAACCGCGGCCCCGGCACGAACCCCATCCCGATCAGGTCCCGCCCCGTGATGAGACGCGGGGGCCGGAGGACGGCGTCGTCGAGTTCCGCCCGTTTTTGCACGCAGAAATCGTAATGGTCCAGCATCCCCTGGCTCCCCAAGCAGTCCAGCCGGTGCAGCTCCAGGTGCAGGTCGAACAACTCCCCGCGCAGCAGGCGCTTCAGGCGGTTCGGGCGCATCTCGCGCACGTGCATGAATTGCATGTGGCCGCCGACGAGGTCCAGGACGGCCTCCGTCTCCGTCCGCGAAAACCGCAGGCGGCGGAGCACGTCCGCGGCGATGCGCACACCCTCGCCTACGTGGCCGTAGAAATGGACGCCCCGCTCGTCCTCGGAGCGCGTCACGGCCTTCCCCGCGTCGTGGAGCAGAACGGCCCACGCCAGGCGGGAATCCGCCGGCGGCGCCTCCGACAGGAGTTCCAGCATCCGCAGGGTATGCACCCACACATCCCCCTCCGGGTGGAAGCGGGGCGGCTGGTCCACCCCCCGCAGGGCCTGGACCTCCGGCAGAATGACCCGCAGCAGTCCGGTCGCCGCGAGGAGTTCCATCCCGCGCCGGGCGCCGCCCTCCGTCAGGATCCGGGTCAGTTCCCCCCGGATGCGCTCGGCGCTGACGGCGGCGATGACCGGGGCATGCCGGACGATGGCCGCCTGCGTCTCGGCCTCCAGGACAAAATCGAGATTCGCGGCAAAGCGGACGGCGCGGAGCATCCGCAGGCGGTCCTCGCCGAAGCGCGCCTCCGGATCACCGATGGTCCGGATCAACCGCGCGGCGAGATCGGCCTGCCCGCCCACGCGGTCGATCACCCCGCCCGTCTCGGGGTCCATGAGCAGGCCGTTGATTGTGAAGTCCCGGCGTCGGACGTCCTCCTCCGCCCCGGCGAAGCGGACCGTATCCGGGCGGCGGCCATCGGCATAGCCCCCCTCGGTCCGGAAGGTCGCCACCTCGAAGGGACGGCCGTCCTCGACGACGAGGATCACGCCGAAGCTCGCGCCCACCGGAACGGTACGGGGGAAGAGGCCCTCGACCTCGTCCGGGGTGGCCGAGGTGGCGATGTCAAAATCCGCGGGCGGGATGCCGCGGATCAGGTCCCGTACGCAGCCGCCGACCCAGTAGGCCTCGTGGCCGGCGCGGCGCAGGGCGCGCACGATGGCCGCCGCCCCTTCCCGCAGCGCGGGGAGGGGTGAAGAGACCTCGGGAGGGATGTTCCGTGGATGCATCTGAGCAAGCCGATCCATGTGAGGGTTTCTCTCGCGCGAAGCCGGATACTCGACGGGAACGCCGCTTCAGTCCCCCTGCAAACGCCTGTCAGCCCCCCGATCACGACCGGGACCTGCCGTGCGAATCCGCCCTTCAACCCGTTTGCCGATGGACGCGCCGCCGCCCCCCATTGGGCCCCGTTCCTCAATCCTGAGCCCACAGCTTGGCGGTTCTCAGGCCAGTTGTTACAAGAAAAGAATAGATTCCGCAACATAGAATCCCGGCCGGCATGAATCACTGTAAAGTCGTCGATTGACGGACCGTTCAATGTATGCAAGATTGACGGCATTCCAGATTCGGATCGTCCGATCGCGCCGGTCGGCCCGACGCCCCAAAGGGGCCGGTTTCGGCCCGCCGGGTCGGGGGAAAACGTTCTCTCCGTCTCACAACCGGTCGCCCCAGCCATCAGGAGGTCTCTTATGAAGAAACATCCCCTGCTGTCCGGTCTTGTCGGCATCGCGGTTCTGCTGGCCCTTTACCTCTCCTTTTGGCCCGTCGCCATCGACCCCGCGCCGTGGGTCCCCCCGGCCGCACCGGAACGGACGGGCGTCTATACGCCGAACAATTTGCTGTCAGGCGTCCAGCGCCTCGAATCGGGGATGGGATCGCCGCTGGAAGGCGTGGCCATCGACGGGGAGAGACGGCTCTACGCCGGGACAAAGGACGGCCGCATCATCCGGTACGACCGGGAGGGGAAAACCCCCGAGGTCTTTGTCGAGATCGGGGGGTGGCCGCTCGGCATCGCCTTCGACGCGGCCGGAAACCTGATCGTCTGCAACGGCAGGAACGGGCTGCGGTCCGTTGCGGCGGACGGGACGATCACGACCCTCACGGTCGAGCAGGGCGGCGTCCCCTTCCGGAACGTGGACGGCCTCGCCATCGCCCCGGACGGGACGATCTATTTCACGGACGTGTCGAAGAAATTCACCGACGATCAATACATGGACGATCTTTTGGAGCACCGACCCAACGGGAGGCTCCTGGCCTATGATCCGGCGACCCGCAAGACACGGCTCGTGCTGGACGGCCTCTATTTCCCCAACGGGGTCGCGGTCGCCCCCGACAACACGTTCCTGATCCTGGCGGAAATGGGGACGTACCGGCTCCTCCGCATCCGGCTCAGCGGCCCCCGGACCGGGACCTCCGAGGTTTTCATCGACAACCTGCCGGGCTTTCCGGACGGCCTGTTCCCCGGGAGCGACGGCGTTTTCTGGGTGACGATCGTCTCGCCGCGCGACAAACTCGCCGATACGGTGCTCTTCCCCCACCCGCCCCTCCGCAAGGTGCTCCGTCGCCTGCCCCGCGCCCTCATGCCGGCGCCGAAAAATTACGGTTACGTCCTGGGGTTGGACGGCAACGGCACGATCGTTCATAACCTCCAGGACCCGACCGGCACCTTCGGCCAGATCACCAATGTGCTGGAACACGATGGAAAGCTCTACATGGGCAGCCTGTCGGAGGACGCCATCGGGGTCCTCCCCGTGCCGAAACGCGCGGTGAAATGAACGAAGATTTCGGTTTGCGAGGGCGGGTTCCGTCCGGGGTTTCCAAACCGGCCCCGTTTTCGGGAATCCGGGACCGGCTGATGAAAGGAGGTATGACATGCGGGCATTCGTGACGGGAGCGGGCGGGTTCATCGGTTCGTTTCTCTGCCGGGCGCTTCAGGAGAAGGGGTGGGAGATCGTCGCCTTCGCCCTGCCGGAGGAGCAGGTCGATTCCCTGACGGCCGCTGGCATCGGGGTCCGGCGCGGCGACCTCACCGAGCCCGGGACGCTGAGGGGCTGCTGCGAAGGGATCGACGTGGTCTTTCACTTGGCCGGCCGCGTCGTGGATTGGGGGTCACGCGAGGTCTTCTACGCCAACATCCATGCGGCGACGAAGCACCTCCTGGAGGAGGCCGCGGGCCGGGTATCCCGCTTCGTCTACATCAGCTCCATCGCGGCCTGCGGCCTGGGGCGGCACCTGAAGGGGCGCCGGGAGGCGGACCCCTGTTTCAAGTCGGGGGTGCCCTACAACGACGCGAAGCTCGACACGGAGGCCCTCGTCCGGCGTTACCAGACTGCGAAGGGCATGGACGCCACCGTGATCCGGCCCGCCAACGTGATCGGCCCCGGAAGCGTCTGGGTCCGCGATGTCCTGGACAGCTACCGGAGACTCACCGTGCCCCTCATCGACGGGGGACGCTGGAGCGCCAGTCTTGTCTACGTGGAGAACCTCGTGGACGGGATCGTCCGGGCCAGCACGCAGGAGGCCGGCCGCGGCAAGACCTATCAATTCCGGGACGACTGGAACGTCACATGGAAGCAATACCTGACCGATCTGGGTGCCATGATCGGAAAGGCCCCGGGTTTCAACATCCCCTTTTCCGTCGCCTGGACCGCGGGGGCCGTGTGCGAAACGGTCCTCACGCCGCTGAATCTCCGCGCCCCCATCACCCGTCTGGCCGCCGGTGTGATGGGGAGGGACAACGACGTTGACACGACGAAAGCACGGACGGAACTGGGCTGGCAAACGGTCGTCTCCTACCCCGAGGCCCTGCGGCGGATCGGCGTCTGGGTCCGGGAGCGGTACGGCTGACGGCCGGGAATCGGCCCCCGGACCCGCCCGGGATCACACCCGCCTGAAGACCGTCCGCACGGACAGGTGGAGGAGCGCCGTGAAGGCGATGGTGGTGAGCGTGGGCCCGACCGGGATGGGGAAGGGTTTGATGAGATAATAGAAGCCGATACCGACCAGCAGGGAAATGGTCGCCGCCAAGTCGGCCCGGCGTTCGCGGTTGTCCCGCTTCAGGAGAAAATAGTCGCACAGGAGAACGGCCACAAGGGGCGAAAAAACCGATCCCAGAACGTAGAGAAAATCGGTGTATCTGTCGATCGGAAACACCAGGGCAAGCCCGGTCCCGAGGACGGTGAAGAGCACGGCGACCCAACGCCGAGACAGGCGGGGAAAGATGTTCAGCAGCGACACGCCCGCCGAGAAGACGTCGAGGAAGGTCGTCGTCACCGTGGACAGGACGAGAATGGCCAGGGCCGCGAGCCCCAGGTTGGCCGCGAGCATCACGCCCGTCGGATCGGATGTCCCCGCGTAGATCGCGCCCACGAGGCCGATCGCGTACATCCAGCAACTCCCGATGAAATAGCCGATCAGGGGCCCCGCCACGGCGGCGCGACGCGACGGCGCAAGCGAGGTGTAGTCGGAAATCAGGGGGACCCAGCTCAACGGCATGATGACGGCCAGCTCGAACCCCATGCCGAACAGGCCCGGGGACCGGGACGCCGTTGCCGCCGCGATGTCGGGACGGGTTAGAAGAACGAAGCTCATCACGACGGTCAGGCCGAGCAGGAAAACCGCGGCAATCGTGTTGATGTAGCGGAACCCTTCGACGTCCCAGAAGACCCACAGGCCGATGAGGACGCCGATTCCGATCATCATCGCCGCGGGGTGATTGAACTGCCACAGGGCCTTTGCGATGGCGTTCATGGCCACGCCGCCCTCGACGATCATGATCGCCGTCCAGCCGATCAATTGGAGGATGTTGATCGCGGAAATCAGGTAGGACCCTTGCCGCCCGAACGAGATCCGCGTGGACATGATGGCGGGCAGTTTTTCGTTGAACCCGATGAGGCCGGCCAGCACGAGGAGGGCCACCCCGACCGCATGACCGAGGACAATGGCCCAGAGCCCCCTGACGAGCCCCAGATCCGCGAGAAATCCCCCCGCCAGGATCTCCGCGACGGACACGGCGGCCCCGAACCAGAGGAAAAACAGGTTGACGCCGCTGAGCTGAGGCCGCTTTTCCATGCAAATATTCCTATCCCGGCATTGGGGCGGGGCGTTCGGCCTTTTGCCTCTTATCCTTCACCCTTTACCCCCGCCATGTGGTTCGTCGGGCCGTGGCCGCCGCCGATCCGCCAGGCATGACGGATGGCCTCGGTGATGTAGCGTTTCGCCGCCGCGACGGCGTCCGGAACGTCCTTCCCATGGGCGAGACCCGTGGCGATGGCGGCGGAGAAGGTGCAGCCCGTCCCGTGCGTGTCCCGCGTCGCGATCCACGGCGAGGCCAGACGATGGACCTCCCGCCCGTCGTAGAGGACGTCGGTCGCCTCACCCAGGCCGCGGTTCAGGTGCCCGCCCTTGACGACGACGTGCCTCGCGCCGGCCCGGTGGATCCTCCGGGCCGCCTCCTCCATGTCCGCCAGCGAGGCGATCTTCATCCCCGCCAGGATCTCCGCCTCCGGGACGTTCGGGGTCACAACAAAGGCGAGGGGAATCAGCTCCGCGAGGAGGGGGAGCTTCGCCTCGTCGCGGATCAGGGGCGTGCCCCCCTTGGCGATCATCACGGGGTCCACGACGAGCTTCTCGATGCCGTACTCGCGGATTTTCCGGGCGACGAAACGGATGACGTCCGCCGTGGCCAGCATACCCGTCTTGGCCGCATCGACACCGATGTCCGACGCCACGGCGTCGAACTGCGCCTCGATGAAATCCAGGGGAACGTCATGGATGCCGTGGACGCCCAGAGTGTTCTGGGCCGTCAGCGCGGTGATGACGCTCATCCCGAAGCCGCCCAGGACCGTGATCGTTTTCAGGTCCGCCTGAATTCCGGCACCGCCGCCGGAATCGGAACCCGCAATCGTCAGTACGCGTCGCGGTATCATGGCCGGTCTCCTTTCTCGAATGCCGCTTTGGCATAATGGACGACCAGAAGGACGCCGCCGGCCACGGTGACGACCGCCGTTTCCCCCGTCAACAGATTGCTGACGCCCAGGGTCGATCCGATCTCGAGCGTCGCCTCATGCAGCGGATAGGCGAACCCCTCCAGCGTAATCCCTTCCGCCCGCTCGCCGAACGGAAAGATGGAAACGATCTCCCCCGCCTCGCCCGAAATCTCGTGGCGGCCTCGGACGAGGAAGACCTCGCAGTGCTCATCGACCAGCACCGTCCGGACGCCGTGCTTCAGGCCCAGGGCCAGAAGCGAAATATTGCCCAGGGTGTGGTCGATTCGGCTGCCCATCGCCCCGTAGATCCGGATCTCGTCCGCGCCCGCCTGGCAGGCGTATTCCAGGGCCAGTTGCGTGTCCGTTTCGTCCTTGGCGACGGGATAGCGGAGGAACCGGCTGCCCGCGCGCGTGAAGTGCGCCTGAAGGGCGGGCTCCAGGGAATCCATGTCGCCGATGATCAGCTCCGGCACCAGCCCCAGCGGCTGGAGGTGGCGCGCCCCGCTGTCCGCGCAGATCAGCGGAGGGCGGCCGCGGCGCTCCCAGCACTCGCGGAAGCGAGCCGGATCGCCCAGGGCGCCTCCGGCAATCACGAAAATTGTTTTTTTCACGATTCCTGCCTCGTCACATCCCTTGCGCACCCCGGACATCCCGATCGCGCGGGCCCACGCGGGAGATTCTTTCCCGGACCCGGCCCCACGAAAAAAGGGGGCCTTCCCCCGGGTGGGAAAAGGCCCCTTGTCGGCAATCCGCTGTGTTGATCGCTGCCACTCCCTGCGCTGGCATTACCCAGATCAGGTTCGAAGGGTATCTTCTCAGCCGCTTTCGGCACCCCTGGAAGAACGGTTATTGTCTACGATTTTGTTTCGGGAAAAGCAAGCGAATTCGGCAAGCCGAAGAGCCTCGCGGCATTCTGCGTTGTCGCCCGGTCGAGTTCGGCGAGCGGGATGCTCCGAACCGCGGCGATCTCTCCGGCCGCGTGGACCACATAGGCCGGCTCGTTCCGCCGTCCCCGGAGGGTCTGCGGGGCCAGGTACGGGGCGTCGGTCTCGACGAGCAGGCGATCCAGGGGAACCCGGCGCGCGATGTCCCGGAGCTTCTCATTCTTGGGGTAGGTGACGGGACCCGCGATCGAGATGTAGAATCCCAGGTCGAGGCACCGGCGGGCCATCGCCCAGTCGCCGGAGAAGCAATGGACGACCCCGCGCTTTCTTCCCTGCCAGACCTCCAGGGCGGCGAGCGTTTCCGCATGGGCCTCGCGATCGTGGATGATGACGGGCAGGTCCGTTTCCGCCGCCAGCGCCAATTGCTCGCGAAACCGCTCCATCTGCGTTTCGCGCGGCGAGAGGTCCCGGTAGAAATCCAGGCCGATCTCCCCCCAGGCCACCACCTTGTCCCGACAGGCCATCTCCTTCAAGGCGTCGTAGGTTTCCGGGACGATATCCCGGGCGTCATGGGGGTGGATGCCCACGGCGGCATAGACCTCCGGGTATTGATCCGCGATGGCGACCGCCTTCCGGCAATCGGCCAGGGTCGTGCCCACCGTGACGATGGCCTCGACGCCGGCCCGGCGGGCGCGCATCAGCGTCTGCGGCCGATCCCGGTCGAAATCCGTCATCTCGAGATGGGCATGGGAATCAATCATTCAGTCTCCCGCTCCGGGAGGTCATCGTCCGGCTTCTCCCAGCTCACCTCAAAGAAGTTCGCCTCAGCCTTGAGGTCGGGCAGCGTTTTCAGACCGGCCTTCAACTCCGCGGCCGTAATTTCGCCCCGCATGAGCATCCGCGACAGGGTCCGTTTATCCGTCTTCGCCATCCCTCCCGATGGGTCCTTCTTCATCTCCATAACCTCCCGGCATCCAGAAATTCAGAGGATTCTTTAGTACAATCCACACATTTTTTCAACCCCTCCGCCCCGTCAGCAACCCCACTACTGCAACGGACAAGAAAGAAGGGGAGCGGGTTGCGCCCCGCTCCCCTTCCGTTTCCGATCCCGGAACGATAGGTCTGCGTTTTTCGCCCGGCGGACTTATTCCTCAAGGGCGGCCTTCGTTTCCGCCAGGACGGCCCGCGCCTCCTTGACGATCCGCTCGATGAGTTCGCCCACCGCCGGCTCGTCGTGGATCAGGCCGGTGACCTGGCCCACCGGTAGGAGACCGCCCTCCGCATCCCCCTTCTCCGTCGCCTCCAGAATCAGCTTGAAGGCGTTCGCGAAGTAGGCCAACTGCCGGGCGTTCTTCCACCCCGAAAACATCACGCCGAAAAAAAGCTTC